>Ga0315272_10000195_pt1 | contig 29184 bp, 33 predicted proteins | sample C3_middle_MG_FD_203918 | JGI IMG/M metagenome (GOLD analysis project Ga0315272, IMG submission 203918) | Sediment microbial communities from Yellowstone Lake, YNP, Wyoming, USA - C3_middle | ecosystem: Environmental > Aquatic > Freshwater > Lake > Sediment | place: USA: Wyoming | collected...
CGGGTCCCCCGCTCCTCTACCTCCGCTACCTCCTCGGCACCTTCTACGTCCTCTTCCTCCCAGGCTACGTCCTCGTCGAGGCGCTGTACCCCAGAGGCGACGAGCTGACCCCCCTGGAGCGGCTGGCCCTCTCCATAGGCCTAAGCCTAGCCCTGGTCCCCCTCGTCGGCCTACTCCTAAACTACACCCCCTTCGGCATCAGGCTGGGGCCTGTGGTTGCCAGCCTCGCCGCGTTGACGGCGGCGCTGGCCATCTACGCCGCCTACAGGAAATACAGGGCGGAGGCCCTCTCGGCGGTATGCAAAACGACCTAGGCCCCTCCCTGATAGTTCTGGGGGTTGCAATATCCGTCCTGGCGTTGGCGCAGCCCAACCTAGCCCCACTGCTGGCCCTCGGCCTCGCCGTGCTGACAGCCGGCCTCCTCACAGCCTGGGAGCCCGCCGCCCGCGAAAGGGTGCTCTCCAAGCTGGGCGAGGCGGGGTGGGAAAACGTCTCGGCCCTGATACAAACGGCGGGGGTGCCCCCCAAGGCGTACTACTTCCCGTCGTCGCTTGCCGGGAGGCCCGTCGCGGTTGTCGCCGCCGAGAGGCCAGAGGCGGTGCCCAAAGGCGCGCTCATCTTCAAGACCAAGGCGGGCCCCGCCGTGGTGCTCTCCACACCCGGCACCAAGGCCTTGGAGCTCTGCGGCGAACTGCCGGAAGACCTCGCCGAGGCCCTCAGGAGTTGCGTAGTCAACGTGCTGGGCCTCGCCAGGTCGGTGTCTGTGGCCGAGAGGCCCGACGGAGTTGTGGTGGAGTACCGCGGCGTCTCCGCGCCGGATCTCTACGGCAACCTCCTCGTCAGGCCCGCCCTGGGGGGCGTCGTGGCGTCTGCAACCGCCGCAGTTGCCGCAGAGGTGTTGAAAAAACCCGTCGAGATAGTGGAGGAGAGCAGTCACGGGAAAGCCCTTAGAGTGGTGTTGCGATGAAGACTGCGCTTACCGCCTATCTGTTGCTCTCCGGCGTCACGGCGGCGTTTCTCATCTACCTCAACGTCCACGGGATAGACGTGGTGACGTCTGTGGCGACGTTGCTTTTCTGGGCATCTGCCCCGTTTCTCCGGCCGCTCCCCCGCCCCCTCAACATTGCCCACACAGCCGTAGGGGCGGCGCTACTCGTCGCATTCGCCTACTTCGCCGCCTTGAGGATACTCGCGGTGCTGAAGATATGAGACGCGTGTTCCCAGTAGCCGTTGCAACCGCCCTCCTCCTTCTCATAGCTACGCTGTACAGACCCACAGGCCCCCAGCTGGCACCCACGCCTGACATCCGGCAACTCGTAGAGCTAGTCAAGTCGGACCTGGATCTGTGGCGGCTTATACTCCTCTACGCCGAGGAGCTGGGGATACAGCTCACAGTTAAGCAGCCGAAACCCATATCGACAAATATAACGCTACATGTACAGCCCAATAAAGTAGTTGCAGGCGGCGCCGTGGTGGCATCCGGCGTCTTAAACACGTCAAGAGGCCCCCTCCCGAAACAATTAGTGGCCATCTACGTAGACAAAACCCTCGCGACGTTTGCCACCACAGACGACAAAGGCCGCTTCCAGGCGGAGCTGAGAATCGGCGTATACAAGCCCCAGGTGGAGATCCGCGCAGTCTACAAACCGCTCCCCGGCGAGCCATACTTGGAGTCCAACGCCACAGCCACGGTGGAGGTGTTATACAACGAGACAACCCTGCGCCTCTCAGCCCCCCGCCAGGTCAAGTGGGGCGATGTGCTGACTATCTACATACGCCAAGACCCCCCAATACAGCGCGCGGTACGCATCTCCGTGGGCCGGGGCACTTACGTCGTTGAGGCACGCGGCGAGGCCGCAGTTGATATACCAACCGCCGCCCTTACGCCCGGCATGCAGAAGATCACCGCATACGCCGAGGGCAGAGGCCCCTACGCCCCGGCCACAGCCACAGACGCAGTAGAAATAATGGCTGAAACCCCCCAGGCGAGGCTGGAGGCGCCCCCCGTACTCATCGCAGGTCTTCCGGCCGAGATCCGCTACTCAGTTATTCCAAACGTGTCGGCCGTCCTCTACATCGCCGGGAGGCCCTACAACGGATCCGTCCCCCTCGACGTGGCCACCGGCTTCTACGACCTAGTGCTACGTACGGCGCAGGCCCCGCCGTATATGAGCACGTCGGCGACCCAGCGGGTGTTTATAGTCAACCTGGCAAACTTTGTGCCGCTCGCCGCCGCGGCCGCCGTGGCGTCTATATTAGTGAAAAGGGCTAGAAAAGAGGAGGTTGAGGAGCTGTATAGAGAGGTAAGAGGCGCGGCCCCCAAGAGCGCCGTGTTGACTATACAAGCCGAGGAGGCGTTGAGGCTCCTAGCCCACGCGTTTTATATCCTCGGCGAGAGGTCAGGCGTTAGATACAGCAGGAAGTACACCTACCGCGAATACGCTGCCAAGGTGACGCAACACGCGAAAAACCAAGACTGCCTCCGGTACATCGTCACCCTAGCCGAAAGAGCTGCGTACTCCCCATACACGCCGACTCCGGCAGAACTCGCCGAGGGGTGGCGATGCTTAGACCAGCTCTAGCCGCCCTAGCGACGGCGCTCCTACTGCTTATGCTTACGCCCTCCACCACGCCGTACAGCCCCCACAACCCAGGCCCCGACGGCCTATCTAAATTCGCCGCAATGTGCACGCTGGCAGACCAAGCCGACGTCATCGTGCTAGCCCCCGGCGCAAGCCTACCCCAGTACAACGTCTCGGCCAGCCGCACGCCAATAGTAGACCCATTCATAAACGACGGCGACCCCAAAGCCCCCATCGCCAACGCCCGAGGCAGACCAGCCGCGGCCCCAAACGCAACGCCCCTCACAGGCCCCGGCACCCCCATAGTGTACACAAGCCCCGGGAGCTTCGCCGGCACAACCCGCGGCCCCTTCCCCCTCGCCCTCGCCGTAAAAACCGGCAACAAAACCATCTACATCTACCACGCCGCCCTCTTCTCCAACCGCGCCATAGACAAAAACCTCCAGCTCGCGAAGGAGGTCTGCAGACAGCAGGTAAACGTCGTCGTCGCCGACCCAGACCCAGCCCACCTACTCCACGAACACCTCGACGACGCGTGGCCCTGGGCCGCCCCCGCGGTCCTCACAGCAATATCTTTATATTTGGCAACAAAGAAGACGGCGTGGCCGCCGCGCCGCGCCAAATAGTCAAGGCAGTAGCCAGCTACTTCCTAGGCGACGTCCGCACGATAGAAATAGCCGTAGCCACCCTCCTCGCCGGGGGCCACCTCCTCCTCCTCGGCCCCGTGGGCGGAGGCAAGACCACCCTAGCCAAGGCCCTGGCGAAGGCCATAGGCGGCACCTTCGCCCGCGTCCAGATGACCAACGAAACCCTCCCCTCAGACATATTGGGCTACGGCGTCTACGTCCAGGGGGAGGTGCGCATCGTGAAGGGGCCCATATTCAACAACGTGGTGCTGATAGACGAAATAAACCGCGGCCCGCCCCGCACCCTCTCGGCGCTGATAGAGCCCATGCAGGAGAGGACCGTGACGATAGAAGGCACAACCCTCCGCCTCCCCACCCCCCACATGGTGATAGCCACCATGAACATAACCGAGGTAGCCGCCGGCGCCGCGCCGCCCCTCCCCCTCGCCATATTAGACCGCTTCACGGCATCGCTACAAATCAACTACGTGGACCCCCGCGTCGAGCGCGAGGTCGTGAAGCTCTCCGACTACCTAGAAGCCCTCGACGGGAAGCCAACCAGCGCCGCGCCCCCCTCCCTAGACCTAAAAAACGTCTATGTCGCAGACGACGTAATAGACTACATAATCAAACTCACGGAGCAGATACGCAGAGACGAGAGAGTCGCCGTTCCCCTCTCCACAAGAGCCCCCATCGCCCTATACCGCCTCGCCCGCGCCCTAGCCTACCTAGAGGGCCGCACATACGTGGTGCCAGACGACGTGAAGAAAGCCGCCCACCCAGCGCTAGACCACAGAATAATCCTCAAGCCCGAATACGGAGACACAGACCCACGCCAAGTGGTAGAAGATGCCCTCGCCCAGGTGGAGCCCCCCACATATATATGACGCCGCCCGCAGGGCGCTACCCCTCCTCTACCTAGCCGCCGCCTGGCCCAGCCCAATCCCAGCCGCAGCCGCCCTAGCCCTCCTCGCCCTAGAGCTCAAGCCCCTAGCCCGCCTCCACACCCCAGCCCTGATCCTCCATTACGCCGCCGCCGCCCTCCTCCCCCCGCCCTTCTCGCCGGCGTTCGCCGCGGCGCTGATCCCGCTTCTACACATAGCCAAGACCAAAGACAACACGTTGCCCTGGTACGCCCACCTCCTCATCTTCGCCGTTGCCACCGCGTCGAGCCCCTCCCTTGCGCCCGCCTTGGCCTACACGGTGGCGGAGACCATTTGGTACTACGTGAAGTTTGCCCGCGACAAACCCGCCGTGGAGACGCCGAACAGGCTGGAGACTGTGGCCGGGCGGCCCCTAGCCTACAGGCTGAAGATAAAGACCGGCGCCCCCGCCCAGGCCCAGCTCCCCGACGGCAAGACCGTGTACGTCAACGGCGAAACCGCCTTCGACGTGAAGCTACGCTTCGATACGGCAGGGCTCTACGCCCCAGCCATAACCCTCACCTACACCAGCCCCACCAAGACCGTCACCTACCGGAGGAGGCTCAGACACCCACCCATCTACGTCATACCCCGCGCACGCGCCGCCGTAGAGCTCGGCGCCCGCCTCGTCGCCGGACACGTGGAGGAGGTGGCGGGGGTGCGGGAATACGTCCCAGGCGACCCCCTCAGGCGGTTGCACTGGAAAAAAATGGCCAAAATCTTGAAACCCGCCGTCAAGATTCTAGAGGGCAGAGCCGCCGGCGAGATGCGGATAGCCGCCCTCCTCTACGCCACAAGCCCCAAGGCCATGGACAAGGTGCTGGAGGCCCTCGCTGGGGCGGTCGCAACAGCCCTCGCACGCACAGAAAAAACCGAGGTCCTCGCCATCACGAGGAGGGGAGTCATACGCGTGGAGGCCCACAGGAGGAACTACAGAGAGGCCATGGAGAAGCTCGTCGCGCTTGCGGAGGCCCTAGACGCCAAGCCCGCCCCCGCCTACGCCGACCTCGCCGGCCTCCTGCCCAAGCAGGAACCCCCCAAGGCCGACCTCCTAATAGGCGAGCGCCCCCTCGCCAAGCCCCTCTGCCGGGGAGACTGCATCCTCGTCTAGCCCCTGACGTTTACCCAAAGCTGGACGTACCTCCCCGTGTAGGCCAGGGTGCCGTTTGGATACACAGCCCACAGCTCAGCCACAACCCTCTGCCTCCCAGTGGAGTTCAGCGCAACGGTAAACGGCGCTATCCACGTCTCGTTATGAAGCAGAAGCCTCTGAAGCGTAACAACAGGATGCTCCGGCAGAGGAGGCTCCCCAGTCGAGTTAGACACCTTGACATACACCACAAACCACACCGGCGCCCCCATGTGGTTGTAGACATAGATGTGTAGTCTCACCGGCGCCCCCGCCGCCACCTCCGACGGGTAGCCCCCGATCCTCCCCTCAGGTCCCAACAGGCCGATGGCCGAAAACGGCTCCCTAACCGCCGGCCCCAACAGAAGCGACGCGGTCAATGCCACCCCCACCACAGCCACAGCCGCCACTACCGCCAAAACCTCCTCGTCAAACAACAAAGTCCTCGGCCTCCCGCCCCCCGGCCTCAGGAGACCGCCGCCCCACACCCAAAGCCACAGCCACCCCACCAGTCTCCGCCTATAGCGGAATAGAAACGCCGCCGCCACGGCCACCACAGCCAAAACAACGACCCCCACGGCCACAGACACAAAAAACGACCACCTCGCCTCGTCGGCCAGCCGCTGCGCCAGCACGCCAAAGTCGGGGCCCAGCGACCCCCCACCCTCAAGAGCCCTGTTGAACTCATCGGCGAGGACCGTCACGTTAGCCCCGGCCGATGCAGCCTCCACCAACAGCCTATACCCAGTCAGCAGATCCATAGGTGCGAAGACGCCCCCATAAAAATACGCACACGGCAGACCCTGCCGCACGAGGTCCGGCGGATAGAGCCTCCGGGCTATGCCGCCGTCTCCGACGCCGGCCGCCCTCGACGGAGTCCCGCCAAGATCTAAACGCGGGCCGAGGCGCCGCGGTGCGGAAAGAGGTTTACCTCTCCTCTACCATGAGCCTAAAGACCCTCCACACAGGCGCCCGCGGGACCTGGATATACCAATCGCCCAGAATCACCCTCCTCCTCACCTACGCAGAAGCCAAAGGACTCGACCTACACACAGTCCTCCAAAAACACCTCCAAAACGTAGAGAGGCTAAGACCCCACCAAACCTGGATACTCGAGAGGCCCCAGTGGCTAGGCTACCGCACCGAGAGAGGAGGCCCCCCCCAACCTAGACGCCCTGAGGCGCTACCAGGAAGCCCTGGGGCTGAACCCCCAGGAGGTGGCCCAGGCCGACTCGGTGCTGGAGGCCTTCCACTCAAAGCCTGAGGACGCCGCCGCGTTGCCCCCACTGCTGACGCTCCCAGAGAAGCTCGTCGTGATAAGGGCGACGGCCAGCTCTAAGTTCCAGCTGAGGGAGACGCTGAGACACCCCACGAAGCCCACCCCCACCGGAGACCCCGACGCCTACAGAAGAGAACTCCGCTTCAGAAAAAGCTGGCTCTACGCACTACACCTAGCCACCCCCCACAAACCCACCTGCCTAGGCTACGCCCTATACGCCGCGCTGGAAGCGGGCGAGGAGCCCGAAGAGACGTACATCGACAAGGCCGAGAAGCTGGGACTCCTAAAATGGATAATAGCGCTTGAGGCCGCAGCCCTCGACATAGGCACAAAAAACGAACTAGACGCCCTCCTCAACGCATACAGCAGATACCTACCACACCGCGACCTACAGACGATATACTCCGCCTTCAGATACATGCCAAGCGACGTCAAAGAAATAACCATGGCAACCCCAGCCCTACCGATCGAAGAGATACTCCAAAAACTAGGCCAATAACCCCACGCCCCAGTAAACAGACGAAGACGCCCCCTCCAGCCGCCATACATTACGCCAAGGCGGGTACCCAGAGAGGCCGCCAAAAGCCCAAGCCCCCACGGCCCCCAACCATGCGGACAGCCGCCGCAAAGAGGCGAGGTAGCCGCAGACCCCACCTGCCGCTACAAGAATCGAAGAACCCGGCAGAGAACAGCCGAGAAACCCCCAACCCAGACGCCGCGCCTGGGGACAGACAACAAGCAGTAAGACGACGCCGCCGGCCTTAAGAAGGCGCATCTGCCGGCACCTTCAGCGTAACTAATATATACCCCCAGCATAACTTCCGCCATGCTCCTGGCGGCGGGGTTTGTGCCTTCGCTTTTGTCGCTTTCGGCGCTTAAGAGCCGCGCCTTGCGTAGGGGGGTTTGGTTTAGGGTTAGCCCCGCCGCCAGGGCGCTCATCGACGCCGCCATACTCTACCTCAGAAGGGGCGGCCGCATAAAGTCGCCGGCCCTCGCCGACACCCTCAGACGCGCCGCCGAGGAGGTGCTCCGCCTAACCACGCCGATACGCATACTGGCCAAAGCCGTGGGATACGCTGTAGCGAGACGCCTTGGCGTGGAGATAGACGAAGAGAAGGCAATAGCCCTAGGACTACAATGGCTAAACACGCCGAAGAGGTGGAGAACCGCAACTCCCTGAAGCCAGACGCCGAGACGCCGAACCGGCCCACCAGCAGCCGAGAAACCTGCCACAAGCCCCCAAGAAAGACCCCCGGCCAGACGGATACGCCGCAGGTCTCCCACACAGAGAGGCCGTTAGAAAAGCCTTGGAACATGAGGGGAAGCTTCCCAGCAGAGAGACAGGCGGCTAGACACAAACGTCCTTAGCCACCACTCCGCAGAAGACCCCAACCGCCCATACGCCACACAGCTCGTGCAGACCTTGAAAACGCAGCACGCATCCCCGCCCGTGAGCTCTACGCAAACTCACGAAGAATCGCCTCAAGCCCCCGTAGCCGCCGTAGTTGCACACGTGCCAAGACACGCCAGCGCCCAGCCGGCAGACGACACACCAGCCGACCTCCCGCAAAAGGTCATGCGGCTCATATACGCCCTCCGGCACCCTCCACATCGCCTACGCAACCGAAAGACGGCGCACGCCTTCGCCACGTCGCACAAAGAAAGCGAGAGACGTAGAATCGGGCTGAGGCTCCTCGCCTCATGGACCCCCTGACCACCCTCGGCGCTGCGCTGGCCGCCGCCCACTTCGGCACGCCCCTCGCCTACTACGCCGCCGCCAGGCGGTGGCTCAAAACGCCCTGGCGCATCAAGCCCGACCCCGCCTACGCCCCCGCCGTGACGGTGGCCATACCCACCTACAACGAGGCCAGACACATAGAGGAGAAGCTGGAGGACGTATACAGACAGGACTACCCCCGAGACAGGCTCGAGATAATCGTCGTCGACTCAGCCAGCACAGACGGCACGGCCGAAAGGGCCAGGAGGTGGGCGGCCGCGCACCCCGACGCAGACGTCAAAGTCGTGGAGGAACCCCAGAGGCGCGGCAAGGCCGCCGCCCTAAACGCCGCGCTGGCCATGGCCCGGGGCGAGGTCTTCGTCATAACAGACGCCGACTGCCGCTGGCCCCAGAGAGACGCCCTCAGGAGAGCCGTCAGCTGGCTAGCCGACCCCACAGTAGGCGCCGTCACCTGCCTCAAGAAGCCCGCCGCAGAGGGACCCGCAGGCGTCGAGGCCAGCTACCGCGACCGCTACAACGTCCTCAGACTCGCCGAAAGCAAGAAGTGGGCCACCCCCATCTTCCACGGCGAACTCGCCGCCTACAAGACAGAGCTGTTGCGCAAAATCGGCGGGTTCCCCCTCGACATCGGCGCCGACGACAGCCACACAGCCACGAAAATAGCCGCCATGGGGTACCGAGCCGTCGCCGCCGAAGACCTCTGGTGCGTCGAAGCTGTACCCCACAACGGCTACCACAAGTGGCGCATACGACGCGCCCAACACCTACTACAACACTTCCTAAAGACCCCCACGGCTGAGGCCCCACCCCCCATGCGGCCCATCCTCCTCGCCGAGAAGTACCTCCACCTCGCCAACCCCTGGCTACTCCCAGCCGCCGCCGCAGCCCTCGCCGTCGCCGCCACACCCCCCGCCCTCGCCCTGCTAGCCGCCGGAGCGGCCGCCCTAGCCCTCAAGCCATACCGGACGTGGACCGCCGCCCAGCTGTACTTGATAGCCGCCGCCCTCAAGAACCTCTGGAATAGAGAATTGATATGGGAAAAGCAGGAGAAATAGTTGTTTTCATTCAGAATCTCTCACAACGTGTCTATCGGCTACGATACACCACAAACGATATTCACCCAGCCATATATAATTTCAACGATCCCACAGCAGATGCCAAAACACAGCTAACTTAATGGCAACAATTGTAGTGTATACATATTACAGCTCCCCATGGGAAATGAAAACGGGCGACGACGTAAGAATACACTCAATACTGAAGACGCTAGCGCTACATCATAAAGTAGTGGTGGTAAACTCAAGCACACACCCAACAACCACGTACACGGTAAAGAACAAGATAATCTACATACCCGCCTATCGCCCATTCTATCACCTCCTCGCCAAAATAATAACATGGAAAAATCATCACGACCTAAATACCCTGGCCAAAGTAACGCACTACATAGATGAAGCCGCAGTACTAGTTAAATACAAACCTCTATTCAACAGGGCGGACTTAGTAATGACTATTGGCTCCATGACTGTAGCCTCCGCAATCCTCCGGATGCTAGGCATAAAGAAACCGATAATTTACGACCCACTTGCAAATTACGCACAGACACTCTACCTAAGATCCAGAAAGAATATATTCGAATTGATAAAATACGGTCTATATCTAGCACTACACAAACTACAACTTAGATCATCAACAATAATAACCTATCCATCAAGAGCAGATAACGCCGCCGCACGACACATGTTCAAAATAACCAAGACACATATAATCACCAACCCTTCACCATTCTGCTACCCAAACACAGAAGAATACAGCCAGCTGAGAAGAAAAAGAAACGACTTTACAAGACCACACTTCATACTTCTAGCAGGCTCACATTCAAACAAAGAAGCCGTCCTTAAAACCATAGAAATCTTCAACAACATACCCCCTTCCAAGTTCACCCTATTTATAACAGGGCCTTGGCAACACTTTAAACGCAATACAAAAAACGAGGCAATAAAAATAGTAGGAATAGTCCCCTACGAAAAACTCAAAGAACTACTTGCGATGGCCGACTACGGTCTCTCCCCTATTTTCAACCACGCCGCAGGCACCTTCATAAAGATGCTCGCATACCAAGCTGCAGACCTGCACATTATAGCCTCGCCGCACTCCCTACTGGGACTCGACATAAGGAACCCTAGAAAAATATGTGTAGTACGCAACTACGAGGAATACGCAAAGGCGATAGAGGAAGCAATACAAAACTACAAGCCAGACCAAGAGAGGAGACCCCTAACCTGCGAAGAACGTGACAAGACACTCGAAGCCCAAGTAGATAAGCTTCTAAGCAACCTTACGCGACCGCCAAGCTCACGGTAAGCGAGCTCTTCTGGCCTAAAAATAGCAGAACCGAATTGTCACACCCCTGTTACCAGAATTATTGACTTATTACTAAATTAGGTGACGAAAGATGTTGCTTTACCTAGGTAGATCCGGCCACACCAAAGGATTCCATCCAACACAAAGCCATTAGAATATACATAGTCAGGGCAAAGAAGAGTACTGTAAGAAAAATATGCGAAACAGTAGAGTCTCTTGGATCCATCACAAACGAAAAACTAGACACAAATAGACTCCTAAAAGAAAGATGTAGAACCTCCGTAGTTAAGGGATGTAACAGGTAAGAGATGGAGGAACTCCGCCGCGAGACAAGTCTCCGTTGTGTCGTGATAGAACAACGTCATACCACCCCCAAGTGGATAAAGAAGTACGTAAAGCTCCACGCGGCCTACTCCCAGGCGGTTGGTGTAGTGAGCAGAGACATATATCTTGATCTGCGGGAAATGAGACTCCGCCCCATCTTAGACGACAAGCCGCTGACAAAGCTCTACAGGTGGGTGGTCAGGCCGTGGCTCGAGAAACCGCACCCTCCCCTCCTGAAAAATACGGGCTGGGCGTGTACCTCATGAAGAACCTAGACGTTGCCCACAGCCCATACATCCCAGATATGGAATGCTTCTTACTTCTCTTCAGAGGCGTCAACATAAGCTTTAAGGCAGGCGACATTCACGATGTGCGGTCCCCGGAGCACCCCCTCCTCAAGAGGACGCCCGGCAACGAGTAGTACTTCGCCCTCCAGATAGTCCAAGGCCTGGAGACGATAAATAGTTCTTCTCGTCCTTGAGGACCGTCGTAACGGCTTATATATCATGGTTCTCTTCTAGCTGGTGAGTTCGAACAAGGCACCGTTAGTTTCTGTAATTATTCCGACACGAAATAGAGCCTACATTTTGAGAAGTGCAATCCAGAGCATCTTACGGCAAACCTATAAAAATTTGGAAATAATTATAGTTGATGACAATTCAACCGATTCTACAAGCAAAGTAGTAGAAAATATAGCTAAAGACAATCATAACATAAAATATATTAGAAATGACATACACAGAGGATTACCTGCATCGCGCAATATAGGACTTAGTTACGCCAAAGGAAATCTTATATTTTTTTCAGAAGACGACTTGATACTAATGCCAAATACTATAGAGATCCTTGTAAAAACTTATAGCGCACTTTCTAAAAAATACAAGGTTGGAGCAGTGGCGCCAAGACTGATTCTTGTATCCTCGACAAAATTCTATTCTCCGCTTCACGAATGTGCTAAAATTATTGTAGGATATTTTAATAAGCTAACTGGCGAGAAGTGTGCAAATTACGATGTGGAGGCTTCTCATATATTACTCTCAGAGCATCCACCAGCAACTTCATTGATGCCGAGAGATGTATTTAATACAGTTAGAACATATTACACAGGTTATAAATATAATTACTTTTATGAAGAGAGCGATTTATACTACCGTATATTAAAGCATGGATTTATTATGTTTTACCAACCACGTGCTGTCGCATTTCATCTCTCAGGTAATCCTGGAGGATGTACTGTTAATACATTGAAACATCACTTTGCTAGTGTCTACAACTTGATAATTTTCGATTTTCGTATGTTTGGAGTTTCAGCAATACCGCGAATAATAGCTTATGTTTTGAAAAAGATAGGAAAAATACACTATATAAATAACCCAAGAAAGCAATTCGAAAAAGTCTCTACAATCGACAAGATCGGTTTTAAATACTCTTATGTAAAACTGTTAATGAAATATAAATTTTTGTTTAAAGATCTATGAAATTAAAACAGCTTCTTGCACCTCTACCGATATTTATATAGTATGCTTATTTCCTGCTCTGGTGTACGAATCGCGTTACTACGGGTCAATTTTTATTCGCCGGAATTTCTTTATCCTTCACATTTACATTATCTCTCGCATTTATAGCGTTGTTACTGACTTCCAGCAACAGTGCTAAGTCATTTTGTATCCGTCTGCCCGTTTCCCTGTAGATCTTTCCTGTTGCCGTGCATATCGTGGCCACGGAGCTTCTCCACCTCAGGCATACAGGACTTGGTTACGTCATAGCACTAGCTTTCACGTTGTTAATTACGGTACTGGCAGAGGAGAAGCCGGCGAAGAAAGCCGCCGTAGCCACGGCTATAGTGGTGGCCTCCTCCATCCCGCTCTACACGCTCTATATCCCCTCCTTCGGCAACGACACGTGGAGGGACATCATATGGGCCGCCCAGGCACTAAGGTGGGACACGTCACGGAGACCGCTATTAGGCACTCGGCATATCCCTTCCCGATGGTTCCGCTGGAGTATGCCTTAACGTCACTGCTGAGCGGACTGGATCCGGCTTGGGTCAGCGTAGTTATAGGCCTTCTGTATCTAGTGCAACTACCGCTATTAGTCTTTCTGCTATCCCGGAGGTTCGGCGGGTTTGACGACTTCAGAGGAGCCTTCCTTCTCCTCATGGTGCCGCTTGCAGTGATATGGTCCGCCTGGTATATACCACAAGTTTACTCACTTACGTTGTTCCTTACAGCGTTTCTGGCAGGCTCCGCGCCGACACAGATACCGCTACTTGTAGCCGGCGTATTCGGGCACGGGGGCGTTGCCACCTGGATGGTGCTGACTACTGTGGCTCTCTGGATCTCTAAGAGGGGTAGAGAGACCGCCGCCATGTTGCTCAATCTCATTATGTCACATACACTTCTCTGCTCTATGCGCTGTCCGGCGACTACAGTAATGTGGTGGAGGCTGTTCTAGCCTTTCTCCGTGGGGAGAAAATTCTCGCCGCGACAGCCCCCGTCTCGTCTCCGCCTACCTCGTCGCTGAGAATCTTGGCACTCTCCGTCCTAGCAGTGTCGGGGCTTCTCGTCTTTCTACACGGCAGAGGGTCTACCAGGACCCTTGTCTTTCTCTCCGGGATGTTTCTTGTCATCGCTTATATTGGTGCCTCGGCATTTCCAGCGGCGGATCTTACCCGATACCTCGGCTTGCCGTCGGCGAGTATGCTTGCCGTGTGGGCCCCTTATGGCTTTCAATTAATTGAAAGAAAGTGGTTAGGAAGATTTTACCATTTATTCTGATAGTAGTGGCGATCACCGGATCTGTTTATAGTGGGGTATTTGCGCCTAGGAATCCATATACTGGAAATCCATACACTTTCTCCTTATCTGGTCTTGTGAGTTACGACGAGGCAACAGATATTATCTATGTTTCGCTTTTTCTCTCCCATGGCGCTCTTGTGAGTGATTGGCGGAGTTCGCATTTGCTTAGATGCTACTATGGAGGTTTGGAGCCGCCAACGTTAACGCTTTTCTGGACAGGCAACTACGGTTTATATGTGGACTCTAAATTTTTGAATAAGTTTAGGGGTTATGTAATGATTAGACCTGCATCGCTGGATATGCCGGGCGTTTTCTCGTATGAGGTTTATGACATAATACATAGAGGAGAGTGATCGATAATTATTCATGGATGAATAATTATTGCTATAGCAGATGGCCATGGGGGCTAAGCTGATAGCTACGGTTGAGCCTTCGAGACCTTTGGGCGGAGTTAGGACTTGGATAGCGAAGGTGATTACGGCTCTGCGACTAGAGGGTTTCTCAGTAGCTAGGTACGTGCTTGAGGACTCTCTTCTGCCAGGTAGCAGGTTCTTCAGCATGCACATAAGCGACCTTCTCCGGCATCTTAGATTGCGGGGGCATGGTGTACTCCTGTATTTTGGCTCGTTGCCTTATCTTGGCTACCTGCTTGACAAACTCAAGGGAGTACATGTGATGGCCTTTGTATCGGGTCACCCGGTGTATGAGTTCCCAAAAGTAGCAACTAACGCTGGTACAATACGTGAAAAAGTAGGCGTATCGTTGGTTTGGCGTTACGCGCGGCTTGCATATTCCCTGGATATGGCAGATATGTGGATCTGCCATACATTGACCGCTTGTGAAGAGATAGGGGTGGCAGATAGGGGTAATTATGTGCTTCTGAAGCAGTTTGTATTGCCTCACGAGGTGGTGTTTTACGACAGAGTGTATCATTGGTTGAAGGAAGAGAGAGGGGAGAAGCGGGAAGTTCGGATCTTTGCTTATCTTTCATATGCGGATCTTCCGGGTATGAAGTTGTGGTCGCTTCTGAGGATCTTTAATAGGGTTAGAAGGCGCGTGAAGAGAAGGGTGACGTTTGTAGTTGAGGATCCGAGGATTAAGAGGACTATTAAGCTAGGAGATGCCATACAGATAACCGGGCGGATGTCTCTTCCAGACTTTCTACGTATTCTGGGGACCTCGGACCTCTATATAGAGACATCTATAGATGAGGAACTTCGGCTAACCGCTCTCGACGCTATGCTTTTACGCGTACCCGTTGCCAAGATTTTACATCCAAGGTTCTCTGGGAGGCAGGACTATACGGAAGATGAAATTCTTATCGGAACATCTGTAAACAAACTGGTTGAACTTATTGCAGAATATATAAATAATTTTGACAATTATCATGAGCATTTTTCACAAGCTGTCTATGAGTTTGTGAAAAGGAAACGGCTATGGGATGTGGTTAAGGTAGACTTTGTGCAAACACTAAACAAGACATGTTTTAAATGAAGTTCAAGGAGGGGGAGAGGGTATGAAAATCTCAAGGAACACTACTCGCTTACTCGTATTTTTATTTTTGGCTTTCAATATTGTTATATTTGCAATAGGTTTCTACATGTATGCCGTTTATGGGTTGTATAGGCTGTTAATCGTTTTTTCTCTTCTTAACATCCTTATGTTCCGTCTGTTTACACATAAAGAAGCTACTAAGATCGTACAAACGGTCCCGACTAAACTTTACAGAACCTTTGTGTTATTTATCTTTTCCCTTCTAGTTTTGGTGTATGTCATTACGATCACAAGCACCTACTACCGACCCTGGATTGTTGTCCCCCTCTTTACCCTCTTATTGGCCTCGTTAGTGACTTCTCTCATCTTTAATTTGATAAATACGAAATTCTCGTTATTTTTATCGACATTTTTAGTTCTTTTATACATCAATATCTCAATATATTTTGTACAGCCCAGTCTTTTTTATGAACCTCTTTATGCTACGGTGGATGCCTATAGAGATTATATTAACGCTGTTAGGTTGCAACTCCTTGGGCATATCGAGAGTCAATACATGGTGCTAGAGAGGTATTACCGTCCCTTCCCCGTTGTGCCTCTTTGGCTGGCGATATTGAACCTCATAAATAATGTTCCTATTCAGCTCGTTCACATAGTTCTTGCAACTTTGAACGTAATCCTCACAACAGCAGGCCTTGTTTTACTCCTCCGCACTGTTATCAGGAGCGTTGATAAGGAGACACCGGAGGGGCATACTGTCTTATTTGTTCTTCTCCTTTTGTTTTTCCCCACGATGGTTGATCCGATGTTTCTTATGCCACCAATCAGGTTTGCTATGTTCATAAAGTCATTAGTCATATTGCTGGTGACCAAAGCGGTCATGAATTCATTGACTTCGACTAATGTCGTGGTAGCTACACTTTTCCTGCTTCTAGTAGTTGTGCCTCTTCACATCACATCTACAGCTGGCCTGTTCTTATTCTTCCTCCTCATTGGCGTGGTGTTTGGATCTCGGGCGCGGAAGCTTGCAGTGGTTTGTGTAGCGGTGCTTGCCGTGGTGACAGGCATTTATCTCGTTTACGCCGCGGAGCCACTTTTTTCCTTTTATTCTGCAATCAAGGCCGTGCTATCCACGATTTCAGAGTTGCTACAGTACGGAAGCCTAGCCATTACATATCGGGCTTTAGTGGAAACAGAACAGGTAAACGAATTAGAGAGCTTCTTAAATGCGCTTTCAAATTCGTATCTGCTCTCATTTCTTGTGGTATCCGGTTTGTTGGCACTGCTACACTCTTTACAGAAGAGAGATTCCGTAGCTAAGTTTTACAGGTTTGCCACTATTTCTGTTATGTTTTCTCTGGTTGTGATTGGGTTTAGTTACGTAGCGCGATTGTGGAGAATCGATTCACGGTATTTTCTATTTCCTGCAATACCTTTAGTTAATGTAGCCCTTGCAACTTTGGTACTACAGCTACGCAACCTCGGTTTTCGCAAAAAAGTTGCACTATCCCTCGTAGGGATTGGAATAGTCATAAGCGTCGTATTTTCTCCGATGTTTTTCCATGAGCATAGTACATACTGTAGGATGATTCCTACTGATGGTGAGACCCATGCCGGAAGTTTCGTGGCTACATTTCTTGATTACTCTGGTGGAAGTATTCGACAAATCGTTGCAGACTGGCCTTATTACTCTTACGTCAGAACTAAAGTGTGGACAAAGGACATAGGTGTTGAACATCGAATAAAGATACCAACAATTATGTACGAAAAACCGGGCAATATCACATATTCATTATATATAATTCGTGAATATTTTGATGAATGTAAGACACTTAGGTTAGCAGTTCCGTACGCAGATGTTCTAGCTGAGGTCGGGAGGGAGAGTATGATAATAGATAGAATATTCGACGACAATAAGGCTTATATTCTATTAGATTAAGTCGTAATACTCGGCTGTAAGGTATGAATCTCCTGGCCGTTGCGTCCTCGTTATGGTTCGGCGGGGCACAAGTGTCAACTCTTGAGTTTCTTGATCTCCTGAGGTCTAGGGTTGGGCTCAAAGTATTGACATGCGATGGTGCGGACCCCAAGTTTCTTGACGCTCTTGGTGCCATGGGTATAGAGGCATACCGTGTGCCGTGTCAAACACTCTTAGGCTACCCCATGTTGGCGATAGGGCAGGCACAGAAGCTTGTAGAGTGGGCGGACGTTGTGTGGATCACCGACGTGGAGTACAGCATTGCGCAGGAGATCAAAAAGATTAGGAAGGTGCCCGTTGTGGCACATATTCACTCCTCCGCACTTGTATGCCCTTGGTGGGGTGCCCTCTACGGGTTTAGGGAGCCTTGCTTAGAGAGGTGCTCGGTTTGGAGGATTACTAGGTGTAAGCAGGGTATAAACCTTGAGCTTGCGAAGGTAGGTCTGCTTGGAGATATTAGGGCGAGGCTCTACTGGTTGCTAGATTTCGTTAAGGGTCCTCTCGATTTCTTTAGGTGGTCAGAGTTTATGAATGGTGTTGTAGAGTCTATTGATGGGTTTATAGCTGTTTCCAAGACCTTGTGGGACATCCATGTGCGTCATCTACCCAGCCTTAGTAGCAAGCCGTTTAGCATTGTCTACAATCTTGTTACCGAACCCTTAAAATATGTTAAGCCAGATCCTCACGAACCTTATGGCGACTATATTCTCTACGCTTCTGGGTCTAAGATTCTTAAAGGACCGCACATTCTCTTGGAGGCGTGGCAGGAAGTCTCCAAGGAGTTCAAAGACCTTAAGCTCTATATGGTTGGATGCAGGGGCACGTGGGTTGAGAGAAAAGCCCGTCAGATGAATCTCCGAAACATAGAATTCATGGAGAGACTACCGCCAGATAGACGGTACTTTTACTTAATGTACAAGGCGAAAGCGGTCGTGATGCCCTCGCTAGTCCCAGAAGCCTTCGGTAGAATACCGGTTGAAGCAAACAGACTAGGAGTCCCAGCCGTAGTCACCAATAGAGGAGCACTACCAGAGATCATAGAGGACGGTATTACAGGCACTGTAACCAAGGCTAATAGCAACGACCTCGCAGAAGCCATTACTAAGACTCTTTCACGCAATTGGGATAGAGGTGCTATCATCGGAAGAGTCTCTGAGCGTATAAATCCAAGCAATATTATTAGTGAATTGTTAAGTTTCTTCGAAAAGATAATACGATGAATATGAAGATTCTTGTAGCCGGTGTAGCGGCGGGGTTAGGGGATAAGCTACAAAACGTTGTTGGGGCTACTCTTATTACAAAGCATCTTAGTAACGCTAAGGTTGATTTGTTTATCCCTACAGGTTCTCTAAACGCGCCGCTCACACTGATTCCCAGCAGTAGTTCGATAAGAGTACTTCAGGGATTTCCTGAACGCACAAGTATATCTAGTATTTTTAGAATGTTCGTAGGTAGCGGCGTCACCAAGCAAGAGGTTCAAGAGTCAGTATCCTCGGAGTATAATACTAAGCTGTCAAAAAACTTGGTAAGCAGGTTAAAAGATCTTGTCTTCAAGAGATATTACGAGAGCACCATAGTGGCGACCTATGTTAGACCGGCAGTGTGCAGGTTTATCGATGGGTTAAAGTACGATGGGGGGTTCATAGCGGGGCATACTATAGAGTATTCAGCTTTTTTTGATGACTTGCTAACCTATAACTGCGCGAGGTTTGTCGTAAAGGGTCCTCTTATAACCTACCCTATTTCCGTATCTCTTATTGGACTTAAACATCGTGAACGATACTTAAAGGCCCTTAGAAAAGCGTTGCAACGCTTTGACGTTATCTTTGTTCGAGGCAGGTATTCATACGATATCCTCACCAAGTTTGTAGATCCTAGTAGGTTGCTCGTGGCATTAGACTCGGGGTTTGGAATTAGGATTCTTGCTGAAAACCCTGGCAATTTTGTAAGGAGGCAGAGTCTCGTGGTCTGTATCGTTCCCCGTAATGACTACTTTTATTTCTATAATCTAGGCCGGCTGTATCCCAGATATCTGCTTGCGTTGAAGCACTTAATAAGAGTTCTTATTAGTGAGTTTGATGTAGAGATCTGGCTTGTACCCCACACTACCAAGTCCTCTACACGTCTTGGCGATGAATATGCTATACTCGACTTACTGGGGATCCTCGATGAATCGCTAAGGAGAAGTATTGAAATTATGGCTCCCCAAAACATATTCGACTCGGCTAGGGTCTTTAGTTCTTGTGATATGGTTGTCACTTCTAGAATGCATGCTGGCATAGTTTCTCTAGCTTATGGTAAACCCACGCTGTTTTTCATGCCTAGAGACGACGTTAAGGTACTAGACATACTCTCGTACCTTGGACTCAGCGAAGAACGCTATATTATAGACAGCTTCAACCCCAGAGAATACGATAGATTGCCCGTAATGGTGAAGGATATTCTATTTAATTTATCGCAGGAAACTAAGACCATAGAATTCACTATCGGTAGACATTTACCTGATATTGAAAAGCCGGTTATATTAGCGAAGAAGCTTCTCTCTGATGTGAGAGTCCATGGGTGATTATATAAGGTTTTCTCCTGAGGGTCTACATGGCGTAGGCTCGGATGAAAGGATACGACACCTAGCGGAGGAGTTGCAACAGCTTTCCTCAGGTATTTATTGGAGACAGATTATGTGGATGGTGTTTTAGTGGCTAGCCTTAGGTTTAAACACAGTTTAACCTAGTGGACAGCTGTACGAGTAGCGCATTGGATATTTATTTAACTGGAATTGCGGCGGATTTGTTACTCGCCTGTAAGTTGTCATATTTTGGTGATCATTGCTGGCTGAGGCAAGCTTCGGAGTGTGTGTAGTTCTGACATGGGAGAGCTTGGAAATAATGTAAAGTAATCACTTTTCTTTTTGGTTTTCTCTCCTTCTGGGGCTTGTTCGAGAGGTATGTGTGGATCTAGGCGGAGGTGGGGTTTGGCCTTCCTAGTGGTGGGCTTCATCTCGGGAGGGTTTCTGGGGTGGCGTGAGGTCAGCGCTGCGTCTTGGCGAGTCGCGTCTGGCGAGACTGGGGGGCTCCGCCGGTGGTGAACTTGTTATTTCTGTTGGGGGAGGTTTCTTGTGTAGTGGGGCGCTTTTTTTTTCGTCTCGTGCCTAGGTCTTTTTCCGACGTAGATTTGGTGAGGAGGCGGGTCTGCCGGCGGCGCGGCACGCCGAGTGCGGCAAGATCTGTGTATCTGTATCGAGTGTCGCTGTGACGTAGGTTACGTCTATATGCCGGGGCGGCGGTGGCCGGCGGCCGCGGCGGGTGCGTGGGCGATGAAGGTGGGGCTTCTCCTCTGGTGGTTTTTGTCTTGTTGGGTAGGAGGGTGGAGTGGTCTCCGGGGCGTGTCGACAGGCTCGCCGTCCGGCTTGGGTTTGTGGGGGAGTAGGAGTCGTTGGGGTCTTTGGTGAGGTGCGGCGCTGGGCGGACGGCGTGGAGGCTGGCGGTTGCGTTTGGGGTGGGGCGGATGGGCGCTGGCTCCAGAGATGGTGATGGGGGTTCCGCTTAAGGTGGCTTGTTCTGAGGTTGCCATCGCGCTTGGAGATGCGGCGGCGTACCTCTCGGCTGGGCCGTTTCGACGGAGGTGGGGGACGTGTTGGCGCGTGTTGCGGCGAGGGTCGTGCGGCTGGTGGTTTTGCTTCTCGCCGCGGCTATGCCGCTACCTGCTGAAGACTTTTCACGGCGGCGGCCAGCTGTCGTGGGCGCGGCGAGGCCTGAGGGTTTTCGTCTCGGCGGCGTTGTGGTGTGGAGACTGGCGCCGCGGCGCTCCTCGCCTTGTTTCTCGTGGCGTCGGCGGCTAGGGGTTGTGTTGTGTGGTCTTTTCGATTTCTTCCATGGCCTTCTGTACCTCTTTTTTATTTCCTCGATGGGTTTTGGTGGGGGTGTGGTGGCTAGGGCGTATCCTACCCAGGCCAGTATGCCCAAGACGGCGGCCACCGCCACAAACGCCGTCAGCTGAAGAATAAAGACCTGCCAAGGCGAGAAAAACACAAGCCAGCCATACAGCAAAATCCCAATCACACCAACAGCCATAAGACCAACGCCGATCGCCCTATTCAGTCTGCGTTTTACGCTGTTTTTAAGTTGTAATGCTTATATATCTATGGCTGTTCCTCGGTATGCTTCTGGCGGCGGGGTTTGTGCCTTCGCTTTTGTCGCTTTCGGCGCTTAAGAGCCGCGCCTTGCGTAGGGGGGTTTGGTTTAGGGTTAGCCCCGCCGCCAGGGCGCTCATCGACGCCGCCATACTCTACCTCAGAAGGGGCGGCCGCATAAAGTCGCCGGCCCTCGCCGAGGCCCTAAGGAAAGCCGCCGAGGAGGTGCTCCGCCTAGCCGCGCCGATACGCGTGCTGGCCAAAGCCGTGGGATACGCCGTGGCCAGACAACTCGGCGTAGAGATAGACGAGGAGAGGGCAACAGCCCTGGGAATACAATGGCTAAACACGCCGAGAGGATGGAGGAGGGCCGTGGCTTGACGTGGCGAAGTTGCTGGACTTCTCCAAAGCGCCGACATGCGTAGAGGGCGTGTGGTGTTGTCTAAGTCTCTAGGCTCATATCGCGTTGCCCTAGGCCAATTAGGGATGTCGCTGGTGCCCTTGGCTAGGCGATGAGGATCGTGTACGTGGCGCCGAGTTATTATCCGCGGATCGGCGGGGTGGAGTACGTCGTGAAGTCCGTGGCGGAGAGGATGGCTAAGATGGGGCATGAGGTGACGGTCGTCGCGGGGGAGCCGGAGGCGGAGAAGCCGCGTGAAGAGGAGATAAACGGCGTACGCGTAATTCGGTGGCCCACCTGGGCGCCCAGCGGCGCCTACCACATACCCAGGAAGAGAAACCAGTTGAGGAGTCTCCTCCAGAGACTTCTCGACGACGTAGACGCAGTGCACATACACAGCGCGCATGCGGTTCTCACGGTGTGGGCCCTTGCGGCGGCGCGGAGGATAAACCCAGACGTGCGGATTGTCTTTACGCCGCATTACCACGGCACGGGGCACAGCGCCTTGAGGAGACTCCTCTGGATCCCCTGGAGGAGGTATGTGGCGCGTGCGGTCGAGGCGGCCGACGCGATACACGCCGCAAGCCCCCGCGAAGCTGGCCTGATCGAAAGCCACTACCCACAGTCCCGCGGCAAGACCGTGGTCATTCCAAACGGCGTAGAGGAGGATGTATTCAGCCACAGGTGGCGGGGCACCCACAGCGACTACATGATGTACGCAGGGAGGATCGAGAGGTACAAGCGGCTAGAGGTGGCGGTGGAGCTGGCGAGGAAGCTGGGGCTGAGGCTGATGGTGGTGGGGAGGGGGCCCCACCGGGAGAAGCTGAGGAGGTACGCCAGGCGCCGCGGCGTCTCCCTCGAGCTCCTAGACCCCCAGCCCCGCCCCGACTACCTGCGCCTACTTGCAGGCGCCAGATATGCCGTCAACCCCAGCAGGCAGGAGACCTACAGCATATTCGCCGCCGAGGCCCTCGCCATGGGAGTCCCCGCGGTCGTCTCGCCGGAGGTGGCTGAGAACCTCGCCGCGGAGCAGAAGCCCTTCGGAGACGGCTTGGTGGTCGCCTTCCGCGCCGCGGTTCCCGCCTGGCGCGACGTCCTACAGAAATACCTAGACCTCTACCGCCCGTGACGGCGGATCTAGACAAGGCGGTGAAAAGCGCTGTGTGGATAACCGCTGCCAGCCTCGCCGCCACAGTTTCAGGCGTGTTCTTCTGGGCCGCCGCGGCGGCGCTGGCAGGCAAGGAGGGGCTCGGCGCCGCCGCCTACGAGATAGCCGCGGCGAACACCGCCGCCGCCCTCCTGAACCTCGGCCTCCAGCAGTACACCCTACGCTTCGTCAAGACGGAGCGGGGGAAGGCACTAGCCACCGCCCTCCTGGCCGCGGCGCTCCTCGCCGCCGCGGGGGCAGCCTCGCTGTACGCCGCAGGCATGCGGTGGGCCCCCCTCATAGCCGCGTCGTCGTTGCTGTCGGCCCCCTCCACAGGCGCCTTGATAGCGGCCGGCGCCTCCAAGGCCTACTTCGCCGCGACGGCCGCCGCCTCTGTCGCAAAGATAGGCCTCCTCGCAGTCGTGCCCCCCGCCGCCGCCTTCTCCGCCGCCACGGCGACAGCGGCGGCCCTCACGACGGCCTACGCCTTGTGGAGGGTTGGCCTCGACAAGCCGGGGAACTGGGGAACCTTCCTCGCCGCCGGCGTCAGCAACTACGCGCTAAACTTCTCCTTCTCCCTAGCCACATCGCTCGGCGTAGTGGTCGCGGGGGCCGTCGGCGGAGTCGGGCAGGCCGGCGTCCTCTACCTCGTGGCCACGGCCGCCATGGCGCTCGCCGCGGTGTCCACGGCCATGGCCACCGCCAGCGTGCCGGTCATGGTCGAGGGCGGGACCTCGCTAGCCGAGAAGGGGGCCAGAATAGCCGCCGGGGTGAACACCCCCATAGCCGTCGCCGCCTCTGGCCTCTCGCCCCACTTGATGGCCCTCCTCGGCAGGCAGTACGAGGCGGATTACCCGGCCCTAGCCGCCGCGGCCCCCGCCGTCGTCATGCTCGCCGCGGTGTCCCTCGCCACCGCCGTCTACAACGTGGAGAGGAGGTGGGGCTCCATAGCCGCCGTAGGCCTCGCCGGCACCGCCTCGACGGCAACCGCGGTGGCTCTGGTCGGCGGGATGGGGCCCGCCGGGCCAGGCCTCGCCATAACGCTGGGCCTCACCCCGCCGTTCCTCCTCTCCCTCCGCGCCGTCCCCAGAAAGCCCTTCCTCGCCTCCCTCGCCGCCGTCGCCGCCCTCGGCCCCGCCGCCCTCTACACGGGGCCCCTCGGCACAGCCGCAGCCGTGCTGGCATCCATCGCGGCCATGCACCTAGCGGGCGTATTCAAGGCCGGCGACTACGCGGCCTTGGCAAAGACGACACTCAAGAGGTGATCTTCCTCGCCCTCATCGGCGGGCTGGCCGCCGCCAAGAGGTGGGGCCCAGCATACGGCGTCGTCGCCTCCGCCCTTCTGTACGCTGCCTACGGGCTGTGGACCCCCCTCGGCGCCGCCGCCACCGCCGCCCTGCTGGCATACGCCCGAGGCATCGCCGACGACAGGCTCACCGTATATGCGCTGGCCGCAGCCTACGCCAAATTCCTGCTAGTGCCCTACGCCCTAGGCCGCCCCATACCCTACTACGAGGCCCTGTGGTACGCCGCGGAGGCGAACCCGGCGTGGCGCACATACGCCCCCCTTACATACCTGCCCAAAGAGCCGCCGCTCCAGCTGGCGCTGGAGGGGACGATATATGCGGCAGGCGCCTCTGCCCTGGCTTCGAGGGCCCTCGCCGAGAGGATGGGAAAGAGGGCCGTGCTCTGGCCCCTCCTGGCCCCCGAGCCCCTCTGGTTCGGCCACTTCGCGCTGTCCCTACCCCTTGTGTGGACCGCCGCCTACTTCGCCATGAGCAGAAAGCCATACGCGGCCCTCCTGGCGGCCGCCCTAGCCGCGGGCTTCCACATATACGGCGGAGTCCTGGCGCTCATATACGCCGCCCTCTACGGAGCCCCCCAGCTGTTGCTTATCGCGCCTCTGGCGCTCCTGACGCCCCAGAGCTGGGTCTTAGGCGACCTCCTCGCCAGGATACCCGGCGTCGACCCCCTCAGCAAGCTGGCCCTCCTCACAGACAGAGCCCCCATCTGGCTGGCGAAAGGCGGAATCGAGGCGGCCGTGCTGGCCGCCGCGACGCTGACGGCGGGACGAGCGGGGGCCCTCGCCTACGCCGGCCTGGCCGCCGCGGCTCTAGCCGCCAACGAGCCGGCCGAGTTCGCCGGATTCGCCTACAGGCACTTCCTAGCCGCCCTCCCCTTCTCGGGCCTGGGGAAGCGGGCGTACACGGCGGCGGCCGCCCTCGCCACGATCCCCTACGCGATCCAGGTCTGGTACTTCGGCCTCACCTGGGACTGGGCCGTGAGGTACTGGGAGGCCTTCGCAAGGGGGACGCCGATACAGGGCCCCATAGAGGCGGCCTACCGCGCCCTATATGGGTGACATCTATAAAAAGGCCGCGGATCGAGGCGACGTGTGCATAACCGTTGTACTGCCGACTCTGAACGAAGCCGAGGCTCTGCCCAAGGTTGTTGAGGAGCTCAGGGCGGCGGGATACGACAAGATACTAGTCGTCGACGGGGGCTCCACCGACGGCACCCTGGAGAAGGCGAAGGAGCTCGGCGTCGCCACGGTGATGCAGATAGGCAAAGGCAAGGGGATGGCGCTGAGAACCGCGCTTATGTACGTCAACACGCCCTACGTCGCCGTGATGGACGCCGACTACAGCTACCCACCCGCTGAGCTACGCAAGCTCCTCCCCCACCTCCGCCACTACGACTTAGTACTCGGCACCAGGCAAGGCCCCATGCCGTTTATATACAAGCTCGGCAACAAGGCCCTGGCCTGGCTCTTCCGCCTACTCTTCGGCGCAGACATCACAGACCCCCTCACAGGCATGTACGCGGCCCGCACCGACGTGCTGAGGGAGGCGGCGCTGGAAGCCCGCAACTTCGACATAGAGGTAGACATACTAGCCAAGGCCATGGCCAACGGCGCCTGCGTCGCCGAAGTCCCCATACAGTACAGACAACGCATCGGCAAGAAGAAGCTCAAGCCCTGGCACAGCATCTCAATAGCGTCTAAGATGATCTCCCTCGCCTACCGCCTCAACCCCACCCTCCCCCTCACCCTCGCAGGCGCCCTCCTCACCGCCCCCGGCGCCGCCCTGGCCGCCTGGGTAGCCTACCGCTTCTTCTACCAAGGAGTGCCCCACTACCTACTCGGCACCTTCGCCATAATACTCATACTCCTGGGAGGCGTCTCCATAGCCCTCCTCCCCCTCGCGACCGCCCTAGTCAGGCTACAAGCCGCCGTAGCCCGCGCCGCCAGACGACACGAACCCCCCACAGAGTGTCTCCCACCCATGCCGCCCCCACAGCCACCGCCCCCGGCGCCCCAGAAGCCCGAGGAGCCGGCCCCCACAGCCCTGGAGAGGGCGGCGCAGGGGCTAGTCATAGCCTTCACAGTGCTGCTGGCCACAGCCGCCTACTACCTCGGCGTAGGCGACGTGAATACAGCCAACAAACTGGCCCAATGGGCCTACTACGCCCTAGCCGGAGCCGTCCTCGCACTACTTGCCGACGCGGCAATCAGACGTGGAGAAGGTCCTGGTGAGGGCGCAGGAGCTGTCGCGCAGATGGCCAGAGGAGATATCCGGAAGACTCGTCCCGGTATTTTACACCCTAGTCGCAGAGCCCACAGCCGTCCAGAGGGCAAGGGAGCTCAAGATATGGCTCATAGAGAGCAAGAGAGAAGTCGTAACGCTGGAGGAGGTTCTCGGGCAGGCGCAAGGCTGAAACAGCCTCAGCCCTACCCCCGTGCACCTCCATATAATTCTCGAAGAGGAAGCGTCTCTCCACCTTGAGGGGGCCCCCAGACAGCTCGAACCTCCTCCCGTCTACCTCAGCCACACCGTCTATCCGGCTCGGCGAGCCGTCCCCCGCGAAGCACACCGTGCCGGAGAAGGAGAAGACGTGTCCAGCCAGCCTCGCCTCCCTAAGCCGCACATCGTAGCAGGGCCCCCCGCCGTCTATGGAGAGGGCGCCGGAGGCCCTCAGCTGGAGATAAAGAGCGACGAGGTTCACATCCTCCCGCACACAGGCGCCGGAGGGGTCGCACACAGCCACCCGCCACAGGTTAACGGCGAACCTGTACCCGCCCAGCTCCCCATAGGCGTGGCTCCCATCCGCCGACACCACCCCCACGGGAAATATGCCGTGTATACCCCAGACCGCGCCTTCTCCAGGAAATCCACCGGCGGCATAAACACCGCTAGGTAAGCCGCCAGTATGAACGCCGCCGCCGTCGCAAAGGCGATGCTCCACCCACGCGCCATATACATAACAGTAGCCGCCTTATTAATACCTTACCTCGCGCTATACGCCCACCACCTCGCCCAAAACCTCCACACACCCCCCGGCGACGACTACCCCATGCACGTCTACCTCGCCCTACAAGCCAGAGAAAACCCCCTCGCCATAGCCACGACCCCCGGCGAGTACCCCTCCCTCGTCCACCTCCTCGGCCTCCTCACGGCCGACCCCCTCGCCCTCGGCAGGCTCTACGCCGCATACGGCGCCCTGCTGATAGCCGCCGGCGCCCTCCTATACGCCGCCTACTTCGCACAGGCCGCCGGCAGGAGGGCCGCCGCCCTCGCCGGGGCCGCAGTCGTCGTGGGCTCCGTCAGAACCCTTGCAGGCATAACAGACGGGCAGATAGCAGACAAAACCGTGCTCCTCGTCGTCGTCCCCCTCTCCCTACTCCTATACGCCAAAGGCCGACCAGCCGCCGCCGTAGTTGCCCTGGCGCCCGCCGCCTTCATAAACTATCTCGGACTCGCCTACGCCGCCGCCCTAGCCGTCGCACACGCCATATACGGCGGCACGCGGGCAAGAATCGCGCTGGCGGCCCTAGCCCTCGCCGGCGCCGCCCTCTTCACCCAGAAACTCACCGCCGCCGCGCAGCTGGCGGCCTACGCCGACCAGCCGCCCCCCGCCCCCTGGGACCCCATACGGGGACTCGTCTACGCCTTCTACGGCCCCTCAGCGCCGCTCCTAGCCGCCGCCGCGGCATACGCCGCCCTAAAGACCAAGAAGACGGCCCCCCTGGCCCTAGCCGCCCTTATCGTCTTCGCCGCAGGCCTCGCATCTCCCCAATACGGCGAGAGGCTCATGAGGATAGCCTCACTGATGCTCCCAGCCGCCGCCGTCGGAGGGTTGCTCGAGGCGAGGCACGACAGAGCCGCCGCGCTGACCTTAGCCGCCTACCTGGCCGGACCCGCCGCCGCGGGATGGGCATGGGCCACAGGACACCTAGACGGCCTATACGCCTACGTCCAACGCCTCACCCCCGACAAGCTCTATGCATACCAACAGGCGCTGAAGGCCCTGCCGCCCCACAGCAACGTCGAAGTCATGTGGCAACTAGACCTCTGGCTATTGCCCCTAGCCAAAGCCCAGAGGCTGGACCTAAACGTGACGGTGGTGTGGTGCACGTGGACCCCCGCCCAGTACTACGTCTACACGCCCCCGGACCCTCGGCAGTGGTACATGCCCTGCACCCTGGCCGCCGGGCCCCCTCCCGGCAGGGAGATAGCCAGGTGGGGCGAGACGGCGCTCTATGAAGGTCCTGGCAGTAGCTGAGCTCATTTGGCCCGCAGACAGCAGCGGGGGGTCCCTAGCCACCCACCTACACCTCAAGAGGCTGGTCCAGGAAGGCGCCGAGGTGACGGTGGTAGGCCCAGCCGCGCCCCCCGGCGCCAGGTTGATAAAGGCGGAGCCGCCTACCGCCCGCCCCGCCCTCTGGCTCTGGATAGCCAAAAGGCGGAGGTGGCTCCAGAAGCTCGCCGAGGAGCACGACGTGGTGTACATCCCCCGCTACGCCTACCCCATGGTCGACGTGGCGCACGCCGCCGGCGCGCCTGCGGTGGTTCACATGCACGGCTACCCCACCTATAAATCCCTCGGCATACCCGGCGACTGGAAGCTGGAGAAAGGCGCCGCGAAGCTCTACGCCGCCGTTGCGCACGCCGCCGTCGAGAAGGCCGTGGACCGCTGGCTAAGACGCGCAGATGCCGTCATATGCGTGTCAAAAATCCACTGCCAGAAGCTGGCGCCGTACAGGCCCGTATACGTGCCGAACCCTCCACCCGACGACTTGCCCCCGCCCCAGCCCCCACGCCGCTACTTCGTGTACCTGGGGGGAGAGCAGAGGCACAAGTGCCCCCACCTCGCACGAGCCGCCGCACGCGCCGCAGGCATGCCGCTGGTCGAGCCGAGAGGCGCGCCGAGGCCGGTTGCGCTACGGCTTGTGGCGGGCGCATGGGCTCTCCTATTCCCCTCATGCTGGGAAGA
>Ga0315272_10000196_pt1 | contig 29106 bp, 22 predicted proteins | sample C3_middle_MG_FD_203918 | JGI IMG/M metagenome (GOLD analysis project Ga0315272, IMG submission 203918) | Sediment microbial communities from Yellowstone Lake, YNP, Wyoming, USA - C3_middle | ecosystem: Environmental > Aquatic > Freshwater > Lake > Sediment | place: USA: Wyoming | collected...
TCAACCGTGTCCTGGTGCCCGTGACGGACGGCAAGACGCAGATTCCCGTCTCGGAACTGGCGGACATCAAGCTCTCCAGCGGCCCGTCCATGCTGCGCGATGAGAATGGCATGCTCAACGGTTACGTGTATGTCGATGTAGCCGGGCGCGACGTGGGCAGCTACGTCGAGGAAGCCAAGAAGCTCGTTCGCGATCGGGTAACACTGCCCGCCGGGTACACGCTGGTCTGGAGCGGACAGTACGAGGCCATGCAGCGCGTCCGGGAACGGCTGACCATCATCCTGCCGCTGACGCTTTTCCTGATCATGCTGCTGCTCTACATGAACACCAGGTCGTTCACGGAGACCATGCTGATCGTTCTCGCGGTTCCGTTCTCCGCGGTCGGCGCGGTCTGGCTCCTGTACTTCCTCGGCTACAACATGAGCATCGGCGTGTGGGTCGGTCTGATCGCCTTACTGGGCGTCGATGCCGAGACGGCCATCTTCATGCTGCTCTACCTGAACATCGCCTATGAAGGAGCGAAGAAGGAGGGCAGGATGAAGAGCCTGGCCGATCTGCAGGATGCCATCCACAGCGGCGCCGTGAAGCGCATCCGGCCGAAGTTTATGACCGTGGCGGTCATGTTCATGGGCCTGGTCCCGATCATGTGGTCCGCCGGGGCTGGCGCGGATGTGATGAGGCGCATCGCGGCTCCCATGATCGGCGGGATCTTCACGTCCTTCATCCTTGAGCTGGTCGTTTACCCGGCAATCTACGAGGTTTGGAAATGGAACACGGAAGTCAAAAAGCTAGTCGCGGCGTAGGTCTGCTCGTGGCGCTTCTCGCGATCGTTCCGGCCGGCGCGGCTGAACTCACGTATGAGGTGCGTCACCAGCGCGCGCTGAAGAATCATGCCGGCGTTCTGACGATCGGCGACACCGGAGTGAGCTACCAGCAAACGGTCCCAGCAGGAAAGCGGCAGAACAACCCCAAACGTTTGGAGAAGGTTCAGCTTGACTACCAGGACATCCAGGAGCTTTGGTTGGCGCCGGACAAACTGGTGCTGGTGACCTACAAGGACCGCAAGTGGCTGTTCGGAGTGGACAGGCAATTCGAGTTCTTCCTGGCCAAGGGCAAGACTTTCGAAGGTGCCTACGCGCTGTTGAAGGGCAAGCTGGACCGGCGATTCGTCGCCGCGCTGGCCGATCCCCAGCCCAATGCTCTGTGGGAGCTGCCCGTGAAACTGCTGGGTACTATCCAAGGCTCGGAGGGCATCCTCCAGGTCGGGCCGGACCGCATCGTATTCAGGACGGACAGGTCCCGCCAGTCGCGCAGCTGGCGCTACGAAGACATCGAGAACGTGAGCACATCCGGCCGCTATCAGCTCACCGTGACCACCTACGAGCGCGCCAAGACCAACTACGGCAGCATGAAGGGCTTCAACTTCCAGCTCAAGCAGCCACTGGACGGAAAGCGGTTTGAATTGCTCTGGAAACGGCTGAACCAGGACAAAGGACTTCAGTTTTTGACCTCGATCGAAGAAAGGAACCAAACCTCAAAATGAAATACATAGTTTTCGCTCTGCTTGCCGGAACGGTGCTGCTGGCCGCCGCCGGCCAACCGCAAACCTACACGGGCGTCATCACCGATACGATGTGTGGCGCCAGGCACACCATGGGCGTCACGCCGGACGCCAAGTGCATCCGGGAGTGCGTGAAGATGGATCCGAAGCAAGTGAAGTACGCATTGCTGGTTGGAAAAGACGTCTACGTGCTGAGCGACCAGCAGACTCCGGAGAAGTTCGCGGCGCAAAAGGTCGGCGTTACCGGGACGCTTTACGAAAAGACGAAGATCCTGAAAGTCGACAGGATCGAGGCCGCCCGCTAGCACTGACAGGGGTTTCCGCCGTTGCCCATCGCCCTTGTCCGTCAGCAGCGCACGGCAGCCATCTTCCGATAAGTGGAACGCAGGAAATGCGCCAGACGTCATAGCAGACATGGCGACGGGCGGACGGAGGGTGCAACAGAAGACGCCCGGGGTGAGCACGAACGAGATCACCCGCCCCGCATCACATCCGTCCTGCTCGACGCTCGGCAAGTTGCGCTTCGACCGCAAGGCGGTGCGCGTTGCGAGCGTCTCCGCATGCCGGTTGAGGGCATTGATTCCCGTGCTGGATCGGATCGGCAAGATCTCGCATGCCGCCTCCGCAATGCTCGCCAGGATCTGGAAATTCAGGGCGCACAGCCATGTGCAGCGACATGCCTGGCAATCGGTAGCCATAGTAACCGCGCGAAAAATAACAGCGCGATTCTGTCCGCGTCTCGAAGGGCCGTTCAGAGCTTCAAGAGGCATCCAGAACGATGTGTTTCATTTTTCCGGCACCGTGTTTCCCAATGTTCTCCAACGTGCGGTGAGAATTCGCGAAATGCTCTTATGCCCACAACGACCCAAGCAGATCAATTCATGGCTTCTAGAAAGCCATTTGTCAACAGGCAACTTTCGACCGGCGCCGCGCTCTTCGCGGCGTTTTTCTTTTTGAATGCGGCACTGGCGCAGGATGTACCGGAGCCGCTGCCGCCTCCCGCCGGCGCCGCATCCCCGCCGCCCCTGACACCGCAGCAGCTTGACGATCTGGTGGCGCCCATAGCGCTGTATCCCGATCCGCTGCTGGGCGAAGTGCTGGCCGCCTCCACTTATCCGATGGAGATCGCCGAGGCAGATCAGTGGGTGCGCGACCATCGGCACTGGAAGCCATCCAAGCTGATGGACAAGGCGAAGAAAGAGAACTGGGATCCGAGCGTCCAGGGACTCGTGGCCTTCCCGGACGTGCTCGGCCGTTTGAGCCAGGATATGGCCTGGACGACGCCGCTGGGCGATGCATTTCTTTCGCAGCAGGCCGACGTGATGAAGGCCGTTCAGCGCATGCGTACGCAGGCGGCCGCGCAGGGCAAGCTCCAATCCAACCCGCAGGAGAATGTGACGACAGGGGAGCAGGGAGGGCAGAGCGTCATCAACATCGAGCCCGCCAATCCGGACGTCTGGTATGTGCCCGATTATAATCCGGCCTACGTCTGGGGACCGCCGGCTTACGGGGACTATCCGCCACTTATGTATCCGGGACTCGATATGGGCTTCGCCTGGGATTCAGGTGTCGACCTCGGGCTCTGTTTCGGCGGCTGGGGCGGCTGGGGCTGGGGCGGCTGGGGTTGGGAGCCGAACTGGTACAACGGCAACATCATGATGAACCATTCGTTCTTTCATCGTTATGGCTTCCGTCATTTTCATGGGAACAGCCCGCTGGGCAATTCCGCCTGGACACACGATCCGCAACACCGGCTGGGCGTGCCATACGCGAATCGCCAGGTGGCGGGCCGGTTTGCCGGACGCGCCGGAGGCGGTGGTTTCAACCGTGGCGGCTTTAGCGGCCGTTCCTATGGCGGCCGGCAGAGTATGCGGGGATCGAGATCTTCGGGATTCGGGCAGCGTGGAGGTACACGCAGATCCAGCGTCTTTGGCGGCTATCACAGCGGTGGGATGACGCGCATGCAGAGCGATCATGGATTCTCCAGCATGGGCGCGGGCCGCGTCTTTGGTGGCGGAGGCTTTCATGGCGGTGGTGGGGGCTTCCACGGCGGCGGCGGCGGAATGCGTGGCGGAGGGAGGCGGTAATGACGAAAGGTATCCTGACAACCTGTGCTGCAATGGCGTTCGCATTGGCGGCGCCGGCATTCGCGCAACAACATTTCGATTCGGCCGAGGCTGCCGCGCAGGCGGTGATCGATGCCGCCGGGATGCACGATGGCGCCCGGTTGGCCGCAATCTTCGGTCCGCAGGGAAGCGCAATTCTGACTTCCGGCAATCCTGCCCAGGATCGGGCCGAGCAGTCCGAGTTCTCGCAACTCGCCCGTGCGAAGTACAAGCTCTTGCCCGACCGGAGGACTCCGAACCGGATGATTCTGTCGATCGGCGACGAAGACTGGCCGTTCCCCGTTCCCATCGTGCGCTTGAACGGGAAATGGAGTTTCGATGCTTCCGGGGCGAAGGTTGAAATGCAGGCCCGGCGGATTGGCGAGAACGAACTCGACGCCATCGAGATCTGTTCCGGGTATGTCGAAGCGCAGCGCAAGTATGCGTCCGAGTATCACGGCAAAGACGGGGTCCTGAAATACGCCTCACACATGATGAGTGCACCGGACGGGACGGATGGACTCTACCGGAAAGATGAGGCCGAGCCGCTCGTACCTCCCGGTCTGGCTGAAGCGGCATGGGACGGGCAGAAGAGAAGCACGAAGCCCTTCCACGGATATTATTTCCGGATACTCGACGGGCAAGGCCCCCATGCCTCTGGAGGCGCGCATAACTACGTTGTAAAGAAGAAGCTCATGGGCGGCTTCGGTCTGGTGGCCTGGCCCGCCGAATATGGAGTGACGGGAATACAGACGTTCATCGTGAATCAGGACGGCGTGATCTATCAGAAGGACATTGCGCCTCAGCCCGGCGTCGCGCTGCCTCCGATAACCCGTTACGATCCGGATCCGTCCTGGAGTCCCGTGGACTGAACACGGGTTCGGGACCGCCGTTGCGAGCGAGGTCCGGCCTGGAATTGCCGGACCCGCCTGCGCGGACGCGCTTTCCGGCGACATCAAAATACTCTTGTACGGGTCGGGACGCCGGCCAAAACTACAAACTGCCGAAGACTTCGTGTATGTTTGAAATCAATGACGTATCGTTTGATGCCTGCACTCCTGACCGCGTCCTTATGGTTGGGCGGCTGCGCCACAAAGACAGCGTCAGTTCCCGAGCCGCCCGAGGTCTACGTCGCCGCCCCAGTCCAGCAGGATGTTTCCATTTACTCCGACTGGATTGGGACCACCGTCGGTTTCGTTGACGCGGAAATTCACTCTCAGGTCACCGGATACCTCCTGTCACAGAACTACAAGGAGGGATCTCTGGTCAAGAAGGGCGACTTGCTCTTTCAAGTCGACCCAAGACCATTCCAGGCTCTTGTGGATCAAGCCTCGGCCCGTGTGGAGGCTGCCAAGACCCAGTTGACTGAAGCCAAGGCCGAAGTGGACCAGGCCAAAGCCGAAATCGACCGTGCTCAAGCCGCCTTGGGAAAGACCGACTTGGACGTAAAGCGCTATTCCCCACTGGTCTCCGACGGCACGGTGAGCCAGCAGGAGCTAGACGACGCCGTCCAGGCGAACCTGGCCAACAAAGCCTCGGTCGCGGCAGCGCAGGGGCGGTTCGAGCGGGCCAAGGCCCAGGTGGCGACGGCCGAAGCTAATGTCAAGGTCGCCCAGAGCATGCTCCAGGGGGCGGAACTCAACCTCGGGTTCACTCGTGTGACCTCTCCGGTCGAGGGCATCGCCGGAATCCGTGTCGCCAACATTGGAGACCTCGTCGGAACCAACGAGCGGGCCGTGCTGACATCGGTTTCCCAGATCGATCCGATCTTCGTGGAATTCCCGGTCAGCGAGCAGGAATACCTGGGGCTGCGATCGTTTCTGCTCGGAGGCGATACGAACAAAGGGCCCGGCCTCGAACTGATACTCGCGGACGGGAAAATCTATGCGCATCGCGGAACGATCGACATCATCGGACGCGAGGTCAATCCATCGACGGGTACCCTGCGGATCCGGGGTCTGTTTCCGAATCCAGGCAATGTCCTCCGGCCGGGTCAGTACGCCAAGATTCGCGCGGCAATCGGCGTGAGGAAGGATGCTCTGTTGTTGCCGCAAGGCGCCGTTCAGGAGTTGCAGGGGGCTTACCAGGTCATCGTCGTGGGGCCGTCCAACAAGTGCGAGGTCCGCGCCGTGGTAGTGGGGGACCGGATTGGATCCTACTGGGTGATCGAGCAGGGACTAAAGCCGTCCGAACGTGTGGTCATCGAAGGACTCCAAAAGGTACGGGCTGGAGGCACGGTGAACCCGAAACCCGCAAAGCTGCCTCCCTTGGTACCGGTGTCGGAATGAAACCGGCTCTGAAGAAACCAGCCAGATAAAGACATGTCAAAATTCTTCATCAATCGTCCCGTCACGGCCATGGTGATCTCAATTCTGATTGTCCTGGCGGGGATCATCGTCGCCCGGCGTCTTCCAATTGCTCAGTTCCCTCAAATCTCTCCGCCGGAGATCGTGGTCACGACGAACTTCGTGGGCGCTGACGCCGAGACCATCGAAAGCTCGGTTGCCACACCGCTGGAAGAAGCTATGGCCGGGGTCGAAGGTATGACCTACATGCGGTCGTTTAACGCAAACGACGGCACGATGAAACTGCGAGTCGATTTCGACCTGAGCATGGACCCGGACATCGCCGAAGTGTTTTCGGAAATCCGCGTGAACCGCGCCCTGCCGCAACTGCCACCGTCGGTACGGGAACAAGGCGTCACCATCGCCAAGTCCCATGTCAGCCCGCTCATGATCATTGCTCTCTCGTCGCCCAATGGAACGCGGAATGCGACGTTCCTGGCGAATTACGCCTATATCAACATCGCGGATGCGCTGACGCGGGTGCGAGGAATTGGTTCCGTGGCGATACAGGGCGCCGGCGCCTATGCCATGCGGAATTGGGTGAATCCGGACCGCCTGGCCAGTCTCGGCGTTACCGTTCCCGACCTGATTAAAGCAATTCAACAGCAGAACACGGTCAACCCCTCGGGCCAGGTGGGTGCGGAGCCGGCTCTGCCCGGGCAGCAGTTCACCTACACGATGCGAGCCCAGGGACTGCTGGTCACCGACAAGGATTTTGGCAACGTCATCGTTCACGAAAATCCCGACGGTTCCGTACTGCGGTTCCGCGATGTCGCCCGGGTGGAATTAGGCGCCCAGCTCTACAACGTCATCGGGCGGCTGAACGGCCATCCCGCGGCTATCATCAACGTCTTTCAACTTCCCGGCTATAACGCGGTCGAAGCGGTCGATGGCGTCCGCAAACTGATGAAGGACCTGAAGACGAAATTCCCGGATGACGTCGATTACGCCGTATCTCTCGACACTACGCTTTCCGTTCGGGAAGGCATCCGGGAGATCGTCACCACATTGTGGCAGGCCCTGCTTCTCGTCATTCTCGTGGTTTTCATCTTCCTGCAGAGTTTTCGGGCAACGCTGATACCGGCTCTGACCGTGCCGGTATCGCTCCTCGGCACATTCATCTTCTTCCCCGTCCTCGGATTCAGCATCAACTCACTTTCGCTCTTCGGGTTGGTGCTGGCGATTGGTCTTGTCGTGGACGACGCCATCGTTGTGGTTGAAGCGGTGGAAACCCACATGGCCAAGGGCTTAAGTCCGAAAGAGGCGTCGCTCAAAGCAATGGAGGAAGTAGCCGGCCCGGTGGTTGCCATCGCGCTGATTCTGGCTGCAGTTTTCGTCCCCACGGCTTTTATTCCGGGCATCACCGGCCGTCTGTATCAACAGTTCGCCGTAACCATCGCGATCTCGGTTCTGATCTCCGCCTTCAACGCGCTCTCGCTGAGCCCGGCGCTCTGCTCGCTCCTCCTCAAGCCCAGCCATGGTTCCGAAGGACGGATGCATCGGATGTTCGGCGGTTTCAATAGAACTTTCGACCGGGCGACGAATGGCTATGTCGGCGTGTGCGCTTCGCTCATCCGGAAGCTCGGCTTCAGCATGCTGTTCCTTGCCGCCGTCGCTGCCGCGGCTGTCTTCATGGGCGGCAAGCTTCCATCCGGATTTCTTCCCACGGAGGATCAAGGCTATTTCTACCTGAACATTCAGCTTCCCGACGCCGCATCGCTGCAGAGGACCGATGCGTTCACGCGCCGGGTGGAAGACGTTCTCAAAAACACCAAGGGCGTTCAGTACTACAGCACGATCGTCGGCAACAGCCTGTTGACCCAGACGAACGCAACCTATAGCGCCTTCGTGTTCGTCGCCTTGAAGCCTTGGGACGAACGCACCGATCGCGACTCCAGCCCGCAGGCCATCATGGACTCCGTGAACACCCGGCTCGACAAGCTGCCGGAAGGCCGCGCTTTTGCTTTTTCGCCTCCCGCCATCTCAGGTATTGGTACGTCCGGGGGATTCAGCTTCATGCTTGAGGATCGGGCGGGCCACTCCGTCGAGTACCTGGCGAGCAACGTCGATCGCTTCATGGCCGCGGCTCAAAAGCGCCCCGAGTTGGCCCGACTGAACAGCGCCTTGAACGCGCGAGTGCCACAAGTGTTTGCCAACGTCAATCGTGACAAGGCTCTCAAGCAGGGCGTCGAGCTTCAGGATGTGTACCGCACTCTGCGCGCCTTCATGGGGTCGCTGTTCGTCAACTATTTCAACCGCTTCGGGCGCGCGTGGCAGGTCTACATCGCGGCCGAGTCCGGTTACCGCACGAAGGCCGAAGACGTCAGAAGATTCTACGTCCGGAATGCTAAGGGCGAGATGTTGCCGCTCTCCTCGCTGGTAACTATAGAGACGCGCCAGGGGCCGGAATTCACGTCGCGGTTCAACGAGTACCGCGCTGTCGAAATTACGGGGAGCCCGGCGGCGGGCTACAGCACGGCGCAGGCGATGAGCGCTCTTGAAGACGTCGCCAAGAGCGTACTGCCGAATGACATGGGTTACGACTGGAACGCCCTCTCCTATCAGCAGAAGAAAGCCGAGGAGGAAGTGAGTCCCGCCGCCGTGTTCGGGCTATCGTTGTTGGTCGTCTTCCTCATTCTGGCTGCGCAGTACGAGAACTGGGCGTTGCCGTTCAGCGTTCTTCTTGGCACGCCCATCGCTGTTCTGGGTGCGTTTCTGGCGTTGTGGATGCGGAGTTTCGAGAACAACGTGTATGCCCAGATTGGACTGGTCATGCTGATCGGACTTGCCGCCAAGAATGCGATTCTCATTGTCGAGTTCGCCCGCGCCGAGTACCTGAAGGGTAATGCTCTGACCGACGCCGCTCTCGCGGGCGCCCGCTTGCGCCTGCGTCCTATCCTGATGACGGCCTTCGCGTTCATCCTGGGCACCCTTCCGCTGGCCATCGCGTCGGGTTCCGGCGCAGTAGCGCGGCAGGTCCTGGGCACAACCGTGATTGGCGGGATGCTCGCGGCGACTCTGATCGCCGTATTCATCGTTCCGGTGACCTTCTATTTCGTCGAATTCACACGACTGAAGTTCCACTCCTGGAGGAGCAAGTCATGAGAATCGCCGCTTGGGTTTCCGTCGCGCTGAGCTGCGTCCTGACTGGCTGCTTAGTCGGTCCGAATTACAAGCGGCCCGTTGTTTCTTCACCGCCGGCATTTCATGGGCAAGCGACTCCGGAATCGGACTCGCTCGCGGACCTGGCGTGGTGGGAGGCGTATCCCGATCCCGCGCTCGGAGTGTTGATTAAAGAGGCGTTGACAAATAACAATGATCTCCTCGCCGCGATTGCCCGGGTGCAACAGGCCCGGGCCCTGGTCACTGTCGCCCGGTCGGAATACTATCCTCTCGTTGATTTCGGCGCCGGGGTACAGCGTGACCACGGAGTTTACCGGTTCAATCCCGAACTGTCGCTTCCGACCAGCGGGCCGACGCAGAATCTGTTCATAGCGGGTCTCTCCACCGCATGGGAGCTTGATGTCTGGGGACGAATCAGAAGATCGAATCAGGCGGCGCTCGCCGAGTTCATGGCTACCGAAGAGGGCGGACGGGGCTCATGCTCTCGCTGGTCAGCGATATCGCACAGGCGTATTTTGAACTCCTGGAGTTCGACCGGCGCCTGGGTATCGCCCGAAGCAGCACCACTGCGTTCCAGGCCACCTACAATCTCTTCAGCCGGCGGTACGCCGCTGGGATCACTTCCCGCCTGGCCGTGACGCGGGCGGAATCCGCGCTGGCCGATGCGACCGGCAGCGTTGCCGACATCGAGCGTCAGATCAGTATCAAGGAGCACCAGATCTGCGTTCTGCTGGGAAGGAATCCGGGACCGGTCCTCCGCTCCCCCCCGCAAGACCAAGGGGAGATTCCTCCGAAGATCCCGGCCGGGCTGCCGTCTTCGCTCTTGGAGAGGCGTCCGGATCTCCGTCAGGCGGAGCAATTTCTCGTTGACGCCTCGGCCAGAATCGGCATTGCGAAGGCGGACTTCTTCCCCAGGATTGGCCTGACAGCATTGTTCGGCAGGGTGAGTCCGGAGCTTTCCTCCCTGACCAACGGCTCGGCGGGGCTCGCGGCGATCGCCGCGTCCGCGGCTGGCCCGATCTTCACTGGAGGCCAACTGACAGGGCAGCATCGAGCCGCCATTGCGGTTTACGAACAGGCCAAAGCCCAATATCTGCAGGGCGCACTCAAGGCGTTCCAGGAGGTTTCGGACGCGCTGGTGGCGGAACAGAAACTGACCGAACTGGAGGAACAGCAGAAGCGGCAAGTAGCGGCTTTGAACGCATCCGTGGCGATATCGAACAAACGATATCGCGGCGGGCTTGCGAGCTACTATGAAGTGCTCGAAGCGCAGCAACTCCTGTTCCCCGCCGAGATCGCGCTCTCCCAGACCAGACGCGACCGGCACCTGGCCATGGTTCAACTCTACAAAGCTCTTGGCGGCGGATGGAAACTGACCGACGCCCAATGGGTCCAAGGACATTCCTGAGAACCAGCCGGACTCGCTCCACGCATCGTGCCGTCTCAGCCTGGAGGAGCATGCCCGGAGCGCTCGATCCGGGCGAGCATGGCCGCGGAGGGTCAGTCGCCGCGGTATACCCGGAAGCCTTCGACTACGACGGTGGCCGCCGTTGCGTTCACAATCCTGATCCGATGAGGGCCGCTCTTCAAACCGGAGGCACGGAACAACGTGACGCCGCGCAGCCTCGGCATGTTCTTGATCGAGAGATCGACGGACTGAACGCGGGTTCCGTCGAGGTAGACATCCACCGTTCCGAAACCCTTCTCTTTACCGGCAATGTAGTCGATGCCGACGCCCGTGAAGCTCAGTTCGGCAGAGTCGTTCGCGGATGAAGTCCGGCTCATTCCGCCCATCAATCGCCCCTCGGAGGAAAACGTCCAACTACCCTTGTACTCGATACGCGCATCGTCACTGGCGACAGTCCTCGACGGGATCACGGGATCGGTGGAAACGGTGACTGGTATAGCCCAAGCCTTGTACAAGCCTTCCGGCACATCTTCAAAAGGACAGCCCGAAGTGAACAGCGCCAGCTCGACTTCGTTCCCGCGTCTTTGCTGGAATTTCGAACACAGGCTCGGACCGTACATATGCCCGGCGCCGAGGAACCGGTCACTGTGGGACTGGACCAGACTCCAGGGACCCCAGGGATGCGGCGCCTGGTAGAAGTCGTATCGCATTTCATTCGGTTCAAACCACTTGTTCATTTTCGCGGTGTTGTACCAGACCACCATCAGATAAACGCCCAGAGCGGGAATGAAACAAGGCGGAGTCTGACCGCAGTGCACGCTCCAATCGAAGACGGGGCGGGCATCCTGAATGCTCGAGGACCAGTTCTTAGCAGCCGCTCCGTCGCCGCCGGTGAAGTAAGACCAATCCGACGCATTCAACTCAGGTAGTTTCGTTCGCTCGACTCGCCCAAGGACGTACCGGTCGCCGTCGTTCCAGAAGCCGTCGTTGGACATCGCATAGACAAAACGGTCAGCGCCGTCCTTCGCCACCGAGCCTCCATTCCTGCCGTAGTGGACGAAGAACGGCGACCCGAATGACGGCCCCGGCCACATCGGATGCGAATAGTTTTCGGAGGCGCGGCGCGTCCACGTTCGTCCCTTGTCGGAGGACTTGATCAGGCTTGAGTTGAACGCTGTCTGCCGCAGCCAGAAGTCGCCGCTGTCGCTGCCATATACGTTCCTCGAAACAAAAGCGTAGAAGACCGAATCGATGCACTCCTGCCCGCACGCCTTCCAGGTCGCGTTGTCCGCCTCTTTCTTGTTGGCCTCACCGTACTCATCCATGCTGTTGACCAGAGCGCCGGACAGGCTCTCCAAACGGTCTCCGCTGAGCCGCTGAAAGGCAAGGTTTCTAGAAGCCTTGCCAAACCCTCGGCCGTCGCAGTTGAACGCGTACAGGTTGTCATCGTCGGCCCAGAAGGGATCCCACGTGTCTCCGTTCGAGTCGTCCCATTTGTGAATCCTGTCCAGTTCAAGACGAACGCCGGTGATACTCGCCGGGCTTTCACCAGCGCCAGCCTCCCGCGCCGAGGTGGATGGCAGCCCACTGACGCTTGCGGAAACTGCGGGAAGAACCAGTGCGGCTGTCTTCAACAGGTCACGGCGGCTCTGGCGTCCATCGCTTGATCTCTGGTCGGAGGGAAGGAACATCGTCCACGATCATACCAACGGATCCAGGCCGCTCCAACCGCCACGCCGGCTTGTGCGTCGTCCGACTGGGACAGATCGATCATTCAGAGACAACGATGAAGGATCAGGGCGGATTGGCGGCGCCACAACCGGCGCGGTCTGCTTGGGCAGGCAATCGGCCCGGGATCCAGAAGACACAGACAAAGTTGGCGGCACGAAGCGAACTGCGCGCGATTGTCGCGGCTTCGATTTGATAAGCTCCCTGCATGGCCGCCATCTCCCGTCGAGCACTGCTCTCCCTGGCCGCCGGCGCGCCCCTGTTGCGCGGTCAGTTGTTACGCGCGCAGATCTCCACTTTTCACGGCCGGGCGGCCGTGTCGCTGGTGTGCGGCGAGGACCGCCGGCGGAACGTATACAACGCGCTGCTGGCCATCGACGACCAGATCCGCCCCGCGCTAAAGCGCAAGAAATACGTCCTGCTTAAACCCAATACGGTCGCGGTCAACAACCAACTGGGCTGCACGCACGTGGACGCACTGCGCGGCATCCTCGATTACCTGAGTGAGCGCTATCGCGGCCCGGTGGTGATCGCGGACTCATCCAAGGACTGCACTTGGGACGCCTACGAGAACTTCCACTACAACCGTGTGCTGACCGGGTATCGCCCCCTGAAGATCAACTTTGTCGATCTCAATGAAGATCCGCGTCCGCTGGTGCACGAGATCGTCGATCGCGATCTCCACCTGACTCAGGTGCGTCTGGCTTCGCGCCTGTTCGACCCCGATGCATTCATCCTCGGTTGCGCCATCCTCAAGGCGCACGACAATGTCGTCGCCACGCTGTCGGTGAAGAACCTGGTGATGGCCGCGCCGCTCCACAACGCTCGCAACGAAACGGCGAAGTGGCACGACAAGGCCCGCTATCATCAGGGCTACCGCCAGATCCAGATGAACATCGCCTTGACGGCGAAGCGCATGCGCCCCTATTGGGGCGCCACCGTGATCGACGGATTTGAAGGCATGGAAGGCGAAGGCCCGCTCCGCGGCACCCCCGTCCCATCGCGCCTCGCCATCGCGTCCACCGATTTTGTCGCCGCCGACCGGGTGGGTGTCGAGTGCATGGGCGTCAACCCCGCCTGGCCCGGATACCTGCAATACTGCTGCGACGCCGGCCTCGGGCAATACGACCTGGCGCAGATCGACCTGCGCGGCTCCGCCACGCTGCCTGAGGTGCGCAGGACCTACAAGCTGCATCCCCGGGTGGACAAGCAGATCGAATGGCTTGGGCCGCTCCGCAAAGGGTGATCGCAGATGGGTAGAAGGCCGGTGCCGGCATCAAGAACAACGGAACGCCGCAACTCATCACGCTGAACTCCGATGCGGCATCGCATCGGGCGACGGCGAAAATGACGCAGAGCGAATCCTGCCGCGACGGGTCAGGGTGCGGTCCAGCAATTTGAAGATTCTCCAGGCGCGCGAGCCGCGACGTATCAGAAGAGATTGCACCGGAGCCGTTCGGGGCACTTACCCTTGGCTTTCGGACCCGCAGGAACTATTTTTGCCTCAGGAGGCCATGGTCGCCATGCGAGCCAAGAATCGCCTGTTCCGATGTGCGCTCAACCTTTCGGTGCTTACCATCTGCTGGCCCGCGTCATCGCCGTCTCAAGACACCGGCTCCGTCGCTGAAGTCGTCCTTCCCGACCCGATGGATCCATCCAGCCACGACCCAGGCCGATTCACATTGCCGCCAGGTGCGCTCCAGACTGCGCAGATCATTGGTATTGAGGGCTCCATCAGGGAGCTTTCTTCTCTCAGCGCCGTGAATGACCACAACGCCACCCGCGTCATGTCACTTGAGGAACTGTCACTCCGCCAACAGATCACCGAGGCAGTCGCTGTTGCCTCTCTCGATGTCGATGACGTTCTTGACCGGATCGATTACGAACGAGAGCAAATCGTCGAACTCAAAGACATCCTGCGCGCCCGGCGGGACCGCGCCGTCGGCACTACGAATCTTGCGACACTCGCCCTGGGTACCGGGCTCGGCGCTGTGAGCGGTCTCTTACAGTTCAGCGAGACTACCAGAGATGCAGGCGACAAGATTGGAGTCGCCGCAGGGGGCCTTTCCACGCTGCTTTCTTTCCATAGCATCCGGCAGCAGCATGGCGGACAGCGGCGAGCCTGGATTCTTCCGAACATGTTGGCGCCATTGCTGGGCGTGTCGGAAGGACAACATGGCAGCTACCCGGATGACGTCTGGGCTTACCTGAACAGCGCTGCCCCGGACGGAGCATCCCAGGCAAGCAGAAAAGAGCGGATGTTGGCGGAATGGCGAGGGGCCGGCCGCGTCGGTCCTTTGGATTCCTCTGAAGCCAAGTCAAAGATTGCGCTCCTTACCGACACCGATGCGGCCCGGAAGAAGCTCAGCATGGGTTTGTTATCCGAACGCGGAGCGATGCTCGCCGACGTCCGCGATGAAGTCTCCCGGATGAAGCGCGATCTGCGCGATTTGCTTGGCGCGATCCGGGCAGGTCATTGATCTGCCACTCCAGCGCACGGTGAAGAGCCTGGTCGTCCCGGTTTTGAATTGCTATTCCAGCCCAGTGTTGATCAGGGCGGCCGCGCGACCGGAATCAGGCATCCGGCCGGAAGCCGGGAATCGTCAGGAAATCAGGACTTGGCCGGGCGCCGCTCCCAACGCTCAAGCCACCGGAACAGAACCACTACTCCAATCGTCAAACCGGTGAAGATCGCCCAGGCTGGGACCCGAATCAAATCCGGCAGCGTCAGCGGGCCGAGGTCGAACCACGTGAGAACGCTCCTGCTGAGGAACGCGAACTGCTCGGCAAAGAAGAGGGCTCCGAACAACATCCCGGCAACGCCAAACAGAGCGTCGATCTTGCCCTCGGCGGCGGCGGCCACGCCCGTTCCGGGGCAATAGCCAAGCAGCGCCATGCCTACACCGAAGACCAGGCCGCCGATCGAGACCGCGGCCAGTTGCGCCGGCTTGATATGCAGCGATGCGGCGCCGAGAGCCTTCAGAGCGTATACGCCGATTCCGCCGACCACGACCGCCGTCAGCATCGTTTTGAGCACCGTAAAGTCCCGGAGCAGGAACTGCCCCACGATGATGGAGTACTTGGTGACGCGGCCCTTCTGAAGCAGGAATCCGAAGAGAAACCCGGTGATCAGGCCGAGCGCTAACTTGCCGATTGAATCAGCCACGGACGTTCTCCTTTCCGAAAAGCACAAAGGCGGTCGCCAACCCGGATGCGAAGATCGACGCGAAGAACAGCCAACCGGACACCGCCAGTTGAAGCGAGCCGCTGATGCCATGGCCGCTGGTGCATCCCCCGGCCAGGCGTGCGCCGAACATGAGGATGGCGCCGCCGAGGAAGGCCGCGGCGTAGCGCTTGCCCCGCGACGTTCCAAACCGTGTGCGCCACGGACCCTCCACGGGCTCTGCCGGCCTGTCTCCGGACAGGCGCGAACTGACGAAAGCTCCCAGCGCGAGCCCCACGACTAACACCCATTCCCAGTCCACTGCTGGACGGAATTTCGTGAAGTATGCATTCCGCGCGACGTGCTCGGGCGCAACGGCGCCCGCGATCATTCCCGCAGTCTTCGAAAGCGCTGTCGATACGCCGATCGGCCGGTCCACGCTGAAGAACGCGAACCACGAGAGGACCCCTATCAACGCGCCAACCACATACGGCGACCAGTGTTTCATTCGCAAATATCGCATCAGCTCATTCTCCATCCCTTGCCGGCCCGGCCTCGCCGGATTCGGCCTTTCACTCAAGATCCAGCTTTACCCGAAAAGTGACGGCATTCATCGGAAACGTCCGACCAAATTTTTCTCACAGGCGGGATCACAGATGTACAACCCCGGAGCGGATCAACATCAGCGAGCCGGCCGCGATCATGAACCACAGTAGCAAGCCTTGCACAAGCGGCCGCAATCCGACTTCGCGCAACGTACGCCGGGTAATTCCAGTTCCAATCAGAAACAGGGTAACAGTCAGGCCACTGCGTCCCAGACGGGTCAATTCGCCGAACGCCCCGCGGTACTGAGGGAGACAGGTATTCGCCAGGGCGGCGAGGCAGAACAGCGCGATGAACCACGGCCAGCGGATCCGCGTCCGGCTCCGGGTGACCGCCGCTGTCGTCACGGAAACCGGCACGATCCACAGTGCCCGCGCGAGTTTGACCGTGGTGCCAACCGCGAGCGCGACGGCGCCGTACCTGGCCGCGGCGCCGACCACCGAGCTTGTGTCATGGATCGCAAGGGCGGCCCAGAGTCCAAACTGCTCCTGGTTCAGCCCGGCGGCATGGCCCGCCAACGGGAATGCGACAAGAGCTATGGAATTCAGCAGGAACACGGTACCAAGCGAAACCGCCATATCCTCGTCGCTCGACCCGGTGATCGGTCCCACGGCCGCGATCGCACTTCCTCCACAGATGGCGGTTCCAATCGTGATGAGGTAGGAGCTGCCGCTCTTTACCTGAAGAACGCGTCCGAGCGCGAGTCCGAGCGCAACCGCCACCGCGATGCTGCCGGCGGTGTAGAGCAGACCAGACCGGCCTACACGCATCACCTCGGCCAGCGGGATCCCGAAACCCAATGCAACGACTGAAGCCTGCAGCAGCAGCCTGGACAAGCGCTGTGCGTCCAGATGGTAGGGATGTTCCAAGCTCATCCCGTATGCGATCCCGGCAATCAGCGCCAGGGTTGGCGACAGGATTCCGCTTGCCGCCAGAATTACTCCCACAAAGAAAAGGCTTTTGCCGGTCATCATGAGGCTTCAACCCCATATTGAGGATGGAACCGGCCGCGTGTCCAAGTGGAAACTCTTATTGGCTATAAGCCGTGATCGTCAGTGCTTGCGACGCCCCACGCTCCCCGAAGCTGTGCGGGTCGAGACATCGGGAAGCAAGCCTCGCGCGCCGCGTACAAAACGCAGAAACGATTCGGCGGCGCCCTGCGGTTCGGGACCTGCGCGGTACACCGCGCTGAAGTTGCGCTGCATTCGGAGGCCCCGCACCGGGACCGTTCGCAATGTCCCCAATTCCAGTTCCTTGCGGATCGTCCAGCGAGAGACGATGCCAATTCCCAGACCCGCTTCCACTCCCGACTTGATCGCCTCCGTCATGTCCAACTCGAGGACGACATGCAGGTCGCGAGGGCGAAGCCCCAGCTTGCGTAACGCGAGTTCGGCGACCAGGCGCGACCCGGAGCCCTGCTCGCGCAGCAGCAACGGGGCGGACCGGAGTTGCTCCACCTCGATCTCCTGTTGCCCGACCCACTCGTGCGCCGGCGGGACGATCACGACCAACTCATCTTCAAGCACCGGCTCCAGCGTGACGTCGCGTCGTCGCGCCGGCCCCTCAACCAGACCGAGCGCGCTACGCTGCTCCACAACGTCCTCAATCACTCGTTCGGTATTTCGGGTGGTCACCGCAACTTCCAGGTGCGGATTTTGCCGGAGAAATGGACCGAGCAATCTCGGCAGCACATACTGGGCGATGGTCAACGATGCGCCGATTGTGAGCCGTCCCCGCACTTCTCCGCGAAACGAGGCCAGGGCGCCCTCCGCCTCTGTCGAGAGCGTATCGAGTTTCTCCGCATACCGCAGGAGCGTCTTGCCGGCCGGAGTGAGACTGATACGAGTGCCGCTGCGATCGAACAACTGCAGCCCGATCTCTTCCTCCAGCGTCTTGATTTGCAGCGAGACCGCCGGTTGACTGAGATAGATCTCTTCGGCGGCTTTGCGAAAACTCAGGTGTCTGGCGACTGCCCTGAATACCTTGAGCCGGAAACTCAGCATTCTTCTAAGGTACGGCTTCCGCCGCGACGCCATCGGCGAACCTCGCCGGACTCAGGTCTTCCCGCCTGTACGCCATCTGCCGGCGGCCTGTCAGCGGACGGACAGAGCCTTCATCAACTCTTCGACCGTCCCAACAACCAGATCTTCAACGTTCGATTGAAAGCGCGCCGGGAGTCCGTAAGCGACCATGGAACTCTCGCCCTCGTAGCCGCCCTCCTGCCAGATACGCCGCGACGGAATGTAGGCGAACACGTCGTTCGAGTATCCGGCAACCCACAGGTTCCGGAACCCGTACTGGCGCTTGAAGCGCAGCGCATAGTCGGCCACCACTTCGCCGCCCAGCGCGAGCAGGGTAAAATCAGGCCCGATCCTCCACGCCTGCGCCTGCCAGCGATGCGAGGCCGGCAGCCGCCCGTCGCGGTCCAATTGCGCCAGCATCATGCGCGCATGGCGCCGTTCCATGTCGCTTCCGGTGGCCGCGCGCTTCTCCCACTCCTGCCGCGGCGGCGCCTCTTCGAGCGGCAGATCGATTTCGCGAAATGCGGCTGTGATTGCCCCATCGACGCCGCGAGGCTTGCCCTGCACGACCTCAGCCACGGCCGCGGCGATCACCCGGCCGTGCGCGATGGCCAGTTCTTCGGTCCGCCGCGGCAGCGGATTTGCATCCGCGCCGCAGTTCTGGACGAATAGCGCCACCGCCCCAGGAAATTGCGACTCCACGGCCGATTGCGCGTAGCCCGCCCAGTCGCCGCTCACCAGCAGGTCATCGAGCGTCGTATTGTGGCACGCGTAGCCGAATACGATCGCGCGGATCGCTTCATTCCCTCCGCGCACGATCAGCACCGGCAGATCAGGATCGGTCACGTTCGGATATTCCGGATTCCCCACGCGCCGCCGGTTCACGGCCAGACCGGCCAGACCCTGGCCGAACGAGAGCTGCGCGGGCTGCAGGTTGCCGATGGAGCGGCCCACCAGGTCCGCCAGTTCGCCGCCGAGCCAGGATGTGTAACGCGCGATCACGGCGCGGTCCGCAGCGGTCAGCGGGTAGGCCGGACCCAGCGCATCTCCGATCACCGGCGCGCTGTGCGTGTGGGAAGCATTGAAAAGAAGCAGCCGCCGCGGTACCCGATAGCGGCTTTCCACGTTCGTCGCAACGGAGGAAACCAGCTCCTGTGTGAAGCCCAGGATATCGGCCGTCACCAGCACGGCAGTCGTGCCATGCTCGTCCCGCAAGGCGAGCGCCTTGGCGAAGATCCGTTGCCGGACTCCCTGCGACGGTTTCGTCCGGGCGGCGTATCCACCCAGCCAGATTGATTCTTTTGGCGTGATGTCGAGTGTCGCGACACCGGCCTGTATCGCCGCCACGACCGGCAGCGGCACGCATGCCGCCAGGACAACGCACGCGCAGGACCGCAGTAGAAGCTTCATAGACCAATCGATTCTACCTGTAATTCGCGCGCGGCAGGCGCAATGCCCGCGCGTGCGGTCGTGCGCCGTGCGGCTTTGACGGTCACCCCGGCCGCGTGACATTGGGGTCATAATGGTCGATGCTTTGGAAGCGAGCTGACAATGCGTGGTGGAGACGACTGGCGGCGCAGTCCGATTCTCAAGAATCCCGAAGACAGCGGCAAGGTCACCTGCGTGACTTCCGTGGGACGAAAACCACGACGTTCGCTACAGATGCTTGGAATGTTCCATTACGCCGCATCGGTCAATGCTGAGGAGAACCCATGTTTAGTCATCTGACCCGCCGCCGCTTTCTGGCTGCCACACCGGCCGCCGGCGTAGCTCTTCAATTTGGAACGAGCGCGTCCGCCTCCACAACTCACGAAAAGCCCGCGCTGCTCGGCGGCCCCCCGGCGAAGATTGGCGCCTTCGATGCCTGGCCCAAATTCGACCTGACCGAAGAGAGAGCTCTATTGGACGTCCTTCGCAGTGGACGCTGGTTCCGCACGGACGGGCATGTCGTGAAGAAGTTCGAGGAATCGTTCGCCGCGCTCACGGGGGCCGGACAGGTGCTCGCCACCTGCAACGGCACGGCCGCGCTCATCGTCTCGGTGAACGTGCTCGGCGTGCAGCCGGGCGACGAAGTCATTGTCCCGCCCTACACCTTTGTTGCCACCGTCAATGCGGTGCTTCGCGTGCACGCGCTCCCGGTCTTCGTGGATACCGATGCGGAGACGTTCCAGATGGACGCCGCCAAATTGGAAGGCGCCATCACGCCCGCGACGCGCGCCATCGTGCCGGTGCACCTCGGCGGCAACGTCTGCGACCTTGACGCCATCGGCGCCATTGCCGCCCGGCACAGAATTCCGATCGTCGAAGATGCCTGCCAGGCCCATCTCGCGGAGTGGAAGGGCCGCAAGGTGGGGACCTACGGATCCACGGGCTGTTTCAGCTTCCAGGCCAGCAAGAACCTCAACTCCGGCGAGGGCGGGGCCGTGCTGTTCAACGACGAAGATCTTCGCGAACGCGCGTACGCCTTTCACAACAACGGCACCGGGCTGAAAAAGGCAGGCGCCAGCTTCGGCTATTCCAGCTCGGGCGCGAACTTCCGGCTTACGGAGTTTCAGGGTGCGCTGCTGCTGGCCCAGATGACGCGGCTCAAGGCGCAGACGGCCACGCGCACCGCGAACGGCCGGTACCTGACATCGCTGTTGCGCGAGATCCCCGGCATCGCGCCGGCGCGGGAGTACGCGGGCACCACGGCCAACGCCTATCACCTCTACATGCTGCGCTACGATCCCGCGGCCTTCGCCGGACTGCCGCGCGAGAAGTTCCTCAAGGCGCTTAACGCCGAGGGTGTGCCCGCCTCGAGCGGCTACACTCCGCTGAACACCCAGGAGTTTCTCACGAACGCAATCGAATCGAGGGGCTACCAGAGGCTCTTCTCCGCCGCCCGGCTCAAGCAATGGCGCGAACAGAACCACTGTCCACAGAACGACCAGCTCTGCGGCCAGGCGGTCTGGTTCACCCAGAACATGCTGCTCGGATCGCGCAACGACATGGAACAGATTGCGGAAGCCATTCGCAAGATCCAGACCTATGCCGGTGATCTGCTGAAAGCCTGAAGCGCCGCTACGCGTCGGCGCCGGACCTCGCGCAGCCGGATAGCGCGCTCAGCCATCCACGAAGGATCGTGCACGCCAGTGGCGGAGCCGCCCTTGGCAGTGGCGGAGCCGACCCTGGAATGACGCGCGGCCGTGCGGTCGTGTGCGCCCCATCCCAGCGTCCTTCAGGCTTTCCGCGCCGCGCGATTAGCAGTACACTGTGGCCGAGCCAGGAGGGCTGCTATGGACAAACCACACCATCCCAACGTGATCAGAACCTGGGTTCCGCGCTCGCGCGTCCCGATGCCGGATCAAGCTAAATCCGCGCACCCGCCGCGCCAGGCTCCACTTGGCGCCAACACGACGCGCCGTCCCGCGCCGAACCCGGCGCACGCTCGCCCCGGGCGGGCAGAGCATCCATGATCAACGCCTCACAGATTCGCTCCGGTATGGCGATCCGTTACCAGGGCCTGTCATACAAGGTTGTCGGTGCGGACTACCATCCGGGACAGGGGAAAATGGGCGGGGTCAACCACCTCCAGCTTCGAAACCTGGAGACGGGAACGACGTGGGAGCAGAGTATCCGCGCCGAGCTGAAGATTGAGGAACTTCCCGTGGAACGGCTGAACCTCGAGTTCCTGTATATGAGCGATTCTTTCTGCGTCTTCATGCATCCACAAAGTTATGACCAGGTGGAGGTTCCCATCTCCATCCTCGGCGAGCCTGCGGCATTTCTGGCTCCCGGGATGCAGTTGCCCGTGGAGTTTGTCGAGGGGCGGCCGGTCAGCGTGGTATTACCCGATTTCGTGGAAGTCACCATCGACGATACCGCGCCGCCCTTTCACGGCCAGGCGGACACGACTTGGAAGCCAGCCCGCCTGGGCAATGGGGTGGAGGTGATGGTCCCTCCCTTTGTGCAGAGCGGTGACGCGATCCGCCTCAATCTGGCGACGCTGAAGTACATGGACCGGGCGCACGTTAAAAGCGCCTGAGCCAGGCAGTCATAGGCAGCGGAATCCTCTTTCACCCTGAAGTCGGAAGCGGAAGCGCCGCAACTGTGAAGCACCGGTGAGCCGCCGCGCCGGCGAGGCCGTATCGCGTCCCGGCGTAGCTCTGATGCTCTAATCTGCCGCCGCCGATGCCGCCGTCACAATCCCGAGCTGGCGGCGAAGATCCGCCAGAGTTTCGACCAACCGGGTCACGTGAGCCTCGCTGTGAGCCGCCGTACAGGAGATACGGAGAAGGTTTTGCGACGCTGCTGGACGCAGCACGGGGTTCACGTAGATGCCGCCATCGGCCAGCAGCGACTTGCAGAGCCGGCAGAGGTCGACTTCGTTTGGTATTACTACCGGCACGATCGGAGTGATCCCGTCGAGGACGTCAAAACCGGCCAGGCGCAGCTCCTTGCGCAGGAACGCCGCAATGCGTAAGACGTGGCTCTGGCGTTCGGGCTCCTCGCGCATGATGTCCAGCGACGCCCCCACCGCCGCCACCGAAGCCGGCGGCAGACTGGCGGAAAAGACAAACGGCCGCGCAAGGTGCTTCAGGTAGTTGATAACCGCTTCTTCGGAAGCCAGGAATCCGCCGACCGCGGCCAGGGACTTGCTGAAAGTCCCCATGATGACGTCCACCTGGTCCAGCGCTCCGAAGTGTTCCGCCGTTCCGGCCGCGGTGGCTCCCAACACGCCGATGCCGTGAGCCTCGTCGATGTAAACCCGGGCGTGATACCGGCGGGCGAGATCCACGATGCCGGGGATATCCGCCAGGTCGCCCTCCATACTGAAAACGCCCTCGGAGACGATCATCGCCGGTTCCTGGGCGCAGTCCTTGAGGCAGCGCTCCAGGTGGTCCATATCATTGTGCCGGAAACGGATCGTCCGGGCGGGACTGCGCAACTCGCCTTCCACGCAACTGGCGTGCAGATTGTGATCGCAAATCAGCGCTTCGCCTTTTTCCGCCAGAGCGGAAATTCCCGCGTAGTTGGCCTGGAAACCCGTGCCAAATATGATGGCCGCTTCTTTGTGAACCAGGGCGGCCAGCTTAGCCTCGACCTCGACATGGAGCTCAAGCGTGCCGTTCAACAGGCGTGAACCGCTGCAGCCCGTTCCGTAACGCGCCAGCGCCCGCTGTGCCGCTTCCACGACCTTTGGATGAGTATTCAGAGCCAGGTAATCGTTCGAGCCGAACATCAACACCCGTCGCTCGCCCAAACGAATCTCGCCCGGGCCGCAACCGGACCGATCGCCAAAAGCCTCAAAATACATGTAGAGCCCGGCGTCCCGAAGTTCCTGGGGCCGCCGGAACTCCCGGCATTTGTCGAACAGGTCCGCGGGCTTGGCCGATGCGCTGGAACCGCGTACGGTGGAACTCGTGAGAATGCGCATTGGAAATCTTCAGTTCCCTTCGTAAATCCGACAGGTTTTATAGCGGGCAGCGCCCATGATCCCGATCTTCCGACTCATTAGAGTATTGTCCTCCAAAACCCCGGAAAGTTCGAAACGTTGGATACCGCGCCAAGGAGCTGCGCAGAACTACCGGCACAGAAGCATATGGCCACACTGCTGGTCCGGTATCGCGGACGCACGCCCAAAGCGATCAGGCGTGAGACACGAATGAACCGTCTATCATACAGAATCAGTGTACGGGTCGAGGGGGCCGGCGAGCACCGAAGCTTTCTGGCCGCGCCGCGAGCCGCCTGCGGCGCCGGGAAACGGCCGGGCGGTCTACAGGCCATTTTCAACCTCCAGGAATCCGCGGAACGCCGTCGGCTCCCGGTGGACTGCGTTGGAAAGACTGAAGATAGCTGCTGTGCGTTCGCTGGCCCGGCCCCTGCGCCCGGCAACGAGCCGATCCAGGGACTCCCGCGCCGCCACGTCCGTACCAACCCACCCGATGGGAATCCTCTCCAAGCTCAGTGCTCTCCCTGCTTCCTGGCCCGAACTGAGTCCAGGCGCAATAATCACATCCTCCCGCACCGTGCGGGCGATGATGTCAATTGCGTGACACTAACCCAGGTAGACTATATCAAAAACTCGCCCGGCGTTTAGCGCCAATCCGCCTGTGGCAAGAACCAAGAACCGCTCAAATGAGCGGTTGTCAGAAAATAACCCATTACAACTCAACCGCTTGGGAAACGAAACCGCTCACGGTTTCGGCATTTCTGCCGCAGCCAGTTCGCTCCCGTGAAGTCCAGCGGATGGACCACCAGGCCAACATGACTCGCGTCGCGGGTCCGCCCGGGAAGCGGTAATCGTGGACCGGATCGAAGACGTTGAGCGCTCGCCACACCGTTTGAGATGCCATCATTTCGTCCAGATTCCGGGTTCGCCGGAGCGGTCAAAGCCCATCTGTTTTGAAGCACGAGGCGACGAACGGCGCCGGGTTTCGGCACACTCGTTGCAGCGGTTCCCTTTCACCATGAGAGCCATCCCGAACTCCGGTACCAATCCAAGGTCTTCGCGATGCCTTCAGGCAGCTCTGTCGGGGCAATGAAACCGAGTTCGGAGGCAGCCCGCGCAACGTCGCAGACCCAATACGGGTGAACGCCCTCGCGTACTTTGTCGCGGCTCAATATGGCGGGCTTGCCGCGCAGGCGGCCCGCCATCTCGCTCATCAGCCCGGCAGCATAGGCCAAGGCCGGGGGCAGCGCCAGGCAGCGCACTTTGCGGTGCATGGCCTCGGCCGCCAACTGGGCGAATGTCCGCCAGGAAACCGGCTCCGGGTTGGCGATGAAATAGGTTCGGCCGCGGACGCGCGGGGCGTTCTCGAGCGCGGCCAGGATAGCTCCGATCAGGTCCTGCACGTACACGTAGCTGAAGCGCGCATCGAGAGTCCCGATTCCGGCCATGACGCCTCGCGAGATCCCTCGAAAAACCTGGAAGACGTCCCGGTCGCCCGGGCCGTAAACCACGGCCGGGCGCAGTATGATCGCATGGCCGCCAGCCGGCGATTCGCGCAGCGCCGCCTCGCCGGCCAGTTTCGATTGGCCGTAGAGCGATACCGGGCGCGGGAGATCGTCCTCGGTCAGCAGCCTGCCGTCAACGCTAGGGCCAGCCGCTGCCAGGCTGCTCACGTGGATGAAGTCTATTTCGGGGCCGCAGACGGCAGCGAGATTGCGGGTCGCGGTTACGTTGCCCGCGGCGTACTCGGCCGGCCTGAGCGCTTTGGTCACGCCGGCGAGGTGAATCACCGTCGAGACCCCGTCAAGCGCGGCCGGGGGAATCGCGGACGTCAGGTCGCAGCGGAATACCACGGCTCCAGGGAGGTCGAGTTCCCGCCGGGCCAGCACGCGCACCGGTACTCCGGTTTCGACAAGGCGCCGGACCAGGTGCTTGCCGATGAACCCGCCGCCGCCGGTCACCAGGACTACATTCCCCATCGAAAAAGCCGGCGGGAGGCGATCAGGCCTCCCGACAAACTCCCCATACTAACGGGGTTGCATGAGGAAAGCTATCTCACGCGAAGTGCGGCGCCGGACAGCCCGCTCCAGCGCAAGGTTGTTCGCGCCCGTCACGAGCACGCCGGACTGTCGTCGGTGTCAGGACTCTTTGGGCTGGCCGATGCCGTAGTCCTTCAACCTGTATTGGAGCGTCCGCAGGCTGATTCCGAGCTGCTGGGCGGTCTTGGTCCGGTTGCCGTCGTTCGCCTGCAGGGCATCCAGGATTGCCTGGCGCTCGATTTCCTTGAACAGAACCGGGCGCGCCGGCCCGCTGTCGGTGATGGGCAGATCGTCGGCTTCGACAAGATCGTCGCAAAGAATCGCCATCCTCTCCATCATGTTCTCCATCTCGCGGACGTTGCCGGGCCACGAATAAGCCATGATCACCCGCTCGGCTTCCGGAGTGAGCCGCAGAGCCGTCTTCTGCATGTTCTTCCCGGCACGCAGCAGGAAGAAGCGCGCGAGTTCCAGGACGTCGCGCCCGCGCTCCCGGAGAGGAGGAATTTTGATGGGGAACAGGTCGAGCCGGTAGTACAGGTCTTCGCGAAATTTGCCCTCGGCGATAGATTGCTTCAAGTCGCGATTGGTTGCCGTGATGATGCGCACATCCACACTGATCACGCGTGTTCCGCCTACGCGTTCGAAGGTCTTCTCCTGAAGTACCCGCAACAGCTTCGCCTGCAGCGAACCGTCAAGTTCGCCGATCTCGTCCAGAAACAGAGTGCCGCCGTGCGCCCGCTCGAAGCGGCCCGCATGCTGCCCCACGGCTCCCGTGAAGGAGCCCTTTTCGTGCCCGAACAGTTCAGTTTCGATGAGGGCAGGAGAGAGTGCCGCGCAGTTCACCGCCACAAAGGCCTTGCCCGCCCGGGGGCTGTTGTCGTGGATGCAATGGGCGATGATTTCCTTGCCTGTGCCGCTTTCGCCCGTAAGCAGGACTGCCGCGTTGGTCGGGGCCACCTTTCGTGCAAGCTCCATCACCTTGCACATGGAAGGATGGCCGGCAACGATCGTTCCGCACGAGAAGCGCCGTTGCTGCTCCTCGCGCAACATCTCCCGCTCCGTCTCCGATTGACTATGCTCCAGAGCTTTGCGGACCAGCATCCGCAACTCATCGGGACTGCTGAGCGGCTTGCCCAGGTAGTCCGCGGCGCCAAGCTTCATGGCTTCCACCGCGGACGCTACAGTGCCGAAACCGGTGATCATGATCACCGGAGTTTCCGGCATGTGCTCCTTCGACCAGCGCAAGACTTCCAAACCTTCGCCGTCTGGCAGCCGCAGATCGGAAACGATGAGGTGATATTGCTTTCTTTCGCAGCTCCCGATGGCCTCCGCCACCGTCGCCGCCGTGGTTACGCGGTAACCCTCACCCGTAAGAATGGTTTCGAGCAGCTTCCGGAAGCCCGGATCATCGTCGACAATCAGTATCTCTTCCATATGCTGTTATGCGGCGCTCCTTGGAACTCGCAGGGGCAGCCGGATCTCGGCCGCGGTTCCCCCTTCCGTGCGGTCTCCTATGCTGAACTTCCCACCCAGGGCATCCACGAGTTTCCTGGTGATGGACAGGCCGAGCCCGGTTCCATACGCCTTCGACGTGTAGAAAGGTTCGAAAAGCCGCCGCCGCGCCTCGGGGCTCATGCCCGGGCCATCATCGAGTACGCGCCACACAACTTCATCGCGACTCTGATCCGCCTCCAGGCGCACCATCCCTTCCGGCCGGTCATGGAGCGCTTCGACGGAATTCTTCAGCAGGTTCAGCAGCGCCTGTTCCAGGAGATTCACGTCGGTCTCGAATGTGACATCGGCGATGCGCGAATCGTAGTTCAGCGGCCCGCGAATCTGCTCGACGTGGGCGCGCAGCTTTTCAGCCACCTCCCGGCTGCCAGCGACGCCCGGTGAAGGTTGGGCCGGCCGGCCATATAAGAGCAGGTCGTTCACGAGACCTTCCAGACGGACAGCCTCAGACAGGATCGGATTCAGCAGGTTGTCATACTGGCGGGGCAACTTCTCCTCCAGCAGTTGGGCAAATCCTTTGATGGTTCCCAGCGGATTGCGGATCTCGTGGGCCAGCACGGCGGACATCTCTCCGATATGGGCCAGATGCTCCAATTCCAACTGTCTGCGTTCGGCCTGGACCAGGCGCCGCAGACTCCAGGCGGTGAGAAGCGAAAGGGCCAGAAAGACCACGCATCCCGCGGCGACGATCCACAAGTGATGGCGCGCGTGCTCCACCAGGAAGTCGGCTGTGCTGGCGGCCAGATCGATTCGCGCCAGCCGCAAGCCGTGCGGACCATGAAATGGAACAAACGCCCGGAAGACCGCCTGGCCGCGGGCCTGGACGGATTCGGTCCGAAACAGCTCGCGGCCGAGCCACAAAGATGCCAGCGGATCCTGCGCGGCGTCCTGCGGCGGTTCCAGGATGGTTACGTCGAGCAGGCCGGGCTCTTCGTCCAGAGAGTTGAGAACCTCGGCTGCGGGAATCCCGGCCGGAAGGGTTTCCAGTTGTGAGGCGACGGCCGCCATTCGGCTCCGCAGGTAAACGACTTTCTGGTCTTCGAGCGCGCGATAGGTTTGAATGGCGCTGTAGAGCAGCAAGCCAGGCAGAACGAGGGTAATCGTCACCCAAAGCAGGCTCAACGGTTTGAGAAGCGTGATTCTCACAGTGACCTGGCCGCTCGCACGTGCGGAACCACTCGTTTCCTACGTTTCCCGCGCAATCGCTGCGCTCTGGCGGCGCGCTCCGTGCAAGGCTTGCGTACTGTCCCCATCCTATTCGATTGAATCCGGGGTGTGTGGGTTTTGGCATACGGCGTGCAATCCACGCAGCAGGAGAAAGACATGAAAAGGCTTGTACTCGGATTAGGAACCATGTTCTTCGCGCTTGCTCTGACGGCTACGTCTCAAACCGGGAGCGGTCCCGGTCCAAGGGCCTGGGGCGACAAAGACAAGGATGGAAAGTGCGACATCACGGGGCAGCCCGTCGGACAAGGACAAGGCAGGGGTATGCGGGGCATGCGCCAGGGTGGCGGTTGCCGCGGTCGCGGCCAGCAAAATTGCCGCTGCCGGCGGACGCAGTGTCCGTTAGCGCAACCCGCCCCCGCGGCAGAGCCGAAGAAGTAGGATGAATTGCGGGGTCCTCCGGCCGGGGAGGGAGCCATGATGAGACTCAGATTCGTGCTGCTGCTGTGCTGCCTCGCGACGTTCAACTTCGCGCAAGAGCAGCACGCGCAGCCGGCTTGGGCCAAGGGCCCGAAGGTCGAGTTCAAAGGCACGATTGAGCGGGTGGAGATCGCGCGCGGCCAGGGGATGCCATCCCTGGAATTGAAGGGCGAGAAGGGTCTCCAACGCGTGCTGCTCGGGTCCATGCGCTATCTGATGGAACATAACTTCAACCCCAAGGCGGGCAGTATCGCTATCGTGAAGGGAGTACTCTTTGACGATGTGCTGGTCGCCCAGAGCGTGTCCCTTCCGGCGGAGAAGATCACGATTCAACTGCGCGATGAGAACGGCGTTCCGCTGTGGCGGAGGGGCCGCTATGGGTGGAGAGACAAATGACGCGTGTTGCGGTGTTGATGCTGATGT
>Ga0315272_10000197_pt1 | contig 29034 bp, 22 predicted proteins | sample C3_middle_MG_FD_203918 | JGI IMG/M metagenome (GOLD analysis project Ga0315272, IMG submission 203918) | Sediment microbial communities from Yellowstone Lake, YNP, Wyoming, USA - C3_middle | ecosystem: Environmental > Aquatic > Freshwater > Lake > Sediment | place: USA: Wyoming | collected...
ACTAAACGGACATTATAACCTCAGCGACAACAGGGAAGTATTGGGCGTTTCTCCAGGTACATACAGGAGAAATGGTGCATTTGCCGAATTCATTGCAATACCACAGCATATCCTCTGTAAAGTTCCTGATAATGTGACATTTGAGCAGGCTGCAATGGTAGAAGCCGTTGGCAAGAGCGAATCAGTTAACACAGCCTTAAACATCGTACGTAAGGGTGGCACTGCTGTTCTTGTCGGTAATACGTCGCCGTTGGTTGAATTTCCGTTGCAGCAGGTAGTTACACGCGAGATTAAAGTACAGGGAAGTTGCGCAATCCGGGGTGAATATAATACGATTCTTGAACTGATCGGCTCGGGAAGGATCACAGTCGATGATCAGATCTCTGCTGTTGCACCTCTTTCTGACGGAGACATCTGGTTTGAGAAACTTTATAAAAAGGAAGGGAATCTGAATAAAATAATTCTTGTCCCGTAGATTTCGGATTTCTGATTTCGGATTAGATATGACAGATCCGCAATCCCTAATCCGCAATCCTCAATCCTCAATCCGAAATATAGGAAGATGTCTGAAAGAATTTATAACATTTCAATAGCCGGTTGCAGTAAGGTAGCTCACCTTCACGCTGAAGCAATAAAGGCAATTCCCGGTGCGCGGTTATCTGGAGTATGGAACAGAACCGCCAGCAAAGCCGTCGAATTTGCCTCCCTGTATGAAACAAAAGCTTATCCCAATGTGGGAGAGATGGTTCGGGAAAGCAAATCAGACCTTTTAATTGTATGTACCGCTCACCCTTTTCATAAACAACCTGCTATTGAAGCAGCTGAGGCAGGAGCAAATGTGCTTGTTGAAAAGCCTCTTGCTTCAGATCTTCACGACTGTGATGAAATAATAAACGCGTGCAAAAAAGCAAAAGTCAGGCTTGGTGTAATAAGCCAGCGGAGGTGGTACGAGCCTGTAAAACGCATGAAGCATGCAATTGACCTGGGGAAGATAGGCAAACCTGTTCTCGGTGTTGTCACAATGTTAGGCTGGCGTGATAAAGCATATTATGACTCAGATCAGTGGAGAGGCTCGTGGAAGGAAGAAGGAGGAGGAGTACTTGTAAATCAGTCGCCACATCATCTCGATATGCTCATCTGGTTTATGGGGGAGATAGATGAGGTGTATGGAATATGGCGAAACCTGAATCACCCTTATATCGAAGTAGATGATACCGCAGTGGCGATTGTTAAATTCAGAAACGGAGCAATTGGGAATGTCCTTGTAAGTAATTCCCAAAAGCCAGGTTTGTACGGGAAAGTACATATTCATGGAAGAAACGGCTCTTCTGTGGGTGTGCAGACTGATGGCGGTGCAATGTTTATCGCAGGAAAAACAAGAGTAACTGAACCTCCTGTAAATGATCTCTGGACAATACGTGGCGAAGAGCATTTTCTGGATGTCTGGAAGTCAGAAGATACTGAGACCTTCAATAACTGCGATCCGACAGTCAGATATATACAATATCAAATCCAGGACTATCTTGACTCAATCAAAAATGGAACAGCTCCATCTGTGACAGGCGATGATGGACGCAGAACAGTTGAACTGTTTACTGCGATCTACCGTTCTTCAAAAGAGAACTTACCTGTTAAATTCCCTCTTAAACCTTAACCTTAACCTTAACCTCAGCCCCTATGCCTCTAGTAATCGTAATCCTTGGAATCTGCCTGCTTCTTTTCCTCATTCTTGTTCTGAAATTCGATTCTTTTTTATCTTTTGTAATTGTTTCTCTTGCTGTGGGGCTGGCCGAAGGTATGAACCTGAATAGCGTTGTTGTCTCACTGGAAAATGGCATTGGAAGCACCATGGGTTCGCTTGTACTTATACTCGGCTTCGGTTCAATGCTTGGGAAAATGGTGTCGGAGAGCGGAGCAGCTCAAAGGATAACATCGCGCCTGATAGAATCACTTGGCATAAAACATATTCAGCTGGCGATGATGCTGACAGGTTTCATTGTAGGTATTTCACTTTTTTTTGATGTTGGTTTCTTTATCATGATTCCTCTTGTGTTTACAGTAGCTGCCACAACGGGACTGCCACTACTATACGTTGGCTTACCAATACTTGCCGCACTTTCAGTGACTCATGGGTTCCTTCCGCCGCATCCGGCTCCGACAGCAATTGTAACGCTTTTTCATGCAGATCTTGGAAAAACTTTGATCTACGGGATTATTGCAGCGGTTCCGGCAGTCATTGTATCAGGACCTATACTGTCGAAAGTACTGAGCAGGATTGAGGCTAAGCCATTGAAGGAATTTATAAATCAGAAAGTTATGACTGACGAAGAGATGCCCGGATTCTGGGTAAGCTTCTTTTCTTCCCTTCTTCCTGTACTGCTTATAACTGTTTCAACAATAGCGGGATTTCTTCTTCCCCAGGAGAATGGCGTAAGGAAAATACTCGGATATATAGGAAATCCGGTCATCGCAATGCTTTTGTCTGTCTTCTTTTCAATTTATACCCTTGGCTTGGCACGGGGGAGAAAGATGACCGATATAATGAATTCTCTTGCTCATTCTGTTACCACTATCACTATGATAATGTTGTTGATAGCAGGTGCCGGAGCTCTTAAACAGGTGCTGGTCGACAGCGGTGTAAGCAAATATATCGGTGAACTTTTAAGCCAGTCCACATTGTCGCCCCTTTTCCTTGGCTGGCTTATTGCAACAATTCTCCGTTTTTGTGTTGGCTCTGCAACAGTGGCAGGAATTACCACTGCAGGCATTGTGCTCCCACTTGTAACCGGGGGACTCGTAAAACCAGAACTTATGGTACTTGCCATCGGATCGGGAAGTCTTATGTTCGGACATGTAAACGATGGCGGTTTCTGGCTGTTTAAGGAATACTTCAATCTCAGTATCAAGGATACACTGAAAACCTGGAGCGTCATGGAGACATCAATAGGCATCATGGGTCTGGCTGCCGTTATGGTAATGAGCCTTTTCATAAAATAGCCGCAATTTTACTGAGCCAGCCTCATTACATCTGCATCAATAAATCACTATCTTTAAATTCCATTTCCAGGAAATTAATGAAACTAAATATTTTGTTCTTATGAAAATTAAATTTATCGGAGCTGCAAGGGAGGTAACAGGAAGTAAACATCTCATTACTACCGATTCGGGTAAAACTATTCTCCTCGACTGCGGAATGTTTCAGGGTAAAGGCCTTGAGACCGACGGAATGAACAGAGATCTTATGTTTGACCCTTCAAAGATCGACCATATTATTCTTACCCACGCACATATTGACCACGCAGGGTTAATACCTTATGCTTATAAACTCGGGTTCAGGGGATCAGTAATCACAACAAACGGCACCCGCGACCTTTGTGCAATAATGCTGGCAGATTCCGCTTTCATTCAGGAACATGATACTATGACCTTCAATAAGAGAAGGGTAAAGAAAGGACTTCCTCAGGTGGAACCACTTTACTCCCAGTCGGATGCTACCGAATGTATGAAGCTTTTCATAGGTGTCCCGAATGAAATGAAATTCAGAATCGATGATAATATCAAGGTTAAATTCACCAATACCGGCCATATGCTTGGAAGCGGAGTAGCCAATATCGAGATTAAGGAAAACGGACAGATTAAAAAAATCGCATACACCGGAGATATAGGCCGGCCGGCTGATCAGATACTGGCAGCTCCCCAGCCTTTCCCGCAGGCTGATGTGTTAATTACCGAATCAACATATGGTGACAGGCTGCATCATGATTCAAAGGAAGCAGAAGAGGATCTTCTTAAGATCGTTATCGACACCTGTGTAACAAAAGGAGGGAAGCTCATCATACCTGCCTTCAGCGTAGGACGCACCCAGGAAATTGTTTTTTCACTTAATAATTTCTTCAATGCAGGCAGGCTACCTAAAATTGATATTTTCGTTGACAGTCCTCTTGCTGTTAATGCCACCGCAGTTTTCAGGATGCATCCCGAATGCTTTAACCAGAATTTCAGTGATGTCCTGCAAAAGGATCCTGATCCATTCGGCTTCGATAATCTGTTTTATATCAACAGGGTGGAGGACTCAAAGAAACTAAATGATCACAAAAAACCATGTGTCATTATCTCAGCCTCGGGAATGATGGAAGCCGGACGTGTTAAGCATCATCTGGCAAACAACATAGCTGATCCTAAAAATACTATCCTGATAGTTGGATATTGCGCACCAACTACCCTCGGTGCGAGAATAGGGCGTGGTGACAGTGAAGTCTCCATCTTTGGCACTGTGTATCCTGTAAAAGCTGAAGTGAAAAAGATCGAATCCTTCAGCGGTCATGGCGACTATAAGGAGATGATCGGCTTTCTGAGCTGCCAGGATAAAAAATCACTTAAGAAGGTGTTTATAGTTCATGGTGAATATGAAACACAGAAAAAATATGTTTCCACACTCACTGAAGAGGGATTCAGGAATATTGAGATTCCGGCTAAAGGACAGGAATTCGAAATTTAAAAGTTGATCCTTTGGATTACTATTGAATATATTTACGCAGTTCCTTTCTTGCCGATTTATAGTCAGGAAGAAGCTCCGACAACAGTTCATAAAACTTCGGACCATGGTTATGATGCTTCAGATGGCATAATTCGTGCGTTATTACGTATTCAATATAAAGATCGTCGAGTTTGACAAGTTCAGTACTTAGGGTAATTATCCCTTTATTTGAGCAGCTTCCCCAGCGTCTCTTCATGGTTCGGATAACCAGTCCTGTCGGTCTGAAATTCTGATTTTCATGCCTGTGAAGGACCTTATTCAGTAATTCAGGGAATAATACCTGCGCTTCATTCTTGTACCCTTTGTACAACAGTTTTTTTATAGCTGGCTGATCTTCAGCTTTTTCTGTTCCTAATTCAATGGTATGGTCCAGAAACCTGATATAGGGTTTTGCTGACTTTTCAATTTTTAATTCGGACTCCATTCCCCGGAAAAGATGCTTCTCACCTGAAATATAAGACCTTTTCAGTGAACTGTTATCGAGTTTCCTGTAGTTGTCCCGATGTTTTACTACCCACCCGTACTTGTCATTTACAATTCTCCTGATGGTTGTGAGTGAAGTAAGGTATGGTACTCTTACAATGACTGATGAATCGGGAAGGATACTGATCCCGATAGTTCTTCTTCTTGAGTAAATAACTTTAAACTCTACATCTTCAATTTTGTGAATTCTCGCCTCTTTCAACAGTCAATATTTAAGTTCAATCAGTTAATTTCTGAAAAAGTGTGAAAGGTATAATTCTTTTTTTCAAGATATGTTAAAATTGAATCCAGATGAAAATAGAATTTATCTTTTCTTCTTGAATCGGTACCGGGATGAATAAGCAGAATGAATCCGTTCATTCCTTTTCGGTTTTCATATGCATATAAGTTCTTCAACAGGGTATCGCTTGAGAAATATGGCTTCCCTTCTTCCGGATATGTCCAATCCTGGCTGGTAATGGTACCCGGTGACATATTTACCAGTTTCAGACCGGCCTGGCTTGTCCAGGTTGAAATGGAATCATTATACCATTCGTAGGGCGGAAGAAATACTCTGGCATCTCCTCTTGATATGCCTGTTTCGGATAAAGCAATGTAATTATTCTCAAGATCTGAGAGAAATGTTTTCCGGCTGATAAGAAGAGAATCTCTGTTTTCCCAGGAACAGTATAGAAGATGCTTATCAGAATGGGGACCTATATAGTGTTGTAATGTTCTTAATGAAGCTATCAGCCCCTTATTGTGGCTGTCTCTGCAGAAGTCACCAGTCAGAAAAAAGGAAGCTTTAATGTTATGCTTCTTCAGAGTTTTGGTGATAGTTTCAAATCCATCCGAAAAATCATGCGCAGTGAAACAAAGAAAAATCTCTTTTCTGGCAGTATCCATTCTTATCACGGCACCTTTATAAATAGTAATATTCTGATAGCTATGTTTTTTAAATGATGGTGAATGAAGTGCTGCCAGGTAATAGGTGAGACAGGCTGTTCCATCCATTGTGCATTCATTTGTAGAATAATCGGCAAAGTCGTCGTGGTAAACTGCAAGCTTTGTCTGGAAGGAAGCATATTCATCCTTTTCTGAGAGGTAGATATATTTCAGTGATTTGAATATTGATGAATACACGGGACCATCGACTAATCCTCCATAAACCTGACCTCCTTTTACAACATAGGAAGAATGAGAATTAACAGGATAATCGCCGTTTTCCGGAAAGCCGACAATCATACTTATTCCCCATGGATTGCATCCGAACAGCCAGTCGCGGTGCGCTGCTTCCAATTCGGCATATGTGCTGTCTCCGGTTATTTCATTATATAAATGAGCCTGGGTTAAAATTGCTGCAACAAGATTATTGGAACACCATATAAAAGGAACACCGATATAAAAAGGATTCTTTCGGGCCTTCACCGCTGTAAGTTCAAGACCCTTCTTCATGTAACCTGCAAATTCGTTGTTATTCTTGTTACTTTGGTCACGTGCAATGGCAGGGTGGCCCATGTTTACGAACGGATACCATTGATAATGCCGGGCAGTATCGCTTCCCATCCAGGGAGTTACAGGTTCCTTCTTCCCGAATTCAATTGCATAATTCAGGTATTTTATATCTTTTGTAAGATTGTAAAGCTCAGCCGCTGCGAGTTCCATGTCGTCGACCCAGTTATCCTCCTCATAAAAATATGGTGCGGTTCCGGGGGCTGTCTGACATACTCCCGGATTCTCAATCCCAAAGTCAAAAGCGGAAACAGCTTTCGATAACAGAAGCTGAGAAAACCGCGGATCGATAGTCTTGTAAACCTCAGCACCTTTAGAAAAAGCTGAGGAAAACTTACCGGCGGTTGAGGCAATTCCTGTGGTTCTGTTTTTATATTTGAAGAGCCCCTGTGGTTTACCTGTGCAAAAGTAGACAGGTCTTTCCAATCCCTTGCCATAGCTGGCAGTATCGTTATCCGGAAACCTGAATCCAATATGATCGCGGTCATCGGCTATCTGGTTATACATAATGCCCGGAGCAGGATTCATTTTTAAAAGCCAGTCAAGACCCCATTTACTCTCATCAAGTATATCGGGAATACCATCTTTCCCCGGTAATCCGTTGGCAAGATATTTATCTTCAAATGCTTCCGGATTTTCAGAGTATGCAAACAGCATCTGATATGTTGCGTTTGATGATGTGGCAACATACTGTAGGTAATCTGCAGCATCATGCCAGCCACCCGAAACATTTATATGCGCAGAGTCTGCTGATCTGCTGTAAATCTCGTATCCGTCGTGTGTATGACATGAATCTTTGACATATGGATTAAAACCGCTACGCTGCTGCCTCATATAATTCAGAAGAAAATCCGCCGCCCCGTCATATATTTTATCATTTATGTTAAACTCAGGGGAAACCGCATCACCGGCAATTATCTTATACCTGCCATTTTTTTTAAGTCTTGTGAAGGGCAACCTGTAGCAGCTTAAAAAGGGATCAAGAGGTTCAGTCTGCACAATATTATCCGATCTGAAAGCAACTTCACCCGATATTGCATCTATTACTTTGAAAGATTTAATGATAACAGCTTTATGGCTCAGAAAAACTGCGACTTTTATATCGTTGTTCCTGTAACCCGCCTGGTTGATCCTTATCCATTCATCTGCTTCCCCTCTGTATGATATATGCGCTATGAGAGTAATTGTCAGATATAAAAAGAATATTTTTTTCATCGATGTTTTTAAGTTTTCCGGGAACAGGCAATTTACTAAAATTGAGTGAGAATTTCCGGTTAATTCGAATCATCGGTCATAATTGAAAAAATGGCTGATATGTTAAATATATCTTAAAATCAGAATATCAGGAATATTGGCATCTTCTCTGTTGTCTAAAGGAATAAAAATATTAACTAAAAACTAATTCAATATATTATCCTGCCCGCTATGGTTAGTAAATTATTCCCAATAATTTTTTTTAGCCATATCTCAACAAGTTAGTAGGTTCATAGGTTAGTAAAAAATCTGGGAAGGGTAATACAACGGGTGGCAGTTTTCTGTCACCCGTTTCGATTTTTTTATAGAACCGAATGGTATGAGCTTACTCTTTTCTAAGTGTTATCACAGTAATTTCGGGAGGCATCCATATTCTGAACGGAATAGCCAGAACTCCGAGTCCGCGGTTGACATAATGATATTGTTTGCCGGAAGAGAATAAACCGTTCCAGTGAGGATAAAAGTATTTTGAAGGACTCCATCTGAAATTCTTTGTAAGTATTCCCATCTGCATTCCATGAGTATGTCCCGAGAATGTTATATCGATATCTGTCTTGCCTGCAACATCTTCTGTCCAGTGATTAGGATCATGCAAAAGAAGAATTTTCAGATCGGTACTGTCGAGTCCTGCAACTGCTTCATTCAGATTCCCATGAGTCATGTGAGGATGTCTGCCTCCGGTTGTTACACCAATAAGTGCAAGGGTGGCACCCCCGATTTTAACTTTCCTGAATTCGTCATTCAGAACCTGGTAACCAGATGATCTGATAAGGTCATTCACCATAACAACATTTTCAATTCTGTCGGCTTCAGTAAATTCCGGGTCATAGGTTCCCACGTCATGGTTCCCCAGAATGGCAAAATTTCCGTATTTGCTTTTTGCTTTCAGAAGTATTGTGTCGTCTTTTTCAAATTCTCTCCACCCGAAGCTTATAAAATCACCTGTATTTAAAAGTATATCAGGATTCATTGAACTGATTTCGTTCATAACTCTCTGTAACTGGCGCTTATGATGAAAAAAGGTGATAAGGTGCAAATCGGAGATCTGGACAATCTTCAGTCCATCAAGATCATCCTTCAGACCCTTGATTTTTATTGTTACAGGCTCCGTCCTGAAGTTGAATCTTCCGTAGGTTGTGCTTGCAGAAATAATCAGCATTAAAATACCCATAATAATAAATCCGGAATTGGTCAGTCCTCGCACATGACTTCCTGACTTACGGTTTACCAGTTTCCCTGTAAAATGCATAATTATGGCAATAAACCTTGGAACCACTATTGCGATTACCACACCTGCCATTATCATCATGAGCCATACGTGCCGGGGGCTATCGTAAGGGCCCTTGTATAATATTGTTTCAAAAAAGGTAATCCAGACCCAGAGGCTGAGAAGAATATGTATTATAAGCGAGAGATAATACTTAGGTTTCGACTGGTTGTAAAAATGCTGCTTAAGGAGAACCAGCATTAGCATTTCACTAATTATCAGAGTAATCAAAAGTCCCATTGAGATAAAATCAGACTGTAAAAGTACTCAATATATAATTATCCTGATTATTCTTACATTCGCAATAATTTTTAAACCAGATATCACATCACAGGTACATTTTAAACTTATTGATAATATGACAGAAGTTAAATTTTATGAGCCTCACTTTGTTCCTGATTCGAAACTGACATACTCTGTCATCTCCGCAATTTTTGATCATAACTGGATTTTTGTAAGGCATCAGGAGAGGATCACCTGGGAGATAGCCGGAGGGCATATCGAAGAAGGGGAAACATCTGATGATGCTGCAGGGAGGGAACTAATGGAGGAAACAGGAGCTCTTAAGTTTAACCTTGAATGCATAGCAACATATTCGGTCACTAAAGAAGGCGAGACTGGCTGGGGCAGACTTTATCTTGCCAGGGTTTCTGAAATCGGGCCTATACCCGACATGTCAGAAATTGCTGAAATAAAAATTTCATGCTATCTTCCTGAAAATCTTACCCATCCTGATATTCAGCCGTATCTGTTCAGAAGAACGGAGGAGTATCTGAAAAAGCTTCAAAAATGAAGTAGTTTCTAAATATACTCCATAGTTACCTTCTTGAGCCATTTTTCTTCAAGGAGACGTGCAATCCTTTTGACAACCGTTCTTCTTATTTCAAGGTCGACAGGAAGATTCGGATCCTGATGAGCAACATTTATCTTGGTGCCAATAATAAAATGGATCTCATCGCTCTCCATGATGAGCCTGACTATTTTGTCGGCCGGACCTTTTCCCAGCTTTACACTATTATTGTAGGTTTTCAGTATTTCGTTGACTTTCTGAAGGGTAAGTATTCCTTCTGTAACAAGATCAATACCTTCAAGGAAGCTCTCAGGAGGCAGGTCAGGATCTTCAAATATTAGCTCATCAATTATGGTCCTGTTTAATTCTCTTGCTATAATATCAGCTGTTGTACCTCCGCAGAGGATCACTTTTCCTTTATACGCTGTTACCTTAGCCGCCAGTTCCTTATCTTTTTCCTTTTCATAAGGAGGACCTGTTGATATTAGAAGTTTACGCGGTTCGCGGAAGTATATGATTGCACAGCTGATGTCGTCACGGGCTTTATAATTATCATTCTTATGAGCCATCGTAACGATTTTGCCAGCCAGCATAACTGCTGATATAGAAGCTTCATTTGATACAAGCGAGGCTGCATAGGTTGAGATATTTTCTCTCTCCCATCCGAAAGGAAATGATTCGCTGCCCATTCCGCTTTGAGATACCCCGTCGGAACAAAAAATTATCCTGTCTTCTTTTTCGGGAATGAAGGAGCATGTTTTCAGCACCTTGCCGGAATTTTTTCCTTTTTCGAGAACGACCTTTTTCCAATCCGGATCAAACACCTGGTTTCCGCGGAGAATTACACACGACGGATTATCATATTCAAGAATAGTTGCTTTTCCACTGCTCTCAATGTCTATTATTGTAAATGTGGAATAGCTTATTTTTCTTTCACTGCACACAGGCAGTGTGTTCATTATAATTTCTGCGATGCGGTCGACTTCTTTGTGCTCACGGGTGAAGTTTATAGCCATGGTCGCTGTAAGAGTCGCAAGGATGTTTGCCTTTACACCATGGCCCATTCCGTCGGACAATACAGCAATTACCCTGTCTTCCTCCTTTATGTACCTGTATAGGAAGACATCACCGCTTATCCTCTCTCCGTCGTGATTTCTTTGCTGGCTGTTAACCTCTATGAAAAAATTCCTGTTCACCTGCGATTATTTCAGATTGCTTTTTTTATTCACGCTCTTTGTTTTGTAAGATTCGATTATTGAGTTCAGCATCTGTTCGGTTTCAGAGGCACCTTCTCCGAGAAGGAATCCGATCTTTTGGACCATCTCCAGGTTTTTCTCAATCACTTCGCTTACGCGGTTCGTTACCTCTTCGCCCTGTACTTCAGGTGAATAGAGGTCCCTGATGATAGCTCCGCAGATCTTGTTCTTCCTGATAGGGAAAATAGAAATATTCAGCATCTTATCCTCAAAGTGAACATCCCTGCTGACCACCGGCTCATCTTCTTTCAGGACAAAGGAGAACATGTTGTAAACATTGAAAGGAATGAGAGTTTTAACATCAGCTCCGGCAAGTCCGGGTATCACATCAGATATTGCTTTTGCATCTTCTCCGATTATGTTGATAAAACTTTGATTGGAATGAAGGATTTTCAGATTATTGTCAACAATCACCACCCCGGTTGGAAGCTTCTCAAGCATATTATTCATCATGTCGGAAGCGCTCTGAGCTATCTCTTTTTCTCTGCGGGCAAGTTCTTCCGATTCCTTGAGAGCCGTTTTTGTTTCCGCCAGTTTCCTGTTGGTCTGTCTTAAAGTCTCAATATATTCCTGTTTATTGCGCAGATTAAATGTATGGCACATTTCCGGAACCGCCAGTCCCTTTGCAACCGTAGCGGCAAAATCGCGGCATGATAAGTATCCGCATGCTGCGCAGTTGATTTCTTCATCCGGATTATCTTTTCCGATTATTTTAAGTACTTCTCTGACAGCTTCCTCCGGAGGATCAGGAATCCTTCTGTCATCAGGAGTGAATGTCCTGGAAAAATCGAGTTTTGACCATTTTTCCATATTTTTTTGCCAGGCTGCCTTATCGAGCTGGCTTACTCTTTTCTCAGCATATCTTCTTACCAGGGCCCTTCTCCTGAAACGTTCGTTGTGGTGTTGCATGCCAGGGCCAAGCAGGCATCCATGACAAAAGAAGAGATTAAAATGGTGCTGAATAGTATCTATGTACTTGTCAAAGTCGTTAATTGCCTCGAGGATCTCTTCCTTACCCGACGCTGTTATGACCCTGCTTGACACCATGTCGCGTTTTATGCCTCCTGCCTGAATGATACCGGCTGGAAGAGGGTAGAGGGCACCCCAGTTTCCATGTGGCGGATCAAAGTCTGACATTTTTACGAGCCTTTCCTGGATCTTAAATTCATCGAAGAGCTCACGCAGTTCCACAAATGTAAGTACGCCGTCAATAAGCTTGTCTGAATTGTAAATAAGGGCTTCATCCTTTGAATCAATACACGGTCCGATCTGAACCGTTGCAACATCCTGACCGTACAACTGTTTTACCACCATTGCTGTTGCTATAATAGGCGAAACAAGAGGAGCAAGGTTAGGTACCAGTTCGGGGTGGAACTTTTCAATAAGATTTACAATTGCCGGACAATTAGCCGTAATAAGGTATTTTCCTTCAGCCTTTAAAAACATTTTTGCATATGCACCGGCAATAAGATCCACACCGAAGGAATCCTCATGGACATAATCAAATCCGAGCGACCTGATCATGGCAACGAATTTTCTGTAATCTGTTATATCATCAAATTCAGATGCTATGCTTGGTTCAATGAGGGCAGCCGTTTTTCTTTCCGAGGAAAGCAGGCTTTTTACTTCCTCTTTTGAATCGCGGAATTCTATTGCATGAGGTGTACATGAGACATAGCAGAGTCCGCAACCGATACATCTGTCAGGCATAATGTAAGGATGCGGCTTCTGTGGTTTGACCTCAATCGCATTTACAGGACATACCCTGACGCAGGAATATGAATTCCTGCATTTTTCATCATTTATATATAGAACAGGCTTTCTGTTTGTCATATGCTGTCAAATAAGTGCTTAAAGTGCCTAGAGTGCCTAAAGTGTCTAAAGAACTTTGAGGACTTGAAAATATTCTATAGAGTATTAAAATTCATAATTTTAACTTCAGGCACTTTAAAATTTAGTTCACTTCAAACTTTTCCTATACCAATCCGGAAAATTCCTTTTCGAGAATAGCTTCAATTTTAGAAAGCGTAACACCTTCCAGAGTTACTCCGTTAATATTCAGGTTGGGTCCGTTACTGCAACGACCCATACAGCGGGCTCCCTTGAAAATGACCTTGTCGTCAAGATGGTTTTTCCTGAGATATTCCCTGATAAACATCACAACATCTTTATTGCCTCTGGAAAAACAGGAACTGCCAAGGCAGATTTGCATCTCTATTCTCTGAGCCATTTTCTTATTGTTCAAAAATAAACACGACCTCAAATGTAGTAAATATTTCTAATTGTTTGAAGATCACTGAGGCAATAGACAAATGCCGGAATAGCACAATTTCATAGAGATAATTCATGTCCAGATATCATTTCAGGATTCTTCAGAAATTGTATAATATTGCAAATGAATAGATTAGAAGATATTTTGAATTGGCATATTTCATATTATTTGTTGTTAATAAAATAACATTGTTTATTTATTAACAATAAATTGAATTATATTTGTATCACAATACTTCACTTTAAAATGCCTCAATGAGCACGGATCTTGATATAATTCTGAAAAAATATAAGCCTGGAAAAAGGGAGGATCTTATTCCCTTGCTTCAGGAGATACAGGATGACCTTGGATATCTCTCCGAAGAGGCTATTATAAAGATCGGAAGTTATCTGGGGCTTAGCACCACAAAGATTTATGGACTGGCAACATTTTACGACAGATTCAGATTTTTGCCATCAGGAAGGATTAAGATCAGTATTTGTCACGGAACATCATGCTTTCTCAATGGTTCACAGTCAATTATAAACAAAATTAAGGAAGAAACCGGCGTTTCTGAGGGTCAGACTACCAGAGACGGAAATTTCAGTTATGAGATAGTTTCATGTATGGGTGGATGCTGTAATGGTCCGGTGATAAATGTTAACGGTCAGTACCATACTCATGTTAAGGCGGAGCAGCTTCCTGAGCTGATTAAGAGATTGAAGTACGTAATTGAAAACGACTAATTCTGTTATTGATTCCAGATGGAAGATTTAAAAACATTCCTTATCGATAAGGTTCTTACCTATGAGTCCGATACACTTTCAGCGGAAGCGGAAAAGGTATTGCAGCAGATTCGCAGAGAAAAGACAGACAAACCAATGATATATGTCTCTTCAGGAACAAGCAGTATCATCTCAGGTTCCGAGAAGACATGGTCTGCTATCGAATCTTATATTAAGGAGAATGAGCACAGCGCAGGAATGGTTAAAGTAGGCTGTACGGGTCCCGCTACTTTCGAACCTCTGGTATGTATCCAGCTGCCCGGGAAAAACAAACTCTTTTTCAGGAATATTACGGAAGAAAAGGTGGAACCGCTGCTGAACGGCGTTTTTCACAATGATATAAATGAAGATGATCTGGCAGGTCAGTCCGGAACAAAAGGCTTTGAATTATGGTCGGGAATTCCCTTCATGGATGAGCATCCTTTTTTTGCCAGGCAGAAAAGAATAATTCTCGGGAATTGCGGATGCTATGACCCTGAAAGCATTGAAGAATATATTGCCCGTGGCGGGTACAGGGCATATATCAAGGCTATCAGGCATTATACCTTTGAGGAGGTATGTGATATAATTGAGAGGAGCGGATTACGGGGAAGAAGCGGTGGAGGATACCTTACCGGTTTGAAATGGAAACATGCTCTTAATACATCATCGAATAACAGATATCTTATTTGCAATGCCAAAGAGAGTGATCCAGGCGCCTTCACCGACAGAACAATCCTTGAAAGTGATCCTCACCGTCTGATTGAAGGTATTGCCATTGCATCATACGCAATAGGGGCCTCCAATGCGATTATTTTTATGCGCTCAAATTCCGACCACGCCAAAAACAGGCTGCAGAAAGCTATCGATATGGCAAGGGAATACGGACTGTTCGGACATAATATATTTTCCAGCGGCTATAATCTCGATTTGACAATACGTGTTGAGCCCGGAGCTTTCGTCTGCGGTGAAGAAACAGCGCTCATCAATACTCTGGAAGGGAAAAGAGGCATGCCACAGTTAAAACCACCCTATCCTACAACCTCGGGATTGTTTGGAAAACCTACTGTTATTAATAACGTGGAGACTCTTATGAATGTCCCTGTTATAATGCAGAATGGACCGGAATGGTTCAGAACAATCGGGACAGAGTCAAGTCCCGGTACAAAGGTATTTGCAATTGCCGGTAAAGGAAGGATGTCAGGTGTGGTGGAGATTGAGATGGGCACCAAAATAAGAACAATACTTGAGGATATTGCTGACGGAATACGTGAGGGGAAAGAATTCAAGGCTATCCAGCTCGGGGGAGCCTCGGGCTCATTCATTACCTCCGAAAATCTTGATCTGCCTATAGATTTTGAATCCCTCAGGGAAAAGGGGATCGGTATGGGTGCGGGAGGTTTCGTTATCATTGATGAAAATACATGTATGGTTGATCTGGTAAGGTATTACATGGAATTCATTCGTAATGAGAGCTGTGGAAAATGTATTCCCTGCAGGGAAGGAACAGGCCGGATGCTTGAAATTCTTGAAAGTGTTATCAGGAAGCCTCTGAATGAGGACTCAGGAACCACACTTGAACGATTCAAGGGTGTGATGCAGCTTGAGACAATTGCGTCGGTTATGAAAGATACTTCTTTGTGCGGCCTCGGCCAGACTGCGCCAAATCCTTTCATAAGCGCGCTGAAGAATTTCAGGGATGAGTTCGAGGAGCATATATTCGACAGGAAATGCCGGGCTAATATATGCAGAGGCCTCCGGACTTTTACGATCGATGTTGACAAATGTACAGGATGCACAGCATGCGCTGCAAAATGTCCTGTTAATGCGATATATGGAACAAGGCTTCAGCCATTTTTTATAGTTGAGGAAAAATGTATTGGCTGCGGGATCTGTTTTGATGTTTGTAAATTCAGTGCAATAAACGTTAAATAGCTTTTATGCTTTTTACTATACAGGTCAATAATAAAAAAATCAAGGCTGAGAAGGGTGAAACAATTCTTTCTGCATTAAACCGTAACGGAATAATTATTCCTACACTGTGCAGAATGAAGGAGTTTACTCCCACAGGCGCCTGCAGGATGTGTGTGGTCGAAGTAGAAGGCCGCGACAGGCTTGTTACTGCCTGTTCACAACCTGTTGAGGAGTGGATGAAGATAAAAACTCATTCTCCCAGGGTTATAACAGCCCGAAAGACGATAGTGGAGCTTTTGCTTTCCAACCATCCCGATGACTGTCTTTACTGCGACCGTAATCTTAACTGCGAGCTTCAGCGTCTTTCCGAAGAATTAAATATCAGAGAGAGACGCATCAGGGGCAGAAAAATAAAACCCCGCCTTGACCAGTCCAGCCCTGCAATTATAAGGGAGCTCTCCAAATGCATTCTCTGCGGAAGGTGCGTAAGGGTATGCGAGGAGGTAATAACTGCAACATCACTTGATTTTATAAATAAGGGAAGAGAAACACATGTCGGAGCCGCAATGGACAGGGATTTTAACTTTTCCAGCTGCGTTCACTGCGGACAATGCGTCCTCGTTTGCCCCACCGGCGCTTTACACGAAAAGCATAATATAACTGAAGTACAGGGATACCTCCATAAACCGGAAATTTTAAAAGTCATTCAGTATTCCTCAATGGTTGTTTATGGTATTGCCGAAGAACTTGGGATGAAGTATACAAAGGATTTTGACAAGGTTCTTAACTCCATTCTCCGCAAAATAGGCTTTGATAAGGTATTTAAAACAGGGACAGGAACTGATGTCTGTATCACAGAGATAGCAGCCCAGCTTTCCGACCGGATCGACAAGTCGGATAAACCCTTATTTATTTCAGCCTGTCCGGCATGGGTAAAATTCGCTGAGCAGTTTATGCCGGCACTTATTCCTCAGCTTTCAACCGTAAAATCGCCTCAGCAGATAACCGGAGTGCTGATCAAGACACTTGTGGCTGACCAGATGGGAGTGAAACCGGAAGGAATATTCTCTGTTTCCGCTACTCCTTGTATGGCTATGAAATTTGAAGCCCGGCGCGATGGTATGATGCGCAAAGGAATAAGTGATGTGGATTCGGTTCTGACTGTGCGTGAACTGGCACGGCTCATACGGTTATATGGCATTGATACTTCCAACATAGATCATGAACCAGCTGATGAGCCAATGGCAGGAAGAAGTTCAGCGGCCATTCTCTCAGAAGTCTCAGGCGGACTGGCAGAAGGTGTTGTAAGGTTATATCATTTCCAGAAAACAAAAAAGGAACCGGATAAGCAGATTTTTAAGAAAATCAGATCTGGCGGCACGTTCAGGGAACTTTCCTTAATGGTTGGTGAAAACGAAGTAAGGGTTGCCGTTGTTGACAGCCTCACCGGTCTTGAAAAGCTGAAATCTGCTTTAGCTTCAGGAAAAAATTATGATCTGATTGAAGTAATGACATGCCCTGGTGGATGTGTTCATGGCGCAGGACTGCCATTCAGCCCTTCGAAGGATGAGATCAGGAACAGGTCGAAACTGGTTTATGCGACTGATGATACAGAAGCTGTGAACCTGCCATGCAAGTCAGCATCGCTCATTAATTTATATGAGAAACTTTTAAAAGAAAATGCCGACATTTCTGATAAGCAGATATTCTTCACTCATTTTGAGAAAAGAAATGTGCTGCTGTGATTTTTAACCTGAAAAGTTATGCTTGTATATACTATTAAAGAACTTTGCAGAACCTGCTACACATGTGTGAGGGAATGCCCTGCCAAGGCGATCCGTATTGTAGGCGGACAGGCTGAGGTAATAGTGGAAAGATGCATAGCTTGCGGCAATTGTACTAAAGTCTGCAGTCAGGGTGCCAAAGTATTTCTTAATACTACCGACAGAGTCGTAAAACTGCTTAACACAAATACCGAAGTTGCAGCTATTATTGCTCCAAGCTTTCCTGCTGAATTTTCTGATATTCCTGATCATCATGTTCTCACCGGAATGATTAAAGCTCTGGGTTTTAAGTACGTTTCTGAAGTTTCCTTTGGTGCTGATCTTGTAGCTGACAGGTATAAAAGGCTGGTTTCTGAAGAGAAAGACTTTTACATTTCATCAGATTGTCCTTCAATAGTGAATTATGTGAAATTCTATCATCCGGCGCTTGTGGATAAGCTGGCTCCCATTGTCTCACCTATGGTTGCAATGAGCAGGGTAGTCCGTGAGAAGCATGGAAAGGATACGAAAATTGTATTTATAGGACCCTGTATCGCTAAAAAAGCTGAAAGCAGCGAAATTGATGAAGCTATAACTTTCACTGAACTCAGGGATATGATGTTTGATTGCGGCATTACTCCTGAGACAACCGAACCTGAAGACTTTGATCCGCCGGTTGGAGGCAGAGGCGCTATCTTTCCTGTTGCCAGAGGATTACTTCAGACTGCCAAGATAAGCGACAATGCCATCACAGGAAATATAATCGCTGCAGAAGGACGAATCGATTTCCAGGGAGCACTGAAGGAATTTGAGGCGGGACTTATTAAAAATCAGCATATGGAATTGCTGTGTTGTGAAGGATGTATTATGGGCCCTGGTCTGTCGAAAAATGGTAAACAGTACAAGAGACGGTCGCTGGTGAGTACATATGCCAATACGAAGATGACGACCATTGATTCGGAAAGCTGGAAAAAATCATTTGAAGAATTCGCTGACCTGGATCTCTCATTAAGACATAAGCCGGAAGAACCATGGATTGAGACTCTTAATGAAGATGATGTAAATGATATCCTTGTCAAAATGGGCAAGAGGACGAAGAAGGATCAGCTTGATTGCGGGGCCTGTGGATATGAAAGTTGCGTCGAACATGCAATAGCCATCAAGAAAGGACTGGCAGAAGTCGAGATGTGCCTTCCATACACTATAGAAAAGCTTCATAAGTCTGTTAAGGATCTTGCATTATCAAATGAGAAACTTTCCTCGATGAAGCAGGCGCTCAAACAATCTGAAAAACTGGCTCATATGGGCCAGCTTTCTGCAGGTATTGCACATGAACTGAATAATCCCCTGGGTGTGGTGATAATGTACAGTAATATTTTGCTTGAAGAATCCAGGCCCGAAGATCCTGTGAGGGAAGATCTTAAACTGATTGTTGATCAGGCCGGAAGATGCAAGAAAATTGTTGCAGGATTGTTGAACTTCGCAAGGAAGAACCAGGTGAATCATCAGATGGTAAATATAAAAGACCTTGTCAATCAAAGTCTTGAAAGCCTTATTATCCCTGCAAAAGTTGAAATCAAAATTGAAGATAAAACAACAAATCCCGAGGCGATGCTTGATTTTGAACAGATGATGCAGGTCATTACAAATCTTATCAAGAATGCAATCGATGCGATGCCGGGAGGAGGGAAAATAACTGTCAGGATGGAAGATACTTTAAGTGATGTCATAATTGTTATAAGTGACACAGGAACAGGCATCAGGGAGGAAGACAGGGCTAAGATTTTTGAACCGTTCTTCACTACTAAAAGCATTGGTCAGGGAACCGGTCTGGGTCTTGCTACAGCTTATGGTATAGTGAAGATGCACAAAGGACAGATCAGTACAGAATCAAATGATGATCCGGCGAAAGGGACGACCGGAACAAGCTTTAAGATTGTTTTGCCGAGGAGGAAGGAGTAGCTGGGGAGAAGGGGAGAAGGGGAGAAGGGGAGAAGGGGAGAAGAGGAGACTTAGGGCCTAAGAGACAAAGAGATATTAAAATAAGCAATACTATGTTTGCCTTTGTGTAAACTTATGTTAATAATATAACACCGATCATATTTATCATATTAACTGTTTGATTTAAAGAATTTTTAGAAATTTGTGGAACGATGAAGAAAAGTGATATAACAATACTTGTTGCTGATGATGATCCGGACTACCTTTTTCAGACAGTATTCAATCTTGAGAAAGCTGGCTATAAGACTGTGGCAGTAGAGAGCCAGGCAGAGGCGGAATCAGTTATTGCCAAATTTAAACCTAACCTGGCAATATTTGATCTGATGATGGAAAGTGATGACAGCGGCTTTATCTTATGCTATAAGATTAAGCGAAAGTATCCTGATGTACCGGTTATTCTGGCAACAGCAGTTTCCCACGAAACAGGTTTATCTTTCAGCCTTGATTCTGAACAGGAAAAGTCGTGGATACGTGCAGACAGGTACCTGGAGAAAGGTATCAGGCCTGAACAGCTTGACCAGGAAGTAATGAAATTATTAAAACTCTGAAATGGCAGTTCTGAAAGTACTCGTTATCGATGATGAACCGGGAATAAGGTCAGGTGTATCCCGGATCCTCAATAATTTTCATGTCACTTATCCATTTATGGATGAGGACTATACCTTCGAGGTTACCGAAGCAGGAACCGGAGAGGAAGGAATTGAAATACTCGAGCGGGAATTGCCAGATATTCTTTTGCTCGACAATAAATTACCGGGTATCCAGGGTGTTGACGTTCTGGAATATATAAGAAAAAGAAACTATGATATCGTAGTCGCCATGATTACTTCATATGCTTCTCTAGATGTTGCGATCAGGGCGACACGCGACGGCGCCATCGATTTCATCCCCAAACCATTTACTCCTCAGGAGCTCAAATCGAGTATTGAAAACATAACCAAGCAGCAATATCTTAAGAGAATTACTCATAAGATGAAGCAGGAAGGAAAGAAGATCAGGTATCAGTTTCTTTCGGTATTGTCACACGAACTGAAGGCGCCGCTTAATGCTCTGGAAGGCTATTTGCGTATGATGCAGGGTAAACAGGCAGGTGAGCTCATTGATGATTATGCAACACCAATTGAGAGATCACTTCAACGTATTCAGGGAATGAGAAACCTGATCATGGATCTGCTTGATTTTACCAAGATCAGGCTTGAGAGGAAAGAGGAAAAGATTGAGGAAGTTAAACTTGCGGAAATTGCCTCTGCATCCATTGTGACTGCACAGCCTTATGCAATCCAGATGGATGTGACAATTAATCTGGATGTCAGATCCGATGCCGTTATATCTGCTGATCCGGGTGACATGGAGATAGTATTTAATAATTTGATATCCAACGCAGTTAAATATAACAAAGTAGGAGGAAAAGCGGAGATCACTATCGACAGCTCGGAGAGTGAAGCCATACTGATTATTTCAGATACAGGAATAGGGATTGCCAAAAATGATACTGAAAACCTTTTCGCTGAATTTGTCAGAATTAAGAATGAAAAAACAAGAAATATTTCAGGGAGCGGACTTGGCTTATCAATTGTAAAAAAAGTTGTGGAGCTGTATCATGGAACAATTAAAGTCGACAGTACGCCAGATGTGGGCACCGTATTTACAATCCGATTACCAAAAAAACAAATAGCCATTACCTGAAAAAGTGACCGGATGACGGTCAGCAATAAGACAAAAACTCTTTCTGATAATTTTTATTTTATGACTAAACTACCGGGCAAAACAGTTGAAAGGCTCAGCGAATACAGAAGGACACTTCTGGAATGCCTTAATGAAAAAAAAAATTATATTTTTTCTCACGACCTGGCTGCCAGACTTCACATCACAGCTGTACAGGTCAGGCGCGATTTAATGCTTATCGGTTATTCAAGCGTTCTGAGAAAAGGGTATGATGTACGCGAGCTCATCGATACTATCGGAAAGATTATTGATTCCGTGGAAAGCATGAATGTTGCAGTAATAGGAATCGGAAACCTTGGAAGGGCAGTGGCCGGTTACTTCAAAGGAAAACGTTCAAAACTAAATCTGGTAGCTTCATTCGATAATGATCCTCAGAAAATAAATAAAGTTATTTCTGGAGTAAAGTGCTTTCCGTATAATGAAATTGAAAAGCTGATTAAAGAACTGGATATCAGAATTGCCATACTTACCGTTCCACCTGATTTTGCCCGGGAGATTGCTGAAGAAACTGTAAGGTTTGGTATTAAGGGTATTCTCAATTTTACAACGATTCCTCTTAATGTGCCATCAGAGGTTTACCTTGAAGAATATGATATGATCACTTCAATAGAAAAGGTAGCCTATTTTGTAAAAGAGAATAAAAGCTAAGATTCGTAACCTTATAACATGAGGATCTTCAGAAGCTTCGAAGAAGCCAGGAATATAATCAATCCTGTTGTTACAACCGGATCGTTCGATGGAGTGCATATCGGCCATAAAACTATTCTCAAACGTCTCCGTACTCTTGCTGAAAAATATAAGGGAGAATCTGTACTGATCACCTTTGACCCTCATCCGAGAAAGGTTCTTAATCCTGATACTACCGGAAAGGACCTGAAACTGATCAATTCCCAGGAAGAGAAGCTTGCCCTTCTGGAGGAAGCCGGACTTGACAATCTGATTATTATCGAATTCACGCGGGAGTTCTCAAAAATCACAAGTGAACAGTTTGTAAGAGACTTACTGCATGGTATTCTGCACGCTAAAGTGGTTGTAGTAGGATTTAATCACCACTTCGGTTTTAACAAAGAGGGGGATTATAAACAGCTTTGGGACTGGCAGGAAAAATACCAGTTTGAGGCAGTGGAAATTCCGGAACAGGAAGTATACCATGAAACTGTAAGTTCCACAAGGATCAGAGAAGCGATCAGCGAAGGCTATATACAGAGAGCCAACGCTTACCTTGATCATTATTATATAATCAAAGGCATTGCTGAGAAATTTACATCTGAATCGATACAGGCCCTGCCGTTATTATATAAAATTCCCCTGACTGAAGAGTGTAAAATTCTCCCGGCACCAGGCATCTATGCAGTGTCAGTAGCATATGGCTCATCTTCTTTCAAAGGGATGGCAATAATTTACAGAAGGCAAAATAATCCCTCCGAGGTACTCCTTAATATTTTTGATGACCCTGGACCCTGCAACGACAAAAAACTCACTATCTCCTTCCATAAAAAAATCCACGGTGCCGTGGACTTTTCTGAAATCAGAGCGATTGCAAAAATAAACCTTGCGATTGAGGAGATCTCTGAACTTATTTACTAAAAATAAATATCTCTCTGACCTTCCTTAATTGATACCAGATTGCCTGAAATTCTTGTTTTAAGATTCTTATTCTCTACCTCACCAACCAGTTTGCTAATCAGTTTAAATCCTTTTTCCATTGTTTCAGGAGTTGCAAAATCCTCAAGATATTCCTTGAAAGTAAATAAGGCGTTTGGCATACAGTACTCCTTTATCAGTCCTGGTTTCGCCAGATCCATAAAATCCTGACCAACTCTTCCTTTGCGGTAACATCCTGTGCAGAATGAAGGGATATAGCCTCCATCGGCAAGCGATGAAATTACCTGATCAAGTGTCCTGTGGTCACCCAGGGTGAACTGGCTGCCTGCCTGCTCTTCTTCATGTGAATATGATCCGGGATTAGTTCTGGATCCGGCAGAGATCTGGCTTATTCCGTAATCGCATAGCTCATTGCGCATTGCATCATTTTCGCGTGTGCTTAAGATTATTCCGGTATATGGAAGAGCAATTCTGATAATAGCCACGAGCTTTTTAAAATCATTATCACTGACTTTGGAAGGGATATCTTCTGAATGAGGAGCTCCAACTGCATACTCTATCCTTGGAACACTCACAGTATGGGGTCCGCAGCCATAAGCTCTCTCGAGATGGCTGGCATGTTCCATCATTGCCAGGATTTCAAATCTGTAATCGATAAGCCCGAGTAATGCACCAATACCTACATCATTGATCCCTCCTTCCATTGCCCTGTCCATAACTGTCAGCCGATATTCATAATCGCCTTTCTTTGTGTCAGCAGGATGGAACTTACCATATAAAAGCGGATCATAGGTTTCCTGGAAACAGACGTAGGTTCCGATTTTCTCTGCCTTTAATTTTGCAAAGTCCTCAACTTCCATGGGAGCCAGTTCCACATTTATACGACGGATATAATCTCTGCCGCCATGCTCTTTTACAGCATATGTTGTGCGGATGGCTTCCACCATATAATCTGTATCGTTCCTTTTGCTTTCGCCACAGATAAGAAGTACCCTTTTATGACCTTCCTTCAGGAGGGAGCTGGTTTCTTCAGCTATCTCAGGCATAGAAAGAACTTTGCGCTTGATAAGCTTGTTGTCAGACCTGAATGAACAATATGTGCAGTTATTTATACATGCATTTCCGGTATAAATTGGGGCAAATATTACGAGCCGCCTTCCATATATCTCCTCCTTAACGGTATGAGCTGTCTCCATTATTTTATGAATTACAGCCGGGTCTTCAACTCGCAGCAATGCAGCAACATCCTCAAGATTTAAGCCTTTGAGCCTTAGTGCCTTGTTAAGAATGGTATTTGTCTCGCTTTCAGTGGGGGTTTTGCCCTCTATGAGTGAGTATAATTTGTCTCTGTCAATGAATACTTTATTCCTTTCGCTCTTGTTCATCGTATTGCTCCTCCTTGTATTTGGTAAGAATTGATTTTACTTCTACTTCTTTTAAACGTCCAATCTTTCCGGTAAGAGCACTGATTTTCTCGGTGGTACCCTCGATAACAAGAGAAATAACATTGATGTTCCGATTATGAAGAGGCAGCCCCTGACGGGCAAGTATGATGCTGCTGTATTGAGACAATAAGGAATTCACAGCAGGAACAGAATTGTTCCCTTTTATTAAAATCGTAATTGTGCCAATTCTCTTTTCCATCAGATCTCTTTTGGATTGGATATGCGTTTAAAGGATTCAGTACCGGCTTCGAAAGGGTGCTGGCCGTTTCTCAGAAAAGTACTGTTACAAAAATAACAATAAAATTCTATTCCTGAAACGGAAATGAAAATTTTAATAAATAAATTAAAAAGAATGCTGATGAATGTATTGTAAATCAGTGCTTTTTAGAAACTGTAGATGTTTTATACTTTGCATCTAATAGTTTTTTACCACGAAGGAGCACAAAGGTTAACACAAAGAAGCACGAAGGATAATTAAAAATAATTTGTGTTCTGAAGTTTTACTTCGTGTACCTTAGTGATATCCTTAGTGTAACTTTGTGGTTATTTCTTATAATGCACATAAGAAAATTTCAGATGTACATTAACCAAATCAATACCCCGAATAAAGCTGATTGAATATTAATTTGAAAGTACTGTAGGTCTGCGACCTGAAGGTGATCTCCGGCCCGAAAGCATACAGTTTTCCTGATCCGACTTTCGCCTCGAAAGCCGCAACACCATCTTTAAGATATTGCTGTCCCCATGCCCAACCGCTTCTCAGAGGCTGATCGGAGCTGAACCATGCAAGAGGCTTTATTTTAAGCTGACTTATTGCCTCAGGCCTGATTCTGAATACCGGACTTGAATCGAAGATTACATCCGTTTGTGATTCCATCCCCCAGCACGACGTTTGAGTTGTATCAACAGTGACCCTTAAAACGCTGCCAGGAATATAGAATTTTTCCCCTGGAAGCGGGGAGAGCATTCCTTTGTTCATTTCAACAAGTGCGTCGCTAACATCAAGTTTGAGATGGTACGCGAGGCTGCAGCTTTTTCCGATGGTTATTACGGTTCCGCCAGCCTCCATGAATTTTCTGATCATGGTTACAGAAGTGTCGGCGCTGATCTTTCCCCAGCGTGAACGGTATTCGGCAGGAATATCGCTTAATTTAGTAGTATCTCTTGAGGAGCGTTGCTCAGATGCCGGCATTGCGGGTATTGCTCCGCTAACGAAAATTAGTACGTCATATTTCTTTTTAAGCTCCCCCGCGTTAATTTCCTTAGCGTATATTGTACTAAAGGTGAAATCATGCTGCTCCATGATCCATCTTAACCATCCTGCAGAAATTGAACCTCCATACATATCCCATAATGCCACTCGCAGAGGGCTTAGTTTTGCTGATAAACCAGCAGGGCTTTTATCAACTGAAATTACCCTCAGGCTTAATCGGGATGAAGCTTTTTCAAGAACGTTTTTTGCTTTCTGACTTACCGGAATGAAGAATGAACCCTCACGGGCTGTAGTTGTTCCTCCTGATGTTTTAATTCTGAAAACCGGAACTCCTGAAGCAATAAGATCATTAACCGCAACAAATGAATTATCACATCCAGGATCAAGAATATATCCGGCAATACCGGAGGCAGGTTTGAAGTCTCCGGCAGGAGATTGAATTTCACCGTAGGGTATTGTCTGGAACGGACCATCAAAGGCGTTCAGCACTCTGTTAAATTTAAATCCCATAGTAAAAGCCGGAGTCCAGCCTGTAATATCATATGGAGGAACAGGAGGCCCACCCGGATATAAAAAGTCGTTAGGATAATCCTGGGGTTCAAACATATCGATGATGTGAGGCCGGAATGACTGATTTGTTTTAACAATGTATGATCCGGCTTTATAGTTCTTGCCCTCAACAGTGAAATCAGCCGAAGCTTTTGAAACGCTTATCCCAGCCTGAATAAGAGCATTGATGAATTTTATAGCAGTAGGAAAATCAGCCTGTCCTGAAGGTATTATATAACCGCGGGGATCGCGCATTGAATTGTCCTTAAACAGTACATCATAGTATTTTAGAGGGATTGTTCCCTGGACTGTTCTTTTCTGATTATTTGTGGAATCAGCTCTTTTTTTGTTTTTCTGATCCTTCTCATAAGCGCTGTTAATGGCATTGATCCTGTTAGGTGTCAAAGTCCAGTGATCTTCATTTCCAATCTGGATTGAAGCTTTTCCCATAAGATAAATATTATACAAAAGGTGCTCCCTGTTTCTGGCTGCATAGTCCATTACAGCATAGTTCAGTGAAAGGGAGTAGTCGATTGATTTTCTGAAATACCATTTTTGCGGCATCACCGGATATGGTGTATTCCCGTTTGGCAGCAGGCGTGATGGTACCAGAGGGATGCTTGATGGAGTTGGGTTCCCGATTATCTCTGTCAGGAGTCCGATCATGTTATGAAAATAAGTTGTAGTCCTTAATCCCCCGTTATACCAGGTGGAAAATGAAGATCCGCCACGTTCGGTATAACCAGGCTTGCCTTCGGCATTAAGCCTGCTGATCATTGCAGCACCTACAGCATCTATTCCGGTTACCACCAGGGGATTGAACAGATAATTGAACGGATCCCTGTAGGGAGGTCCGGCTACCACAGAGCCCGCAGGACCGGCCTGATGATGATTGTAAATTATCTGAGGCATCCACTCTATGTATAACTGTCTGCTTATATTCCTGGTCTCCTTCATGTTCATCATGAAGAAGTCTCGATTGTTATCATGTCCAACATATTTCTGGTACAGTCGGGGCAATTGGTTATATGACCTTTTAAGAGTGTCCTGGAATCCCATATACCAGTTTGAAACAAGTTCCTGCCCGTCGGGATTAGCGTGGACCATCAGAATTATCACATTGTCAAGTATGTTTAATGTCTCACGATCATTGCGGCTGACAAGCTCCCACAAAGTCTCTATCAGCTGATGGGTACCAACAGTTTCTGTAGCGTGAAGGCCTCCGTCGATCCATACGACAGCTTTTCCTTCGAGTGCCAGTTTCTTTGCCTGTTCCTCAGTTATGCCTTCTGCCCTGGCAAGCTTTTGTGATATCTCACTGTAATGTTCAAGATTTTTAATATTCTCAGGTGAGGACACAATCATCATATATTGTGAGCGACCTTCTTCAGTTGTACCCATATTTACCAGACGCACTCTGTCGGAAGATGAAGCGATTTTCTTAAAATAGGCTTCGGTCTGTGAATAGGTGGCGAGCTTATAATTATCACCTATCGAAAAACCAAAATGCTGTTTTGGCGAGGTTAAATCCTGTGCCACAATGCTGAGGGATAAAGCAAGCATTATTAATGCGCTGAACGAAAGTCTTTTTATCATTTTAATGATCTTATAATTACCGGTTTCCGGGAAAATAAAAAACCAGAATGCAAAGCCCCTTTAGTGTGGAACTTTGCATCTGATTGGTAAACTTATGAATTATTTAATTAAAGGCATCAAAAATTTTACAGGCTATCGCCAAAATCAGCCTTGAATTTTGCAACAAGTTTTTAGAGCCAGTTACTGACTGGTTTACATCTGCCGGTAAAGAACCGGAGCACAGGAGTCTCTTCATAAAACTTGATGCCGCCTACCAGTTCCCTGTTATGGTACAGCCAGTTCAGCCTGTCAATCAAATATTCAACCTGTGAGAGTGTGAATACTCTTCTGGGGAAGGCAAGACGCATAAGTTCAAGATCAGCCAGAATATCATTTCCCTGCTCATCACGTATACTGCTCATTGTTCCACGTTCCATTCTAGCTCTGTCGCCGCATAACTAATAAAGTATGGTGATTGGCCCACCACATCTTCCTCAAGGCTCTCATATAAGCCAACAGTTATTGCTTCAATTTCCCTGATAGAGATTCCACCGTATGTTAAAAATCCTTTATAAAGCGGAACAAGGTCTTTCATCTTATTTTAGAGATCTTTATTATTTGTGCAGATTGCGCCTCCCCGTGAGGAACTTACATTCCTTCCTGAGAAATAAACAATATCTGACAGATCACACATCTCATTGAGAATAAGGCCTATGGATTTACTTTTATATTCTTCCTCACGTTTCTGAATAAAGAATGCATTCTCTCCAATACGACTGGCATCAAGAACAATTATCAATTTATATTTGTCAGCTATTTTCCTGACATCTCTCAGATTTTGCATTGAGAAAGGCTGGCCTTCAATCAGGTTGGTTGACGCTTCCATTCTGATAAAAGGTACATTTTCAGGACCCTCTCTCAGAATAAGTTCCTCAAGACGTACAATATCAATATTTCCTTTAAAAGGATGTGTGCTTTTTATCTTCATAGTTTCAGGCGTGAAAAGTTATACAACTTTTCCTCCGTTCAGCTGAATATGGGCAAGAGTGGTAGTAAAATGATAGTTCATGGGAATCACAGACCCTTTTTTTACGAAAGTCTGTTAGATAATATTCTCAGCAGCACGTCCCTGGTGGACCGCAATATCATGT
>Ga0315272_10000198_pt1 | contig 28936 bp, 24 predicted proteins | sample C3_middle_MG_FD_203918 | JGI IMG/M metagenome (GOLD analysis project Ga0315272, IMG submission 203918) | Sediment microbial communities from Yellowstone Lake, YNP, Wyoming, USA - C3_middle | ecosystem: Environmental > Aquatic > Freshwater > Lake > Sediment | place: USA: Wyoming | collected...
TAATTTTACGCCCTACATCGTGCTGGAGTTGTTGATCGGCCTCGCCGGTCTGGCCTTGCTCCCCATCCTGCTCAATCTCGATGTGCTGATGGCTCAGTTCCCCGCGTTCGGCACCGAACTTGGCCTCAAATTCGTACTGGCCATGGTGTTGCTGTCGATACCTACCATTTGTATGGGCGCGACCTTCCCTGTGATGGCCTCGATCTTGATCCGCCGCCAGCATGAAGTGGGGCTGCGGGTAAGCCAACTTTACAGCCTGAATACCGCCGGTGCAGTGCTGGGAGCTGCATTGTCCGGCTTCGTGTTCATTCCGGCATGGGGGCTGGACGGCTCCATCTACATGGCGTTTGCCCTCAACATGGTGATCGTCGGCTTGGCCCTGTATTTCAACAAGCGCTGGACTCTGCCACCGCTGGAACTTCATCCGCACGAAACGAACGGCTCAGTTGCCGCGGATGAACAAGCGCCATTTCGCACGCGCGCGCTACTGGTACTGTTTGCCACAGGACTGGTGTCGATCGCGACTCAGGTGGGTTGGACCAAGTATCTGGCGATCTTTACCGGCACCACGATCTATGGCTTTGCGGCGATCCTGACCATATTTCTTACTGGCATTGCAGCCGGTTCCTGGGCCATCAAGTCGCACCTGGAAAAAATACGTTCGCCACAACTTTGGATGGCAAGCGGTCTGGTGCTGCTGGGCTTCTCACTGATCATGACGCGGGTCGGCTTGAGCGCCATTCCGACCATTTACGGTGCCACCAATCATCTTGAGGTTCCCTCTCCGGTATTGTTCGGGGTCAAGTACATCTTTGTCTTTGTGATGCTGTTCGTGCCGACATTTTTGTTCGGAGCGCTATTCCCGCTTAACCTGAAACTCTATTGCGGCAATCTGGCCGGTGTCAGGGCACGCATCGGCAAAGCCTATTCCATCAACACCGTAGCCAGTATCTTCGGCGCGATCCTGGCCGGCTTCTGGTTTATTCCAGAATATGGCACCGACAAGATGTTGACGGCGATGGCCGTGATCATTCTGATCATGCCTTTTCTATTCCTCCCGGCTATCGATGGCCTATTGCCGCGTGTCGGCTTGGTCGCAGGGGCTGGAATAGCGTTTTTTGCCGCATCGGCACTGCCACACCTGGACTATAAGGAACTCATCTCTTCCGTTGACTACCACTACGATAGCGACGTCCAGAAGGGTAAGAAAGCACGCTTCCTGTTTATCAAGGAAGGCAAGGCGGGCGTGATCAGCATGGTTACATATGATGACATCTCAGCCAAACTGCAAAACAACGGCCTGAACGAGTCCATCATCAACATGAAGGATCCCACCAAAGCTCTGCTGGTGGAAACGTTGCTGGGGGCAGTGCCGTACATGTTGCAGGAAAATCCGAAAAGCGCATTCGTAGTCGGCTTTGGCGGGGGTATTACGACTCGCACACTGACACTCACCGATCTCAAGTCGATACGTGTAGTGGAGCTGGAACCCGCCGTGGTCGATGCCGGGAATGCGATTTCCGGCGGCAAGATTCCAGCGCTGCAAGACCCGCGTGTAAAAATCGATTTCAACGACGCGCGCAACACCCTGCTGGTCGAAAACAATACCTATGACATCATCGCCGCCCAGCCTTCACATCCATGGCTGGCGGGTGCGTCAAGCGTATTCACCCGCGAATTCTGGAACATCGCCAAATCACGGCTCAATGAAAAAGGGGTATTTGGCCAATGGGTCAACCTGTTCAACATGGACGCGACCACCTTGCGTTCGATCTTCCAGGCCTTTTATGAGGTGTTTCCACACGGCGTCACCTTTGCCAATCTGGATACGGGCGATTTCATCCTGTTTGGCTCCAAGCACCCGCTCGAATTTGACTATGAACGCATTCAGAAAGTGCTAGACCAGCCGAAACTAAAGGCGACCCTGGAACATCATGGCATCACCAAGCCACGCGATTTGCTGTGGTATTTCGCCCTCTCGCGCCAAGAGGCGTTGACCGCCGCTGGAAATGCACCGGCAAATAGCGATACCAACATCCTGTCTGAAGTGCGTTTGTCCACGCTGACCCGAAACCCCAAGGGCGATGAAGATCCATATGCTTTTTTGCGTAAGAATTTCCAGATGGATCTTGTCCCTTACCTGAAGAAAAACGCCATTACACGGCTTTATGATCAGGCGGATTATTTTTTTCTATGGAACGAATACACTCTTGCAGACAAGGCCGCCAAGCAACTGACCAAGCTGGACCCGATACTCGGTCGCGGAGTCGAGTACGAACGCTTGTGGCGTATGGTCGATTATGACAAAGCGTTCAAATTATATGCAGCGCACCCGGCATGGCCGGACCGCACCCATGTGCAGCAGGCACTCGCCCTGCGTGAACTGAAACGAGATGCTGAGGCAAGGCAGGCCATGGCGCATATCAAGGATAGCCATGTACTGCATGCGGCCGAGGCAAGGATCCAGTTCGAGCAGGGAGATTGGCAACAACTCGCAGCACGTAAACCGCAGAGTGACAATGAACGCAAATGGCAATTGATCGGATCGGCACAAATGAATCTGCGCGCAGGGGGTAAAGCCCTGAGCCAATTAATGATCGAGAAGGATTCGGAAGAGCTTCCACAATTGCGTGTGCTAGCTCAATACTATGGAGCCACCGGTGATGCCAAGGCGCTGGATGCTACTGCTCGGCGCCTGGTAAAAGCCATCGATGACAGAACCGGACAACTGAGAGAGTTTATCAAAGAAGCCTTGAAGGAAAAGCAGTTGGCGCGTGCTCAATTATTGGTAAAGAAGATCGAAGCGTTAAATCCCAATGTTGATGATTTGGCCAGCTTGCGCCAGCAGGTGGTGGAACTGGAACAAGGCGCAAAGCCAAAGCCGGCTCCGCTTCAGGCAAAACTATAACTGCCTGATCCTTCATGGTGAAGGCATCGATACGATTCGCCACGGCTACCTTGATACTCCCGAGCAGAGCCGGCTAAACTACAGATTAAAAAAAGCCCGCCGATATTTGGCAGGCATTCTTGGTTACGGCCATTACTGAAATCTGGCATTCAGTACTTGAATTTGGGGTGACTGATGGGGCTCGAACCCACGACAACCGGAATCACAATCCGGGACTCTACCAACTGAGCTACAGCCACCATTGAAACGTTTGCCGGATGCAAAACTCTTGTCCGGTCACCCGCAGGCACTGGTGTGCCCGACAGGAATCGAACCTGCAACCCCCAGCTTAGAAGGCTGGTGCTCTATCCGGTTGAGCTACGGGCACAATTCTTTTCTTGGGCTAATTTACTGCTTACTAAAACCTGGTCGGGGTGGAGAGATTCGAACTCCCGACATCCTGCTCCCAAAGCAGGCGCGCTACCAGGCTACGCTACACCCCGAAGGCGCGCATTATACATACGAAAAGGGATAAATCAATTTAGATGTTTTTTTAGGCCGGGTGAAGCCAGCATCAAATAGTAGCCCATCGACCATAACGTAAGCAGCGCAGCGAAATACAGCAGCCACGAGCCGACCATCAGGCAATCGATTCCCAGCAGGTGCTCGTGATACAGAAGCAGTATTATCGCTATCATTTGAAATGAAGTCTTGATCTTGCCTATCATTGAAACAGCGATGCTTTTGCTTTCACCAAGCTTGGCCATCCATTCGCGCAATGCTGAAATAGTGATTTCACGCCCGATGATGATGAACGCGATGATAGCATCGGCGCGTCCCAGCTTCACCAGCACGATCAATGCGGCTGCCACCATCAGCTTATCGGCCACAGGGTCAAGAAACTCGCCGAATGCAGAAAATTGATCCAGTTTGCGCGCCAGATAACCATCGAGCCAATCGGTGCCCGCAGCCAATAAAAATACAGCGGTGGCGATCAGGTTTTTGTTATGGAAGCTAAGCGTGTCGTCCGATAAATAAAAAACCGAGACGAATACCGGAATCAGCAGGATTCTTAACCAGGTGAGCAGGTTTGGGATATTGAGCGGCATGGGTCTAGTGTAGCTGCTGATAAATCTTTTCGGCAACAAAATCTTGATAAATTCCTTAATGGAGTTGCCGGTAAATCGCTTCAGCAAGTGCTTTGCTGATTCCTTCCACCTGACAGAGCTGTTCAACGCTGGCCTGCGCCACTTCGCGCAAGCCGCCGAAGTGAGTCAGCAAGCTGCGCCGCCGTTTGTCCCCTACTCCGCTGATCTCCTCCAGGCTTGAAGCAGTGCGGGCTTTTCCGCGCTTGGCACGATGCCCGGTGATGGCGAAGCGATGTGCCTCGTCGCGGATCTGCTGGATCAAATGCAGCGCCGGGTCATCGCTCTGCAACTGCTTGGCTGTGCCATCCCGGAAGATCAATTGCTCCAACCCAGCCTTGCGTTCCACACCCTTGGATACACCGACCAAGGCTAGCTCATTCAAGCCCAGTTCCTGCATCACTTCCATTGCGATGTGCAATTGCCCCAGGCCGCCGTCGATCAGAATCAGATCGGGCCGCATGGCCTCCTGCTTCTGACCATCTTCAGCAAGCTTCTGGTAGCGGCGCGTCAACGCCTGGCGCATCGCCGCGTAATCATCGCCGGGGGTGATGCCGGTGATGTTGTAACGCCGATATTGGGAAGAACGCATGTCGAAATTTTCGTACACCACGCAAGAGGCCTGCGCTGCCTCGCCCATGGTATGGCTGATGTCGAAGCACTCGATACGCTGCAGGTCCGGCATATCCAGGAATTCACGCAGCTTGTCCAGACGCTGCTTCTGTCCGCCCTGTTGCGCAATGCGTTGTTGCAAGGCCAGCAGCGCATTGCGTTGTGCCATTTCCAGCCACTGCTTGCGCTCCCCGCCCGCCGCCGGGCTTATTTTCACCTCATGTCCAGCCTGCTGGCTGAGCAATTGCGCCAGCGTTTCGTCATCACACTCAGCATCCAGCACCAGCAACGGAGGCACGCTGCGATTCAAATAATGTTGTGCGATGAACGCCTGCATAATCTCGTTCGCTGACAGATCCTCCGCATGATCGGGGAAAAAGCTCTTGTCGCCCAGATGCCGCCCGCCGCGCACCATTGCCAGGTTCACGCACACCAAGCCGTTTTGTTGGGCCAGCGCGATGATGTCGGCATCCGTCGCGCCGCCGGTGGACTCGACGAACTGTTTTTGCTGCACTGTGTGCAAGGCGCGCAACTGGTCGCGCAACATGGCGGCCTGTTCGTAATGCTGCCCTTCCGCCGCCTGCCCCATCGTGGCGCGCAGGGTCTGTTCGACTTCCTGATGGCGCCCTTGCAGCAGCAGCACTGCGTTGTGGATGTCGGTCTGGTAGTCTTGTGCCGAGACCAATTTCACACACGGTGCTGTGCAGCGATGGATCTGGTGCAGCAAACAGGGGCGGGTGCGATTGTTGAACACGCTATCCTCGCAAGTGCGGATACGGAAGATTTTCTGCAAAAGCTGGATACTTTCCTTGGCTGCATACGAATTCGGGTAAGGGCCGAAGTATTGATGCTGTCGGTTGGGCGCGCCACGATAATAGGTCAGGCGCGGAAATTCATCCCCGGTCAGCACAATGTATGGATAAGATTTATCATCACGAAACAGTATGTTATAGCGAGGTCTTAATGATTTAATTAAGTTATTCTCGAGCAGCAATGCCTCGGCTTCCGAGCGCGTGACCGTGGTTTCGATACGTGCAATGTGCGACACCATCAAGCGGATTCGCGGCGAGACATTAGTTTTCTGAAAGTAAGATGTAACGCGTTTTTTCAGCTGATTGGCCTTTCCGACATATAGCACTTCGCCCTTGGTATCGTAATAGCGATAGACGCCCGGCAGCAGCGGCAGGTTGTCTAATATCGGTTTTGGATCAAATTCGGGTGAATTGTCACTCACATCAAGCCTTTCAGCCCAACAGAAAATTCCGTAGCCCCTCCGTTGGCCGGATGACGCACCGAACCTGCAATGGGAATGCCCATCTCGCGCAAGAGCCCTTCTGATTTCTTGCCAACGGCAATGATCTTGGCAGCTGGAAATGTGTCTATCAATATTCGTAAAGCTGGTTCACCCAGTCTGATCTCTTCAGGCGATGGGGTCCTGTTTGACCATAGGTTATCCATGCGATACGGATGTAGCTGCATCGCATTCCATAGGATGGTGCGATTTTCGATGCCAAGCCGATAGAGCGTCTTCCAGACAATGGTGGCCGATGGTTCAGAGAAAGGTAATCGCCTGGTTGAAAGTCGGCCTGAAATCGCGGGAATACGCGGTATGGATCCTTCACCCAGCAAACGCTCGCTGGTGAAAGCAATTCCGCTGTAACGACATCCCTGGTATCCGGGCGCTTCCCCTGCGAGAATGAACTCCGGATCACAGTCCAGATGAAGCGCAAGCCGATTCATTTTCTGGGCAGGACCATTGCCAACTGCATCATGCGGACAACAATCACGCCAAGGATTAAAAAGTCCATCCACGCCAAATGGAAGTGTTCCAGTAAGACTTTTGGCAAGTGATGATTTTGACATTAATCCCTTTCGAAGCATATATACAATAAAGGCACCGGCTTGGTGCTGTATTCCAGCTTGCCTTTGTGCTCTTCACCGGGAAGATCCACTAGTTTTGAGGATGCTGACAACAACCTCATCAGTTGTCTATGCTTCTGCTATGCCCAAAAAAACCGACGTACCATAAAGTAATCAATACGCATATTGCCACCGCGACGATCAGGTAATAAGGCCATACCACCTTTTTCTCTGCGAACGGATCAACAAGCGAACGGCTCGCCCCCTTGGGCAAATGCGCAAGTCCGGTTAATGAAGTGCCGAATGGAATATTGACCAGAACCCGGGCGTTGATCGCCCAACCGTTGGCATCCAGTATCGGGCCAAGATTACGCCGCTTCAGCTTGAACCACGCCAATACCATGGATGGGCAGGAGATCAGCAGCATCAAGCCGATCACTGCCAAAGGGATCTGCCAGAATTTCAGTCCCAGTATCCCACCGACGACCGAGGCGAGAATGCCACCGATGGCACCGATCGCCAAACCGATCGCAGCAAAGATACCGGCGAACTTGCCCACATCGAACGGCGGCTTGGGCGGCGCAGCAGGCGTATCAACAACCGCCTTGCCGCCTTCCACCACCTTGACCATATTCCCTTCAACAGCCGCTGCCTTCGAAGCTGTAAGCTTTTGCAGCTGGTCGCCGATCATCTTGGAGAACTTCTTGTAAGGAGACCAGAATGCCTGACGTATGCTGATCGGGTTATCGATGATGCGCACGATGGTTGCATCCCAGTCCTGACCCTTGCGATCATAGAAGACACCATTGCGCCCAACCACCAGAAAATCCGAATCGCCTGCCGTGAAAGCCGCGGCGATGCTCATTTTTTCCGCTCCGCCGTTGCGCACGCAATCGCAATAAGCCAAACATACTCCGCTGGTATTGGCGAAAGTCGCATGCTTGTTCACATCTTCGACTTTGACGCACATTTCGCAACTGCGTCCATCCAGATACAGGCTGCCCACCTGGAATATCGCCTTGCCCTTGCCGGTATAGAAATTGCGGAATGACACGAAATTGTTGACCAGGCTGAACAGATCGCGGTTATAGCGCAGCAATCTTTCCACCGAGCGGATCGCCTTGACCTCGGTTTCGACCGCCTTGTCCTGCGCGATCAAATCATCGATTGCCGCCTTGTGCTTGCTGCCGATGATCTCGCGGATCCTTGCGATGCCGAGCTGTTCTACACTGGTTGCCGGCTTGTCTGCTTGCCATGTCTCAAACGCCGCAAACTTCGCGCAAATCCCAGTCCATTCCGCAGCGCTCAGACTTTCTTTTTTCCCAAGCAGCTGAACGATGGTTTGTACACGCAATGCTTCCACCTTACTCAGCCAGGCAGGATTGACGCCTGCGACCAAGGGCAGCAACTTGTTTGCCTCCACTGTCGCTAGCGGGAAATTGGCCACCTCAAGACTTTGAGCAGACAGGCTTTGCGCTGCCAGATTCTGGTAATCCTCGGCTGAACGGCTCAATGGCACGGCTGCGCGCGCATCGTATGCTGCAAGCTGGCAACGTGTGAAATAGTCATCGACCTTATCCTTGATCGCATGCAAGGCATCCGCCGCAGCCAGTGTTTTATCGCCTGCAAACAAAATCGCCGCATCTTCCTCGCCCTTGGTCTGCCATGACGAGTAGGCAGTTGCCTCGGCATAGAACTTGTCGCTGATATTCTGGGTGATACCGGGTTCACCGCTCAGGTCGGGCACCGAACCGTGGCACTTGATGATGTCTTCGATCGTCGCCCGCAATCCGGCATCACGGACCTGCTTGGCGCAAATCACTCCGTCGCCATTGAATTCGAGGGCCGCCACCAGCTTCTCGATGTCCACCATGTCCATCAGCGAAATCTCTGTCGCATCAGGCTTGCCTAGATTTTTCAGGATGTGCCGCGCTGAGGCCAGCACCTGTTTGCCTTCTTCACTGCCGTCATTGATTTCAGCCAAGGGCAAGCTATCCATGCCTTTGACCAGCAGATCGGTATTATTCATCAGCCCGCCCACCCATGCGATAGCTGCCAGCACCTCATTGGCGCGCACATGCCCATCCGAGTCACCGTCGATCATGTCGAGCGTCCTGGTGTCAAACTCGATACCGCGCGTCGGGCAACTCAACGCCACCCACAGCTTTTGATCCAGCTCCTTCAAGGCCAGCAGATCCGTTCCGCTATCCAGCTGAACTTGGTCAAAGCCGCCTGCGCGGAAAAATTTCCATGTATGTGAATTATTCATAATGTACCCCTGATCTGAGCGAAGGTTGAGTCAAGGTGCAATTATACAAGCCCTCTGGATCAGTTCTCCTGATATTCCAGGATAAATCCCACACCGGTGTCCTGTCCCAACACCTTGACCAGATACGGCATCACCTCCTGCAACACGCCGTGCAACAACCAAGGCGGATTGAGTATGAACATGCCGCTGCCGTGCATGCCGAAACCATCCTCGCCGGGCGCCTGCACACTCAGCGCGACATGAAGCCAGCTTTTCACCGGCAGTTGCTTGAGCTGATCGGGTAACTGCCGCGCCTCGGCACGCTGCAACTGTGGATACCACACCGCATACACCCCGTTGGCAAAGCGTTTCAGGCCTTCGTTGAGAGCCGTGACTACTCGCTGATAATCCTGCTTGTCTTCATAGGGCGGGTCGATCAACACCAGCGCGCGGCGCGGCGGAGGCGGCAACATGGCCTTCAGCGCGCCGAAGCCATCGGCGGTCTGCATCAACACTTGCGCACCATGGCCGGCAAAATTCTGCTGCAATATCTCGCTGTCGGTCGGGTGCAACTCGAACAGCCGCATCTTGTCCTGCTCGCGCAATAATTCCAGCGCGACCAACGGCGAACCGGGATACAGCTTCATTTGCCCGTCGGGATTGATGCGCTTTACCAGCGCCACATAGTCCGCCAGTGGTGCGGGCAGATCGTAGCGATTCCAGAGCCGCGTAATGCCGCTTTCATATTCCGCATTCTGCGTGGCATAGCCGCTGTCCAACGCATAGCAACCCGCTCCGGCATGGGTATCGATGTACCAGAACGGCTTGTCTTTCTGGGCCAGATAGCGCAGCAACTGCACTTCGATGAAGTGTTTCAGCACATCGGCATGATTGCCGGCATGAAAGGCGTGGCGGTAACTCAGCATGGGGTATTAATCATGAATTGCGCAAGATGCGATTGTGCCATGCCCGCACAAACATTGTGGGGCCGGCCTGCACAGGGTGCAATAGCGTTCGCGCCCTAATCAATACTGAAGAAAATCTGATAACATTCAATAGGTAACCGACATGCAGCATAAACGTCAAACTTGCCTGTACTAAAGTACAATGCCAAATGTTCTGCAACGACTTACAATAGTATTAGCTTTGTCTTCGAGGAGCTTGGATTGCAAAGTGGTTGGGCAGTAGTTTTCGGATTACATTTATAAATGCAGTGTAAAGCTTTGAGTTATAATTTCGTGAGGGCGTTATTTCATAATTCCCTACAACAACCACAAAAAGGACTTTCAAATGAACTACAACAAAAATCTGGTTATGCTTGGTTTCGCTTCGAGTCTGCTTGTCGTATCATCGGCTGATGCGCTGACTTTCCCAACAACACGTCCGGCAGCTCCAACAACGCTTCCAGCTATCCCAACAACGCTTCCAGCTATCCCAACAACACGTCCGGCTATCCCAACAACGCTTCCAGCTATCCCAACAACGCTTCCAGCTATCCCAACAACGCTTCCAGCTATCCCAACAACGCTTCCGGCTATCCCAACAACGCTTCCGGCTATCCCAACAACGCTTCCGGCTATCCCAACAACGCTTCCGGCTATCCCAACAACGCTTCCGGCTATCCCAACAACACGTCCGGCTATCCCAGCAACGCTTCCAGCAATCCCAGCAACGCTTCCAGCAATCCCAGCAACGCTTCCAGCAATCCCAGCAACGCTTCCAGCAATCCCAGCGATCTAATCTAGCTAGCTGAAGAATAAAAGCCCTGCCTCAAAAGCAGGGTTTTTTGTTGAACGCGTTTTGTCTGAGCTTCATACGTTAAGATGCTCCGGGCGATTCGTTGAAATTATTACCACCCCTGTCCTTCCGCTTGCGCCCAAGGCGGACATTTTCGCGTAGTCATTTTTCTGTTACCGGCCTATTCAGCATCGCCTTCAACCTCGCCAACTTGTCCATGCCCTCGTCTTTGCTTACAGTAGGTGCAGCATCCGCGTGACCACCTGCATAAACTAGTTCATCCTCCGGCATCTCTTCCAGAAAGCGGCTCGGCTCGCAGGCGAACCAATCCTTGCCGCGCTTGCGGCGGTTGCAGTAGCTGATCTGCAGGCTGCGCTCGGCGCGGGTGATGCCGACGTACATCAGGCGGCGCTCTTCCTCGATCTGTTTCTCGTCGCTGTCGCGGAACGGCAGAATTTCCTCTTCCGCACCGATGATGAACACATGCGGGAACTCCAGTCCTTTGGCGGCATGCAACGTGGACAGCGCAACGGCATCCGGTTCCTGGTCCTTGCCTTCCAGCATGTTGATCAGCGCGATGGTTTGCACCATCGCGATCAATGACTTCTCATCCGCCTCGGCCTTGCGCTTGAGCCAGCCGATGAAATCCTCGACGTTCTTCCACTTGCTCTCGGCTTGGCGCGGGTCGTGTGAGTCATACAGCCAGGTCTCGTAATTGATGGCGCGCAGTAATTCATCGAGTAACTCGGCGCAGGGATCTTTGTCGGCACGATCCTGAATGCGGTTGATGAAGTTGCAGAACAGCATCAGTTCCTCATATTGGCGCGGTTGTACCTCATTCTGGATATGCGCTTCGAAGGCCGCCTCGAACAGGCTGATCTTGCGCTCACCGGCATAGCTGCCGAGTTTTTCCAGCGTGGTGTTGCCGATGCCTCGCTTGGGCGTGGTGATCGCGCGGATGAAGGCGGGATCATCGTCCGGATTCGCGATCAGCCGCAGGTAGGCGGTGATGTCCTTGATCTCGGCACGGTCGAAAAAAGAGGTGCCGCCGCTGACGGTGTACGGCACATGCTGGGTGCGCAATTGTTCCTCGAATGCGCGCGACAGGTGATTACTGCGGTACAGGATCGCGTAGTCGGAATATTTGGTGCGATGCTCGAACTTGTGCGCCATCAGCTTCATCACCACGCTCTCGGCTTCATGTTCGTCATCGCGCGCCGCGTAGATGCGGATAGCATCGCCGATACCGTGGTCGCTCCACAGCTTCTTCTCAAACACCTTGGTGTTGTGGTTGATCAGGTGGTTCGCCACCTTGAGGATGCGCTGCGAGGAGCGGTAGTTCTGCTCCAGCTTGATGACACGCAGCTTGGGATAGTCATTGCGCAAATTGTGCAGATTCTCGATGCTCGCTCCACGCCAGGCATATATTGACTGGTCATCGTCGCCCACCACGGTCAGTGCGCCGCGCATATCGGCGAGCAGCTTGATCATCTGGTACTGGCAGTCGTTGGTGTCCTGATATTCGTCCACCAGCAGATAGCGCAGTTTCAGTTGCCAGCGCAGCAAGGCTTCAGGATGTTGCTTGAACAACACCACCGGCAGGTGGATCAGGTCGTCGAAATCCACCGCCTGATAGGCGCGCAACGTTTCCTGATAGCGCGAGTAGATGCGCGCATGTAGTTTTTCCTCATCATTCTCAGCATTCATAGCTGCCTGCTCCGGCGAGACGAATGCGGATTTCCAGTTCGATATCTGCGTCTGCATATCGCGGATCTCCTGCTTGTCGGCAGAGTTGGACAGTTCGCTGAATATCTTCCACGTGTCGCTGCTATCGAAGATCGAGAACTGCGGCTTGTAGCCCAGCAACTTGGCCTCAGCGCGCAGGATGTTCATGCCCAGCGAATGAAAGGTACTCACCACCAAGCCCTTGGTGCTGGTATTTTTCAACAGCTCGCCGACGCGCTCGCGCATCTCGTTGGCGGCCTTGTTGGTGAAGGTGATCGCGGCGATGTTGCGCGGCTCGTAGCCGCACTCGTTCACCAGATGGGCGATCTTGTGGGTAATGACGCGCGTCTTGCCGCTACCCGCCCCTGCTAGAACCAGCAAGGGGCCGTCGAGGTGGGTCACTGCGTCGCGTTGAACCTGGTTGAGCTTGCTTAACATTCAGAGATGCTGGGGAGATGAGACGTTGCGTAAGGGCGCTATGATACCAAAGCTGACTGATATCCCGGAACAAATGTAGGTCGGGCGGAGCCTGTCCTGAGCTTGCCGAAGCGGCCCGGCATGGTGGGCAAAGCCCACTCTACAAAAACCTTCTATCCACGCCTGCCGGGACGAAAATACGCGGTGTTGTCGTAATACGCCGCATTGTCGTTTTCCGCCGCCCAGCCGGGCACGCCAAGCAGCGGCACCGGGGAAAGATCGCGGGTGCTGCGGCAATGTTGCGGCTCGGCCAGATAGTCGGCCAGCAGGCTGTCCAGATGCTCCAGGCGTCGACTCAGCGGCCAAGCAAAGAATGCCGGCTCCACTGCCAGCAGTAGCCCTTGCCCGGTCATACCGACATAGGGCCGTAGCGCCTTCTCATACAGACCGTGGCCGATAAGATAGAACCCCATCCCTGCACTCACCTGCTCGCGCCGGTGCCAGAACAATTCCTTCCACTTGAAGTCGCGCAGCAGCCCGGCCAGGCTGGATTTATCATTGGCACCGAAATTGTCATTGGAATAGGCCACGATCACGCCGGATTCATCCAGCAAGGTATTCACATCGCGCACCGCGCCGCGCTCGCTGCCTGATTCGACATCGGCCACAACACCAGCTTTCATCAGCGCATGGTAATGACGTGCATTAATCGCCGCCTTGGTCTTGGGGAAAGTCAGCCACACCAGCACATTGAGCAGGTCATGCCAGTTATCTGTACGCGTCGGCACTTCGCCGTTGAGATAACAGCGCGGCTCGTATTGAGCCTCGAACGGCAACTTGCCGGGTTCGTGAGCCACAAAGCGCAACCGTGCTCCGCTCTGCACTGTGATTGTTGATGGTTGGGATTCAAGTAGCGCATTGCACTTTTGCAACGTAGGGAAGCTATGGCTGCTCAGCTTGTTGAGTATCGGATAAAGCGGCGCAAACAGGGGTGATTGCAGCAATGCTTCCCTGTTCCATTCCGGAACTGCGTTCATGTAACCAAACCAACCAACATACTTATCCTCAATAATTCCAGCTATGCCGCTCACCCCGTGCATGGCAGCACCACGCATACAAGGCATCGTACATGACCAGACCTTGTGCCAGCATCTTGTGGTCATCGGTATAGTTGTGCGACAAGCCCAGCGAGATCGCCAGCAATCCGGCACATTGCGGAGCCAGATCGAGGCGGTCGGTGTCCGCACCGCGCACAATAACTGCCAAGTCTTGCAGGGCCTGACCGGTCAAATGGTATTTTTTGAGGAAAGTGTCAAAGCTGCAATCTTCACCCACATGAGTGAACTCTACTCCGGCAATGTCATAGGGAATTGCGCCGGTTTCCCCGGCTACTCGCAACACGTCAGCAGCCGGCACGTAAAGGAACTCGGGTTCCTTGTCGATGAAACGAGTGATCAGCCACGGGCAGGCGATGCGATCGATTTTCGGACGTTCACGCGTGATCCATTTCATGGTGTCACCTCTAGAGTATGGTTTTCACGATGAAGCCGAGCACGGCACAGACCGCGATGACCTCGATGATGTTACGTTTGTAACGGAACAGCGCGATGGCTGCCGCCAGCGTGATCAATGCCGACACCCAATCGAATGTCCCGGCAAAGCCCTGCGGCCACAGCACGTGATAGCCAAAAAACAACGCCAGATTGAGTATCACACCCACTACCGCCGCTGTGATGCCGGTGAGAGGCGCAGTAAACTTCAGGTCGCCATGGGTGCTTTCCACCAGCGGCCCGCCGAGAAAGATGAAGATGAATGACGGTAAAAATGTAAAAAATGTCACTAACGACGCGGCACTCGCGGCGGCGAGAAGTAATGCATCCGGGCCGAACAATGCCTGGCTCCAACCACCGACGAAACCGACGAAGGCCACCACCATGATCAGCGGCCCCGGTGTGGTCTCGCCCAATGCCAGGCCGTCCATCATTTGCAGTGGGGTAAGCCAGTGGTAATTCTCGACCGCGCCCTGATAAACATAGGGCAACACCGCATAAGCGCCGCCAAAAGTCAGCAGCGCAGCCTTGGTGAAGAACCAGCCCATCTGCGTGAACGCACCCTGCCAGCCGAATTGTGTAAACAACAGCAACATCGCGACCGCCCAGATCGCCACGCCCACAAATGCGATGCGCATTGAACGCGCCCAACTGAATCGTAAATGCTCGGGAGTCGGTGTGTCATCATCGATCAGCGCTGCGCCAAAGCCATCCCCTGCTTTGCTGTGTCCGCCGCCGGTGGCGAATTTTTTCGGCGCGACCCTGCCACCGACATAACCGACCAGTCCTGCTGCCAGCACGATGGCCGGAAATGGAACGTTGAATGCAAAGATGGCAAGGAACGCGGCGGCCGCCAACCCCCACAATACCCCGTTCTTCAAGGCGCGTGAGCCAATGCGATAAGCAGCGAACAGCACGATGGCGGTGACCGCTGGCTTGATGCCGTACAGCACTCCCGCCACTGCCGGCATATTGCCGAAGGCGAGATATATCCATGAGAGCAGTATCAGGATGAACAACGACGGCAGCACGAACAGCGTACCGGCGATGATGCCACCCCATGTCCGGTGCATCAGCCAGCCAATGTAAACGGCAAGCTGCTGCGCCTCCGGCCCGGGCAGCACCATGCAGTAGTTGAGCGCGTGCAGGAAACGCTTTTCCGAGATCCAGCGTTTCTTCTCGACCAGATCCTGGTGCATGATGGCGATCTGACCTGCCGGCCCGCCGAAACTGATGAAGCCCAGTTTCAGCCAATACCAGAAAGCCTCCGCCAGCTTGACCGGTGGGGGGGGCTGCATATTGTCAGCTTGGGAATTTTCGGAAAATTGCTGCTTCGATGTATCCATGATTCCTCCTTGGAGAATGGTCCAATTTTAGCGCAAGCCTTGGACGAGGAATCGTCTTGAAGCGGGGAGGCTGCCTTATCCCCGTTGAGTGTGATTATGCGCACTAAACCGCTCAGGTGCAAGAACTTGAAAGTAGGATCAGGGGCTGATCTTTACTATTAATCCCACCGTAGCAATGCGCTTGGCAAAGGCTTCCAGTTGTGCTGCGGTCAATGCCGACAGGCGCGGCGCGTCCGCTTGGAGCGAAGGACGTGCCAAGCTGTAGAGCAGCACGCCTTTAGGTTTGTGGCCATCGCGCAGCAATGCTGCAATAAATTCGAGGTAGTCGTCTTCGTCCTGCAGCGATGGTGGTTCGCCGTCCAGTGCGAACCAGCAGGTTTGCAGCCAGGTCGGGCAACATGCGATCGCGGCGAGCAAGTTGTCGCGGACTTTATTCATATTCATACGGATGTCGTTGACGAGCTGCATTCCGGCCTCGCTGGCGCGATCCAGCTTGAACCACACCTCCCCATTCAGCTTGGCCATGTCGCGAAGGCCTTGCTGAACATCGTCTCGATACAGCAGACTACCGTTGGTGATCAGCACGATTTTCACCGTCTTCGGCAACGCCACCTCGCCACGTATGCGGGCGATGAGTGCGATGACCTGGGCAAATTCCGCGTTGCTGGTCGGTTCGCCATTACCGGATAATGCGATGTCGTTGATGCGCCGCGCATCTTCCGGAACACGGCTTTGCATGAAGTCACCGTGCAGCAGTTCATTGAGAAATGTGCGCAACTCGCTTTCCAGAACGACCAGATCAACCTGCGGTGCGGCACCACGGGTCAGGCCGGGAACCTGGCAGTAGATGCAGCGCCAGTTGCAGGCGTTGTTGGTATTGAGATTGATCCCGACCGAGACGCCGCCAGCGCGGCGCGATACCACCGGATAGACGTAACGCAAATCCGCGCTGTCGCGGTCGTGATCGATGGTGCTGAGTATTTTTTCAGTCACGATTTTGCAGATGCCTCAGGATTTGCCCAGTGGCAGAAATTTGGCGGGATCGACAGGCTTGCCGAGACGTCGCACTTCAAAATGCAACTTGACCTGGTCGGTATCGGTTTTGCCCATCGCGGCGATATTTTGCCCGCGCGTAACATTCTGGCCTTCCTTCACCAGAATCTTGTCATTGTGGGCGTAGGCGCTCAGATACATATTGTTGTGTTTGATGATGATCAGTTTGCCGTAACCGCGCAGCCCGCTGCCGCTATACACTACTTTGCCAGATGCACTGGCGAAAACCGGTTGGCCTAGCTTGCCGGCAATATCGATGCCCTTGCGATTGGCCGATTCGGAAAACTGCGCGATCAACTTGCCTTTAGCAGGGATGGTCCATTCCGGTACCGCTTCCTTGCTTTCATCGACAACATCATCAGCTTCTGTATCGGCGCTTCCCTCCGCTTTGGCAACTTGCGTTGCTTCCGGCGCGGCTTCAGGTGTGGTCTGCTTCTGGACTTTTTCGGCCTGTGCCACGGCCGCTTCGCTGTAGGGATACTTCACCAGCTTGGGCTGTTCCTTGATTTGCAGTTCGGCTACGGAGGCAGCGGGGGCGGTAGGGGCAGCAGCAGCCGGTTTTCCAGGGAACAGGCGTATTTCCTGACCGATCGAGATGACCTTGGGATCCTTGATGCCATTCAACTCTGCCAGTTCGTGATAATCCAAACCGTAATTGAAAGCGATGCCATACAGCGTGTCACCCTTCTGCACGATGTACACCTTGGGGCGCCAATCTTTTTCCTTTTGGGATTTGGCCTGAGCCGCCTTCTTGTCGGCTTCAGCACGCTCGAACACTGGTGCGCGCTTGCCACTTGATGAACAGCCCGCCAGCACGGCAGAAATCAGCAACAAGGTTATGTATCGTTTAAATGTCATGCTTTACCTATCAACAACGGTACGAATTTAACCGGTTCCAGTTGAGTTTCGCGGAATCCACGCTCATCGCGTTCAACCAAATACAGCCACTGCTCTTGCACACCGACCGGCAATACCATTCTACCCCCTACGGCGAGTTGCTCACGCAATGTAACCGACAGCGCAGGCGCGGCAGCCGCCATGATGATGCCATCGAACGGCGCGGCCTCGGGCAATCCGGCATTACCATCGGCATAGCGCACGCTGACGTTGCGTATCTTCAAGTCGCGCAACTGCCTTCGGGCGCGTTCATACAGGGGCTGGATACGCTCCATGCTGTAGACATCGCGTGCCACGCGCCCCAGCACTGCGGCCTGATAACCGCAGCCAGTGCCGATCTCCAACACGCGATCGAGCGGACCATTCGAGCGCAATATTTCGATCATGCGCGCCACGATGTAAGGCTGAGAAATGGTCTGGTTGAAATTAATCGGCAGGGACACGTCATCATAAGCGCGGCTGGCCATCGCCTCATCGACGAACAAATGGCGAGGCACTTCGAACATAGCCGCCAGCACCGCCTCGTCCTTGATGCCCTGCTCGCGCAGGCGCTCGATCATGCGCATCCGGGTGCGCTGCGAGGTCATGCCGATACCGCTAAGCCTTGTATTCATGGTTCTTCAGCGGAATGGCCAAGCCAGCCGCGCACTGCGTCGAGTTGGCTATATTGCGTGAGGTCTATTTGCAGCGGAGTGAGTGATACGTGTTGTTGCGCCAAAGCATGGAAATCCGTGCCAGCGCCCGCGTCCTGAGCCTTGCCCGCTGCACCAACCCAATACACCGGTTCACCGTGCGGATTGTTGGCTTTCACCACCGGCTCTGCTTTGTGCCGCTTGCCAAGGCGTGTCACCAAGGTGCCTTGTAGTTGAGAATGTGCCACATCAGGCACATTCACATTGAGCAGCCAAGGATGGCTGTGTTTCTTTTTGGCAAAGCGTTGCACCAATTCAACTGCGACTTTGGCGGCAGTCTCATAGTGAACAAATTCTTTGCTGACCAGCGAAATCGCAATCGAGGGAATGCCCAGCAGAAACCCTTCCATTGCCGCCGCCACGGTGCCGGAATAAATTGTGTCGTCGCCCATATTTGCGCCGGCGTTGATGCCGGACACCACCATGTCGGGCTGATAATCCAGCATGCCTGTCACCGCCAGATGCACACAGTCGGTCGGCGTGCCATTGACGTAATAAAAGCCGCTGGCGGCTCGACGTAGCTTGAGCGGGCGATCCAGTGTAAGCGAATTGCTTGCACCACTGCGATCCCGTTCTGGTGCGACCACCACCACATCGGCAACCTTGGCCAGATGTTCGGCGAGACAAATCAGGCCGGGGGCGAAATAACCATCATCATTACTGATCAGAATACGCATCGGAAGTTAAAAATATGAGTTAGCTAATCGCTGCGATTGTGCCACAAGCGCAGGGTGATTTGTATTCCAAGGTGCCTGAAAGCAATCAGTCTTCAAGAGACACGTTGCGTGTCTCCGGCAGAAAGACCAGGCCGATAACAAATGCTGCAGTCAGCAAACCGACCGGATACCACATGCCGGATATCGCATCCCCCGTTTTGACGCTGAGCAATGTGATCATGAACGGCGACAAGCCCCCTATCCACCCGGCACTGAGGTTATGCGGCAATGCCACCGCAGTATAGCGCGTGCGCGCCGGGAACAATTCGGCCAGCGTGGCAGTTTGAGGTCCGGTGATGAGTCCGACCGCGATCAGCAGGACAAGCAACAATAAAAATATCATCACCGTGTTGGTTTGGTTTGGATCAGCATGCTCTGTCCAGCCTTCGGATTTCAGTGCCTGAGTGATTGCAGCGGGTTGAAAACCGGTTACCTGGCTGCTGCCGATACGCAGCAGGGTGTTGTTGGTTGGTTGTGCCGGATAAAGCGTATATGACACGCCCAGCTTGGCGAGTAATTCCTGATTGCGTTCACAGTCATTGCTCGTCTTGGTGAATGGATCGTAGGAGCAGGATTCACCGTATAGTGCTACTGTTACCTCGCGGTTGAACCTTTCCAGAATTGGATTACCATAATGCATCAGGCCTTTGAATACCGGAAAGATGGCCAGACAGCCGAGCAGCAACCCGGCCAGCAGCACAGGCCTGCGGCCGATGCGGTCGGACAGCCAGCCAAAAAAAATGGTCAGCGGGAACAGCATAAGTGTACTTAACATCACCAATGTGCCGGCAAGCTGCGAGTCTAGCCTGACAACGCTTTTCAGGTACACGTTGGTATAGACCTGCGAAGAGAAGAACAACAGCGAACCGCCAGCGGAAATGCAGAAGAACAGTAACGCCATACGACCCAGCGTACGGCGGTCAGAAAAACAATCGCGCAGCGGCGCCTTGGAAAGATTATGCTTTTCGCGCAGATGCAGGAACACCGGCGACTCGTACATATTCACCCGGCTCTTGATCGAGATCAGCAACAGCAAGATGGAAAGCAGAAACGGTACGCGCCATCCCCACGCCTGAAATTCATCTGTACTCAAATACGATTGCAGCATTACCACCTGCAGCGTCGATACCAGAATACCCAGCGGCCCCATCAATTGCAGCACGCTGGTATAGACACCGCGCTTGTTAACGGGTGCGTGCTCGGTCAGGTAAACTGCCGCACCGCCGATCTCGCCGCCTACCGCAAACCCTTGCAACAGGCGTAATATCAGTAGCAGCGCCGGAGCCAACATGCCCACCTGCGCGTAAGTCGGCAACAGCCCGACGCAGAATGTTGCCAAACCCATCAATACGATCGTGGCGATGAATACCGGACGGCGGCCATACTTGTCGCCCAATGTACCGAACAGTGCGGCACCCAACGGGCGCACCAGCATGCCGACCCCGAAGGTGGCCAGACTCGCCAGCAGTGCGGCGACAGGATTTTCCTGGGGGAAAAATAGTGTGCTGAAATAAGTAGCCAGCGAGGCGAAGGTCAGAAAATCATACCATTCCAAAAAAGTACCGAAGCAAGCTGCAATGGCGACCTTGCGCTGGATGACGGCTTTCTGGGAGATTGAATGATCAGTGGACAAGGTGAATGATTTATTTGTGGGGGCGCTGAATAAATTCGTTACAGAGGCAGAGCTTGGTTGCGATTCGCATGCATGCATGCTTTTTCTGCAGGCTGGTAATACAACACCAAACGGCCTGATAATTAAAAACCGAAACTAAGGTTGATGCAAAATTCTACTTTTCTTTGGGGCTGATCGGTTCATCATCAACGCCCATAAATATCTTCAAAACGCACGATGTCATCTTCACCCAGATATTCGCCACTTTGCACTTCGATCATGACCAGATCGACCACGCCGGGATTTTCCAGGCGGTGTTTGTGACCCGCTGGGATATAGGTGGACTCATCGGTATTGATGAAAAGTTCCTGCTCGCCGTTGACAACCCTCGCCATGCCACTCACCACGACCCAGTGCTCGCTGCGATGATGATGCATCTGAAGACTGAGGCGTCCCGCCGGCTTGACCACAATACGCTTGATCTTGAAACGCGGGCCTTCTTCCAGCACAGTGTAAGTACCCCATGGACGATGCACGGTGGTGTGCAGTTTGTGGGTTTCGTGCCCTTCGGCCTTTAATCTGGCATAGAGAAATTTTACATCCTGGGCGCGGCTGCGGTCTGCCACCAGAACCGCATCCGGGGTATCGATAACAATAAGATTGTCGACTCCCAGAGCACCAACGAGGCGTTGGTTGCTCTGAATGTAGCAGTTGCTGACATCATGCAATATGACCTCGCCTTCGATACGATTACCTTGGGTATCGGCTGCAGTGAGTTCACCCAGTGCATTCCATGAGCCGATGTCGCTCCAGCCGATGCTGCAAGGCACCACGGCGACATTCTTGGATTTTTCCATGACGGCATAGTCGATGGAGTTGTCGGGTACATTGCCAAAGGATTCCGGAGTGAGTTGAATCTGAGTGTAATTTTTCCCCTGCGCCCTTATGGATAGGTCGATGCAGGCGCGGGTGGCAACCAAAATGTCCGGGCAATGCAATTGCATTTCACGCAACATGGTTCCCGCCGAGAAACAGAACATGCCGGAGTTCCAATAATAGTTGCCGGATGCCACGTATTCCTGTGCTTTTTCAAGGTTGGGCTTTTCGACAAAACGCAACACTGTGTTGCCCGCGGCCTCGATATAGCCATAGCCGGTTTCGGGAGCCTCAGGCTTGATGCCAAATGTGACGAGCTTGCCTTGTGCAGCCAACCGGATCGCTTCGGCAACGGCCTGAGCAAAAGCGGATTGGTCGGCAATCAGATGGTCGGCGGCGAGCACCAACAAGAGCGCATCTTCACCATGGCTAGCTGCCACATGTAGCGCTGCTGCTGCAATGGCGGGTGCGGTGTTGCGGCCAAAGGGTTCGAGGATGAAGCTGTTAGCAAGGTCTTTGAATTCTGTGCCGGCGACCTCGCGGTACTCATCCTCGGTCTTGAAAAAGAGTTCGCGGTTGGTGACGGTAAGGGTCTCTGCTACATCCGGCAGAACCACGCCGCGCAGCCAGGCTTTTTGCAGCAGGCTCTGCCCATCTGCCAAGCGGATAAATGGCTTGGGGTGCAATTCGCGGGAGACTGGCCACAAGCGGGAACCCGCTCCGCCACAGAGTATCGTAGGGATCAATTTCATTCAGTTTCCTCTCGGTACGATAATGAAGTCAATGCGATTGATTAGATGGTCGGGGCGAGAGGATTCGAACCTCCGACCACGTGCACCCCATGCACGTACGCTACCAGGCTGCGCTACGCCCCGAAGGCGCGGATTATACAGATGGGACGACTCTCATGACAAATCATTCTCACAGAAACGAGCGATTTACTGAGGACAATCGCTAATCCCAGCGATCATCCTTGACCTGAATCATGCCGTTTTCAATTCTGACCGGAAATGTTGCAGTCGGTTCGTACGCTGGTGCAGTAAGCGCTGCACCGGTTTTGATGGAAAAACGTGCTCCATGGCGCGGGCAAACGATCTGGTCATTCTCTACACAACCGCCAGTAAGTCGTCCGCCGTCATGAGTGCAGACATCTTCGATCGCATAGAACGACTGATCTAGTTTGAACACTGCGATGGCGCTGCCGTCCACCTCTATATGTACGGGTTGCCCCGGCATGACTTCATCCGCCTTTGCAACGTCTACCCAATCGCTCATACCACCTCTACCACGATGTCCGGTTCTATAGTGCGAGCCAGATTGCCGATGGCGGAAAGGGTTCCGGCAAGTGAACTCGGGCAGCTTCCGCAGGCGCCGAAATAGCGTATCGAAAGTACATTTCCCTCCAGTCCTACGATCTGCAGGTCGCCGCCGTCCGACATCAACGCGGGGCGGATCTGCTGATCCAGCAATTCGCGGATCGCAGCCAGTCTGGGCTCGTCATGAAAATCAGTTTCTGCAACCGCTTCCGGTTTCTGGGCCGGCTCGGCTGCTCTGATCGGCATCGCGATCTCGCGCAGCAGCGTCGGCCAATCGGCTGCTCCGTCCTGCGTGACGGTGATCCATTTGTCGGTGTAATACACATTGGTGACATGCGGGATCGCAAACAATGCTGCCGCCAACGGATCGGCCGCCGCATGCTCGGCGCTATCAAACGAGTGCGCTGTGCCCCAGGTCAGTCGTTCCTTGAGTACGAACTTGACCGCGTTCGGATTGGGTGTGTCTTCAATATCGGCAATTTTAGGCATATAGATCGGCTACTCTGAATTTGATTATGCGACCATCCCTGAGTCCGGGACAGGATCGGCCACACCCTCTGTTGAAGCCGAGGCTTCGGAATGCAGTGCGGCATGCAGCGTGTGCCACGGCAGGATCGCGCACTTGACGCGTGACGGCAGGTCTTTGACTCCGGCAAATACTTTCAGCTTGCCCAGATGATTGGCCTGGCTTTCCGGATCAAGCGTGCCGGTCGTCATGCCGCGGAATTCCTCGACCAGCGATTCGGCTTCCTGCACAGTTTTGCCTTTGACTGCGCCCGTCATCATCGAAGAAGATGCCTTGCAGATCGCGCAACCGTGACCTTCAAAGGCGATGGATTCGATCTTGTCGTCATGCACATTCATCGAAAGCTTGATGTGGTCACCGCACAGCGGGTTGTGACCGTCTGCGTGTCGGTTCGCGCCGGTGATCGATCCCCAGTTCCTCGGCTTGCGGTTGTGGTCGAGGATCACTTCCTGATAAAGTTGGCGCATATCGCTCATGAAAACATCTCCTGCACTTTGCAGATACCATCGACCAGCTTGTCGATTTCCTGTGTGGTGTTGTAAAAGGCAAACGAGGCGCGCGCGGTAGCCGGTACACAGAAACGCTGCATCACCGGTTGGGCGCAATGATGGCCAGTACGGATCGCAATGCCTTCGGAATTCAATATCGTGCCGACATCGTGCGGGTGAACTCCCTTGATCTCGAATGACAGCACGGCGGCCTTGTTTTTTGCGGTGCCGATGATCCTGACTCCGGGCAGAGCCGAGACTTTTTTGGTCGCATACTCGAGCAGCTCTTGCTCATATGCTTCGATATTGTCCAGGCCGATCTCGTTCAAGTAATCGATCGCCGCACCCAGGGCGATCGCCGCCATGATCGGCGGTGTACCCGCCTCGAATTTTGCCGGGATGACGTTGTAGAGGGTCTTCTCGAAGGTCACCGAAAGGATCATGTCACCGCCGCCCTGATAGGGCTGCATCTTCTCCAGTAGATGGGCCTTGCCGTAAAGTACCCCGATACCTGTCGGGCCGCACATCTTGTGCCCCGAAAAGGCATAGAAATCGCAATCCAGATCCCGCATGTCCAGCGCATGGTGCGGTGCGGCCTGCGCGCCGTCGAGTAACACCGGCACGCCATGCTTGTGTGCAAAAGCGACCATCTCCTTTACCGGATTGATCGTGCCCAGCGCGTTCGACACATGCGTCAGCGCGAGGAATTTTGTCTTGTTATTGAACAACGCCTTGAATTCATCGATGAGCAATTCGCCTGAGTCATTCATCGGGATCACGCGTATCACTGCGCCTTTTTCTTCCGCCAGCATCTGCCACGGAACGATGTTCGCGTGATGCTCAAGACCCGACAGGATGATCTCGTCGCCCTTGCCGATGAAGGCGCGGCCGTAGCCGTGCATCACCAGGTTGATGGCTTCCGTGGTGCCGCGCGTAAAGATAATCTCGCGCGATTCTTTCGCTTTCAGAAAATGCTGAACCTTGACGCGCGCCGCCTCGAATTCCCTGGTGGCCAACTCGCTCAGATAATGTACCGCACGGTGGATATTGGAATGTTCTTCCTTCTGGTAACGCACGATGCGGTCGATGACCTGCTGTGGCATCTGGCTGCTGGCCGCGTTATCCACATAGACCAATGGCTTGCCGGATACCTGCAAATCAAGAATAGGGAAATCGGCGCGAATCTTGTCTACATTAATCCGGGCTACATTTTTGCTATCGATACTCATACGCTGCCTTTCATGCGCTCATCAAGTATCGTCCTACTCAATGCTTCAACCAGAGACGGCACCGGAATCTTGTCGATGATCTCTGCCGCAAAAGCATGCGTGAGCAGATTCCTGGCACGCTGTTCGGAAAACCCACGGCTTTTTAGGAAGAACAGCGCGTCGGCATCGATCTGCCCGACCGTTGCGCCATGCTTGCAACTCACATCGTCGTTGAAGATCTCAAGCTGCGGCTGGGTATCGATGCGCGCCTTACCGGAAAGCAGGAGGTTGCGGCTGCTTTGCACCGAGTCGGTTCCTGCCGCCCCGATGTGCACCATGATCTTGCCGCTGAAGATCGCATGTGCCGACCCATCGGCGATACATTTGTGCAACTGGTGGCTCTTGCATCGCGGCGCCGCATGATCGATCCGGGTATGCGTATCGGCGATCTGGCGTCCGGCTATCAAGGCCAGTCCGTTAAGCGATACTTCAGCGTCCTCCCCCTGCTCCGTGACATGCAGGTTGTAGCGCGACACGCGCGCACCGAATGCGAGCGCAGTGGAGGTATAAACGCTGCCCTTAGCCGCTTCGACCGAGCAGTGTCCGATATGGAACGCGCTCTTCTCCTCGCGCTGCACACGCACATGTTGCAACTGGGCATGCTCTTTAAGCACGACTTCGGTCACTGCATTGGAAAAATTGATCCCGTCGTTCAGGCCGGCGTAATCCTCGACAACGATGGCGCGGCTGTTTGGTTCCATCACCACCAGGCATCTAGGATAGATGGCGGATGGCGTTTCACGCTTGGTAGCCACATGCAATATATGGATAGGGGTAGCGGCTTCATTGGCCACATGAACAAATGCGCCGTCCTCAAAAAATCTGGTATTCAAGGCGGCGAAAGCATCCTCACTGGAGGAGACATGCTTCGCAAAATGTGCTTCCACCTGCGCGTCGCCGAGACGATCAACCAGCGATGCGACGGTAACGCCTGCCCCTGTTTGCTTCAGATCGGAAAGCAGCGGTGCATAACTTCCATCGACAAAAACCAGCCGTATCGAACCGGGAATCAATAATTTTTCGATGTCGGCCAGCGTCAGTTGCGCGTATGAATCAACCTGATGAAAACCGTGCTGGAACAGTGGTGACAGGTCGGTCAGGCGCCAATCATCGTGTCTTTCAGAAGGAAAATTCAGGGCCTGAGCACGCGCCAGCGCATCAACGCGGATACTCTCGATCCAGCCAGTTGATTTGATAGCTTTGCCGAGCAGCAGCTGCTCGAAGCATTGTTCCTTGGACATTGTCACGCCGCAGCCCTCAGCCAGTCATAGCCGCGCGCTTCCAGTTCCAGTGCGAGTTCCTTGCCACCGGTTCTGACGATGCGACCGCCATCCATCACGTGCACATAATCCGGCACGATGTAATTCAGCAGGCGCTGGTAGTGCGTCACCATCACTACCGCATTATCAGGCGAGAGCAGCGTGTTGACTCCGTTCGCCACGATCCTCAGTGCGTCGATGTCGAGACCGGAGTCGGTCTCGTCCAGGATCGCGAGTTTGGGTTCGAGCACGGCCATTTGCAAAATCTCATTGCGCTTCTTCTCGCCGCCGGAGAAGCCTTCGTTCACGCTCCGGCCGAGAAAGCTCGGATCCATCTCTACTACCTTGATCTTCTCCTGCACCAGATCATCGAACTCGAGCGGGTCAAGTTCCTCAAGCCCGCGTTCTGTCTGCAGCGTGTTGTAGGCCAGGCGCAACAATGCGCTGTTCGACACGCCGGGGATCTCGACTGGATATTGGAATGCGAGGAACAGGCCTGCCCTGGCGCGCTCTTCCGGCTCAAGGTTAAACAGCTCCTTGCCTTCGAAGGTCGCGCTGCCGCCCGTTACGGTGTAGTCGGGATGCCCGGCCAGCACCTTGGAAAAGGTACTCTTGCCCGAGCCGTTGATACCCATGATGGCATGCACCTCGCCCGCGCGTACGGTCAGGTTCACACCCTTCAATATCTCAACCCCGGCAACTTCCGCCTTGAGATTCTTTACTTCCAGCAGCACTTTGCTTCCTTTGTTAATCACCCTACGCTCCCTTCAAGTTTCAGGCCGAGCAACTTGGTTGCCTCGACCGCAAATTCCATTGGCAGATGCACGAACACATCCTTGCAAAAACCGTTGATGATCATCGAGATCGCTTCTTCCGAGCCGATGCCGCGCTGCGCGAAGAAAAACATCTGGTCTTCGCCGATCTTGGACGTCGAAGCCTCGTGCTCGACCTGCGCGCTGGTGTTCTGCACATCGATGGTCGGGAACGTGCTGGCTTCACAGCGATCGCCGATCAGCATCGAGTCGCATTGCGAATAATTTCTTGCGCCGGTCGCGCGTGCGCCGACCTTCACCTGTCCGCGGTAGCAATTGCTAGAACGTCCGGCCGAGATGCCCTTCGAGATGATCTTGCTGCGGGTGTTCTTGCCGACATGGATCATCTTCGTACCGGTATCGGCCTGTTGCATATGGTTGGTCAGCGCCACAGAATAGAATTCGCCGGTCGAGTTGTCGCCCAGCAGCACACAGCTCGGATATTTCCAGGTGATAGCGGAACCAGTTTCGACCTGGGTCCAGGAGATCTTCGAATTGACACCTTTGCACAAGCCACGCTTGGTGACGAAATTATAGATACCGCCCTTGCCGTTCTCGTCACCGGCATACCAGTTCTGCACAGTCGAATACTTGATGTCGGCATTGTCCAGCGCGACCAGCTCGACCACCGCCGCATGCAGCTGGTTGGTATCGAATTGCGGTGCGGTACAGCCTTCCAGATAACACACCGAGCTGCCCTCCTCGGCGATGATCAAAGTGCGCTCGAACTGCCCGGAGCCTTCGGTGTTGATCCTGAAATAAGTCGACAGATCCATCGGGCATTTGGTCCCCTTGGGGATGAAGCAAAACGAACCATCGGTGAATACCGCCGAATTGAGCGCGGCGTAAAAATTGTCGCCGGTGGGCACCACGCTGCCCAGATACTGTTTTACCAGCTCGGGATGTTCATGCACCGCTTCGGAAAAGGAGCAGAAGATGATGCCGATCTCGGCCAGCTTGGCCTTGTAGGTCGTGGTCACCGAGACGCTGTCGAAGATCACGTCGACGGCCACGCCACTCATCAGCTTTTGTTCGTGCAAAGGCACGCCGAGTTTTTCGAAGGTGCGCCTTAATTCGGGATCGACCTCGTCCATGCTGGCAAGCTGCTTTTTCGGCTTGGGCTGGGAGAAATAGATGATTTCCTGAAAGTCGATCTTGGGATAACTGACGTTTGCCCAAGTCGGCTCCTCCAGGGTCAGCCAGTGGCGATAGGCGGACAGGCGAAAATCCAGCAGCCATTCCGGCTCATTCTTCTTTTTCGAGATCATCCGGATCACGTCTTCACTCAACCCCTTAGGCACCGCCTCGGTTTCGATGTCGGTGACAAAGCCATGCTTGTATGGCTGGTTGACCAGATTATGTAATGCTGTGCTCATAAGAGATCCTTAAACGGCAAAACTTTCGCCACAACCGCACTCATTTTTGACATTGGGGTTATTGAATTTGAACACATAGCCCAAGCCCTCTTTTGCATAGACGATCTCAGTCCCTTCAAGAAAGGGCAAGCTCGCCGGATCGACCAACACCTTGGCGCCATGACTTTCGAAGATCGCGTCGGATTCCTGTATCTCCTGCGCAATATCGAGGACATAGGCAAAGCCGCTGCATCCTGATTTCTTTACGCCGATTCGCAGCCCAACACCCTTGCCGCTCTTTTCTATCTGGTTGTTAATGTGGTTTGCTGCCGATTCATTCAATGTAATTGCCATGCTTATCTCCAAATAAAATTCAAACCATAATCCCGCGCGAACGTAGCGCGCTCACATCCACTACCTGATGTTTGGGTGCAACCATTTCTGCAAGGTTCACCTTTTCAAGCGCACCCAGAATGATGTGGTTGATCCCCTGCCACTTGCTGCGGGTCGAACAGGTTGATTCGCGTGAGCATGTCGAG
>Ga0315272_10000199_pt1 | contig 28927 bp, 25 predicted proteins | sample C3_middle_MG_FD_203918 | JGI IMG/M metagenome (GOLD analysis project Ga0315272, IMG submission 203918) | Sediment microbial communities from Yellowstone Lake, YNP, Wyoming, USA - C3_middle | ecosystem: Environmental > Aquatic > Freshwater > Lake > Sediment | place: USA: Wyoming | collected...
CGGCGCGTGAACTGCAAGTGTCCGTCAAAGACCGGGGGCCGGGAATTCCAGAAGAGCAGTACCAGGCCATCTTCGAGCCCTACTCCCGCAATGACCAATCCGGCCAGCACGGTGTCGGGCTGGGCCTGGCCTTATGCCGGGCCATCGCGACAGCCCACGGTGGCAGTCTTACGCTCAAACCGCGCACGGGGGGGGGCAGCAGCTTCACCCTGGTACTGCCGGTTGACCCGAAACAACCCGTCAGTGAACAGCCATGACACTGCGTGTACTGGTGGTCGAAGACGACCGAGAGATACGGGCGCTGATGCAATCTTCGCTGTCGGTGGAAGGGTTTGACGTGCAGACGGCGGTTTCGCTGAGCGAAGCCAACGCCCTCTTGCAGCATACCCCGCCCGACATCCTCGTGCTGGACCTGGGCCTGCCCGACGGCGATGGCGTTGCACTGGTGCACGAGGTGCGCAAACACCACACCCTGCCCATCCTGGTGGTGTCTGCGCGCCATCAAGAAACGCAGAAAATACAGTTGCTCGACGCCGGTGCCGACGATTTCCTCACCAAACCGTTCGGCGTGGGCGAGTTGCTGGCCCGCATTCGGGTGGCGCTGCGCCACCGCGGCACGGCGCTGGCGGTGGCCGTCACGGTGCACGAGTTGGACGATTTACGGGTGGACCTCACTTTGCACAGGGTGCAGCGCAGCGGGGAAACGCTGCACCTCACGCCCACCGAATTCAAGCTGCTGGCACGCCTGGTGCGCAGCGCCGGGCGGGTTGTGACCCACAGGCAATTGCTGAGCGACGTATGGGGCGCCGAGTTCACCGAACACACGCATTATTTGCGGCTCTACATGGGGCAGTTGCGCGCCAAGATTGAGCGCGACCCGGCCGAACCCCGGCATTTGTTGACCGAAACCGGCGTCGGCTATCGCTTGGCTGCGGTCTGATGCAGCCACTCCTTATGCGTTTGCGATGCTGTGCGACGACAATGGAAGTTTGTTTACCGTCATCGGATTGTCATGAGTAAAACAGTTGATCGCGAAAGCCTTGCCGCGCTCGCCCTGGGTGCCATGGGTGTGGTGTACGGCGACATCGGGACCAGCCCGCTGTACACCATGAAAGAAATCTTCAGTCCCGCCGTTGGCATCGCGCTCACGACAGCCAACCTGATTGGCGCAGTTTCCGTTATTTTCTGGGGCTTGATGATGGTGGTCACGGTGAAATACGTGATGCTCATCCTGCGTGCCGACAACCGAGGCGAAGGCGGCATCATGGCGCTGACCGCTCTTGCCGCCAAGGCCGGTGGCACAACACCGCAGCGCCACCTCTTGCTGCTCATGACGGGGGTGTTCGGTGCCGCCCTGTTTTATGGCGACACGGTAATAACCCCAGCCATCTCCGTGCTCAGCGCGGTTGAAGGGCTGGAGGTGACCACCCCCGCATTCAAACCCTATGTGGTGCCCATTTGCATGGCCGTGCTGGCCGGGCTTTTCTCCATTCAAAGGTTTGGCACGGGTTTTGTCGGCAAGATGTTCGGCCCGGTCATCGTGCTCTGGTTTGGCGTGCTGACGGTCACCGGCATCACTGAAATTGTGCAGCAACCTGCCATTCTGGCGGCGCTGAACCCGCTGCATGCGCTGGCTTTCCTGCGCGCGCAAGGTTGGCACATGTTCATAGCCATAGGCGCCATCGTGCTGGCCTTCACCGGCGCCGAAGCGCTCTATGCTGACATGGGTCATTTCGGCAAGAAGCCCATACGGTTGGCCTGGGTTGGTCTGGTGTTGCCGGCACTGGCCATCAATTACATGGGGCAAGGCGCTTTGCTGATGCGCGTCCCGGCAGCGGTTGGCAACCCTTTTTACCGGCTGTTTCCTTCGGCCTGGCTGATCCCGGCGGTGGTGTTGGCAACCCTGGCCACCGTGATTGCATCGCAGGCGGTCATCTCGGGGGCCTACTCCATGACCAAGCAGGCGGTGCAACTGGGCTTGCTGCCCCGGCTGCAGGTCAATTACACCTCCGCCAGGGAATCCGGCCAAATTTACATGCCCGAGGTGAACTGGGCCCTGCTGGCTGCGGTGCTGGCCGCGGTGCTGGGTTTTGGCAGTTCTTCGGCCCTGGCAGCGGCTTACGGCATCGCCGTGACCGTGACCATGCTCATCACCACCGTGCTGATATTTTTTGTGATCCGCGATGGCTGGCACTACCCGCTGCCCGTGGCGATTGCGGTCACCGGTGTGCTGCTGGCGTTGGACTTGCTGCTGGTGGTGTCCTGCTCCATCAAGTTCATCCAGGGCGGCTGGTTCCCGCTGGTACTGGGTCTGTCCATTTTCTTCGTCATGGCAACCTGGCGACGCGGTCGAGAGCTGCTGATCGAAAGCATTCGCCATGACGACCCGGAGCTTTTGTCCTTCATCAACGGCTTGTTGACTGACAGCGTGCACCGGGTGCCCAGAACCGCCGTCTATGCCGTTGCCAACGCGGGCACCGTGCCGCAGGCGCTCCTGCACAACCTCAAGCACAACCAGGTACTGCACGAGCGCAACCTGATTCTCACCGTGGTGTTCCACGATGTCCCCTGGGTACCCTTCGATGAGCGCGTCGAGGTGCAGTCATTGGCGCCGGGCTTCTGGCGGGTGCAGGTGAATTACGGCTTCAAGAACAAACCCGATATTCCAAAGGCGCTCGAACTCTGCAATTCCAAAGGCTTGTCCATCAACCTGTTCGAAACCTCCTATTTCCTAAGCCGGGAAATCATTGTCCCCACCAAAGGGGCCGGCATGGCCCATTGGCGCGAGGCCTTTTTTGCCCTGATGTCCCGCAATTCGGGGAGCGTGGCCGGCTTCTTTCGGCTGCCCAACAATTGCGTGATCGAACTGGGCACGCGCGTTCAGATTTGACGACCCCGGGCTGTTTCGATAGAACCCCCCATAGCCGGCAACCGGAGCAACCTGCATGCACATCGACCCCGCCCTTCACACCGCCCTGGACAATTACAAGCTGTTGACCAATCTGGTCGTGCCCCGGCCGATCGCCTGGGTCACCAGCCTGAGTCAAAGTGGCGTAGTCAATCTCGCCCCTTTCAGCTTTTTCAACGCGGTCGGCAGCGAGCCCTTGTATGTGATCGTCAGCATCGGCCGAAACGACAACGGCGAACAAAAGGATACGGCGCAGAACATTCAGACCAGCGGCGAGTTCGTCGTCAACATGGTGACCGAGGATTTGTTCGAGGCCATGAACATTTCGGCGGCCGACTTTCCCGCGCAGCAGAGCGAACTCGAAGCCGCCGGCTTGCGCACAGCGCCCTCGGTTCACCTCAAAACGCCCAGGGTGGCACAGGCGCAGGCCAGTCTCGAATGCAAGCTGTTCAGCGCGCAGCCGCTGGGCAGCAACACGCTGTTCATCGGCGAGGTCGTGATGTTTCATGTTGCCGATCATTTGCTGGGGCCGCGTCTGCAGATCAACAACTTTGCGCCTCTGGGACGACTCGGCTCGCCTTCCGTGTATTGCCGCACCAGCGACCGGTTTGATGCTGCGCGCATCTCTTATGCACAATGGCTGCGCCAAGGGAAGTAAAACAACCATCACCGCCATGGAGACCGAAATGAACATTGAACAGTTCATGCGCGCTTACAAGACCGCCTGGGAAACCCAGGATGAAACCGCGTTCTGTGCGCTCTTTGCCGCCGATGGCGTTTATCACAACACCCCGTTTGCGGCGCAGCGCGGCCACGCCCAACTGGCTGCCTACTGGCAGCGCGTCAAACTCCAGAACGATATTGAACTCAGCTTCGAGATCCTCTCGGCAACAGCCACCAGCGGCATCGCGCATTGGCATGTCACCTACCAGGTTGCGTCCGAGGAACTGTTTCAAATCTGGGCCGCATCGACGGGCACCAACCTGATTGCGCGAAAGGCTGGCGCGCCACTGCCGCGCATGGTTCTTGACGGCCTGCTGCAAGCGTTTTTCGACAACGGCTTGTGCAGTGACTGCCGCTTGTGGTGGCACAGCATGGCGTTGCCGACGTAGGCGCTGCGCGCTTCAAGGCGGTGAGCGCTTCGCTGGACCAGGCGGCCATCGACCAGCCGGATTTCTGGTCGGTGGTGGGACAGAGCGAACTGCGAATCCTGGCGGCGTCGGCCAAGGGCCGACTCGCTAGCGCCGCGCCGGTTTTGACCGCCGCCTTGCAGGACCTCAAGGCACGCGTGTCGGCAACCTGGATGTGGGACTCGGTCTACACGGAAGCGCAGTTCACGATGCTCCCGTACCTGGCGATCGCGCGCGGGAGGGGGAAGGAAGCGGCGCAAAGTCTGCTGGATGAGCTGAGGACGATGGCGGTGGCATGAAGTCTAGGTGCCAAGCAGTTACCAACCTGCGCATAGATACAGTCGGGGTAGTGATAGTTCTTGCCATGTTCACCCATCCGGAGATGCTTGATCGCATACGCAATGATGCGGGGTGAGTAGGACAGGAACACCGCCCTATAGAGTCGCTTGCGTGCACTATCGACCATTGCTTCAGCAGTTTCTTTTCAGACCTCTATCCCATTCATCTGCACCGGCAAATACGAGGCCTTCGGAAAAACACACACCCCGGTAAATGTCGACCTTCTACTGCCAACCCGGCAAAGCTTGGGGATCTCCCATTTGATTAGAACCACTTAGATGTCATCATGGTGAATGCCGTAGCGCCGACTTCTTGCCAACCTCGTACGTTTCTATCTCCTGTCCCTGTAGGCGTGTTGCCCTATCGTTACATTCTATGGCGGTGAATGGGGTTTTGGGGTTGGTGTTGACCCTGATTTGCTAAGCAACCGTTGCGACAGATCGACGACTGCCTCAAAGTACCTGGCATTGAGGGCTGCGCCGGTCGTTGGCGGTGTAGGTCAGTCATGGCTTCGCCACTCTGCGCCGGTCTTCCTCCAGCACGTTGCGCAGCGTGGCGAGGCGAGTTTTGCGAATCGGCAAATCCTTGGCCAGCTCCGGCAAAGCGCTCATGCCTTCGCACAGGCGGTCCATGCTGATCTGGGCTTGGCGGGCTGGGATGGCGGCGCGGCGGGCGAGTTCCAGCAGGTGTTGGCGCGCCGGCGCCAAGCCTTCCCCGGCGATGCTGGTGAAGTGCTCGCCGCGCGGGCCTTCGCTGTAGGTCAGGTCGAAGGCCGGGGCCAGTTTCCAGTGCCGCTGGCGGTCCAGGCAAAAAGCAAAATTGCGGCTGTGGTCGTCGCGGTTGTGGGCCAGCACATTGAACACGCAACGCTCGAAAGCTTTGCCCACTTCGCGCTCATCGCCAGTCAGGCGCCGCGTCAGGCGCAGCAGCATCTCGTAATCCAGCGTCGGCTGCCGGTAGTCGGCATGCAGCGCGGCTGACAGGCTCTGCATGGGCACGCGCAGCCCCGCTTCACGGTCAAAGCGGCGCACGCCAAACGCACTGTAGCGGCCGTCCAAGCCAAAGAATCTTGATGGCGGCATGTCCAGGGCGCAATGCTCGGCCAGCCGGGCGTACAAGGCCTCCACCGCGCAGACATCGCGGTGCTCCTGGCTGGCGGGGAACTTGATCAACCACGGCTCACCATCGCTTGCGCAGCCTTCGTCGCCGGGGCTGCTGATGCGCCCGCTGACCGGGTTGTAGTCGACCAGCACCTTGGGCCGCGCGCCCTGGGGCGAGCCGCCCAGCACCAGCAAGTGCGCCAACGCTTCATCGGCATCTTCATCGGCCAGCACCAGCGCGGTCTCAAGGGCCAGTTGCTTGAGTTGCAGATCACCTGGCACTATCGTCACATCGTCGGCCGGCTCGAACATCAGCGCTCCCATGGCGCGCGTGCCGATGAAGGCCAGGCGCTCCAGCGGCGACAGGCGCGCCGGTTGCCGTCCGGCCCTTTGAAAGGCACGGTCCATCAGCAGCAGGCCCCAGCCATCGGGCAGCGAATCGGCCAGCAGCCCCGGCAAACCCATGAAGAAGGGCTCGCCGGCAATGGCGCCCACAGCCGCCAGCGGGGCACGCAGGGGCGAGAGTTCCAGGCCCTGCGCACGCGCCTGCGGCGAGTACTCGAAAAGAATCTGCTGCCCGGTATCGGCCAGCGTGCCCAGTTGCCAGCGTTCGCCCCAGCCGACGTAGATGACTTGCAGTTTCTTCATGCCTACGTCCTGGTTCGCCGTGGCGCGGCGGCGCGCTGGCGTTGTTTGGCCGCTGCCGCGCGCTCGGCCTCTGCAATGCTGAGCACCGGCAAGACCAGCAGGTTCTCCAGATGGCTGACCAGGTGCAGGGCTTGCGTCACGCGCACCAGCAGTTCCAGCGTGGCCTGCCCGCTGGCTTCCAGACGGCGGATGGATGACAGGGAGGCGCCGCCGCGTTGCGCCAGCTCAAGTTGACTGAGATTGGCCCGCAGCCGCAAGTGCTTGCAGCGTAGGCCAATTTCACGGCAAACTTCTTCGTTGGTCATGAGCGCAAATGTTCCCATGCGAGCTATTGTAATCATTACTTGTGGTTAAACGCTCTTTATGGAACATTTGATGTCACAAAGGAAAGCAGCGGGTCTTGCAATGACAGCTCCATGAAGCGCAGCGGCTGCATCGTCAGATTCAGCAGATGTTTCGCAGCAGCATGGCTAAACTCACCAGGCGTCACCATGCTCTATAAGTTCCAATCCAAAAGCACCGGCGACCTCAACATGGCGTTGCCGACGTAGGCGCCGCGCGCAAGCGGTGCTGCGCAATGAACGCCCAACGCGGCCAGCCTGTGCGTGCCTGCAAGCCGCAGCGATAGACAGGCTATAGTGGTGCCGCCAGCCTGGTCCTTGAGGCCGTATCAAAGCAGCAACGTCTGCAACTCATGAAGAGGTCGTTATCGTGAAGGTGATTCAAGCCATTCGCCGAAAACTCTTCTCGCCGCAGGGTGATTTCGAAGACATCCACGATTGGCGCGAGCATGTCCTGGCCAGCATTCTGTTGGTCGCCGTGGTCCTGGGTGGTGTCGTCGCCGTGCCCAGCGTTCTTTTTTCGCTGTCCGAGCGACTCTGGTCGGTCGCTGCGGCCGATGTCATCGCGCTGGTCTGGGTGCTGACGATCTGGCACAAGCGCGCGCTCGGCTTTCGCGCACGCGCCTGGAATTTTTGCGCCCTCCTGTACCTGCTGGGTCTCTCGTTTTTGGTCACGGTAGGCGTGCCCAGTCTGATCTATCTGATGGCCTTTCCCGTGGTGGCAGCGCTGCTGCTCGGGCTCAGGCCCGCCTTGTTGGCCCTGGTCCTGAATGCCACGACGCTGCTGGGCGTCGGCTATGCGGTCGATGCCAATCTGCAAATCGCAGGGTTTGAAGGTCAGCCGCTGTTGAAGTGGATCGTCATCACCATGAACTTCAGCTTCGTCAACGCGGTCATCACCATTTCGATCGCGGTGCTTTTGCGCGGTATGGAAAAATCCCTGGAAAGAAAGCGTCAGAGCGAGGAACTCTACCGTGTCACTTTTGAAAAAGCGTCGATCGGCGTGTCGCGGCTCGATCTGCATGGCCGCTGGCTGCAGGTCAATCACAAGCTGTGCGAGATCACCGGCTACAGCCAGCAAGAAATGCTGGGACTGCGCTACCAAGACATCACGCATCCCGAAGACACCGGTTCCGAAAATGCGGTAGGCAACGCCTTGATTCGGGGCGAGATTGCAGACCTGGAAAGAGAGAAACGCTACATCCGAAAAGATGGCAGCACGGTTTGGGTTCATCTGCGCACCTCCCTTATCCGTACGGCCTCGGGCGAACCCAATTATTTTGTCGCCGTGGCTATCGACGTCACCGAACGCAAGAAGGCGGAAAAAAGAATCAACGAACTGGCCTTCTTTGATCAACTGACGGGTTTGCCCAACCGGATACTGCTGCTGGATCGGTTGAAACAGACGATGGCCGCCAGCTCCCGTGACGGCAGTTATGGTGCGCTGCTGTTTATCGACCTCGACAATTTCAAAACACTCAACGACACGCTCGGCCATGACATGGGGGATCTGCTGCTCAAGCAGGTCGCACAACGTCTCTGCACCTGCGTGCGCGAGGGCGATACCGTGGCACGGCTGGGCGGTGATGAATTCGTGCTGATGCTGGCGAGCATGAGCATGAGCGAGCGAGCCGCCACCGTCAATGCGGAAACGGTCACCGAGAAGATCCTCGCCGCACTCAACCAGACCTACCCACTGGGCAGCGTCGCGTACCACAGCACGCCCAGCATCGGCGTGACCCTGTTCACCGGGCAGCAGGTCGAGATCGACGATCTGATGAAACAGGCCGACCTCGCCATGTACAAAGCCAAGGCCGCAGGCCGTAATGCAGTTCGATTCTTTGATCCGGACATGGAGTCCGCCGTGATGGCGCGCGCGGCGCTGGAGGCGGACCTGCGCCAGGCCATCCGGCAAAAACAGTTCGTGCTCCATTACCAGGCTCAGGTCGTTGAGGATGGCCGCTTGACGGGTGTCGAAGGGCTGGTACGCTGGCAGCACCCGCAACGCGGCATGGTGTCGCCTGCCGACTTCATTCCAACGGCCGAAGAAACCGGGTTGATTTTGCCTTTGGGCCACTGGGTCTTGCACACCGCCTGCACGCAACTGACCGCCTGGGCCACGCAGCCGGAGCTCGCCCATCTCACGGTCGCGGTGAATGTCAGCGCGCATCAATTTCACCAGCGCGACTTCGTCGATCGCGTGCTGAGCGTGCTGCGGGACACCGGCGCCAATCCGCAGCAACTGAAACTGGAGCTGACCGAGAGCCTGCTGGTCGCCAATGTAGAAGACGTCATCGAAAAGATGTTTGCGCTCAAAGCCAAGGGCGTCGGCTTCTCGCTGGACGACTTTGGCACCGGTTTTTCCTCGCTGTCCTACCTCAAGCGCATGCCGCTGGATCAGCTCAAAATTGACCGCTCTTTCGTGCGTGACGTGCTCAGCGACCCCAACGATGCCGCCATTGCCAAAACCATCATTGCGCTGGCCCAGAGCCTGGGTTTGGACGTCATCGCAGAGGGCGTGGAAACCGCAGCGCAACGCGACTTTCTGCGCCAGGTGGGCTGCCATGCCTACCAAGGCTATTTCTTCGGCCGACCGCTGCCTATCGACGACTTCGAGGCGTTTGCACAGCGGGCGGTTTCGTTATGACAGCGACTTGAAAATCTCGCGCGCTGCCGCCACCGTGGCGGCGATGTCTGCATCGGTGTGGGCGGCGCTGACAAAACCGGCTTCAAACAGGGCCGGAGCGATGTACTCGCCGCGCTCCAGCAGCCCGTGAAAGAGCTGGTTGAAACGCTCACCGTCGGACTTCATGACTTGCGTGTAGTTCTGCGGCAAAGTGGGCAGCAAATAAAAACCCATCATGCCGCCTTCGCTATCGCCGCAGAACGCCACGCCCGCGCTTCTGGCGGCAGCGCTCAGGCCGCTGATCAGCGCTTGGGTCTTGCGCGACAAGTCTTCATAAAACCCGGCCTTGCTGATCTCACGCAGCGTGGCCAAGCCGCAGGCCGTGGCCACCGGGTTGCCCGAGAGCGTACCCGCTTGGTACACCGTACCCAGCGGCGCCAGGTGTTCCATGACGGCGCGCTTGGCGCCAAAGGCCGCCAGCGGCATGCCGCCGCCGATGACCTTGCCCATGACCGTCATATCGGGCTCGAAGCCGGCAATGGCACGCGCATAAACGCTTTGCGCGCCACCCAGCGCCACCCGAAAACCCGTCATCACCTCGTCAAACACCAGCAAGGCGCCGTACTGCGTGCAGAGTTCGCGGCAACGCTTCACAAAGGGTACGCTGGCTCGTATGAAGTTCATGTTGCCGCAAATCGGCTCCATCATCAGGCAGGCAATCTCATCCCCTTGCAAGGCAAACGCGGCTTCGAGTTGTTCGATATTGTTGTATTCAAGCACCAGTGTGTGCTGCACCACTTCGGGCGGCACGCCAGCGCTGGTGGGGTTGCCGAAAGTGGCCAGACCGGAGCCGGCCTTGACCAGCAGCGCATCGGCATGACCGTGGTAGCAACCTTCAAATTTGATCAACTTGCTGCGTCCGGTGGCGCCGCGCGCCAAGCGGATGGTGCTCATCGCCGCCTCGGTGCCGGAGCTGACCAGGCGCACCATGTCCATGGAAGGCATCAGACGCAAAATCTCTTCGGCCAGTTCCACCTCGCGTTCGGTCGGTGCGCCGTATGAAAAACCTTCCAGCACGGCTTGTTGAACCGCTTGCAGCACCGCCGGGTGGCCGTGACCCAGGATCATGGGGCCCCAGGAACCAATGTAATCGGTGTAGCGCTGGCCATTGGCATCCCAGATGTACGCCCCCTGAGCGCGCTTGATAAAGCGCGGTGTGCCACCCACCGCCTTGAAGGCTCTGACGGGCGAGTTAACACCCCCCGGAATGACCCGTTTGGCCCGTTCAAACAGGGTCTGGTTGTGATCGATTTGAGGTGTCATGGCAAAAAAGTTCCAGGTTGGGAATGGTGAAAAAAGAAAAGTACAGGGCCGCGACACGGCAGGGTCGGCGGATGGGGTCGTTCAAGTTGGCTTTTTTTGGCAATTGGGCAAACGCCAGGAATATCGGCACGACCGCAATTTTATTCAGGCAGAATATCATTGGTCGGGGCGTCCAAAGCGGCGCTGGCAAATGCCATCTTTATCTATCAACTGAATTTTATTCGAAGGTCCCTGGTTGTGAACGAAAGCAAAACGTGGGTGTGTTTGGTTTGCGGCTGGTTCTATGACGAAGAAGCCGGCGCACCCGATCATGGTATCGCAGCGGGTACCGCGTGGAGCGCCGTGCCGGCCAGTTGGACTTGTCCGGAATGCGGTGCCGGCAAGGATGCTTTCGAAATGGTGCAAATTTAAACCCGGAGTGCAGATGTGTACCACCGCCAGTTATGAACGCCAGTGTCGGAGCCTTGTTTTGTGAATACGCCTGGACCGACCTTCAAAGTACTGGTGATTGACGACAGCAACACCATTAGGCGCAGCGCCGAGATTTTTCTGACGCAGGGCGGTCACCAAGTCACGCTGGCCGAAGATGGCTTTGATGCCCTGGCAAAAGTCACCGATTGCGAGCCGCAGCTCATTTTCTGCGACATTTTGATGCCCCGACTCGATGGCTACCAGACCTGCGCCATCATCAAACGCAATGCCAGGTTCGCCGACGTTCCCATCGTCATGCTGTCTTCCAAGGACGGTGTTTTCGACAAGGCACGCGGACGCATGGTGGGGGCGCAGGATTATTTGACCAAACCTTTCACCAAAGACCAATTGTTGCAGGCGGTACGCCAGTTCAGCCCTGCGTCGCAAGGAGAAAATTGATGGCTGTCCAAAAAGTACTGATTGTTGACGACTCAAAAACTGAGTTGATGTTTTTGCGCAAGCTGTTGGAAAAGAACGGCATGACGGTGCGTACCGCCGAAGGCGCGGAGGAGGCGCTGCACCGTCTGGCCGAAGAACTGCCAGATTTGATTCTGATGGATGTCGTGATGCCCGGGCAAAACGGGTTCCAGTTGACCCGCTCCATCAACCGCACACCTGAATACTCGGGAATTCCCATCATCATGTGCACCAGCAAGAACCTGGAAACGGATCGGGTCTGGGGTATGCGCCAAGGCGCCCGCGACTACATCACCAAACCGGTTGACAGCGCCGAGTTGTTGGCCAAAATCAAAGCCTTGGGTTGAGAACCGCCACAGCACATGGCTAATCGCGAAGCGCTGCGAGAACTGCAGACCCGTCTTGCCAGCCGGCTCCAGGCGGCTCGCTCCGACGATGTTTCAGCCGCCTGGCTGGCGGTCAAGGCCGGCGGCTCCAACTACCTCTTCCCATTGGCGCAAGCGGGTGAAATATTTCCACTCAACAACGTCCAGCATGTACCCTATTGCCGTGCCTGGTTCCTGGGCGTCACCAATCTTCGCGGCGAGTTGTGCGGTGTTGTTGATCTGGCAAGTTTCATGGGCGAAGGCTTGCGGCCAAGCCGCAGCGAAGCGGCGCTGGCGGCGTGCAGCGTGGTGACTTTCAACGCTGCGCTGGAACTCAATTGTGCGTTGCTGGTTGACGCGCTGGCCGGTCTGCGCAGCCGTGACTCGTTCGCCGGCGCAGCGCTGGCGCCAACCGGCTCGCCGGTTTATTTTGGCAACTGTTTTACCGATCTCGCCGGCCTGCAATGGCAGGAAATCAACTTGCAGAGTCTGTCTCAACTGCCCGAGTTTCTCAGCATTGGCGTTTAAGTTTCTATCTAAGGTCTCACCATGTCTGTCGTTGATCAACTGAAAAATCTGCTGGCCCCAAAGAAATCAGATAGCCAGACCGCGACCGGTTCGGACGCGACCACGCAGGCGGCCAGCGTTGCGCCAGATTCCGAGCAAACGCCCGACACCATGGACTTTGAGCTTGGGTCTGCGTTCAGCCAGCGCCAGGACGCCGCCAAGCCGGACGACGCGCTGGACGATCTGATCACCTTGCCGGTATTGGGCCGGAAAAAAGTGCTCCAGCATCAACGCTTGTTGTCGATCTTGCTGGGCCTGGCTTTGCTCCTGCTGGGCGCGGTCACCTTGTTTGCCCTGACGCAGGGGAACCGGGTGGCGCAGCAGATGGAAGCGACCGGAACCTCGCTGATGCAGTCGCAACGGCTGGCCAAATCGGTGTCCCAGGCCTTGGTCGGTAACGCGCAGGCCTTTGCCGACGTCTCCGAAAGTTCGGGCGTGCTGGCCAAGGCGGTGCGCGGCTTGAAAGCCGGTGATGCACCAATGAAACTGGCGGCCTTGAGTTCAGCCTACCAACCCGAGCTGGACAGAATCACGCCCTTGATGGAAAAAGCTGAAAAAAATGCGGCGGTGGTGATGTCGCAGCAAAAAATCCTGACCCAGGTGGGTGCCGCGCTTGGACTGATCAACCGGCAATCGTCAGGTTTGCTGGAAATTGCCGAGTCCGTGTCGTCGCTGAAATTGCAACAAAATGCGCCGGCCAGCGAAATCTCGGCGGCCGGTCAATTGGTGATGTTGACCCAGCGCATCGGTAAATCTTCCAATGAATTCCTGACGGTTGAAGGGGTCAGCCCGGAGGCGGTTTTTCTGTTGGGAAAGGACTTGAACACGTTCAAGGAAATTGCGCGAGGCGTACTCGATGGCAACAGCGAAATGCGCCTGAACGCCACCAAGGATGCGCAAACCCGCGAGCAACTGCAGGCTCTGATTCGTCTTTTTGAGGAGACCCGCAAACAAGCGGGCGCCATTTTGGGTAATCTGCAGGGACTGGTCTCGGCGCGTGAGGCGCAGGTTTCCATCATCCATGACAGTGAACCTCTGCGCCGCAGCCTGGAACAGTTGCAGGGTCAGCTCTCGGCCAATGCCGGCCTGGGGTTCGTGGTCTTGGCCCTGCTGGTGGGTTCGGCCTTGCTGGCGCTGCTCTGCGCTGGTGGCCTGTCCTATGTGCAACTGCTTGACAGTCGCAAGCGCCAGCTGGTGGCGGAATCCGAGCAGGTCGCGGCCAAGCGTCAGGAGCAAGAGGCCAAACGGGTCAACGACGCCAACCAGGCTGCCATTTTGCGTTTGATGAATGAATTGCAGCTCGTTGCCGAGGGCGATCTGACCCAGCAAGCCACGGTGACCGAGGACATCACCGGGGCCATTGCCGATTCGGTGAACTACACGGTGGAAGAACTGCGCTCCCTGGTCAAGCATGTGCAAAGCACGGCGGTGCAGGTGGCGCAGACCACCACGGATGTGGATGCCACCTCCACCAAACTGTTGGCGGCGTCCAACGAGCAACTGCATGAAATTCGCGAAACCGGTCGCTCGGTGGTGGAGATGGCGGGCCGGATCAACGATGTCTCGGTGCAAGCCCAGGAATCGGCCACGGTCGCGCGGCAGTCGCGCCAGGCGGCAGAAGTTGGCCTGCAGGCGGTTCAAAATGCGATCGGCGGCATGAACTCGATTCGGGATCAAATCCAGGAAACCTCCAAACGGATCAAACGTCTGGGCGAATCGTCTCAGGAAATTGGCGAAATCACCGAGTTGATCTCCGACATTACCGAACAGACCAATGTGCTGGCACTCAATGCCGCCATCCAGGCGGCCTCCGCCGGCGAGGCTGGCCGGGGCTTCTCGGTGGTGGCCGAGGAGGTGCAACGGCTGGCCGAACGCTCGGCTGACGCAACGCGTCAGATCGCGGCGCTGGTCAAGGCGATTCAGACCGACACCCAGGATGCGGTGGGCGCCATGGAACGCTCTACCCAAGGCGTGGTGGAAGGGGCCAAGCTGTCTGACAATGCCGGCACGGCTTTGACCGAAATCGACCAGGTGTCGCGCCGTCTGGCCGAGCTGATCGAACAAATCTCGACCTCGACCTCGCATGAAGCGAACCTGGCCAATGCGGTGGCTGAGAATATTGGGCATATTTTTGCGGTCACCGAGCAGGCCGGCGAGGGTACGCGCGCCACCGCCGCGCAAGTGCGCGAGCTCTCCAAAATGGCCGAGGAATTGCGCCAGTCGGTAGCGCGGTTCAAAATTGTCTGAGCCCTTCATGTCTGATTTTTTTATCTCCAAGACGGCCTGAACCCATGCAAGCAAAAGAGGCACCGGCTGGCGACCCTGAACGCGTGAGCGACGACCTGGGTCCGTTGGCCTGGGTGTTCGATGAATTGCGCAAATCGCTGGACGGCGCCAGCAAAGCGCTGCGCCGCTTTGTGCGCGATTGCGAACTGGCACGCGGCTCCGAGCTGGCTGCGCTGGATGCCAGTCCGTTGCGCATTGCGCGCCAGCAGTTGCACCAGGCCGTAGGCGCCCTGGAAATGGTCGGCATGGCGGTGCCGGCCAAAGTGTTGCGCGCCATGGAGGCACTGGCCCAGAAATTTGTGCAGCGCCCCGAGCTGTGCAGCGTTGATGCCGCCAACAAGGTCGAACGCGCCAGTTTTGCGCTGACCGAGTACCTGGAAGGTTTCCTCAAGGGGAAAACTGCTGCGGCCGTGGCTTTATTTCCGCAGTACCGCGATGTCCTGCTGCTGCTGGGCGATGACCGCATTCATCCGGCCGATTTATGGTCTATTGATTTTCGCTGGATTGACGTGGCGTTGCCGCATGAAGCGCAAGCCCTGGCCTACAACGCAGCCGGGCAAGTCGGTCTGGATGGCCTGGTCCTCAAGCTTGTCAAGTCAGCCGATGCCGTGGCGGCACAAGCCCTGCGCGACATCAGCCTGGGCTTTGCCGCCACGCAAAGCGACCTGGAGCCCCGTGCTTTTTGGAAGATCTGTGCCGCTTATTTTGAGGCGGTTTCTTTGGGCCTGTGTCCCGACGACGTTTACGCTAAACGTGCGGCGTCGCGCATTCTGCTTCAGTCCAGAACGCTGGCGCGCGGTGTGGCTGAGATTTCCGAGCGCCTGGCTCAGGACTTGCTGTTTTTTTGCGCCCAGGCCGCGCCCAAGCAGGCCGGCGCTGCGCCGGTATTGGTTGCCGTGCGCGCCGCTTATGGCCTGACGCAGTCGCAAGCTTTCGATTATGAGACCGCCCAGTTTGGGCGCTTTGACCCAGCACTGCTGGTGCAAGCCAGAAAGCGCATTGCGGCGGCCAGCGAAACCTGGTCGGCCTTGGCCGGCGGTGACACCAACCGCTTGCAGCAGGCGGTTGATCAGTTTGGTCTGGTCAGTGAATCGGTGCTGAAGCTACACCCAGACAGTGGCGACTTGGTGCGTGCCTTGATGCGCGCTGTTGAAATCACCAGCCGTTCCGAGGCGCCGCCGCCGCCCGCGCTGGCGATGGAGGTGGCCACCGTCGTCTTGTACCTGGAGGCCGCCTACGAAGACCTCGATCCCACCGGCTCGCAGATGCAGGCGCGTAGCGCCAGTCTGGCGGCGCGGCTTGAACGCGTCAATGCCGGCGCGCAACCCGAGCCGCTGGAGGCCTGGATGCAAGAGCTCTACCGCCGGGTCAGTGATCGCCAGATCATGGGCAGCGTGGTCGAGGAGTTGCGGGTAACGCTGGCGCAGGTTGAAAAGTCCCTGGATCTGTTTTTCCGCAATCCAACCGACAAGCTACCGCTGCATGAAGTACCCAAACAGTTGGTTCAAATGCGCGGGGTGTTCTCGGTTTTGGGTCTTGACCAGGCGGCACTGGCAGCGCTGCGCTTGCGCGACAGCATAGAAAAATTCCTGGTTGACGACAGCAACGTGACCTTGGCAGACACCGGTGCTTTCGAGAAGCTGGGCAACAGCCTGGGCGCCCTCCGATTCTTGATTGACATGCTGAGTTACCAGCGCGAACTGGCCAAGAAACTTTTTGTTTATGACGAGGCCTTGGGTGAATTCAAGCCGCTCATGGGGCATGGCAAGACAATCGAGAAAACCGCCTTGCCCGAGGTCAGCCCCGACGACCTGGTTTTGGACGCCGCGCTTGCGCCGGCACCGACGCCTGATGCGTTGACCGATATCCCGCCGGTGGCGCCTGCGCCGGCCACTGCAGCGGCATCCTCCGAGCAGGCGGCGGCTGACGAGCAGGAATTGAAGGAGATATTTCTGCAAGAGGCGCGTGAAGTCTTGCAGGACGGCCTGGCGGCCAGTCAGGCGTTGGCGGCAGACCCCGCCGATTTGGCCCAGCAGGTCACATTGCGGCGCTCTTTTCACACGCTCAAGGGCAGCGCCCGCATGGTGGGTCTGAACGAGTTTGGTGAAGCGGCCTGGGCCATGGAGCAACTGCTCAACAGCGCGCTGGCAGAGCAGAAATCGGCCAGCAACGCGTTGATAGACCTGTCCACCCAAGCGCTGCAAGGTTTGGCACGCTGGGTCCAGGACATTGCGGCCGATGCCGATGCCGCTAGCGCGTGGCATGCGCAGGCTTTTCGCGCCTGCGCCGATGGCCTGCGCCTGGCCAATGAAGTGGTTGAATTGGTGTTGCCCGGGGCGCCAGTGCCGCTGCCCGTCGCCCTCGATCAAGCCCCCACCGATTCCGCTGCGCCCCAACCGTTGGATACCGGTGCGGCCGAGCCACTCGACGCTGCGCCCTCACCCGCGGCGGCGGCCACAGCGGAGCAGGCGCAAGCCTTGGAAACCTTGGTGCCGAAAGCTGCAGCGCCGCTGCCACTCGCAGTCAACCTGGTCGAGCCGGAGCCGGAAGAACCGGTCAAAGTGATAGACAGCCTGCACGTTGGCCTTGCGCTTTACAACGTCTATTTGAATGAGGCCGATGAGTGGTCGCGGCGCCTGCAGACAGAACTCAGCGAATGGGCGCTGGAGTTGCACCGACCGGTCTCCGACAGCACCCTGGGCTTGACCCATTCGCTGGCCGGCAGTTCGGCAACGGTCGGTTTTTTCGCCCTGGCCGAGATGGCCCGAGCGCTGGAAGCGGCGTTGCAGCATGTGCAGTTGCACCGGCAAGGCTGGCCTGAACACGCCAGCGTATTCATGGCCGCGGCCGAAGACATTCGCCGCCTGCTGCACCAGTTTGCGGCCGGCTTCCTCAAACAGCCGGATCAAGCCCTGCTTGATGCGCTTAAAGCCATTCTGGAAATTCAATTCCCGCCGGTCATGGAGACGGTTCAGGAGCAACGCCCAGACCAGGCGCCAGCCATCGAATCCGATGTTGATCAAAGTCTCACGGCCCAGTTGCCACCGGCCGATAGGCAGACCCCGCCCGCACGCAGCGCTGATGCAGCCGTGGTCGCGGCTGTGCCCGACAGCCTTGATGTCGATCTGTTCCAGGTTTTTGAAGAAGAGGCGCTCGAGCTGTTGCCGCAGCTGGGCGGCGCCTTGAGGCAATGGACGGCTCGTCCCGACAATCTGGGCGCGCGTGCCGAGGTGCTGCGTGTTCTGCACACCCTCAAAGGCAGTGCCCGTTTGGCCGGTGCCATGCACCTGGGTGACCAGGCCCACCGCCTGGAATCGGCGATTGAGCAGATGGGCGCCGACGCTTTGCAGGCGTTCCAGCTGGAACCTTTGTTGGCCCGTTTCGATGCCATTCAAGCCAACTTTGACGCGCTGCGCGCCACGCCAGTGCAGGCTTTGAGTCTGCCCGAAGGTGCGCTGACGGCCAGCGCCGAAGTCCCGCTCGCAAGCGCTGATGCAACCACAGTGGCTGCGGCCGCACCGGTTGCCGTGACGCTGGCGACCATGCCGCTACCGCCACCCTTGGCTGCGCCACGGCCGGCCCATCGTCAAACCGTACGCGTGCGCGCCCAGTTGCTCGACCGCCTGGTCAACCAGGCCGGCGAAGTCATGATCACGCGCTCACGCATGGAGGCGCGCCTGGGCCAGTTGCGCGGCTCCCTGGCTGAACTGACCGGCAACCTGGATCGTTTGCGACGCCAATTGAAAGATATTGAACTGCAATCCGAGTCGCAGATGCAGTCACGGCTGACACAGGCGAAAGACGCCGCCCAGGAGTTTGATCCGCTTGAATTTGACCGTTTCACGCGCGTTCAGGAGTTGACCCGGATGATGGCTGAGTCGGTGCACGACCTGGCCACGATTCAACGCAATTTGCAGGCTGCGGTACAGGGCAGCGAAGATGATCTGGTGGCGCAGGCACGCCAGGCACGCGAGCTGCAGCACGACTTGCTGCGCAGCCGCATGCTCGAATTCGACTCGATTTCCGAACGCCTGTACGGCGTGGTTCGGCAGGCCGCCAAGGACCTGGGCAAACTGGTCAAGCTCGATATCCAGGGGGCTTCACTGGAAATGGACCGCGCCGTGCTTGATCGCATGGCGCCGGTGTTTGAACATCTGCTGCGCAACGCGGTGGTGCATGGGATCGAGGACTCGGCGCTGCGCGCTGCCGCCGGCAAGCCGGCGGCGGGCAGCATTAGCCTTGTTCTTCATCAGCAAAACAACGACGTTGTGGTGGAGTTGCGTGACGACGGTGCCGGTTTGAATTTTGATGGCATCCGTCAAAAGGCGCTCGCCAACGGTCTGCTGACAGACGCGCTGGCGCTTACCGACGAAGAAGCGGTCAAGCTTATTTTCACGCCTGGTTTTTCCACTGCCGCTCAGGTCACCGAACTCGCCGGTCGCGGTATCGGCCTCGACGTGGTACGCGCCGAGGTCAACGCCTTGGGTGGCCGGATAGAAACATCGAGCGCGCGCGCGCAGGGCACCCTTTTCAAGCTGGTGCTGCCGCTGACCACGGCGGTCACGCAGGTCGTCATGCTGCGCCTGGGCGAGCTGGTGATTGGCGTACCGGCCCATCTGGTCGAGCTGGTGCGCCGGGTGCCGGTGGCGCAGACCGACCACGCTTACCAAAGCCAGGTGTTTGACTTCAATGGTGAGCAGTTGCCTTTTTTCTGGGCCGGTTCACTGTTGCAGGCATCGGGCCACAGCAGCGAGAAAACGGGCAAGACGCTGCCGGTGGCAATTTTCCGCAGTGCCGGCCAACGCCTTGCCGCGCATGTGGATGAAGTGCTGGGCAACCAGGAGGTGGTGGTCAAGAACCTGGGGCCGCAGTTGTCGCGCCTGCCCGGCTTGGTCGGCATGTCGGTGCTGGCCTCCGGCGCGGTGGTGCTGATCTACAACCCGGTGGCGCTGGCCGCGGTCTATGGCGAGCGTTCGCGTGAATTGGCGCAGGCCAGCCAGCCGTCGGCGGGCCAGGACAGCTGGGCGCAGACCGGTCTGCCGGCAGTCGCCAGCCAACTGCCCCTGGTCCTGGTGGTGGACGACTCGATCACCGTGCGCCGCGTCACCCAGCGTCTGCTCCAACGGGAAGGCTTTCGGGTGGCGCTGGCGATCGACGGCCTGCAGGCGCTGGAGCGTTTGCAGGAAGAAAAACCAGCCGTTGTGCTGTCCGACATCGAGATGCCGCGCATGGATGGTTTCGACCTGGTTCGAACGATTCGAGGCGATGCTCGCTTGCGCGATCTCCCCATCATCCTGATCACCTCGCGCAGCGCCCACAAGCACCGCGAACACGCGCGCGAGTTGGGCGTGGAGCACTACCTCGGCAAGCCGTACGCGGAGGATGAGTTGATTGGTCTGGTGCGGCACTACTGTGCGCAAGCGCAGGATTCCTGACCGAGCCGACAATAAATTGCCGGCTTGCGTTAGCCCTTAAAATCAACGCATGCCCAGCAGTTCTACCGCGTCCATGCCAGCGCCTTCAAAGGCGACCGGATCGATTCCTGTAGCACCCCAACTGCAAACTTTTCTGGCCCTGGATTTTGGCCTCAAACGCACTGGTTTCGCGGTCGGCAACCGCCTGCTGCGCACGGCCCAGCCGCAAGGCACGATCACCGCCGAAGGCGACGCACGTTTCACCCAGATTGCCCAGCAGTTGCGCGAGTGGCAGCCCGATGCGCTGGTGGTGGGTGTGCCTTTTCACCCCGACGGCGCGGCCCACGAGAACACGCGGCGGGCCCGGCGCTTTGCGCGCCAACTGCAAGGCCGCTTCAAGCTGCCGGTGTTTGAAGTCGATGAGCGTTACACCACGACGGAAGCACTCGCCATGGGTGCCAAAGACGCCGATGCGGCGGCCGCCTGCATCATTCTGGAACAATTTTTAAGGAGTATTGCATGAGCACACTGGTGCTGGACGCGCAAGCGCTGTATCTTGAGTTGGCTGCTGGCGTGCGAACGCTGTTTCGCCCCGGCATGCATTTGGTTGGAGTGACTTCGGGCGGCGTCTGGCTGGCCGAGCGCTTGCAGCGCGACCTGAATTTGACCGAGCCGGTCGGGGTGCTCTCATCTTCCATGCACCGCGATGACTACGCCCGCCGCGGCATGACCGCCGGTGCCCAGACGCAACTGCCGTTTGATGTCAATGAGGCGCATATCCTGCTTCTGGATGACGTTATTTATACCGGCCGCACAGTGCGCGCGGTGATGAACGAACTGTTTGATTTCGGTCGGCCCGCCAGCATCAAGCTGGTGGTGCTGGTTGATCGCGGCGGACGCGAATTGCCGATACAGCCGGACTACTGCGCGGCCCGCGTGAGCTTGCCCGCGGCCCAGTCCCTGACCTTGGCACGCAGCGCCGACGGGGTCCTCAGTTTCAACGTAAAGGCGCGCTAAATCATGCTCTACCAGCGAAATCTCCAACTCAACAAAAACGGCGAACTGATTCACCTGCTCTCGACCGAGGGCTTGCCCAAGAGCATCTTGAACCAGGTGCTCGACACGGCCGCCACTTTCGTCAGCGTCAACGACCGGGAAGTTAAAAAAGTGCCACTGCTGCGCGGCAAAAGCGTCTTCAACCTGTTTTTCGAAAACTCGACCCGCACCCGCACCACCTTCGAGATTGCCGCCAAGCGGCTCAGCGCCGACGTCATCAACCTCGATATCTCGCACTCGTCTGCCGCCAAGGGCGAAACGCTGCTGGACACCGTCGCCAATCTGAGCGCGATGGCAGCCGACCTGTTTGTGGTGCGCCACAGCGAGTCGGGAGCACCTTATCTGATCGCCCAGCATGTGGCACCGCATGTGCACGTGATCAATGCCGGCGACGGACGCCACGCGCACCCGACCCAAGGTTTGCTGGACATGTACACCATCCGGCACTACAAAAAGGATTTCACCGGGCTGGTGGTGGCCATCGTCGGCGACGTGCTGCACTCGCGCGTGGCGCGCTCCGACATTCATGCGCTGACCACGCTGGGCTGTCCCGAGGTGCGGGTGGTCGGTCCGCAGACGCTGGTGCCCGCCGACATGGCGCCCATGGGCGTGCGCGTTTGTCACACGCTCGAAGAAGGCATTAAGGGGGCGGACGTGGTCATCATGCTGCGCCTGCAAAACGAGCGCATGAGCGGCGCGCTGCTGCCCTCCAGCCAGGAGTTTTTCAAGAGCTTCGGCCTGACCCCTGACAAGCTGCAACTGGCCAAGCCCGATGTCATCGTGATGCACCCGGGGCCCATCAACCGCGGCGTCGAAATCGACTCGGCGGTGGTCGATGGCCAGCACAGCGTGATTCTGCCGCAGGTAACCTTTGGTATTGCGGTGCGCATGGCGGCGATGAGCATCGTCGCAGGAAACGAGGCCTGATATGAAAACACTGACAACGATTCTGATCAAGGGTGGCCGGGTCATAGATCCCGCCAGCGGTTGTGACGAGACCGCAGATGTGGCGCTGGCCAATGGGGTGGTGCTGGCGGTAAAAAACATTGCGCCTGATTTCCAGCCGAGCCAAGTCATCGATGCCAGCGGCTGCATCGTCATGCCCGGCTTGCTCGACCTGGCAGTGCGTCTGCGCGAACCCGGCCACGAACACGAGGGCATGCTCGAATCCGAAATGGCCGCGGCGGTGGCCGGCGGCGTCACCAGCCTGGTCTGCCCGCCCGACACCGAGCCGGTGCTGGACGAACCGGGTCTGGTGGAAATGTTGCGTTTTCGAGCCGAGAAGCTGCACCAGTCGCGGGTCTATCCGCTGGGCGCCCTGACCCGCAACCTGGCGGGCGAGACGCTTGCTGAAATGGTGGAACTGACCGAGGCCGGCTGCGTCGGTTTCAGCCAGGCCGAAGTGCCGCTGGCCAACACCCAGGTGCTGCAGCGTGCGTTTCAGTACGCCAGCACCTTTGGCTACACGGTCTGGTTGCGGCCGCAGGATTTCTTCCTCGGTCAAGGCGTGGCCGCCAGCGGCGCCCTTTGCACCCGGCTGGGCCTGGCCGGTGTGCCGGTGGCTGCCGAGACGATTGCCTTGTACACTATTTTTGAACTCATGCGCGCCAGCGCCACCCGCGTGCATCTGTGCCGGCTCAGCAGCGCGGCCGGTGTGGCCTTGGTGCGCCAGGCCAAGCTCGACGGTTTGAACCTCAGCTGCGACATCAGCATCAACTCCTTGCACCTCAGCGACGGCGACATCGGCTACTTTGACAGCCGCGCCCGACTCAACCCGCCGCTGCGCCAGCAGCGTGATCGCGACGCGCTGCGCTCGGCGCTGGCCGACGGCACCATAGATGCGCTGGTGTCGGACCACACGCCGGTGGATGAAGACGCCAAGGCCTTGCCGTTTGCCGAAAGCGAGCCTGGCGCCACTGGTGTCGAGTTGCTGCTCAGCCTGGCGCTCAAGTGGAGCATGGACAGTGGCGTCAATCTAGCGCGCGCCCTGCAAGTCATCACCAGCGGCCCGGCGGCCGTGTTGGGAGCCTCGCTCGGAGCGCGCCAGGGCCGCGTCGGCTGTCTGCACGCCGGCAGCGTGGCCGATCTGTGCATCGTTGACCCCAAGGCGGTCTGGACGGTGCAAGCCCAGACGCTGCGCAGCCAGGGCAAGCACACGCCGTTTTCGGGTTACGAACTGCCGGGCCGGGTGCGCTGCACCATCGTCGGCGGCCAGGTGGCATTTCAGGCTTGATGCGTTGGATCATTCTCGACCCGCGCATCCGGCCGGTGCGCCCAAGCATGAAGTCCGCATCATCGGCGGCCGCTGGAAACGCACCCGGCTGACCGTGCTCGACAAACCCGGTCTGCGCCCCACCCCCGACCGCGTGCGCGAGACCCTGTTCAACTGGCTCGGCCAGGACCTGACCGGCTGGCGCTGCATCGATGCTTTTGCCGGCACCGGTGCACTTGGCTTTGAAGCCGCCTCGCGCGGCGCCCAAGAGGTGCGCCTGGTGGAACACGACACCGCTTTGGTAGCGCAGCTCGAGCGCATCCGCGCGCAGTTGCAAGCCAGCGCGACCATTGTGCGCGGCGATGCGCTTGCTGCGCTCAGGCAGTTGGATGCGGCCAGCATGGACGCCGTGTTCCTCGATCCGCCTTTTGACTGCGCTCTGTTTGAAGCGGCGCTGCAAGCCGCCGGTCGCGCCGTCGCAGCCGAAGGGTTCGTCTATCTGGAAGCGCCGCGGCAGTGGACCGATGCGCAGCTTGAGGGCGCCGGACTGCAGCTGCACCGGTACTTGCGCGCGGGCGCGGTGCACGCGCATTTACTGCGCCGGCTTGACCCATCAAGCACAGCGCGCGGCATAATACAGCGCAGCCCCGCCCGAGCTTGAAAAGCCGCAGCGCATGACCCTGCATTGACCTACTGGAAAATCATGACCCACCCTGTAATTGCGGTTTATCCCGGCACCTTTGATCCGATTACTCTGGGCCACGAAGATGTGGTGCGCCGGGCAACGCAGTTGTTTGACCGTGTCATTGTGGCGGTGGCTGCCGGCTACCATAAAAATGCGATGTTTTCGCTGGAAGAGCGTATTGCCATGGTGCGCCAAGCCGTCCAGCCCTACCCGCAGGTGGAGGTGCAAAGCTTTGCCGGCCTGCTGCGCGACTTTGTGGTGGCGCGCGGCGCCAAAGCCATGGTGCGGGGCTTGCGCGCGGTGACTGACTTCGACTACGAGTTTCAACTGGCGGGCATGAACCGCAGCCTGATGCCGGAGGTCGAAACCGTTTTTCTGACCCCCAGCGACAAGTACCAGTTCATCTCCAGCACTTTTGTGCGGGAGATCGCTTCACTGGGAGGCGAGGTGGACAAATTTGTGTCGCCGGGGGTGAACGGCCGGTTGATGGAAAAAATACGCCTGCAGGCACAAGCCGCGGATCAGTCGGCGCCCAGCCCTCAATTCAAAATGGAGAACAAATGAAAATACTATTACCGGTGGATGGTTCTGCGGTCTCGCTGGAGGCGGTTCGCTTTGCCATACGCATGGCACAAAGCGGGCTTGAGAGCAGCATGGTGCTGGCCAATGTGCAGGAGCCCGCGACGCTGTACGAGTGGGTGGTCGCGCATGACCAGCAAGTGCTTGCAGAAGTCAGTGCCGCCGCCGGTGCCCACACGCTGGAAGCGGCGCAGGCCCTGCTGGATGCGGCCGGTATCGCCTATGAATGCGAAGTCGCCTCGGGCGACCCGGCCCATACGCTGATCGACATACTGGAGAATTTTCAATGCGATCTGGTGGTCATGGGTGCCAGCGGCACCAGCACCTTGCGCCGCGCTTTGCTGGGTTCGGTCTCCAATGAAGTGCTGCACGCAGCCGGCGTGCCGGTGATGATCGTCAAGGCGCTGGAACCGGCTGACCTGGATGAAGTTGAATGACCGTTTGGCCCTGCATCGGCATGGCGAAGAATGTCAGAGGAATCACCCCCGCCCCCACAGGCTCAGTGGCACCTGCAGGATGGCGCTGAACTGGCGCGCCAGCACGGGGTAGATCCGGCCCAGGGCCTGCATCAGGAAGAGGCCAACCGTCGCGCCGTGCAGCACGGCCTCAATGAAATCCGCAAACGCCCGGGCCGCAGTCTGGCGGGCCTGCTGCTGGACCAGTTCAAGGATTTCATGATTCTGGTGCTGGTCGCCGCCGCCGTGGTCTCGGGCGCCATGGGCGAGGTGATAGACACGCTGGCGATCCTGCTGATCGTCGTGCTCAATGGGGTGATTGGTTTTGTGCAGGTCTGGCGCGCCGACAGGGCCATGGCGGCGCTGCAACAACTGGCGGCAGCGCACGCCACGGTGTTGCGCGGTGGCCAGACGCAGGTGCTGGCGGCCAGCGCGTTGGTGCCCGGTGACATTGTGCTGCTGGAGGCCGGCAATCAAATACCGGCGGATCTGCGGCTGCTCCACATTGCCCAACTCAGGGTCGATGAATCGTCGCTCACCGGCGAGTCGCTCTCCGTCGAAAAAAACGTTGCCTCACTGACCGGCCTGGTCCACGCCTTGGGTGACCGCTTGAACATGGCCTTCAAGGGCACCACGGCCACGCACGGACGCGGCCGTGGTCTGGTGGTGGCCACCGGCATGGCGACCGAACTGGGCAAAGTGGCCGGGCTGCTGGACCGCGACGTTGACCGCAGCACGCCGCTGCAGTTGCGGCTGGCCGCATTTGGCAAGCGCCTGGCGCTGGTGGTGGTCGCCATTTGTGCGGTGATTTCCCTGGCCGGCGTGCTGCGCGGTGAAGCGCCGGTGCTGATGCTGCTCACGGCACTGAGCCTGGCGGTGGCCGCCATCCCCGAGGCGCTACCAGCCGTGGTGACGGTGCTGCTGGCCTTGGGCGCGCGCCGCATGGTGGCCCAGAATGCGCTGATCCGGCGCCTGCCTTCGGTCGAGACGCTGGGCTCGGTCACCTTCATCTGTTCCGACAAGACCGGTACCTTGACGCAAAACCGCATGCAGGCCGAACGCGTGCTGGCCGACGGGCAAACGTGGCTGTCGGGCGGCGCGGCGCCGGGTGACAATGTCCCTGGCCCGGTGTACCTGGAGCTGTTGCGCGCAGCGGCGTTGTGCAACGATGCCAGCCGCGACCCGCAGGGTGCGTGGCAAGGCGACCCGACCGAGACTGCGCTCGCGCAAGCGGCCCAGCAGGCCGGGCTCGACAAGCTTGCGCTGGAGCGCCAGTTCGAACGGGTGCAGGAACTGCCCTTTGACGCGCAGCGCAAATGCATGACCACGGTGCATCGCAGCGGAAATGATTTCATTGCCTATACCAAAGGCGCGCCCGAAGCGGTGCTGGCCTTGTGCACTTCGCAATGGCGCGCGGATGGGACGGTCGCGCTGACGCCGGCGGCGCTGCTGGCCGACGCTGATGCGATGGCAGCCCAGGGCCTGCGGGTGCTGGCGCTGGCATGCCGCCGGCACACCGCGCTACCCGCTGCGGGTCAAGCTGCGTCGGTGGAGTCCGGCCTGAGCCTGCTCGGACTGGTGGGCCTGATCGATCCACCGCGCCCGCAGGCTGGCGCTGCGGTGCGCGACTGCCAAACGGCAGGCATCACGCCGGTGATGATCACCGGCGACCACCCCGCCACGGCACTGGCCATCGCGCGGCGCCTGGGCATCGTGACGGACGGCGACACCGAGGTATTGACCGGTGTGGCGCTGACGGCGATGACAGAGCCGGTGTTGCGCGAGCGCGTGGCGGCGGTGCGGGTCTATGCACGGGTCGATCCGGCGCAAAAGATTCGCATTGTTCAAGCCTTGCAGGCACGCGGTGAATTTGTTGCCATGACCGGCGATGGCGTCAACGACGCACCGGCACTCAAGCAGGCCGATATTGGCGTGGCGATGGGCCGTGCCGGCACCGACGTGGCACGCGAGGCAGCCAGTCTGGTCCTGCTCGACGACAACTTTGCCACCATCGTCGCCGCAGTGCGTGAAGGCCGGCGCATTTACGACAACATCAGAAAATTTGTGCGTTACGCCATGACCGGCAATTCGGGCGAAATCTGGACCCTCTTCCTGGCGCCGCTGCTGGGTTTGCCGATGCCGCTGCTGCCCATTCACATTCTGTGGGTTAATCTGGTCACCGACGGCCTGCCCGGTCTGGCGCTGGCCGCAGAGCCGGCCGAGCGCGCCATCATGCAGCGCCCGCCACGCCAACCCCGGGAAAGTCTGTTTGCCCGCGGCCTGTGGCAGCACATCCTGTGGGTCGGCTTGCTGATAGCCGGACTCTGCCTGCTGCTGCAGGCCTGGGCGCTTGCCAGCGGCCAGGCTCATTGGCAAACCATGGTGTTTACCGTCCTCACGCTGTCGCAGATGGCGCACGTGCTGGCGGTGCGATCCGAGACCGAGTCCTTGCTGCGTCTGGGCCTGGCTTCAAACCGGCCCCTGCTGGGCGCCATCGTGCTGACCTTTGCGCTGCAGATGGCCACGATTTACGTGCCGGCATTGAACCCGGTTTTCCGGACCACGCCCCTGAGCCTGGCCGAGCTGTTGCTGTGCCTCGGGCTGTCGGCCGTGGTGTTCGTCGCCGTCGAGATCGAGAAGGCCTGGCTGCGCCATCAGCGAGCGCACAAAATGCCGGTGCAATCACTCGAAATATAAAAACTGTACGTTTTTACAGCTACATTAGCGGGATAAATCCAGTACCGCACAAAATCAAATCGCGCCACTTGAGCGCACGCTATAGTCAATTCTCTTTGAACATCCGTATTCATTGTGAGCATTCAAACCGACGACTTTACCGCCCCGCCTGCCAAACGCATGGTGTCGGGCGCCCCGGCCTCGCCCAACGAGGAAGCAGTCGAGCGCGCCCTGCGGCCCAAGCTGCTGGATGAATACGTCGGTCAGCTCAAGGTGCGCGAGCAATTGGAAATTTTCATCAGCGCCGCCAAGCTACGCGGCGAAGCGCTGGACCATGTGCTGCTGTTTGGCCCGCCCGGCTTGGGCAAGACCACGCTCAGCCACATCATTGCGCACGAGCTCGGCGTGAACCTGCGCCAGACCAGCGGCCCGGTGCTGGAAAAGCCCAAGGACCTGGCCGCGCTGCTGACCAATCTGGAAAAGAATGACGTCCTCTTCATCGACGAAATTCACCGCCTCTCCCCGGTGGTGGAAGAAATCTTGTACCCGGCGCTGGAAGACTACAAGATCGACATCATGATAGGCGAAGGCCCGGCGGCGCGTTCGATCAAACTCGATTTGCAGCCCTTCACCCTGGTCGGCGCGACCACCCGTGCGGGCATGCTGACCAACCCCTTGCGCGACCGTTTCGGCATCGTCTCCAGGCTGGAGTTCTACTCGCCCGAGGAACTGGCGCGCATCGTCAAACGCAGTGCCGGTTTGCTCAATGTGCCCACCGATGACGTCGGCGGTTTCGAGATTGCGCGCCGGGCCCGCGGCACACCGCGCATCGCCAACCGCTTGCTGCGTCGGGTGCGCGACTTCGCCGACGTCAAAGGCGTGGGGCAAATCACGCTGGACATTGCGAACCGGGCGCTGGCCATGCTCGATGTCGATCCGCAGGGCTTTGACGTGATGGACCGCAAGCTGCTGGAAGCCGTGATCCACCGCTTCGACGGCGGCCCGGTCGGTCTGGACAACATCGCCGCCAGCATCGGCGAAGAGCGCGAAACGATTGAAGACGTGATCGAGCCCTATCTGATCCAGCAGGGCTACTTGCAGCGCACGCCGCGCGGGCGCATCGCCACGCTGGCCGCTTACCTGCACCTGGGCGTGACGCCGCCGAGCCGGGACGGCGATATGTTCGGCGCTTGATCAGTGTTTCCGGGCCTGCGGCCTGGCGTTGTGCACGATCAGAATTTGGGCCACATAGTAGCTTGCGAGTACCCACAAAGACACCCCAGGCAACGGCTGCACAAAGCGGTTGATGGCAATCAGCGAATCGCTGAG
>Ga0315272_10000200_pt1 | contig 28899 bp, 24 predicted proteins | sample C3_middle_MG_FD_203918 | JGI IMG/M metagenome (GOLD analysis project Ga0315272, IMG submission 203918) | Sediment microbial communities from Yellowstone Lake, YNP, Wyoming, USA - C3_middle | ecosystem: Environmental > Aquatic > Freshwater > Lake > Sediment | place: USA: Wyoming | collected...
TGTCTGCCGTGTGATCCTATTTTGCTTTTTCATATAATAGACTTGGGATCAAAATTATCCATGCAAGATCAGGAAAGCAATATGCACTAGCCCGAAGGCTTACATCTATACCATAATCTTTTCCTGACTTATCTGACAGAAAAACACTTCTTTCATTAATGTGAAAATGGCTTATTTCTGATGCAGGAACAGATCTGTATTTCTCTCCGATTTTTATAAGGAACCTTGATTTATACTGATTTCTGAGCTCATAAAGAAGCTGTTTGAAATCTCTTCTGAAGGGATCCTTATCAGCATGGAGCTTCATGAATTTTGCGAGGGCTGATCTCAGTAATCCCTCATCTACCGGTTTCAGGAGATAGTCGATGCTGTTTACCTTAAATGCCTTCAAGGTATATTCATCATATGCTGTTGTGAATATCACAGGGATATCAACATTGACGGTTTCAAATATCTCGAAACACAAACCGTCATCAAGCTGAATATCCATTAAAATCAGATCAGGCTGAGGAGTTTTTCTCACTCTGTTTATAGCTTCCTCAACAGTCTCTATCACACCAAGAACAGTAATTGATCTATCAATCTTCATTAACAATCTGATCAGTTTGTCAGCTGCAGGCTTCTCATTTTCTATTATCAGTATATTCATTGCACAAGAGGAATTTTAACTGTAAAATCTGAGTTTGTCGCTTCAACCACAAGAACTCTGGCTGACAAAAGCCTGATACGCTCAGAAAGATTCCTGAGCCCTACCTTGGTCGAGCTCATCTGAACTGCCATTCTCTGAAGATTATTTTTTACCACAACAAAATTGTTTTCAAGATAAATAGATATAACCAGGGGACTCTCACGGGTAGCTTTATTATGTTTTACAGCGTTTTCCACCAGGATCTGTAATGACACCGGTAGTATCTCATAACCAGCTGGATTGCTGATGTTGATTTCCATCTGAATTTTACCATCATCCCTTATGCTGTGCAGAAAGAAATAATCTTTGATAAATAATAACTCGGCTTCAAGCGGGACTCTGTCTTTCGAGCCGTTTTCTAAGATATACCGGTAAATTGATGCGAATCTTCCAATAAACTCTTCCGCTAATTCAGGCTGGCTTCCTACAAGCGATGAAAGAGTGTTCAGGCAATTAAACAGAAAATGGGGATTGACCTGGTTTTTCAATGTTTCATTCTGAAATATCAGTTTTTCCTCTCTGAGTTTTTGTTCCCTTCTCAATGAGGACTGCCATAACAAAACTATGAAAATAAGAGCGCCTGCTGATAATCCACCCACAATTGACCTGAACCACCCCCGGAAGCCGGTATGAATGAAATCTGGAATCACAGCCGAGAGGTCATTCCCCTGCAATAAAGCAAAAGCATACTTAAGCATAAGGAAGAGAATCATGGCTGAAACAAGGCATCCGATCATAAAAATAATGAACCGGACGAGTATTATCCTTGTAATTTCTCCGGGACTCTTGTCGAAACTCAGACTGGCAAATAGCGTATGGCCCAAAAAGATGAACACCTCCAGCTGGAAAAATACTAAAAGAAAAGTGCCGGCTACCGTAAAAGGAGATCCGGAATATTTTCCGCTGAACAACTCAAAAAGTGTAACAATAATTGAAAATAAAAGGAAAACCAGATGGGAAATTGGCTTCTTCTGGTTCATGAAATCAATGAGAGAGATATTTTTCATTCATACAAATGTAACAGTTCCTGTCCGATCACAATATTACCATGATCTTAAATTACTTAAATAACTACCATTAATATAAGACAGATCATTCCAACTCTTTTAAGTTTTAGTCAAAGTAAATGAGCTTCAGAGCAGGAAAAAAATAATTTATGCAGAGTCGGGAGAATATATGCCTGAATCGTAAATTTATACATCCGGACCGGAGACCAGGAGTTCGCGGTTAAAAACAGAAAGATCATTGATATAATACAGAAAAAGATCGTCTACCTCTGAAAGGAATATTGCATTTGAAATTAATAATTTTCATCTTTATCTTTTAATAAATCTCAATTCAGCATCTTCTCTAATGAAATCAAATCATTCTTTTTCAGCTATCCTTCTTATAGTTGCACTCATTGCAGCTTCCTCCTGTAAATCGAATAAACCAAAAGATTCAGCCGGATCTTCATCCCCATCAGTCTGGAGTGTTGAAAAAGCAAATGTCTGGGCAAAGAAACTTCCATGGCTTCGCGGATCGGATTTTATTCCCAGCAGCGCAATAAATCAGCTGGAAATGTGGCAGGCTGAGACTTTCGATACTGTCACAATTGACAGGGAGTTAGGATGGGCTGAGAACATCGGGATGAATTGCATGAGAGTATATCTTCATCACCTGGCATGGGAAATTGACAAGGATGGGTTCAGACAGAGAATGGATAAGTATCTGACTATTGCTGACCGGCACGGCATAAAAACCGTTTTTGTGATATTTGATGATTGCTGGAACCCGACTTATCAGTCAGGGAAGCAGCCTGACCCGAAACCAGGAGTTCATAATTCTGGCTGGGTCAGAGATCCGGGTGAACTTCTTTTTACAGATCCTTCCGTAAAAAATGTTCTGGAAGCATATGTAAAAGATCTCCTTAAGACATTTAGTTCTGATACAAGAATTGTTGCGTGGGACCTGTATAATGAACCGGGGAATTCTAACTACGGCAACAAATCAATGCCACTGTTAAAGGATGTTTTCAAATGGAGCCGGGAAGTGAGTCCTGCTCAGCCTGTCACATGTGGCATCTGGAATAATGATCTGAAAGAGCTCAATGCTTTTCAGGCCGCTAATTCAGATATAATTTCATATCACAATTATTCTGATGAGATAAACCATCAGAAGATGATTGACACACTCAAACTGTACAACCGGCCCATGATCTGCACTGAATATATGGCCCGCAGGAACAACAGCAGATTTTCAAACATTATGCCGGTTCTTAAGGCACAGAATATTGGGGCGATTAACTGGGGTCTCGTTTCCGGGAAGACAAACACAATTTACGCCTGGGATACCCCGATCCCAGATGGCTCAGAACCAGAATTGTGGTTCCACGATATTTTCCGGAAAGATGGCACTCCATACAAACAGGAAGAAACAGATATTATTAAAGGACTTACGGGAGCTAAATAAAGATTTCCGGAAGCTTACCTATAATCTGACAGCAATTTTATGCTGAATAACAAGTTATATAACTGACAGCAGTCAGGTTAATAATTATGGTCGATCAGAAAAAATATTGACCGAAAGAGAATTAAGAGATAGTTTTTTTTAACTTCGGTACCTTAGATCGCTGAATTTCGCAACTGACTTATGAGCGAGGAGATTCTAAAAGCATTAATGGAATTATTTGCCCTGATTGTAAAGCAGGACACAGGGATACGTATAGATGAACGTGAATATGTTTCTGACTTTCTTAAAAAGCAGCTTACAAGTGAAACTGTAACAGAATATCTCGCGCTTTTTGATGAACATGCGGGCCCTCTTCTTCGCGAATACAAAGAGAAAATTCCAACTGCGCCTTCCGTAAAAGACTCTGTAAAGATCCTGGGAATTTGTAAGAAGATCAATCGCACACTTAATCAGGAACAAAAAGTAGTGGTACTGATGCGTCTTTACGAACTTGTTAATTCTGACAAACAGTTCACTATCCAACGGATGAATATTATAAATACGGTTGCTGAGGTTTTTAAAATTTCAGCATCAGAATTTTCATCGGTTGAGCAGTTCGTAAAAAATGATAATCCCGAAGATCTTAATAATACGTCAATCCTCGTTCTGACTCCAGGAAAGGAGGAATGTGAGCTGTGCAAAAAGATGGTAACTGGTTATCAGAATACAACCATTATCATTCTCAGAGTAGCAAGCGTTGACCTCTATTTCATAAAATATATTTCTGCCGATCAGCTTTATCTAAACGGATTGCCCATTCGCTCCGGTCAGGTTTATACATTTGCCAAGGGAGGATCTGTAAAATCACAGCAGGGACATTCAATTTACTATAGCGATATCAGCTCTAACTTTCTCCAGGATATTATTATTCATAAAATTTCTTTCACTGCCGAGAACCTTACCTATCGTTTCAGGGAAGGAATGGCTGCGGTTGATGACGTAAGCTTTTCCGTTGAAGAGGGCAAACTTATCGGGATAATGGGAGCCAGCGGCTCAGGCAAGACAACACTGATGAACCTCATGAGCGGTGTTCAGAAACCAACTTCGGGAAGTGTAAAAATAAACGGACTTGAAATTACAAGGGAGAATCTTGCCCTCGAAGGTGTTTTTGGATATGTACCCCAGGATGATCTGCTTATTGAAGATCTTACAGTTTTTGAAAATCTTTTCTTTGCGGCGAGCCAATGTTTCAGGAATAAAAGCAAGTCGGAGATTGGCGAACTTGTTGATCACACTCTTTCAACACTGGGATTGTTTGAAAAACGATCACTGAAAGTGGGTTCTCCAATGAATAAGATTATTAGCGGAGGACAAAGAAAAAGGCTCAATATAGCCCTGGAATTAATTAGAGAACCCGAAGTTCTTTTTCTTGACGAACCGACTTCAGGATTATCGTCAAGGGACTCCGAGAATCTGATGGATCTATTACGAGATCTGACTCTCAAAGGTAAGCTTGTTTTTATTGTAATTCATCAGCCGTCTTCCGAGATATTCAAGATGTTTGACAAAGTCATTATCCTTGATCAGGGTGGCTGCATGGCATATTTCGGCAATCCTATCGATTCGGTTATTTATTTTAAAACCCTCGACGCCCAGATAAACTCAAATCAGGGTGAGTGCCCTGCCTGCGGCAACGTAAATCCTGAAACAATTTTCAATATAATTGAGACGCAGGTTGTTGATGAATTTGGGAAATACACCGAAAAGAGAAAAGTAAAGCCCGGGGAATGGGCCAACTTATTCAGTTCCAGATATCCAATAAGACAGGTGCCTGAGATTGCAGATCCTCCCCACAAGAACCTCGAAAGACCGGGACTTATAAAACAATTACAGATATACTTTTCAAGAGACCTGAAGAGCAAGATTTCCAACAGGCAGTATATTCTTCTTACTCTTCTGGAAGCTCCTTTGCTTGGATTTGTATTATCGTTTATTATAAGGTATATACCTGACCCCGATTCGAAGGTTTATATCTTCTCAGAAAATGAAAATATTCCCATTTACATTTTCATGAGCCTTATTGTAGCTCTTTTTCTGGGGCTTACTATAAGTGCCGAAGAGATTTTCCGCGACAGAAAGATCCTTAAGAGGGAACGATTTCTTAATCTTAGCCGACACAGTTATCTTTTATCTAAAATCGGGATTCTCATACTCATTTCAGCTATACAATCGCTTTTGTTTGTGACAATAGCGAATCCTATCCTCGGTATAAAAGGTATGTACTTCCATTACTGGTTAGCCTTGTTTACAACCGCATTCTGTGCAAACATGCTTGGCCTCAATATCTCAGCTTCCTTTAATTCAGCTATTACGATCTATATTGTTATTCCCCTTCTTATTATTCCTATGATGGTTCTCAGCGGGGCTATGTTCTCCTTTGACAAGCTTAACCGGACCATCGGAAATGTAGACAAAGTGCCTCTTATAGCAGAACTGATGCCAACCAGGTGGACCTATGAAGCACTTATCGTTTCCCAGTTTAAGGATAATAAATACAGTAAACAGGTGTATACCAAATCGGGTGAGACCTACTATGACCTGCAGAAGAAGATAAGTGAAGCCGACTTCAATAAGGTTCATCGAATAACAGCACTCCGTGAGGCTCTTACCACATCCCTGTTCGAATACAGAAGCAATCCGAAAAATATTGGAAACTCCGAATATCTTATTGTCAAAAAATCTTATAGAAATTTCAGCAAACTGGATCTTCTCAGGAATGAACTTGAGAAAATGGCTGTTGTCTATAACATTCCATCTTTCAATTATTTAAAGGATCTCACACCCTATGAATTCAATCCGGGGGTTGCTGATTCTCTTACTAGATACCTTGACAGGATTGATTTAATGTTTAGCAAAATTTCCAATACTGCAAGTGACAGAAGAGACCAATTCTATAATATGAATGACCTGCTCTTAAAAAAACTTGAGAATGAATATTATAACAATAAGTTGCTTGAGCTGGTCACAAAACCATACGAAAGAAAGAAGATCCTGGTATACAAAAATACCCTTGTGCAGAATACCGACCCCATCTACCTTGATCCTTACAAGAAGGGCTGGCTAAATTTCAGGACTCACTTTTATGCTCCTTCAAAGTTTATTTTCGGAATAAAAGCCGATACTTTTTCTTTCAATATTTCTCTTGTGCTTTTAAGTTCGCTATTTCTGTATCTTGCCCTTTATTATGAGTTACTTGCAAGAGCTGTAAGGTTCTTCGAAAATTTAAAATTCCGAAAATAAACTTTTAGTGGAATGTTAATAAGTTTTTTTGTATTTTTGTTTTAACTTATCGATCATCCTAAATGAAAGGAAGACTTTTTTTATTACTAGTCATTGTCTTTTTTAGTTTCTCATGCAGAAATTCAAAAAGCAAAATTTCTGAATTCGTATTTCCTCAATCGGACTCAATACCTGTATCAGAAGCATTGAAATTAAGTCCTGAAGCGATCGCTGACATCTCAAAGAACATTTCCTCTCCTGTTGAGATCGCTAATCTTCTTCAGACTCTTAATGTTCCTTTTTCTCAGGCATATCTTGCTGAATCGATTGATGCCAATAAACAAAGCACAAGCTTTAACAAAGCACTGAAACTTGGTATCCTTGGTGCTGATCTCGGATATCTTAACATGTATGAGAAGACAGGTTCCTCACTCGACGTTCTCTCATCCATCAGAAAAATAGCTGAGGATATTAAAGTCGGACAATTCTTTGATTTTGAATCTATAAAAAGATTATCAACGAACAGGTCCAATCTCGATTCTCTCCTTTTCATTTCGATTGATTCCTACAACAAAATTGATACTTACCTGAGAAGTAATGACAGGGGCCAACTCTCTGCACTGATGATAATCGGTGTATGGCTTGAAGGTCAGTATCTTGCAACACAGGTAGTAAGCCAGTACCCCGATAAAATGCTGAGTGACCGTATAGCCGAACAGAAAATAATTCTCAACGACCTCCTGCTCCTGATCAGCCCGTACTGCAACCGCGATCCTGAATTCACCAGTCTGTGTAAAGACATGCAGAGTATTAAGGATAAATACCGTGATATTAAGATCACCTATACCCAGGGAGATCCTGTTAGTGTTGAGAAAAACGGCGGACTCACAATCAAACAGACCGAGACCAGCGTTGTAACTATGACTAAAGAACAGCTTGACGGTATCATAGAAATTACCAAGTTAATAAGGGACAGGCTAATTCTAAATAATTAGTATGAAAAAGATAATAATAACTCTTACTTTTTTATTTGCCATAGGGATCATGTCATTCGGCCAGGTGACTGACCCTCTGATAAGTAACTGTGCTGTTAATGCCGGAGCTAACGCCAAATATCTGAAAGACTTCAGAATTCAGCTGGGGAAAAGCGCAGCGCAGGGTGAGTTAAGATTTAAAGCCAATATGTCGCTCTGGAAAAACACCAAGTACAGATTTACAATGTGCAATGCCGAAAACTCTAAAGGTCAGCTTATTCTTTCCATCAAGGATGAAACTAACAGAGTCATTCTTTCCTCATTTGACAAGAAGACCGGGAAAATATATTCTTTTGTTGATTTTGAATGCCAGAAAAGCGGAATTTATCAGATTAACTATGATTTCACCGACGGGCAGCAGGGTTCAGGTGTAGGAGTTGTTTCAATGATAAAATAACTTTTTCACTTAGAGTGCCATAGCTGTATCAGCAGAATAAAAACAAAAACAAGAGAGAACAGGAGTTCCGGCACAAGTTTCCTTTTTACAGTTAAAAAATAGTGTGTAAGAAAATAGCTTACAGGAATACTTATTATCCATATCAGTTCAACAGAGGCTGAGGGAACTGCAAGGAATACAATCACCGAGATCAGAAAAGTCCAAGCCAGAAGAGAATAAGTTTTTCGCGACTTTACCTTCTTTGTATTTATCTTTTTATAGAGTTGAACGATACTCGCCAGAATCAAAATGATAAAAAACATTACTGCCACAATGGTCACTCCATTAAATTGATAGTGCTCAGGCCGTGTAAACAGGTTGTCCGACAAAAAACTTACTAAAGCCCTGAGATCCTTACCTAAAACATAATAAATACCAAATGTTATAATATATGGCGTGACAAGACCCAGGATTGAAATAACTATCTCTTTCAGGTTACCGGTTCTTAGCAAAGCAATCCCTATTAACACAAGCAGTCCGAACCAGACCAGATTGGCATAGAACAGGCTTCCTGTACTGATAAGGATCCCGGCATCAAAATAGTTATATGCTGTACCGTTAACATGATATGCGTCCATAATCCTTATCATGGCAAAAATAAGAAATACAGAAGCCGGAATAGCCGGACTCATAAGCTGATGATCAGGGAAAAGGCCTCCGAGCAGGATATAGAATAAGGCAGGTAAAAAAGTTCTTTCACTGATAAAGAAACCATTAGTATTAAAGTTTACAACCACAAATGAAATCAGCGAAACCATAGAAAAAGTGAGGATCACCTCTATACTGCGACTGCTATGGATCAGATTTTTAAGGAGTCCGTACAAAGGCATGGGATTGTTCTCATATATTGAGCCGGCATAAATGCTGCCGTGAATGAATGTGTTCATCCAGACACCAAAAAGAGTAATAATGATGAGAATTATTACACCTGGACCCGTACCTTTAAATATGCGTAAAAGCATTTGCTATAGATCAAATCCGATATCAGTTCTGTAATAGGCTCCCTCAAAATCAATTCCGGCAGCATTACCGTATGATCTGCTTAAAGCCTCTTTCATGGAGCTGCCCCACGAGCTGACTGCAAGAACCCGTCCACCGGAAGTAACCACTTTGTCGTCTTCCTTCCTGGTTCCCGCATGAAAAATAACACTGCCGCTGGTATTTTTCAGGCCATTAATTGTCTTGCCTTTTTCGAAGCTTCCGGGATAACCACCCGAGACAAGCATGACAGTCGTAACAAACTGGTTGTCAATCTCAATCTTTCGCTGAGCCAGATCTCCATTAGCAACACCTTCAATAATTTCGAAAAAATCGCTCTTAATTCTTGGTATTATAACCTCAGATTCAGGATCTCCCAGCCTGGCATTGTATTCAATCACGTACGGATCTCCTCCGACATTGATCAAGCCAAAGAATATAAATCCCTTATAAATGATCCCATCTTCTGAGAGTCCCCTCAACGTTGGATCAATAATACGGTCCTTAACCTTTTTCATAAATTCATGATCAGCAAAAGGAACAGGGGAAACAGCTCCCATCCCACCGGTGTTCAGGCCTGTATCACCAACTCCTATCCGTTTGTAGTCTTTGGCTTCAGGGAGCAGCTTATATGAGAATCCATCAGTAATTATAAATACCGACAATTCAATTCCCGAAAGGAATTGCTCAATAACAACCTTCTGCCCCGCTGAACCGAATTTTCCTCCTAACATAGCCTCTACTTCCTTCCCGGCTTCAAGAATATCATTCACAATTACGACTCCTTTCCCTGCTGCCAGTCCGTCTGCCTTAATAACATAAGGAGGAGACATGGTTCTGAGATATGCGGGAACATCAACGATAGAACTTTTATCAAAAGTCCTGTACGCAGCAGTAGGTATATTGTGTCGAATGAGAAATTCTTTTGCAAAATCCTTGCTCCCTTCCAGGCGGGCTGCCGATTTATCGGGACCTATCAGTGGTATATCCATAAGCTGACTGTCCGACAGGAAGTAATCATGAATCCCCAATGTGAGGGGTGCTTCAGGTCCCACAATAACCATATTTATGTGGTTATCTAGAACCGCACTTTTAACCTCATCGAAATTCTCAGGATTGATCTTAAGGTTTGTGCCTAGTTCAGATGTCCCTGCATTTCCGGGACCAATATAAATCTTACTGATCTTTTTGCTTTGTGCAAGTTTCCATGTGAGGGCATGTTCCCTTCCGCCTGCGCCCAGAATAAGAATATTCATATTTCAGGAAATATTTTACCATTTCAAAAGTAACATTTCATTCTGATAAATAATATTCCTGCAGAGAAAACTCTCAACTGAGATCGACTGTCTGACTGTATTTTGAAAATGTCTGCATAACAGCATTTACATATGTTTTTGAAACCGGAATATCGGTTATTGAAGGGTTGTCTAATTCAAGTTTAAGACCATCCTTATCTTTCCTGATTACTTTAACCTTTTCAAAATTAACAATATACGATCTGTGGCATCTGACAATCTCGGTTCCTGAAAAGATTTCCTCCATCTTTTTAAGAGTATCCCTCAGAAGGTATTTAGACACCTTCCCTTTATTCAGATAGCAGATATTAACGTAATTCTCAGCAGATTCGAGATAAAGCAGATTCTCTTTTTTAACGGAGAACTTAAGGACTCCCTTCTCATCATAGAAGGGGATCATGTTTCTGGGATTATCAGAATAGGATGGTAAATCAGCCATTCGCTCTATCTGCTCTTTTTTATCACGCCACGAAAAATACAACCAGAGTATTGAATAGGGCAGCAAAAGAACAAGAGCAGTATTTCGTGTAGAATTTTTCACCAGATCAGTAAACAGCCTGGTGTCTTTGAGAATCAGCTTTTCAAACAGGGCATAAGTAAATGCCATAGAAAACACCTCAGCACCTATCCATACCAAATATTGCCACAAATTGATGATATGCTTTTTGCATACATGGTACATGATGATACGGCTTATCACTACCACTAATACCCCTACCAGAATTATAAGACTTGAAAAAGTAAAAAACTCGAAGCTTGTGAGACTGTACCATCTGTCCGCTCCGAAAGGCGAATAGGTATTTATAAACACCAATGCAAACAGCGACGTAAAGAGTATCAGTCTTACGATATTCTGCTTCTCATTCAGGTACGCTGGAATTGGTTTCTGGAAGTCGAGCATCGGAACAAAATAATTTGAATGTAAAATTACAAATTTTCTTACTTTAAATCGAGACAATTAGGAGAGTGGACTATCACCCGGTCAAAAATTCCGTCACAAATAATTGAATTATATCCCGGAATATGGGGTTTTATCCCTTTGGAATTTCATCCAACACATAATTTTGCACATAATGTCTGCCTCTGCTTCCTTTGAGTAAAAATTGAGCGATAATACTCATGGAGTACACTAAAACTTATAACGAACTCAAATCAATCTTCACCATTAATGTAAGGTTAATTCGAATCCCTGATTCGGAAATTGACATTTACAATATTGATTTCAGGTCGGATATTTCACCAAATGATTTTTTAAGTGAGCCCGATTCGCGTATAACTGAAAACCGTTCATTTGTCTATCCTGTATTTGCTCCCCGAAATCTTAAGAGCGACAAGGTAATTCTTTTACTTCACGGTTTAAATGAAAGAAGCTGGGTGAAATATCTTGTCTGGGCTTATTATCTTGCCAGGCAGACAAACAGCTTTGTAATTCTTTTTCCTATAGCATTTCATATTAACAGATCACCGGCAGTCTGGAGCGATCCAAGGGCCATGATTAATTTTATGAAAGAGAGAAATGCCTCGATGGGCGAAATAAGCAGATCGAGTTTTGCAAATATCGCCCTCAGCAATCGACTGACTGAAGATCCAATGCGTTTTTTCAAATCAGGATATGAAACAACGTCGGATATCATCAAATTGCTCTCTTCTATAAAAAACGGAGAACATAAGGTAATACCAAAGATAGAAGACTTCAATATTTTCGCCTATTCAATAGGAGCATTCCTTTCCGAGATAATGATGATGGGAAATCCGCAGAACCTGTTATCTAACTCAAAACTCTTTATTTTCTGCGGAGGATCTGTCTTCAGTAATATGCAGGGATCATCAAAATTAATAATGGACAGTATAGCTTTCAAAAGGGTTTATGACTATTTTCTTTATGATTTTGAAAAAACCCTGACAGGGAAAAGTCCGTTGGTTGAGTTCTTGCACACCAGCCAGATTGGAATGGCATTCAGGTCAATGATTGATCTCGAAAGATTCAAAACATTCAGAGAGAATATGCTTAAAAACCTGAAGGAACAGATTCATTCACTTTCACTGCTGAAAGATTCAGTAATTCCCAGCAAGGGTGTAATTTCCACTCTGCGGGCTTCCGGGAAAAAAGATGTAGTTGACATCTGGGATTTTCCTTATGAATATTCTCATGAAAATCCTTTTCCCATACTTGATAAAACCCTGTCAGAAAAAGTTGACTACTGGTTCGAAAAAGTCTTCGCAGAAGCTACTTTATTTCTTGCTTAATAGCCTTAAAAACCAGCGGGGCCCTTTGTGTTATCCTTTGTGTTCCTTTGTGGTAAATTTGATTTAATCTTAAATCTGCCCAAATCTATATCCCTTTTCTGAGGCATATTCGAGAAATTCCTGAATGATAGTATTTGCACATGATCCGGAATTATCATGCAATAAAATTATTGAACCGGGTCGTATTTTACGCTTAAGTGTGTCCAGCGTTTTTAGCGGGCCAAAAGTTTTGTCAAAATCATAGGCCATGAGGTCCCAGAACACAAGCTTATAATTTTTCAGGAGCTCCATCTGGGTGAACGAGATTTTACCATACGGAGGCCTGAAAATACTATTGGAAGTAAGTTCCGATGCCATTTCAACATCAGCAACATAATCAGTGTTTCTTGTTCGCCAGCCATTAAGATGGTTGTAGCCGTGATTACCTATTGAATGTCCCTTACTGCGGATCAGTTCTGTCAGATCAGGATATTCTGAGGCAGCTGACCCGCGACAGAAAAAGAATGCATGTATGCTATTCTTTTCAAGTATATCAAGTAAATAAGGTGTTGAATGAGGGTCAGGGCCGTCATCAAAAGTCAGATAAAGTATCTTTTCGGTTGTTTTTACCCTGAATAATGCATCAGGATAAAAACAACCTGCCAGAATAACGGGCCTAAAAAGCCGCATATCAATTTATTTTGATGAATAAAGCTTCCCGTAATAATTATTTATCTGTGGTTCAAGAGTAAGAACTATCGAGTTTAATTTCAACTTTACAGCCATGTTATAGATGTCGAGTAAACTCTGCATGTTTATCCCCATAGGATAATCGAGGCCAAATCTTTCACCAGGCTGAAGACTGATGCAATACTCGAGATATTCCTTTGAATAATTTATTATATCATTCAGCAGTTTCTCTCCTTCATCCGTTTTGCCGGCCTTAATCAGGACTTCAGCCAGCATAATTGAAAAGAAGTCGTGAGGCATCTTTTTCGCAGGAACAATTTCCATACCCCGGTGAATTGCTTCGATAGCTCTTACAGTATCTCCTTTTTCGAGTAATGCCTTACCCAGGGTCCCGAAGATCCTTCTGTAATTACTGAACATTCTTTTATTATTTTCATCAAGATATACTGATGGATCAGCAGCATTTCCCCATGAAAACTTATTCATCATATTATCGTACATACTGTCCGGATCAATCATCCCGAATTCACCTTGCTCAGGTTTATCGGTTTTTACCGGGGCAATACGGTATGCAAGTCCTTCCTGGATAAAATACTTCTCAAGTCCCTTATACTGTGTTGATGGCACAGTAGTTGAAAAGTATATAGGCCTGTTCCAGTTATTTGTCGCCAGGAGGTCCATTATAGCAAGGTCTCCTTTATATGCGTCCTGATCAGAATATTCCCATATCATAGGGGAAACAATTCTGTCCTTAAAGATGCTCTTCACTGTTCCGTTTGCAAGAACTTTCGCCGAATCAACATCAATAATAAATTTATTGGCAGGAATATAGTTCCCATAGTCTCCTCTTCCGCTAATATCTACTTTGTATTTGCTGTCATCAGAACCTACAAACTGAACTATTTCTTTAAGGTCAACAGGTTTATCGACCCTGTTACTTACCGGCAGTTGTTCCCTTACTCCTTCCACGTATTTATCAGGAGTAAGTGTAAGCGGCATCGGATCGGAGCCATATGCTTTCTGCCGCATCATATCAATATACCATCCAGCCTGAATGTAACTGAGGTTAGCTACACGCACGTCAGTTCCGACTCCTTCAACATCCTGGTTATACCATACAGGGAAGGAGTCATTATCCCCATAGGTAAAAAGTATACTGTTTTTCGCGCACGATTTGAGGTAATTGGCTCCGATATCTCTTGCTGTATACCGGCCTGCACGGCTATGGTCATCCCAGTTCTGAGCGCCCATAAGAACGGGTACTCCGGCCATTAGGGCCACAAAAGAGACAGCCAGGGAAACCTTATTTCCCAGATATTTTTTTAGTGTTTCATACACGAGCATAAATCCGATTCCGATCCAGATAGCAAATGCATAAAATGATCCAACGTAAGCATAATCACGTTCCCTTGGCTGGTTCGGAGATTGATTCAGATAAACGATTATTGCCAGTCCTGTCATAATGAAGAAGGCCATCACTATCCAGAAGCCGGAATTGTTCCTTTTGTATTGCCAGTACATACCGGCAAGCCCGAGGAGAAGAGGCAGAAAATAATACTTATTGTTTCCCGGGTTGGTTTTAAGGTCAGCGGGCAATTTGTCGAGGCTGCCGAGCCGTGCTTCATCAATAAATTTTATTCCGCTTATCCAGTTTCCGTAGATTGGATTTCCGTTACCCTCAATATCATTTTGCCTTCCTGCGAAGTTCCACATGAAATACCTCATGTACATATAACCAATCTGATACCGGAAAAAGAAACGAATATTTTCTATGAAGGTGGGTATTACTACGGCCTTTTTCTCAGAACCCGCGTCGAGAGAATATTTCGTACCAACAACTTTCCCCCAGTATTTATATGCGCTCTCATGATCAGGATCCCTGCTGTACATTCTCGGAAATGCTGTTTCAAATTCCGAACTGAAAAGAGGTTCAGAAGTGTAATACGGTTTATATTTCCCGTTTATTTTATTGTACCCGGCAATAACTTTCTTTAAATCAGTGGCAGGAGCGCTATAGTAGTTCCCGTAAAACTTAGGGGCGCTGCCATATTGCTTCATGTTTATATAATAAGATAAGGAAAAGACATCGGAAGGATTATTCTGATTCATCGGAGGTTTCGCTGAGGACCTGATCATGATCATTGCATATGATGAATATCCGATCATGATAACAATAAAAGAGGTCAGAATATAATTAAGGATAACCCTCTTCCCCTTGAGCGAGTAATAAATTCCCCAGGCAAGTCCGGCGAACAGAAGCAAAGTGAAGAACAAAAGTCCCGTGTTATAAGGCAATCCAAAGACATTAATGAATAACAGTTCAAACCAGCCGGCTACCTCAGGAATTCCCGGCATTATTACAAACACCATCAGCCATAGCAGACCGAGAGCAACTAGTGTTGCTTTAATCAGCCCTTTTCGGGTGACTTCAAACATTCTGAAGTAATATACATAAACAAGAACAGGAATTATTAAAAGGTTCAGACGATGAACGCCCAGACCCAGTCCCATTATATATGCAATCAGGATTATCCATCTTCCCGAATATTTTTCATCAGCTTCATCTTCCCATTTAAGCATGGCCCAGAAAACCAGGGCGATAATGAGAGAAGAGAGTGCATAAAGCTCGCCTTCCACTGCTGAAAACCAGAAAGTATCCGAAAAAGTATAGGCAAGTGCACCTATGATTCCGCTGGCAAGGATAGCCGGAACATGTGAAGCATCAAGTACACCGTCTTTGGCAAAAACCTTTCTTGCAAGATGGGTAATGGTCCAGAACAGGAACATTATGGCAAATCCGCTGCAAATTGCCGAAAGGGTATTCACAGTAACTGCCACTTTTGTTGTGTCGCTTCCTGCAAAAAGAGTAGCTACACGGCCCATCATCAGGAATAACGGGGCTCCAGGAGGGTGACCCACCTGAAGCTTAAAGGCGCAGAGAATGAATTCACCGCAATCCCAGAAACTCACTGTCGGTTCACGTGTAATCACGTAAACACCTGTGGAGATGACAAAAATCAGCCACCCTGTAATGTTATTCCAGCGGCGGTAGTTCCCCCATATTGAATCCATAAAATGATTATTTTTTGTTTAATATATTGAGCAAAGAACGTAAAAAAAAATAAGATGAGGTCAATCAGGTTTCTAATTAACATCTCTTTAACTTAATAATAGTATGATTTCCCTTCGTGTTCCTTTGAGTCATCCTTAGTGTTCCTTTGTGGTTAAATTATTCGTTTTACCACAAAGGGACACAAAGGGCAGCACGAAGGGGCACAAAGGGAATTTTTAATGGCATTCGATGCCTGTAAATGAAAATATTAAATGAAATATCTCCATGGCCTCGACTTCCAGTATTCACCGGCATAATCCACACCAATTCTGGTACTGTTTTTTACCGGAGGCTTAAAACCGGTGTCTTCAATCCATATTCTTTCAGAGCTGACCAGGTCCTCGCCGTAAAATGATTTATCAATTCCGAGAGATCTGGTTAACTTACCCGGACCAGGATAGTTCTCAACACCTCTTATAAGAACTGCCTGAGGGATTCCTTCATGTTCGGTTACAATATTAAGCATCCAATAAATGCCGTAAATAAAATAAATATAAAGTCTGCCGCCTTCATGATACATTATTTCAGTTCTGACGGTTCTTCCTTTTGAAGCATGGCATGCTTTGTCTTCTGTACCTCTGTAGGCTTCGACTTCAGTTATTATATATCGTCCAAAAGATCGGTCGGCCAGTCTGACAACCATGATCTTCCCCGGAATTTCAGGTGCTACGTCCAGGACATCCCTGGTATAAAAGTCGCGGGTCAGTCTTGCCCCAGTGGTCATAGTCTCAGTAAGGAATTTTGTTATCGAGTTCATCCCATTTTCTGAATACCTCTTTTCCGCCATTATCATCGAGTCTGATGAATGAGATTGTGCGTTCTGAAGGATCAAGCATGATCTCATTATATATCAGCCTGTCGCTGAAGCCTGCGCTCTCAGCATCTGACCTGTCGGATGAATAAACTACCTTTTTTATGCCCGCCCAGTAGATTGCTCCGAGGCACATTGGGCATGGTTCACATGAAGAATACAATGTGCAGCCTGAAAGTTCATAAGATTTAAGCAAAGATGAAGCCTGCCGGATTGCCAGTATCTCAGCATGAGCTGTGGGGTCGTTATTAAGAACGACTTTATTTCCGGCTTCAGAGATAATTTCATTGTCTTTCACTATTATGGCGCCAAAAGGGCCTCCTCCTGCTGAAATATTTTCTGAAGCGAGTTTTATTGCTCTTTTAAGAAATAATTTATCGTTTGACATTATACTTTTTATAATAATAAGTAAGATATTTATTAAAAATTCCTTTTACACTCGAAAATCAATTACCGGTTAATCGCTTCCGGCTCGCAAAAATAGCCTACTTTTGCATTACAAAAATAAAATCTCATCATATTTCTTTTTTTTTTGGAAATATGTTGTATTTTTGCAGACCCCAAAATAATGGGGCAATTACATCAAATATAAGTGTATCAATTAAAAAATCAGAACTAGTGAACACCTTAAGTTATAAAACAGTTTCAGCAAATAAAGCTACTGTGAACAAGGAGTGGGTAATTATTGATGCTGAAGGAAAAGTTCTTGGAAGGCTCGCATCTTTGGCAGCTTCTATGCTGAGAGGAAAGCACAAAACCAATTTTACTCCTCATGTTGATTGTGGTGACAATGTTATTGTAATCAATGCTGAAAAGATCGATCTGACTGGTGAAAAGTGGTCAGATAAGGTTTATGTAAGGCACACTGGTTATCCGGGAGGACAGAGGTTTACCACAGCAGAAGCTATGCTGAAGAAAAACCCTATAAGTCTTGTGGAAAAGGCTGTAAAAGGCATGTTGCCTAAGAACAGGTTAGGAAGTGCACTTTACAGGAATTTGCATGTTTATGCAGGAAGTGAACATCCTCATGAAGCACAGAAACCAAAAAAAATTGAACTTTAAAAAATATTAAGCAACAGGTATGGAACCAATCAATGCTCTTGGAAGAAGGAAGGCAGCTGTAGCACGCGTATATTTAAGCGATGGCAAAGGTAAGATTACTGTCAACGGCAGGGATTATAAAGAATATTTCGGCGCTGAAACACTTCAGTATGTTGTGACACAGCCTCTGGTTCTTTTGAACGCAGTCGACAAGTATGATATCAATGTCAATCTTGATGGTGGTGGAGTAAAAGGGCAGGCTGAAGCACTTCGTCTGGGAATCTCAAGAGCTCTTATCATTATAGATGCTGAATGCAAATCGAAGCTTAAAGCTGAAGGATTTGTTACACGCGACCCGCGTGAAGTTGAAAGGAAGAAACCCGGCCAGCCAAAAGCACGCAGGAGATTCCAGTTCAGTAAACGTTAGGAATTAGAATATCAGTTTATAGATGCAGGTTTAGTATCTAAATTGGAAAGACTCCCGCTTTGCGGGGCTACTTTGCAATTGATTTTAAAGAATGTAAACTTAAAATAATCAAAAATGCCAAGAACTAATTTTAAAGAATTACTTGATGCAGGTGTGCATTTTGGACACCTGAAAAGAAAATGGAATCCAGCCATGGCTCCTTATATTTTCATGGAGCGTAATGGCATTCATATTATTGATCTCGAAAAGACAGTTGTCAAAATCGATGAGGCTGCCTCAGCAATGAAACATATTGCCAGATCAGGCAAGAAAGTGTTGTTTGTCGCTACCAAAAAACAGGCTAAAGAAATAGTCGCTGAGAAAGTCAAAGCAGTCAACATGCCATACGTTACAGAACGCTGGCCGGGTGGTATGCTTACCAACTTCCCTACTATCCGTAAGGCAGTTAAGAAAATGGGTTCAATTGACAAGATGGCAACCGACGGAACATTCCTGAACCTTTCAAAACGTGAAAGATTACAGGTTACCCGCCAGAGAGCAAAACTGGAAAAGACCCTTGGAAGCATTATAGATCTTACCAGGCTCCCTTCAGCACTCTTCATAGTTGACGTTACAAAAGAACATATTGCCGTAAGAGAAGCTAAGAGACTAGGCATCCCTGTATTTGCAATGGTTGATACCAATTCAGATCCTTCAGATATAGAATTCCCGATTCCTGCAAATGACGATGCTTCAAAATCTATCTCCCTTATCATTGGCATTCTTTGCCAGGCAATTGAAGAAGGACTCAGTGAAAGAAAACTCGAGAAGGACAAAGAACCTCAGCCTAAAGACAAAAAGGTTATGAGAAGAGAACTCGAGACCAAAGACATTCCGGCTGCTATCATCGAAGCTATCGTTAAAGAAGAAGAGGAAGTTGAGGTTGATGAAGATCTCGCTGACGAGGCCGATGACGATGATGATATCGTTAAAGTACTCGATGAGACTGACGAAGAGATATAGAAAATAATATTTAAAACTTATAAAGATACAGATATGGCTGCTATAAACGCTGCTGATGTTGCTAAACTGAGAAGAGTTACCCTTGCAGGCATGATGGACTGTAAAAAGGCGCTCGAAGAGGCTGATGGCAATTTTGACAAGGCAATTGAAATAATTCGTAAAAAAGGACAGGCTGTTGCAAACAAACGTGCTGACAGAGACGCTACTGAAGGTGTAGTATTCTCAAAGGTAAACCCAGATGGAAAGATGGGTGCGATTATCGTCCTTAACAGTGAGACCGATTTCGTAGCAAAAAATGCTGATTTTATTGCATTTGCGACTAAAATCCTTGACCTCGCTCTCTCTAAAAATCCTGCAAATCTTGAAGGACTCCTGGCTCTTCCGCTTGATGGAGGTACAGTTTCCTCAAAAATCATTGAGTATTTAGGTATCATTGGTGAGAAAGTAGAGCTTTCATATTATGAAAAGATCGAAGCACCACATGTACAGGCATATATTCACCCGGGAAGCAAACTTGCAACCCTGGTTGGTTTCACAAAAGCAGGAATTGACGTTCAGGTATATAAGGATATTGCAATGCAGATTGCCGCAATGAACCCTGTAGCTGTAGATAAAGATTTCGTAAAACCTGAGACTATTGCCCAGGAGATTGAAATCGGAAAAGAACAGGCAAGACGTGACGGCAAACCTGAAGATATGCTGGAGAAGATTGCTCAGGGCAAACTTGCTAAATTCTTCAAGGAAAGCACACTGCTTAATCAGGATTTCGTGAAGGACAACAAAATGACTATCAAACAGTATCTTCAATCGGCCAGTAAGGACCTAACAGTAACTGAGTTCAAACGTTACTCGTTAAATTTGTAATACGTAGGTTCATATTTCAATATCTTGTGGCGCTCCAGGGCGCCACTTTTTTTTGCTAAAACCTCTGCCTAACTATCCTTATATACGTCTTTTTGTTTTAGCCTTACATACTCACCCCCATGCCCCTTATGCTAGGCGAAGTCAGTGACTTCGCCTTCAAATTCAGTTTCTGATTCAATTATCTTAATACAATAAATTATGAAAGCGTAGTTACAAACTACGCTTAGCCCTGGGAAGGTTCTTTGGGGATTAAAATACATCCTGATAAAAACGCTTTCTATCGGTAAGAAAACCTGAATGGTGGGTGACAATATGGATTTTATCAGTTCTATATTTCAGAGCATTAGTTTAATTCAATTAGTTTTATATATTTGTTAATACAAATCATAAATCGAACTATCTATACATAACGAAAAAAAACCACTAAATGAAAGAACAGTCAAATAGCAATTTACGGATGGGAATGACCCTAATGTTAATGATCTTTTTTATTTTCGGATTCATTACCAATTTTAACATTGCTTTAAAAGATCAGGTTCAAGCAACCTTTCAGTTGAGCAACTTCATGGCAAACCTTGTCAATGGAGTATTCTTTTTCGCATATTTTGTATTCTCCTTCCTGTGCGGAAAGATTATTAAAAAAACAGGCTATAAGATGGGACTTATTATCGGGTTACTTCTTATAAGTGTTGGCAGCTTTTTGTTCTATCCCGCAGTAGCTGTGCCTTCATATGCACTTTTCCTTTGTGCAGTTTTTGTTATGGCAACTGGAGTTGTTTTTCTTCAGACCGCTGCAAACCCTTACGTTGCTGCACTGGGTTCAGAAGAAACAGCTTCATCAAGGCTTAATCTTGCTCAGGCATTAAACGGATTGGCTACCACAGTCGCTCCTTTTGTTGTTGGAATTTTCGTTCTTACCCCTGCCGCTATAGCTATGGGACCAACAGCCGTACAGACTCCTTTCCTGATAATCGGTGGAATCGTTTTACTGATCGCAGTAGCAATCTTTTTCATGAAACTGCCTGAAATCATTGGTGGTGAAGAAGTAGTTGGCAGAAAAAGCATATGGAAACATACACATGTTCTGCTTGGCGCTCTTGCAATTTTCTTTTATGTTGGTGCTGAAGTAGGTATTTCAACAGCTATAGTTCCTTATCTTAAACAGAGCGGTATGATGATCGGTGAAGCTGCCAAATTAGCTGCCATGTATTGGGGTGGTGCAATGGTTGGCCGTTTCCTTGGATCCATTAACCTCAGCGCTATGGAAAGCAAAAAGAAATTAATGTACTCCGGCGCTGTTGTTATTCTTGCATTCTTTGTAGGATGGTTGGTAACCAGCAGCCAGATAAAAGATGGTGCTTTTGTTTTCAATTCACAGCCGGTTAAGGGTCTTATTTTCTTAGGAATTGCTATTGTTAATTTCCTTGCAATGAACATTTCAAAAGGAAAAACAAACGTTATGCTTGGTGTATTTGCTATAATTGGTGCAGTATTAGTATTCTCAGCAACCGTCCTTGGTGCCAATGTAGGCATCTGGGCACTGCTTTCAATAGGCTTCTTTAACTCTATAATGTTCCCGAATATTTTCGCATTAGGTGTTAAAGACCTTGACAATTTCGAGATGCCGATGGCTTCGGGTATTATCAATACCATGATCGTGGGTGGATCTGTTATTCCGTTGGTAATGGGTTATTTCACTGACAGTATCAGTGTTCGTGCTGCCCTGCTGGTGCCACTTATCTCCTATCTCTATATTGTCTTCTTCTCATTTAAGGGAAGCAAAATCAGATAGTTGAATTGATTATCATCTAATTTTAAAACAGACATAAACAGCAATTTTAAAAATTCTGTTTATGTCTTTATATTTTACTTAATGCTTTACTAATATTAAAAACTATTAAAATGAAAAGGGTATCAATTGGAATCGACATTGGTGGAACAAATACCGCAATCGGAGTAGTTGACAGTGAAGGCAATGTTCTGTATGAAAGAAAACCACAGATGCCAACTCCGCAGAAGATGGAAAACCCGGGTATGACTCAGGCTGTTTCTGATACATTAGTGAGCAAATACATCAGTGACCTTACTGCAGAAATCAAGAAAGCCATTGAAGTCGTAAAACAGATAAATCCCCAGATTGAAATTATGGGTATCGGTATTGGCGCACCTAACGCAAATTACTATACCGGAACTATCGAATACGCTCCTAATCTTCCGTTTGTAGGTGTCGTGAACTTTGCTGCTCTCATTCAAAATAATTTCCCTGAATTCAAATATGTAAAATTGACTAATGATGCCAACGCAGCAGCCCTTGGCGAGAGTATCTATGGTGGCGGTAAGGGAATGAAAAACTATGCGATGATGACTATCGGAACCGGTCTCGGAAGCGGACTTATTGTCAATGGCGACCTGGTTTATGGTTCAGACGGTTTTGCAGGTGAATGCGGACATGTTACAGTTGTTCCTGACGGACGTCTCTGCGGCTGCGGAGGTCATGGTCATCTTGAAGCTTATTGTTCTGCTACAGGAATTAAACGTACCGTTTATGAACTTCTCGCAAAATATAATCCTCCAGATTGCCCTCTTTCAAATATCCCAATGAACGAAATGACATCAAAAGTCGTTTTTGACGCAGCTGAAAAGGGTGATCCCATTGCTAAAGAGGTTTTCCAGATTACTGGCGAGATTCTTGGTCGCGCACTGGCTGATACAGTACACTATCTGAGTCCGGAAGCAATATTTCTTTTCGGTGGCGCAGCAGCAGCAGGCGATTATATTCTTAAACCTACCAAAGAGAGTATGGAACGCCATCTGATGCCTGTATTCCGTAATAAAGTCAAAATCCTGTTTTCTGAATTGAAAGAGAGTTCAGCAGCAATTCTTGGTGCCAGCGCTCTTGTATGGAAAGAAATCGAAAAAAACAGCTAGTATCATTTCTAATCCTTGCGAATTTCAGAATTAAAATACATCCCTGGTCATTCAGATTTGACCGGGGATTTTTTTATTATTAAATTCGTTGCACTTAATATCTGATCATTATGCAATATTCCAGAATTTTATTAAAACTCAGTGGGGAATCTTTAGCCGGCAACGGGAATCAGGGAATCAGTGATGCTGTTCTTGAAGAATATGCAAAACAGGTACTTGAAGTTGTTGAGAAGAGTTGTGAAGTGGCTATTGTGGTTGGCGGCGGGAATATTTTCCGTGGTCTCAGCGGAACAAAATCGGGTTTTGACCGGCTGAAGGGTGATCAGATGGGAATGCTAGCCACAGTGATTAACAGTCTTGCAATAGAGAGTGCCATAACCAGGCTGGGAGCCAAAGCCAAAGTATTCACTTCCATCCGGATGGAACCCGTTGGAGAACTTTATAATCGCGACAGGGTTCTGGAAGCAATGAAAAATAAGACAGTCTGCATCCTTTCAGGTGGAACAGGGAATCCGTTCTTCACAACTGATACGGCAGCAGCATTAAGATCCGTTGAGATAGGTGCAGATGTCTTACTGAAAGGAACACGAGTTGATGGGGTATATACCGCTGATCCCGAGAAAGATCCAAATGCAATGAAATTTGAGAGGATTAGCTATGAAGAGGTTATCTCAAAAAGGCTTCAGGTAATGGATTCAACTGCATTTACGATGTGTCGCGACAACAATATGCCGATGATTGTTTTTGACATGAATGTTCCCGGCAATCTCAAAAAAATAATTGATGGGGAAGCAATCGGAACGCTTGTCAGCAATTGAACATATATTGCCATTCCACCTATTTTACTATTTTTGTTGTAGAACTCTATAACCTGAACAATATGAACGAAGAAATTGAACTTGTAACAGAAGAGACCAGGGAAAGAATGGAAAAAGCCCTCGAACACCTGGAACATGAACTTGCCAGGCTTCGGGCCGGCAGATCCAATCCTGCTCTGCTCGATGGTATAACCGTTGATTATTATGGAGTTAACTCACCATTGACACAGGTTTCCAACATCAACACTCCTGACGCAAAGACGATTCTTATACAGCCATGGGAGAAAAACATGCTCGGCCCGATCGAAAAAGCGATTATGGCTGCCAATATCGGACTGATGCCTGTAAATAACGGGGAAGTAATACGAATTAATATTCCGCCTCTTACTGAAGAACGCAGACATCAGCTCGTAAAACAGGTGAGAAATGAAGGTGAAACGGCAAAAATAAGTATCCGCTCTGCACGAAAATGGGCCAATGATGAGCTGAAGGTCTTGCTTAAAGACGGCTTGCCTGAAGATCTCGAAAAAGAAGCTGTCGAGATAGTACAGGAAATGACACATTCCTATAACACAAAAATAGACAAGGTTATGGCTCTTAAGGAAAAGGATGTGATGACAGTATAAAATTATCGTGAAAAATATTGAAGGCGAAGCTTATCACTTCGCCTTTTTTTTATTTTACTGCCTTCAGCATAAGGTTATACTTAGCCGCTGCCTTAACTGCAGTTTCAGAAAATGCATCCTTATAAAACTTGCCTGAAAGATAGCTTTTGGTCTGTGACAGATAAAACTCGCTTGCAGGAACGCCTGATTCTCCTGTGGGAATTACAGTATACGATTCATCCCAGTCTGCTGTATTGAAAATATGCCTCTCCGAAGCGCCATGATTGACTTTGAAACTGGCTCCGTAGGAATATGGACTCACTGTATGGTTACTGCCTCCTATCTCATATTCTGCAGAATTAAAATGGAAAATCCGGTCCAGCAATTTTACTGATCCCAGCGGATGTTCAATTGTTATCTTGTGTATGCTTCCCCATCTCCACATTTTCTGATCGTCTCCATATTTTTGAGATAGCGTGGAAATACATTCCCTGAAACTCTTAAGAATAATGTCATCGAGTGTTTCAACTGCAGGAGTATTGACATTATCGACCCAGGCATCGGGACCAGCTTTAAGTATCCTGTATAGATAATACTCCTTTGCTATACCTGGCATCTGTGCATAAAGTTCCTGAAGCTCATCCGACAGCAGGTTGTTTATGAAACTCATCCTGAAAAATTCAAAGATAGACGGTGCAGTTAATCCTGCATTCATGTCATAATCCCATGCTGACAAAGTTTTTAATGCAGATAATTCTGATGAGTTAAGTTCACCTTTCCTATCCTCAAGTTTAAGCATAAATGGAGTCAGCAGAGCGGCATAATCTGAGTGCTGATCAAGGATCATTCTTTTAAAGTCATCCATAGTAAACTTCCCCTTTTCATTCAGCATCTGCCTTATCCTGTTTATCCTGTAAGGAAGAACAAAATTTGAACTTATGTAATATGGAAATTTTTCATTCACTGTCCTGTTGTTTGCTGAGGAGACATATCCGTTTTCCGGATTAAAACTCGAAGGAAGCTGATCAAACGGAACATATCCTTTCCAGTCATATTCGCTTGTCTCACCATTCCTTATCAGGGCGCCATTCCCTTTCCTGATGGGAATACCTCCGCCCGTATTAAGTCCTATGTTCCCTTCCACATCGGCATAAGCAAAATTCTGACTTGCCGACCTGAAGGTGCTTATTGCCGATCTGAAATCATTCCAGCCGGAAGCCCGGTTCAGAAGACAGACAGACCTTATCTCATCACTATAATCATTTCCCGACCATCTCATACTCAGTGATGCATTATCAATCTTTTTGAGACCCGAAATTATAGGTCCTCTGTGTGTGAATTTTAACAGAATTGAATCTTTTTCCCCTCCTTTTATATTAATGATCTCCTTTCTTATGACCATATCCCTCCACTCTCCGTTATATAAATACTGGTCAGGATTGGCGGGGTTAATTTTTTCTTCGAACAGATCAATATCATCAACCATTAGATTAGTCTCACCCCAGGCAATCTTCTCATTGTGTCCGGCCACAACAAATGGTTCACCGGGTATCACCACTCCGGTTACATTGAGCTTACCCGGGATGACCTGGTGCATCTGCATCCAAATTCCCGGAGAACCGAAACTCAGGTGCATATCGTTTGAGAGAACCGGTTTCCCAGTCTCTGTCTTTTTCCCCGCCACTGCCCAGTTATTGCTTCCTGAAAAGGAAACAATCCCCAAAGCTCTTAAAGTATCCATTCCTGAGATAAATGACTGTGCTTTTTTAAGAAGTGTATCGTTTAAAACAAAGTCAGGAAATATCAGGGAAGTTACTGCATTAAAGTCAGGTATCAGCTGAAGTGCCTTATCTGTGCCCATCTTCTTGATCAGCCTCCTGTAGAAAATGTCCTCTGAAAGATTCTCACTGGCAAGGTCCCATCCCATATAACCTACTATATTGCAGATATCCTCAAGCTGCCAGGGATCAGGTTTATATGAGAGTATCCTGAATTCAGGCGGAAGCTTTTTATCAGATGACATGATGAATGCATTCACTCCATCTGCGAATGACTGCATATAGGTCAGTGTTGACTTATCTTCATTTTTAAGGATTTCTTTTGATTTGGCTGTCATCTGAAGCGACCGGAGAAACTTGTCAGTTTCGGCCAGTTTGATTCCGAGTACCTCAGAAAGAGTTCCCCTTGTCGCTCTTCGGATAAGATCCATCTGCCAGAGCCTGTCCTGCGCCATCACATAGCCGACAGAAAAATAGAGATCATGATCATCCTTTGCATATATATGAGGCATTCCTCTTTCATCTCTGTAAACGGTGACATCGTTATTAAGTCCTGAGATTCTGAGGTCTCCCTTGTAGACGGGCATTGAGCTCCGGTTTATCCCTGAAATATACAGGGCAGTTATGGCAAAAGCGATAAGCACAAGTACCAGGAGAGAAAGAAGGATAAGCTTTATTGTCTTCATGGTGCCAGGGTTTAGATTAATTCCAATATATGTCAATATTTTATACCTGCCAGACCTGATGTGCAGTTTCTGCAGATATCAATCATATGCCGGCCGGTAAGAATACTTTTCCTGAATATTCTGAATTTAGGTACATTCCAGATCTCCCTGAAGGAATCTGTGTTTAAATTGCCCATTATATACTCGGCATCCTTGTCGAAGCAGCATGGCAGAACATTACCATCCCATGTTATAACCGGATTAAACCAGAGACGCGCACACCTGTCGGGCATAGGATTCCTTATTTCATATCCCTCGCCGCTTTTATTATATCTCCTGAATCTCTTAAGCGATGGCAACCACAAGGACATGTCATTGCTGTCAATTATCTGCATCGATTTTAAGCTAAGAGTTGCATTAACGCTTTTGGCAAGCTGTTTAATGACGGGTATCTGGTGTTCATTAAAAGCATTAACAAGAAACTGGATCTCGGCTATAAGCAGGGAATGATGTTTTTCCCTCGAATGCTTTAAGTTCTTCAGCCCGTTCTCTACAATTTGCAGGCTGCCGTTTTTTCTGTAAGCGGAATATGTTTCCTGGTCAGTTCCATCAATAGAGATGGTTATCTTTTTTAACTGAGAGCAGGCAAGTTTTTCGCAATTTTCTTCCGACAGATAATGCCCGTTTGTTGAAATAACCGTATGGAGATTTTGAGAATTGGCTATAAATGAATAAAACTGCGGATGCAACATTGGTTCTCCCTGAAAATAAAGATTCACATTACAGAGATATGGGGCAAGCTCTTTTATCACCTTTTTATAAAGCTCAATATCCATATATCCCCTCTTCCTTTTCATTTGTCCCGATCCCGAAGAGCACTGAGGACAGTTAAGATTGCAGTTATTTGTCAGTTCGACACCAATTGCTAATGGCATGCCCCATATCTCAGCCTTACCGGTAACAGAAGAGTACAGATATGAATATCCTGCCCTGATCAGATTAAACGGTTTTACAAAAGATGCCTTCATTGATTTTATTAAGTGAAAAAGATGTCCGGACCACTAAGTTGCACTAAGGATAAAAAAGAAACAATAGAAAGATAGAAATAAATTATCACATTGATCATAGGGTAAAATAACAGCTCACTGGTCTTAGGTTTGAAATGGAAAGAATACAGTATTCAAAGACAAGATGTACTAAAATTTTAAACTTAATAAATCAAAGCCATGAAAACATTTAAACATTTATCATTACTTGCAGCAGTTCTCCTGCTGGCCTTAGTAGCCCAGACTGCATCTGCCGGTAATCCTTCAAACAAGAAGAATCCCCAGCAGAATCTTATTACGATTAAGGGAAAGGTAATTGATGCAGAGACAAGGGCTCCCCTTGTATTTGCAACTGTTGCCGTAAAAGAATCCAATGTTGCCATAGTTACAAACATTGACGGGGAATTCACGCTTAAAGTTGGTGACCTTTCAACTTCTAAAAGCCTCGAAATATCATTTGTAGGTTATAAAAACAAAGTTGTTCCTTTTAGCGATCTTAAGGAAAACGGTTCAAAGAACGTAATTGCGCTTGAGGCTGCACCTATTCCTATCAAGGAGATTATTGTCAAGCCACTTGATCCTATTGCTATTGTTGAAAAGGCTATATCCAACATAGGTAAGAATTACGAGTCGGTTCCAAACCTTATGACAGCATTCTACAGGGAAACAATAAGGAAAAACCGTACTTATGTCTCTATCGGAGAAGCAGTGGTTGAGATCTTCAAGGCTCCTTATGACAGCGACGT
>Ga0315272_10000202_pt1 | contig 28717 bp, 23 predicted proteins | sample C3_middle_MG_FD_203918 | JGI IMG/M metagenome (GOLD analysis project Ga0315272, IMG submission 203918) | Sediment microbial communities from Yellowstone Lake, YNP, Wyoming, USA - C3_middle | ecosystem: Environmental > Aquatic > Freshwater > Lake > Sediment | place: USA: Wyoming | collected...
GAGCCTGTATGTAACCGGTTTCCCCGGTAAAACAGTCGCTTTTACACCTGAAATGTTTATAACAGTCGTATCGCTGTGGATCAGCCTTCCGCCTGCACTCAGAAGATCAATACCGGCAGAGAATGCATAGTTTGGAGCAAAATATTTATTATACGACAGTCCGAAATTGAACCCTGCCCTGGCACCATTGCTTTTTACCTGGCTTATATCGGGTGAAAACCAGCTTATTACGGGGTCAGCATGTATTCCGAAACCTATCCGCTGCTGTGCATTTAGTAATTGCACTGGCATCCATGTTAAAAGCAAAATGAATAAATATTTTATATGAGCCTCTTTATTGAATTTTAAGATTTTCATTTCAGAATTTTTGAATATCAGTAATTACTTTAGTCTTAATTCCATTAGATGCTGACTTAGTTTTGCATCCCAGTGTAAAAATAACAAATAATAAGAGAAGTTATTGTATCGTTTATTTTAGTAGTCTTGTAAACTGGAAATCTTTAAACTTCAGGTTTTATAAAAAATAGTATGAAAAGCAGGTTTTTAATTCTGATCCTTATATTGATTTTGGCACAGGCTACTGTATCATGCAAAAGGAATCATTACAGAGTCAACACCTCATCAACAGGCGTAACGATAGAGATAAAGAGACTTGAAAAGGATCTCTTTTCATTGAATCCGGATCAGGTGATTCCTGCAATACCCTCGCTTAAAAAAAAGTATGGAGGATTTCTTCAGCTGTTCAGTCTTGTAATCAATACTGGTGATATCAGCGATGACTCATTCGGAGATCTGCTTCTCAGGTTCTGTTCAGATAAACAGAATTATGAGGTATATAATCAGACTGAGAAAAAATTCGACAATATTGGATTTATTGAGGATGGGCTAAAGGATGCTTTCAGGCATTATAAGTACTATTTTCCTGATAAAAATATTCCGGCAGTATTTACCTGTATCACAGGCTTCAATAACAGCATTATTACAGGAGACTCTCTGCTAGGGATAGGACTTGACAGATATCTGGGAGCTGACTGCCCTTACTATCCGCGGCTCAATATATTCAAATATCAGGCTGCAAGGATGACACCAGAAAATATAGTTCCTGATTGTATGTATGGCTGGGCTGCTTCAGAATGGGATTTTTCAGCGCTGAAATACCCTGCTGATAATGTTCTCGCGGAGATCATTCATAATGGAAAGCTAAAGTATTTTGAAAAATGCATGCTTCCTGAAACAGCCGATGATATAATTTTTGGGTTCACAAAAGAACAGATGAAATTCTGCCAGAATAATGAGGGTCAGATGTGGCAATACCTGGTGGAGAATAACCTTTTATTCAGCACCGACCAGCTGACAATACGCAAATTAACGGGTGAAGCACCATTCACCGGCTATTTTACCAAGGAGTCACCGGGTCGCGCTGCCGACTGGATCGGTTTCCGGATCGTTGAGTCATTTATGACCAGTAACAAGGGAGAGGAGCTTGAGGAAATGTTGAAGAGCACTGATATTCAGAATATTCTGGAAAAAGCAAAATACAGCCCGCAGTAAAAAAGAAAAGGGGCATACAAAAGCATGCCCCCGTATCAGTTTTTTCAATTGTAATACTATGCAGGGTGAATTGCCTCAACAGGGCAAACATCAGCACAAGCACCACAGTCAGTGCAAATATCCGGATTAATTTTATAGATATCGCCTTCTGAAATTGCTTCAACAGGACATTCATCAATGCATGTTCCGCAAGCAGTACAATCGTCATTAATTTTGTAAGCCATTTTGATTATTTTTTGATTAATTAATTACAATTAGTGTACAAAATTACCTTTATTTTTCAAATTGAAAAATAAAGATGACAAATATATGAGGTAATATTTTTTTATCCTCTTTTCTTCTCACTTCAAAAAATTATAAATAAGCCAGCTCAGGTTCGCCACACCAGTCTTCAATCCTGCCTCATCAAGATCAAAATCAGCAGTATGCAGTTTCTTCATCTCAGCATCTTTCTTCCTGATTCCAACACGATAATATAGCGAGGGTGCCAGCACGGAATAAAACGAAAAATCATCCGAGCTCATTCTGATATCGAATGATTCAATATTATTTTTTCCAAGAAGCTCTTCACTCAACACGATTGCCCTGGCAGTCAGTTCTTCATCATTCCAGAGTACAGGGTAGCCCTCAGCAATATTGACATCTATTGTGACCCCAAACTCTGCTCCTGTTTCTGCAGATATTTGTCTGATAACTGCCAGTCCCCCTGCTCTCCATTTCTCGTCAAAGGTTCTGAAAGTACCTGCAATATAGACATTCTCAGGTATTACATTAGTGGCTCCTTCTCCCGATATCCTGCCAATCCCAAGGACTGTCGGTATCTGGTTCGCCTTCTGTAATTCCGCAATTTTTTCCTTCAGCCTGATTACCAGCTTAGACGCAATAAAGATCTGGTCGGTTGTCAGTCCGGGCAGTGCCGCATGTCCGCCGCGCCCGGAGATTGTTATATAAATTTCATCGCATGAAGCCATATATCTTCCCGCCTTATAACCGATTTTCCCGGTTTCAAGTTCAGGAAGAATATGTTGTGCGATTATGATATCAGGTTTGGGATCATTAAGTTCCCCCGACTCTATAATCATTCGTGCCCCACCCGGAGACTTCTCTTCTCCCGGTTGAAATACCAGAAGTATTGTCCCGTCCAGCTGATCTTTAATGCAGTCAAGCAACTTTGCTGTTGCCATAAGCATAGCCATATGTCCATCGTGTCCACAGGCATGCATTTTCCCCTGATTAATACTGATGTAGTCAGTATCGTTTTTCTCATTTATTGGCAGTGCATCCAACTCAGCCCTCACTGCAACAACTTTGCCTCCTTTCCCTTTCCCCCTGATAGTTCCAATGATTCCTGTACCGGCAATGCCCTTTCTGTATGGAATGCCATTTTTGTCAAGCCAGTTACAGATATAAGAAGAAGTATTTATCTCTTCAAATGATAATTCAGGATTCCTGTGGAAATGCCGGCGAAGCATAACAACCTCATCTGTAAGCTCTGAGGATTTTGAAAGAATAACTTCCTTAATTCCAGACATTTTAAGTTTTTTAGAAAAGATAATTAAAAATCCAGGCTGAATGACAGGTAGAAAATTTTGGGCAGAACGTAATGATTTTCGATTCCCCATGCCCAGTCGGCCCTGATAAAATATCCAAACAGCTGGGCTCTGGCTCCGGCACCAAAACCTTCAACTATAGGGTCTCTGTTTGAGTCAAGTGTCACTGAAACAGGACCATTGGTATAGGTCTGGCTATCATAACCATTTTTGCCCGACCATGGTGAAGTCCCCGACCATGCCGTTCCCACGTCAGCAAATCCGACAATCTGAAGGCTATTCAGGAAATTTGAACGAAGAGGATGCCCGGCAAGATATCTCACAACAGGCCACCTGAACTCACTGTTAATAAGTGCAAAACTGTTCCCGTTGCGCACATTCTGTGAAAAACCTCTCATATTGGTGGCCAGAGTCTGAAAACCATAATTTACATTGGGTGTCACCGGTATAGTATTGTCAAACATAGGAACCTTATTAAAGAGATATCCCATCCAGTTATCAACTCCTCCCAGGTAATAGAGAAGCTTGGTAGGACCAAACGAGGTACTTGCTGCAAACCTGTTGGCCCAGATCAGCTCACGGTGAATCCTGATATATTTCCTGAAATCAATTCCAAGAACAACCATATCCGACTTTTTCCTTGTCAGCTCCTTGTAGTATTCTCCGAAGATCTTGAACCTGGTTCCGAAGTAAATATTTATAGTTCTCTTCCTGGTATTATCAAATATGATTTCGCCCTTTAAACTTGCCCATTGCTGGGATATATTCTTGTAGTTGAGTGTAGCAATATCAGTTGCAAGATAGACATGTTTATCGTACCGGTAAGAGAGAGTACCCCTCAGAGTCAGAACGGGTGTTATGGGTTTTGAAAGTGAGAAGTATATATTCTGCATATGAGTTTTGAAGAGGCTCGAATCATCTGAACTAAAGTATGTTTCCCTGTGATAGATCAGTTGTTTGTCAAACTTGCCCTTAAGATTTTCAATGCTGAGAAGATATTCGTTACTATCGAAGTTCCCGGCAAATCTGAAGCCTCCTGTGATCCTGTAGTCCTCAAAAAGATCAACAGCTCCGATTTTGGTGAGCACATTTACCCCCGGATTGAAATAGGGTGCCCCACCGCTATATACCTGATAGGAATTATTCAGAAAACTGAAATCCACCTGTGTGGCAATATAATTATTATAGAATGAGGTCTCATAGATCCTGATAAGGGGAAGATTGATCTGTCCGGTATCCAGATCTATATCCATATATTTTTTCCGCCACAGCTGATTATAATAATTTTGTTTCTCCTTCTCGAAAATGTAGTGATTGATATCGATAGGCTCATTTTTGATGTAATATTCATAAAGAGGCTTCTTCAAAGTATCTCTCATCTTCTTTTCTTCTGAGACGAGCCATTGCCGCAGCTGCTCAATACTGTCAGCCTTATGATAATACTGATTTTTTTCCAGGCGCAGTTTCGTATTGACAAGATCAGAGGGTTTAATTGTGTTTAACTGACTCTGTTGACCTTTTCTCAGGAGGTAGTTTCTTTTACTGAAGATCACCTCCCCGAATGGATCAGTGCCATCTACAACCGAATGATTAATAATATTACGGTCATAATTTGTTTGCGGGGATGAACTGAGGTAGTACCTGTAATGCGCAATTGTATCAATAAAACTTATAGAACTGTCGAATTTTGCAAGATACCGGTTATAGATCCCATTCTGGTCGCCCAGATAGGTGATTTTATTTTTTCCTGATTCGGCTGCCTGTATTCTGTTGGTGTACTTTCCTTCGGTAAGCCTTACCAGGACATTGCTTTTTCTGGCAATATTGTAAGTGAAAAGATCGTAGGTAAGTGATACCTTCTCAAAAGGACTGGCTGTATTAGTAATCGTATCTGATAATCTGTTCGACGAAAAAATTATTTCATCGGGGGAATTCTTAAGGAAGGATGGATAAAGATCATCAGCTATGTCTCTGGTAATCTGTTCGTTTGTGCCTGAGGATATGGTGTGTATATATATATCTGTTATTCCGTCTTTTACAGCTGAGAAGACAAGCCGTGAGCCCTCTGGTGAATATGAAAAGTCAAGGACCTTATCAAAATACAGCAGTAATCTCTTATCTGTTTTCTTCTCATTTACCCTGTAGAAGTACATCATCAGGTCGAGCTTCTCGTCATTAATGAATGTGAGTATTTTTCCGCTGGGATGCCAGGCAATTACAGGATATGTCTTATCAAGTATCTGTTCGAACTTAGGCTCTTTCCTGAAAATTATTTTTCTTTTTCCAGTTGCCTGATTGTAAAGCCAGATCCTTTTTCTGCCCCAGTCGTTGGTAACGTAGGCAATGTAATCTCCGCCCGGACTTACCTTTACCTGTTGGATGATCTGTTCCTTCCTCGATTTAACGATGGTTTTTCCATCGGCATCAGGTTGATTTTTATCGCCTGAATATTCATCGGAATAAAATGTTTTCCACTCCTTCAGCAAATCTTTGAGATTCTGTCCTATGACATACAGGAACCCGTCATTTACATTCTTGTAAATTTTTGTAAGATAGATAATGTTAGGAATTAGTGCGTTGCCATATTTTTTCCCGATAAATCTCCAGAATGACTCACCTGCAAACACGGCATCATCGTATTCGAGATGATTGATGTTTTTGAATTTACCCGACCTGAGTCCGTCTTTTACCCTGTTTTCAGCTTCATAATCCCAGCTTCCGCCAACATATTTGACCAGACCCTTAATATACCAGTCGGGCATATAGATAAGGGAGGAACTGGACACTCTGTCTTTGAGATCGGCATTATAAAGCATTTCATTGATAATCACTTCTGTAATAGAGGCTTCGATCTGGCGTTTATAATCTTCATGATCACCTTCATAGTAGAGCATCACCTTGTTCTTGATGATACGGTTGAAGCCTCCGGTATTGTAGCTGTCTTCATCAAAAGTTACAAGGCCGATATTGGATTGTCGGTATTCTGAATTTCTGTTATATATCACGAAGATCATCCTCTTTTCAAGAGTGTAATCGAAAAAATCTTCGATCTCGGCGAGTTTCTTTTTTGCATAATCTGCAGTGAACTGGGCAAGATCCCGCCCATACTCGTTAAAATAGCAGTCAAAATCATCAAACCTGTAGAACTGCCAGTAGAAATCGTTGTACTGAACCCTGTTTTTTCCGAACGACATTTGCAGTCCGTTATAGAACTGGCCATTTGCATTTAAAAACATGAAACATCCTATGAGGATGGTAATCAGCTTTTTGATATGTTTTTTTACAAAGGTCTTCATTAGGTAGCCGGAGCTCAAATTAACAAAAATTGTTCCAAAGCATCCAGACTCAACAGCAAAACTAATGATTATCTGTTTTAAACTATCTAAAAATCTCAAACTTTATTATTTTTACGCAGCTTTACAGTAACGTAATTTTGAAGCCTGATTTTTGTAAAATATCATGCAACCAAATCCGTTCTGTTTTAGTTATATGAGTGAATTTGAATGTACATTGCATATATTTGTAAAACTTTAAGAAATTTCTACAAACATTAAAACCATGTTGATATGAAACGAGTATTCTTTATTTTTTCGCTGCTGATAATGGGGATCGGGGTCATGGCTCAGGTAGCAACCACCAAAATGCAGGTCTCTGACACAGAACATAATTTCGGAACTTTCAAGGAAGAAGCCGGAAAACAGACCTATGATTTTATTGTTACCAATACAGGAACAGAGCCTCTGATAATTCAGAATGTACAGCCTTCATGCGGCTGCACGACTCCGGAATGGACAAAGCAGCCTATACCGGTTGGCGGAAAAGGAAAAATTACGGCTATTTATGACCCCACAAACCGCCCCGGTGCATTTAACAAGACTCTCTCAGTATATGCCAATACAAAACCGGAAGTTGTTGTTCTCGTAATAAAGGGAGAAGTCATTCCACATGAGAAGACAATTGAAGAACTATATACTTTCCAGGTTGGAGCTATCAGGTTTGAAAGCAATCATATGGCATTTACCAATGTTAAGAAGAATGAAAAGAAGATGAGAGTTATGCAGCTTATCAATACTTCCAAAGAACCTGTTAAAGTTGAATTTGATGCATTGCCAGCTCACCTGACTCTGAAATCAAATCCTGAAACTCTGAAACCTGGTCAAAAAGGTATAGTAGAGGGAACCTATGATGCTACCAAGAACGGTGGATGGGGCAATGTAAGCGATATGGTGAAACTTAAGCTGAATGGTGTTCTCCAGGAAAACCTGTATTATTATGTTTCTGCCAACCTGGTTGAAGATTTTTCTTCTCTCACAAAGGAACAGCTCGATAATGCTCCTGTTTTCAAAGTTGAATCAACAACTGTTGACCTAGGTAAAATAAAAGGCTCAACACAGAATGAGGTGGTTTTCAATTTTAAAAATGAAGGCAAAAGCGACCTGCTCATCAGGTTTATCAGGTCAACATGCGGTTGCACAGCAGTTCAGCAGGGACCTCAGGGAGTTGGAATAAAACCAGGTGAATCAAGTACCATTAAAGCTGTGTTTAATTCCGGTAGTTATTCAGGAAAAGTGACAAAAGCTATCTACGTCTATACAAATGATCCTAAGAATTCTGAACTTGTATTAATGCTTACCGCCGATGTAGAACAACCTGCTCCGGTGAAAAATTAATGGAGAACAAAAAAGAATTTAAAAGTTCACTTGAATTACACAAGGGTATCCCTCAGCCTCCCAGTATCAATCCTGATGTTTTGTCAAAGTCAGGAAGGAGGAGGAAGAGGAATTATTCTGCTGATGAATATGTTTCCGGTATTCTTTCAGGGAACCGGACCATTCTGAGTCAGGCTATCACTCTTGTTGAAAGTTCATTGTCTGAGCACTATGAGATAGCGCAGGTAATAATAGAGAAGTGTCTTCCTTTCAGTGGCAAGTCGATCAGGATAGGAATCACCGGAGTTCCGGGAGCAGGCAAGAGCACATTTATTGAAACTTTTGGCCTGCATATTACAGGAGAAGGCAGGAAACTGGCAGTTCTGACTATCGATCCAAGCAGCGAAGCTACCAAGGGAAGCATCCTTGGTGATAAAACAAGGATGGAGCAGCTCAGTATACATCCGAATGCTTATATACGACCTTCGCCCACAACCGGTGCCCTTGGAGGCGTAGCAAGAAAAACCAGGGAAACAATAATATTGTGCGAGGCGTCGGGTTTTGATACTATTCTTATTGAAACTGTAGGAGTGGGCCAGTCAGAAACAGCTGTTCATTCCATGACTGATTTTTTCCTGCTTCTGATGCTTGCCGGTGGAGGAGATGAGCTCCAGGGTATTAAAAGAGGTATAATGGAAATGGCTGACATGATAGCTATTACCAAAGCAGACGGGACTAACAGGATTTTTGCTGAAAATGCCCGTGTAGTATTTGAAAACGCCATACATTTCTTCCCGAAGAAACCGTCAGGCTGGAGACCACAGGTACATGCCTGTTCCGCCCGGACAAATTCCGGCATCACCGAATTGTGGGATATCATACTGGAATATGAAAAATTCACAAAGAGTTCGGGTTACTTCGAAAGATTCAGGAAAGAACAGGCAGTCAAAAGAATGCATGATACAATTATCGAGTATCTTAACAACTCCTTCTATAGTTCTGATGATGTGCGTTATCTTTTACCTGAAGTAGAACACCAGCTTTATGAAGGTACCATCACTTCCTATAAAGCTGCAATAAAGATGCTGGATAAATATTTCAAAAGGCAAACAGAATAATTATTGATATCTTTGTCAGCCCGGAGTGGACTTTATCATTTACAAATCAAAACTTATATTATATGAAAAGAGTAATTTATCTATTTATAGCTTCTATTTTATTCTCATGTTCATCAAAGCCTCATTATACAATAAAGGGAAAAATTGAAGGATCAGACAGTGTGACTTTTTATCTTCAGAAAAGAGCCGGAGCAAAAACTGTTTCAATCGATTCAGCTGTTTCAAAAAAGGGATTATTCACGATGAAGGCAGGCTCTATAAAATATCCTCAGATGGTATTTCTGGTTGCCGGAAACAGTAAAAAAAGGACCTCGTTTTATCTCGAGAACACTGAAATACAAATTACTGGCAAAATGGATTCTCTTTACAAAGCATCAATAACGGGATCCAAAACCCAGGACGAATATAATTCTCTTATAAAGGCTAACAGGTTATTAAGTGAACAGTATTCGAAGATCGTCCTTAAACACCAGTCTGCAAGCCAGACAGGCGATACAGCTTCTATTGCCAGACTTGAACATCAGCTTGATTCAATGCAAACTGCAATGAAAAACCTTCAGGTGAGTTTTGTAAGGGAACATCCCGGTTCATATGCTACACCGTATATATTGTCAGCCCTGACCTATTCCCTGCCGGAAGATGAAACAGAAAAGATGGTTAATGCACTGGATACTAATATTATGGCTCTTCCTGAAATTAAGAGTCTGAAAGACAGATTAATCGGAATGAAGGCAGTTAATATAGGTAAAAAGGCTCCTGATTTTACCCTGAATGATGTAAACGGAAAACCTGTTTCACTCTCATCCAAAATTGGAGCAAAGTTGCTCCTGATAGATTTCTGGGCCGGATGGTGTGGACCATGCCGTGAGGAAAACCCCAACGTCGTGAAAGTTTATAACGAATTTCATAAAAAAGGATTTGATATCATCGGTGTTTCTCTCGATCATGAAAAAGACACATGGGTTAAAGCTATCAAAGATGATAAGATTACCTGGACTCAGGTTTCAGATCTTCTTTGGTGGGATAATGCTGCAGCCAAATTATATTCAGTGAGAGCAATCCCTGCAAATTTTCTTATTGATGAAACAGGAATGATAATCGACAAAAATCTTCGTGGCAAAGAGCTTTATGATAAGGTAAACTCGGTGCTGGGAGGGAAGAAATAATTACGAATTACGAATTAGGTATTGCATCCTTATTTATTTCTTCGAGGATAAAACCGGTTCCTCTGACGGTCCGGATATCAATGTTTTTATCCTCTGAAACATATTTTCTTAACCTGCTGATAAACACATCCATGCTTCGCCCAAGGAAATAATCATCCTCACCCCAGATCTCTGTGAGTATATCTTCCCTGGCGAGTATTTTGTTTTTATTGATGATGAAATACTTCAAAAGCTGAGCCTCCTTCAGGGTCAGCTTTTCCTTTGTGTTTCCGCAGATAAGTTCGAGAGTGTTATATTTCAGCACTGTTCCTGAAACTTTGTATTCATCATTCGCTGAAGAGTAAGCTCTTTTAAGAATATTGTTTATCCTGAGTATTAATACCTCAGGATCAAACGGTTTTGTGATATAATCATCCGCACCGATTTTCAATCCTCGAACGATATCCTCCTTAAGGCTCTTTGCAGTAAGGAATATAACCGGTACATCGGGCTCTGCTTCTTTTACTTTCTCGGCAAGGGTGAATCCATCCATTTCAGGCATCATAACATCGAAAACGCAGATGTCGGGTTTCTCCTGGTTAAACAGATCCCATGCTTCCTTGCCGTCGCGGCCAAGGCGCACATCAAAACCGCTTATACTTATATATTGAGTAAGGATATTGCCAAAATCCCTGTCGTCTTCTGCAACTAAAACTTTCATTTCCTAAGTATTTTAATGTAAGTTGGTCATTGTTATAGTAAAGATACTAAATTTTTGCACTTGCCCCGTTATACCAGCTGCCACTGACTTATTTACTCCTCAGCTATAATTTAATAAGTTAGTGGATGGTTATTGATTATTCTGCTTTTACAATCCCCGACAGGTCAGAAATACCATTTTCATTTATAGCTTCAATCCTGAAATAATACGGGATATCCTTATCCATTGCTTTCAGCCAGTATTGATTAGCCCCATATACCATTATGCAATTATATAATTTATCAGGAGCGGTGCCCATATATATATTATAAGCATAAGCATTGTCCACAGCTGTCCATTTAAGCCAGGCGCTTCGCTTATCCTTTTCGGTGCGAAGTACAATAAAATCCGAAACCGGATCCGGCTTATTTCCATGACCATTACCAAAAACGCGTAAACCGCTTATAGCAAATTTGCCGGTAGGAAGATGCAGGTTTTCAAGTTTGATATAACGGGCTTCAACAGGTGCAGTTAATTCGATATAATCGTGTGGCACATCAGTAAGGTTTTTACTTTTGTCTGCAAGCAACGACCATTTTTTGCCATCAGTTGAGTAGTATAGTTTATACTGATGATAGAGTCCGGGCTGCTTCCCTAAGATGGTAGCATTCTGGTCAGCATAATTTATCTGTACTGTTTTTATTGAAGAGATCTCTCCAAGATCGCTTGAGATCCATTCTCCTGCGTCGCCTGTTTTTGCCGCCCAATAAGTTTTAATACTTTCATCAACAGCATAGTTGGGGGCATAGCCCTGAAGGGAAGATGAGACCTGAACCGGTTTATTGTAATTGAGAAGCATCCATCCTGTGAATCTGCTTTTGAGATGGTCTTCAACGCCATCCGGGAGATACTGTGGGTAATCGCCAAAGGATGTGTTGCAGTACATGATGTTGTCTTTATCAAATCCTGCGGGCCATATCCCAAGCCTTCTTTCAAAGCTGTTTTTTACGGAGATCGATATTGTGCTGATGTGCCAGTAGTTATTCCACTTATCCTGGTATGTTGCTCCATGTCCAGCTCCCCTTGCAAAACCGCCTGGTTTGTAAGAAAGCGGCATTGACTGGTGAACGAAGTTTCCCAATGGATGATCAGAAACAGCGACACCGTCAGCATAACCGCTGATTTCAGTTCCCGGAGCCCCGTACTGCAAAAAATATTTTCCATTGTGTTTTGTCATCCAGGCACCCTCAATAAAAGGATTGAGGAAGGTATTATCGGAGTATTCTCCGAAGCGCTGCCATCCGTATTTTTCAAAATTCAGCAGCAACAGCTCTTTCCTGGTGCCTATAGGGGTGAATGTTTTTCTGTTTATTTCTATGCCATAAATTGGATATGAATTGCTGCTGCCATTATACATATATAGTTTTCCATCGTCATCAGTGAAAAAATCAGGATCCCAGCCACCAATAGAAAAGGCATCAACGGCTTCCTTCCAGTCATCAACTTTAGGATTTGTACTCATCCAGATGGGGAAGTTAGACGAATAGGTTGAGCCGAAGACCAGGAGTGTATCACCCTGTACCCAAACAGCTGGAGCACAGAGGTCATCATATACTTTATGATAAGGCTTCAGAAAAGACCTTGGAACAAAATTCCAGTGATTCATATCGCTGCTCCACCAGTAGCCCCATTGATTGGTTGAAAAGAGATAATAATCACCTTTAAACATCACTATAACAGGATCAGCAGTTGCCCTGTGCTTGCCTGCTACTGTAAAATTCGGAATAGGACAATAGCCATAATCCAAATTAATAGGATTGCAGAAAGTCTTTTGCCCTTCCATTCGCAGGAATAAAAATGAAAACAGAAAGACTAAAGAAATAATGCGGATCTTCTTCATATTATAAAATTAAGTTCCAGTTCTTTTTAATTAAGAAATACTTATGAAATTGTAGGCAGTGTGACCGTAAAAGTCGATCCTTTTCCGAGCCTGCTGCTCACTGTTACGTCACCGCCATGAGCCACGGCAATTTTTTTAACATAGTAAAGACCTAATCCGAGTCCCTTGAATTTGTGAATATTCCCGGTTGTGGCTCTGTAAAATTTATCGAAAACATGTTTCTGGTCGATTTTATTAATACCTATTCCATTGTCTGAAACCTTTATGCAGATACTGTTCTCGGTTTTAAATCCTTCGATATCTATCTCTGGTTTCTTATCTGAGTATTTTACAGCATTCGACAGCAGGTTATTAAGCAGGGTTGTGAAATAGACTACATCGAGGTCAACTTTTGCCCCGCTGAAATTATATTTTTTGTATATCTCAGCGCTATTTCCTCCGCCGTGTTTAAAACTGTCAACAACATCATTCATTATCTCCTCTATCTCCACTGTTTTTTTATCGAGCTGGAACTGGGTCCTTTCCCACATGCTTATTTCCAGGATCATATTTATCAGCTGATTCAGATGAACACTCTGTTTCCCTATCAGTTTTGCAGTTTCCAGTATTTTTGAATCATCAGACCTGATCTGCGGCATCTCAAGTGTCTTCCCGGCAACAGTAATAGTTGACAGAGGAGTCTTTAACTCATGAGTCATATTATTAATGAAATCGGTTTTAAGGTCGGAGAGCCTTCTTTCTTCTATCAGATTCCGGTAGGTGATCATAAACATGATTCCAACCAGCAGAATACTTAGGATGCTTAATCCCAGGGATCCTGACATCTCCTTCAGGATAGCCTTTTGTTTGTCTGCAAAATCTATATAATAGTCAAAGTGCAGCCAATAATTGTTTCCTACCAGGATTGGCGCTGTGACAAGGATCCGTGAACTGGCCATTTCAGCCGCTGTGGGTCTTCTTCCTCTATCGCCTGCCTTCCGGCTCGTATAACCTTCCCTCTGATAGACCAGAATTGTATCTTTGTCTATCAGCTCCACTTTATTGAGATTAATCGTATACTTGAAATTTCTATCGACACCGTGGCTCTCGAAGTATGAGGAAAGCATATCTGAGAGATCCTGTTCTTTATTAACGGCAACAGAGAAGTAATCGAAAATATCCTTTTTCTTTGAATCTATCTGACCAGGATCCTTTAATGCCTGTAAATCTTTAATAGCCTTTCCGGAGTACTCATCAAGAATTATTCTTACAGTGTCAAAACCGTCTGTTCCCATCCCGCTTCTTATAGATCCCCATGCCTCCCTTGACCATATAGTATACCTGATGGCAAATGATTCGTTTTTCTGTTTATAGATTCCAACTATAATAAAGATTTGTACAGATATAAGAATCAGTATAGATGCGACTCCAATGAACAGAACTGTATTCTTGTTTTTCATCATCTTTTTTTACTTTCTCAAATTTATTCAATTTATTGATACCCCGTTATGGTTGGCAAAACATTAACCCTGCGTTAACCCACTGTTAACAAAGAACTGTGTTTCATGGCTGTATCTTTACATCGTCTAACTAATAAAACAGGGCAGTCATGAAAAAGTACAGTTTATTTTTAACAGTTATTTTCCTGATCTTAATCGGTTCTTCTTTTCAGCAGTTAGCTGCACAGGAAAAGAGCAAGGTAGATGCGGAAAAGGATGCAAAGATTCAGCAGGCCATTGATGCTCAGAAAAAAGCCATGGCAGAGCAGAAGAAAGCTATGTACGATTCTCAGCAGAATCTGAGAAAGAAGCAGATTGAAATTGAATACACATCAGATTCTCTTTCGAATGATCTGGAGAATGCTGACAGGGACAGGGCAAAGATCTTTATGACCATGCCGAGAGGCGACAGGTCATTCGACTTTGATAATCAGTTTGTATTTGCAGGTCAGGATATGGGAAACTGGTATGGTCATTCTATGGGCGATGCGGAAAAAACTACCTGGGATTTTTCGAAAAGTGTGAAGGACAACACCTTCTCGAGAGATTATACATTTGATGTTGATAAAACATCCAAATCAGTAGTAATGTCGGTGATGGGCGATTGCAAAACGGGGGAGATACGTATAAAGATAATTATGCCAAACGGGAAAAACTATTCAGATATACTGATCGATGCATCGGGTAACCTCAACTGGAGAAAATCGTTTAACATTTCTGAGAATGAAAATCAGGATAAGACAGGTGACTGGAAATTCCAGATCTCATCATCCAAGGCGACAGGCTTTTTCAAGATTTCGCTTCAGGCATTTTAGTTTTTATTCCTCATAGTCATGGGACCGGAGTGGTTAACCGGTCCCATTTTTTATTTTATTCCGGCAGTTCTTGCTTTGCTCCCAAACTCCGATTCCTTTATAACTTATATTATTTTATTTGCTACAATTAAACCATTTGTTCTGATATATGTTAATTTTGTACCCATTGATCACTTTTCCGGATAATGAGAAGAATATTTTATTTGCTTATACCATTATTTTTAACCTCCTGCCATAATAATGCTGCAGATACCGGGAACAAAATAATAACAGTAAGTATTGCCCCTTTCAGTTACTTCGTTGAACAGATAGCAGGGAATGATTTTACAGTTAATGTAATGGTACCTGTAGGCGCGGATCCCCATACCTATGAGCCATTCCCCGACCAGATAATCAAACTCAGAAAATCTGTTGGCTATATAAGCAATGGCTACCTGGGTTTCGAGATGAACTGGCTCGACAGATTTTATGATACAAATCAGACAATGAAAAGGCTAAATCTGGGAGAAAGTATAGTCCCTCTAGCATCTGAGCATCACCATGAAGGAGGTCATATTGAAGGCGCTGATCCGCATTACTGGGTATCGCCAAAATGTGCACTGGCAATGGCTTCCTCTGTGAAAGCATTCCTCTGTGAACTTAATCCTGCAGGGAAGCAGAAGTATGAGGCAAATTGCAATATTCTTAATTCCAAAATCAGAGAACTTGACAGCCTGGCCGGAAAACTCTTTTCCTCTGATCAGGTAAAATCTTTCATGATCTATCATCCTAACCTGGCTTATGTTGCCAGGGATTACGGCCTGGAGGAAATTCCGGTAGAATTTGAGGGGAAGGAACCATCTCCTTCTAGGATGAAAGACCTGATAGACCGGGCGAGAAAAGAAAAGCTGAAAATCATTTTCGTTCAGGTAGAATATGATAAGAAAAATGCAAAGGCAATTGCAGGAGAAACAGGTGCCCGTGTTGTCTCAATTGATCCATTGTCAGCTGACTGGTTCAAATCGACGAAAGATATTATCAATGCCATTCATGAAAGTCTAACCGAAAGTTCAAAATAGAAGAAACAGATGGCATATTTATTTGAAATGAATTCGTTATCAGCTTCTTATGGTGCAAATGTTGTCATCCATGATGTTAACTTCACTGTTAATGAGAATGATTTCATAGGTGTCATCGGACCTAACGGAGGCGGAAAGACAACCCTTCTTAAAGTTATTCTGGGATTGCTTAAACCTGCGCAAGGGAGAATTGTGTTCAACGAAGAACTTCTGAACGGGAAAAGCATTGGCTATCTTCCGCAGATGTCGACAGGAGATGTGAATTATCCTGTAACTGTGCGGGATATTATTTTATCAGGACTCATGATCAGAAAGAGCATCTTCTCAGGAATGTCAGTTTCTGATAAGCTTAAAGCGGATAAAGTGATTGATGAACTTGGCCTGAATGGAATGTCAAAGTCAACATTGAATGAGCTTTCGGGAGGACAGATGCAAAGAGTGTTTCTCGGCAGAGCTATCATTGGAGACCCAAGGTTACTCCTTCTCGATGAACCCGGTAATTTTGTTGATACTACTTTTGAAAATGACTTTTATGAGAAGCTGAAAGATCTTAATAAACGGATGGCAATATTAATGGTTTCCCATGATATCGGAACAATTTCCGCACATATCAAATCTTTTGCCTGTGTAAACAGGAGCCTGCATTACCATCCTTCATCTGAAATCACAAATGAAGACCTTCTGGCATACGGATGCCCGATTCAGCTTGTTACCCATGGCGATGTTCCTCATACAGTACTTAAATACCATAGAAGTGGAGAGTAGTATTTTTCAATACGGATTTTTAGTAAAGGGACTTCTTGGAGCCATCTTTGCAAGTATTACCGCCGGGCTGGCCGGGACTTATGTCGTTTCAAAAAGGATGGTATTCCTGAGTGGAGGCATTACCCATGCTTCGTTCGGAGGGATAGGAATTGGTTATTTTCTGGGGATCAACCCAGTAATCGGAGCGGCTGTTTTTGGAATTTTGTCGGCTCTCGGAGTGGAGTATCTGTCGGTCAGGCAAAAGATCAGAGAGGATTCGGCAATCGGCATATTATGGGCATTCGGAATGGCAATAGGTATTATTTTCATCTATCTGACACCGGGTTACACCCCGAATCTCATGAGTTACCTTTTTGGTAGTATCCTTACAGTGTCGCATGCCGATATTGTTGCACTTGGAATCATGTCAGTTATTCTGATCCTCTATTTCGGTATATTCTACAGAACTATACTTTATATCTCATTTGATGAGGTTTTTGCCAGAACATACTCTTCTTATGTTGATGTTTTTAAATACATCACCACTTCACTCATCGCTCTTACAATCGTTCTCAATATCCGCATGGCAGGGGTAGTGCTGGTGATTTCGTTGCTTACCATTCCGCCAAATATTGCCATGTTATTTACCCGGGTTTATTTTAAAATTGTTATATGGTCGATAATAGCGGGTTTTATTGGCACCTCTGCAGGCTATGCAATTTCATATTTTGCAGGGATACCTGTCGGGGCTACAATTATTTTCACACTGGTAATAATATGGGTTCTGGCAAAGATGGCAAGCCTGCTGATTATGAAGTTATCAAGGTGAGATATGAATCATATCAATAATATAGTAAGTATTTAAAATAATTATAATTCTCGAATACAATGGACTACGATCTGATAATTATTGGCAGCGGACCCGGTGGGTATGTTGCAGCCATCAGGGCATCGCAACTGAAAATGAAGGTTGCAGTTGTTGAAAAAGCCGAAATTGGAGGTATTTGCCTCAATTGGGGCTGTATACCTACTAAATCCCTTCTGAAGAGCGCCCAGGTTTTTGAATATCTCACCCATGCTTCAGATTATGGAATTACCATCTCAGGTGAGGTGAAACCCGATTTCAGCGCAATCGTATCAAGAAGCAGGAGTGTGGCGAATGGCATGAGCAAAGGTGTGCAGTTCCTCTTTAAAAAGAATAACATTGAACATATAAATGGATTTGGGCGACTGGCAGGAAAGGATACTGTTGAGGTAACTGATCCGGAAGGAAATAAGAAAAGTTATTCCGCCACGAATATTATAATAGCTACCGGAGCAAGATCGAAGGAATTGCCAAATCTCAAGCAGGATGGGAAGAAGATCATAGGGTACAGAGAAGCAATGACACTCGATAAGTTACCTGGATCGATTGTAGTTGTTGGTTCCGGTGCAATTGGAAGTGAGTTTGCTAATTTTTACCAGTCTCTTGGAACGCAGGTTACTCTTGTTGAATTTCTGCCAAGGATAGTTCCGGTTGAAGATGAGGAGGTGTCGAAGCAACTCGAGCGTTCATTTAAAAAAATGAAGATGAGAGTAATGACTGACTCATCAGTTGAAGAAGTCGATACAACAGGAGAGAAGTGCAAGGTGACAATAAAAGCACCTAAAGGACCAGAGGTAATTGAGGCAGATATAGTTCTTTCTGCAGTGGGGATTACCACAAACATTGAAGGAATCGGACTTGAAGAATCGGGTGTCAGAACTGAAAAGGGGAAAGTTGTTGTGGATGATTTTTACAGAACCTCGGTTCCGGGTATTTTCGCAATCGGTGATATAGTTCATGGTCCTGCACTGGCACATGTTGCTTCAGCCGAGGGCATAATCTGCGTTGAGAAAATTGCAGGTGTGGACACAGAACCTCTTGATTATAAGAATATACCAGGTTGCACTTATACAACTCCAGAGATAGCTTCCTGCGGACTTACTGAAGCTGCTGCAAAAGAGGCAGGTTATGATATAAAGGTAGGAAAGTTTCCTTTTACAGCCTCAGGTAAAGCAAGTGCTGCAGGTGCCAAGGAGGGCTTTGTTAAGCTCATTTTTGATGCTGCTTACGGTGAATTGCTTGGTGCTCACATGATAGGTGCCAATGTTACCGAGATGATCGCTGAGATTGTTGTTGCAAGGAAACTTGAGACTACCGCTCATGAAATCATTAAAGCAGTGCATCCGCATCCAACCATGTCAGAGGCAATAATGGAGGCTGCAGCTGCTGCGTATGGAGAGGTGATACACCTGTAGTCAGATACAGTCTGTCGCATATTTTACATTTGTACTGCCAGTCTGATGAAGACAGATAGCACTGGTTGTAAATGGTGCTGTCCAGACACAGACTTTCGCAAGCGAGGGCATTTTCTGGATTGAGAAATCCAACAGAGATGTATTATGTCTTATATCCAGTGAGGTAAACAGGTTGCTGTATTCAGATTGATAAGAGCTCTCAGGAAGCTGTTATCAGGAATGCTGACTTTTGGTTCCTCGTCTTTCTTACACTGGCATAGTAACACTAATATCAGAAGAAATGCAATAGCTTTCATGATCTTTTTTATTATTAATAGGTTCAATGTATTCCAGCTGCTCGGTTGCAATTCGTGCCATCTAACCACACTGGTTTTATACTCATGCTCTTTTGAGGTGGTGTTTGTAAGGATTGTTTCGCTGTGGTCGCAAGGATCTGTCCATATATAATAAATCTGGCAGTTAATTAAGTGAATCTTGGTTTCCAAGAAATGAGTAAATTTGATAGTCTGCTACTTTGGCACGAATAATATCTCCTTCGCATGAGAAATTTTGTTAAAAATCTGAGTTTAGTTTGCCTTATAGCTCTTGGCATTCTCAATAGCTGTAAGCCGGATGAAACTTATCCTGTTCTTTCAACGACCGATGTAACTAGCATCACAGGAACTTCCTGTATCTCTGGTGGAACAATAATGAAGGAAGGATATTACCCGGTTATTAACCGTGGGGTTTGCTGGAGCAAACATTCTTATCCAAATATTACAGACAACATAACTTCAGATGGCACCGGAAAAGGAACATTTGTCAGTAATATTACCGGATTGAAAACTTCAACTGCATATTATTTAAGAGCATACGCAACAGATAAAGGTGGTACGGGTTATGGGAATGAAGTCAGTTTTACTACTTCGGATTATTGAATGATTTCTAATATGATGAAGATATAGTAACTTCAAAGCGGAGCATTTCAAAAAAATGTATTTGAGTCGAAGAAGCTTAAATTGGCTTTTTGGATAACAACTTATAGCTGCCACCTATTTCCCTCTCGTCACGCAACCTTTTTTAAAATTAATGCATCAATCTTTAACCAAATACTGGCTTTTAAGATAATTATTTTATATTTTTATGTTCTCATTAAGGCAAAAACCTTGTCGGAGGATAAAAAAATAATAAAAGGTTGTCTCGCCGGTAACAGGAGAGATCAGGAGCTTCTCTACAGGAGGCACGCGTCTAAGTTGTACGCCGTGTGTCTTCAGTATTCAGGCAATGATGAGGAAGCCAGGGATATTCTGCAGGAGGGATTCATCAAGATTTTTGAAAATCTTGAAAACTATAAGCATGAAGGTTCTTTCGAGGGATGGATGCGCCGGATAACTGTTAATACTGCGCTTGAAAAATTCAGAAGCAGGCATAATCTTTACCGCGTTGATGATATTGATGCTATAAAGGAACCTGATGCTGAGCCGGATAATGAGGATTATGCCGGTCTGGAGGCTAACGATCTGATAGAAATAATCAGAGAGCTGCCTACAAAATACAGAATGGTATTTAACCTGTATGCAATAGAAGGATATTCCCATAAAGAGATCAGTAAAATGGTTAATATTTCTGAAGGGACATCAAAATCAAATCTTTCCCGCGCAAGGGTAATCCTGCAAAGAAGAGTCGGGTCATATACAGGTATTAAGAAGAAAGCAGTAAATGAGTGAAAAAGGAGCAAATATTGACCTTCTCTTCAGAAACGGATTAAAGGATTATGAAGTTCTGCCGCCGCCTGATGTCTGGAATGGCATCAGTCCGTCAATTAAGGTAAAAGCACGTCCGGTTATATTTTTAAGGGTTGCGGCAATGATAGCAATCCTGGTGACTATCGGCTTCTTTACTTACCGGTGGAGCAATGAGATCTCAAAAACTCCGGCTTCTGTCTTATCCTTTAATGTTGCCGAACCTGTTCCCTTATTCTTATCCCCTGCTGAACGGCCTCAATTTACAGCGAAAAATAATGTGATCAACGAAACGGAAATCGTGTCTTCAAATAGTAATGAGATAACCGATCAGTCTGTTGCTGAAATGCCTCCCAGCGAGAAACCTGCTCTATTACAGGTATCGGAAATAAAGAATTCAAAGATGCTTTCAGTGGTAAACCAAAAATCCAGGAGAAGCTTATTGTTTTCTTCACTGAGTCCGGCAAATTCCGGTTCGGAAAGCATAGCTTATTCTGATTATCAATACTTACCAGCACTTCCTGATAATACACCGGCTAAAAAGACCGACCGTTGGTCTATTGCCGCTATGGCTTCACCAACATATTATTCGAGAATAACTTCAGGCAGTGATGATCTTTCAAACCAGCTGATATCTTCAGAGGAACCCTTATTCTCATATTCCGGCGGTTTGTCATTTTCTTACAAGATCTCCAGGAGATTTACCATCCAGTCAGGACTTTATTATTCATCTCTGGGTCAGAAAATTGATGGAATAAATTCTTTCAGCGGTTTCGGACAATACAATTCATCAAAAGGAGACCATAGCTTTGAGGTACTTACTGCGAACGGAACTGTCTTTACAAGCAATCCTGATGTCTTTTTGTCCTCAAATGCATCCTCAAGAATTGTTACCGATTATACAACTGATGTCTTTGATCCTAAGAAAGCCAGCCTTCAGCCGGTAAATACCTCCCTGAACCAGAACTTCAGTTATCTTGAGTTTCCGGTTGTCATAAAGTATAAAATTATTGACAAAACCATTGGTATTAACCTTCTCGGAGGATTTTCGTACAACCTTCTTGTAAATAATTCAGTAACAACCACTCTTAACGGTAGTCTTTACCCTGTTGGAGATACAAAAGGATTAAATCCGTTATCCTTAAGCAGTTCATTTGGTATGGGCATGGAATACAATATCTCCGGCAAACTATCTCTTAATCTCGAACCTACTTTCAGATATTATCTCAATCCTTTCAGTGTTACAACAGGTTCATATATTCACCCGTACTCATTCGGAATATTCTCGGGAGTATCTTATAAATTCTAGGCTGATCTAAAACAATTTTTTTAGCTGTCTGTCATTCCTTTAAATCAGCCACTCACTCAGAACTTTCACCGCTTATTAATTTACCATATCTGAAATTATTTTTCAGGTGCAAAAATGTTACCTTTGCACTTTGTTTTTAAAGGCCTGTGTAATTATGATAAATTCAAATAGGAAAACGTTACTTACTGCCTTTATTCTTACGGGTACAATTTTAATTTTACTGTTTGTTGCCCCGAGCTTTAAAGGATTTAGCAGTAGTCCCGACAAGGGGAAGAATCAGGTGTTGGATACGATTTATAATATCAGGACCTTTGATTTGCCCGCCAATATTACCTTCGCAGGGGAAAAAATGCCTCTCGATAATTTTGATACAAAGGAAAGTCTTCAGCGTGAGTTGCTTATCAGCGCTTACAGGCACTCTTCAACTATGTTGATTATAATGAGAGCTCATCGGTATCTCCCTATGATCGAAAAAATACTGAAGAAGAACAATATCCCTGAAGATTTTAAATATCTGGTTGCCGCGGAGAGTGATTACAGCAATGTGGTTTCACCTGCCGGCGCAACAGGTTTCTGGCAGATAATGCCCGAGACTGGACGGGAAAATGGAATGGAGATAAACACCGTCGTTGATGAGAGATATGATGTTGAAAAATCAACTCAGTTTGCCTGTGATTTTTTTAAAAAGTCATATGAGAAATATGGTAACTGGACGCTTGCTGCTGCTTCATATAACGGTGGGAGAGGCGCAGTGGATGATCAGATAGAGATTCAGCATCAGAAAAACTATTATGATCTGCTGTTGAGCGAGGAGACAGCCCGTTATATTTTCAGGGCAGTAGCATATAAGCTTATCATAACCGACCCTGATAAATATGGATTCAGGCTTACCGAGAAAGATCTTTTTCGCGAATTGAAGTATCGTGAAGTGAAGGTAGATACCGTTGTGACAGATTTTACTGCATTTGCACAAAAATTCGGTACAAACTATAAGATACTGAAGCTTCTGAATCCATGGCTTCGAAAGCCTTACCTTACTCCTAAAACAAATAAGGAATATCTGATCAAAATCCCTTCAGAGGGAATGAGAAATATCGAGAACACTGAAGCAGGCAATTGACCTTTTGATTAAGGAGATGTCAAATGAAAGATGAGATTAAAGTCCTTGGCGCAAGGGTTCATAACTTACAGAATATTGATGTTACAATTCCCCGCAACAGCCTTGTGGTAATTACCGGACTGAGCGGAAGCGGGAAATCATCGCTGGCCTTCGATACTATATATGCGGAAGGCCAGAGGCGATATATGGAGACCCTGTCGGCTTATGCCCGCCAGTTCCTTGGAGGCATGGAACGTCCTGATGTGGATAAGATAACAGGATTAAGCCCGGTGATATCAATTGAACAGAAGACCACAAATAAAAACCCGCGATCAACAGTAGGAACTATTACCGAGATATATGATTTTTTCAGATTGTTGTTCGCCAGGGCCTCCGATGCTTATTCCTATGCGTCGGGAGAAAAAATGGTTAAATATTCCGACGACCAGATCCTTGAACTTGTCAAAAAGCGTTTTAACGGTGAGAAGGTTTATTTCCTTGCCCCTCTGGTAAAAGGAAGAAAAGGCCATTACAAAGAGCTTTTCGAACAACTCAGAAGAAAGGGTTTCCTGCATGTACGTATAAATAGCGAGATAAAAGAGCTTGTTCCGGGTATGAAACTCGACAGATACAAGACTCACTTTATTGAACTTGTTGTAGATAAATTCAAGATCGGAGATACATCTGACAAGCGGCTCAATGATTCCATACTTCTCTCTCTCGATCAGGGCGAAGGGGTCATGATGGTCCTTGAGAGCAAAAGCGATGAACCCAGGTTTTTCAGCCGTCACCTGATGTGCCCCGTGACCGGAATATCCTATAATGAACCGGCACCACATACCTTTTCATTCAACTCACCACAGGGAGCATGTCCTCATTGTAATGGACTTGGAGAAATCTCAAGCATTGATGAGGAGAAACTCATTCCCGATACTGAGCTTAGTATCAGGAAAGGAGGTATTGAACCTTTAGGCAAATATAAAAATACCTGGATCTTCTGGCAGATTGAAGCTATAGCTGAGAAAAACGGATTCACTCTCGACACTCCTATTAAAGATATCCCGGCTGATGCGCTGAATAAGATACTCTATGGCTCTGACGAGGTGCTGAAGCTTTCAAATACCCCTCTGGGGATGACTTCCAACTACTTTCTTACCTTTGAAGGAGTGGTTAACTTTGTTGGAAACATTGAAACGATAAACGGGAAGAAAAGCGGATCCAAAATAAAAGAGCAATACGTTCAGTATATGGTCTGTCCGGAATGCCAGGGCACAAGACTGAAGAAAGAATCTCTCTATTTCAGAATAGCAGATAAGAACATTGGTGAGCTCTCAGCTATGGATATCAAGGAATTATCCGGCTTTTTGTCGAATATTGAGGAGAAGCTTACAAATAAACAGAAACAGATTGCATCCGAGATTCTGAAAGAGATAAGAACACGGTTAGGATTCCTTCTGGAAGTTGGACTGGAATATCTTTCAATGAACAGAGGAGCCAGAACCCTTTCGGGAGGTGAAAGTCAAAGGATCAGGCTGGCTACCCAGATAGGTTCAAAGCTGGTTAATGTACTTTATATTCTTGATGAACCGAGTATCGGGTTGCATCAGAGAGATAACAGACGGTTAATCGCGGCTCTTAAACAGCTGAGGGATGCAGGAAATTCCGTGATCGTTGTGGAACACGACAGAGAGATGATACTCTCTGCTGATCATGTAATTGATATGGGCCCCGGCGCCGGACGTTTCGGAGGTCTGGTGGTAGCATACGGCAATCCGGCCCAGCTGATGAAAAAGGATACCATTACTTCATCATATCTCAATAATAAAAAGAAATTCAATATTCCTGAAATAAGAAGAGAAGGCAATGGAAGGTTTCTGAAACTGCTGGGAGCATCAGGCCATAATCTTAATGATGTTGATGCAGTTATTCCATTGGGAACGCTGACCTGCATAACCGGTGTCTCAGGGAGCGGAAAGTCATCACTAATAAATCAGACACTTCATCCTGCACTTGCGAAAAAATTCCATAATTCGGGTAAATCCGCCTTGCCCTACAGGGAGATTGAAGGTATTGAGAATCTCGATAAGGTAATTGAAGTCAGCCAGTCACCAATCGGAAAAACACCGCGCTCAAATCCGGCCACCTATACCGGTGTCTTTACTGATATCCGAAAACTCTTTGAACAAACCACTGAAGCTAAAATACGCGGGTTCGGAGCTGGCAGGTTCTCTTTCAATGTGAAGGGCGGCCGTTGTGAAGCTTGTGAGGGTGCAGGGGTGAAAACAATAGAAATGAATTTCCTTCCGGATGTTTATGTCCATTGTACTGAATGCAACGGGAAAAGATATAATCGCGAAACGCTTGAGGTCAAGTATAAGGGTATGTCAATAAGCGATGTGCTCGATATGACCATTAATATTGCTGTGGAATTCTTCCAGAATGTGCCATCTATATATCATAAAATCAAAACTCTCCAGGATGTTGGTCTGGGATACATTAAACTTGGACAGCAATCCACAACACTCTCGGGAGGAGAGGCTCAGCGTGTTAAGCTTGCAGCAGAGCTTGCCAGAAAGGATACAGGGAAAACACTTTATATCCTGGATGAACCGACAACCGGTTTGCATTTCGAGGATGTCAGGGTTCTTCTGGATGTTTTGAATAAGCTCGTTGACAGGGGAAATACTGTCATCGTAATTGAACATAATCTTGATGTTGTGAAGATGGCCGATTATGTCATCGATCTTGGAAAAGAGGGTGGCAGATCAGGCGGCAATATCCTTTTCTCGGGATCGCCTGAAGAACTTGCTGAATGTTCGGAAAGTTATACAGGGAAATACCTTAAAGAAGAACTTCAGGCATCATAATTTAATTATATTTGAGCCTCTGAACACTTATTAACCCAATATGGAGAAACCTGCTGATCTTATTAAAGATGCCTTTGAACAAAAGACATGGCATGAAATTCACACCACTGATTCATGGCGAGTATTTAAAATTATTTCTGAACTGGTTGAAGGTTTTGAGAAACTTGCCAGGATTGGCCCATGCGTCTCTGTATTTGGTTCAGCCCGTACCGCTCCGGGCAGTAAATTCTATAATCTGGCTGAGGATATAGCTTACAAACTTACAGAGAATGGCTATGGAGTGATAACAGGAGGCGGACCAGGTATTATGGAAGCTGCTAATAAAGGAGCTTCGAGAGGTAAAGGCAAATCAGTAGGAATAAATATTGATCTCCCGTTTGAACAGCATCCTAACCCTTATATCGATTCTGACAAACTGATCACTTTTGATCATTTCTTTGTAAGAAAAGTTATGTTTATGAAGTATGCCCAGGGATTTGTTGTGCTTCCCGGTGGTTTCGGAACATTCGATGAACTTTTTGAAGCAATAACACTGATACAGACACGTAAGATCGGCAAATTCCCGATTGTCCTGGTAGGCAGGAAATACTGGGGTGGATTGATTGACTGGATAAAGGATGAAATGCTAGCAGAGGAGCATAATATTAAAGCTGATGATCTTAATCTCTTTACTCTGGTCGATACCTCAGAGGAAGCAGTCGATTGCATAGTAAAATTTTACTCAAGGTACCTTCTCAGCCCGAACTTCTGATAATTTCATGATATCGGGGTCAGATGAATTTCAGAACTGAATTCTATACCTTTCTCATACGGTCCATTTCCCTTGATGCATCCTTGCGTTTAAGGGTTTCTCTTTTATCGTATTCCTTCTTGCCTTTAGCGATAGCTATTTCAGCTTTAGCAAAGCCTCTGTCGTTGAAAAATACTTTTATTACTATAATGGTTAATCCGCTTTCCTTGATCTTCCTTTCTATCTTACTGAGTTCCCTGGAGGTAAGAAGCAGCTTCCTCTCTCTCATCGGATCATGATTATTCAGATTACCCCACCAGTATTCTGATATATGCATACCCTTAATGAAAAGCTCTCCATTATTAAAGAAGCAGTAGGAGTCTGAAAGGGTAGCCTTCCCAAGCCTGATAGATTTGATCTCAGTTCCTGAAAGAACAATTCCGGCTACAAACTTTTCAAGGAACTCATAATCATGAGAAGCCTTCTTGTTTTTGATTACGATATTTCCCTTGTTGCCTTTCATTAAGTATAATTAAGAAAAAATGCCATAATAAATATTGTGGAAAAGTCTGGTTAACAGGAAATTTGAAACAATATAGATACCAACGAATGATATAAAGGCAGCTAACATCAGAGGCGCCTTCCTGTCTGCCGGAGGATTAATCAATTTTTCAAGCCCTGTCCAGAAAATATAAAGTCCGAAAAAGGACAATACATTTATGAAAAGAAGTGATTCAAAAAAGCGGCTGAATATCTGGCATAAAAGTAGGGGAGTTAATGAATAAACAATCAGCCTGAATGAATTTGCAAAACTAATTGTCAGATTAAACTGTTTTGTTATTCTCCTCAATAACAACGCTGAAGCATATGCCGTGAAATAGAAAACAATAAAACATCTCACACCCTCTAAAACAGAGTAGGCAGCAGATAATTTTGTGTTTGTGAATAAAAGTGAACCTGCAATAGTTGAAACCGAGATGAGGATTAGAAGAGGGACTAAAAAACTGTTTCTTATAGCAATGATGGATTTGTTCTGCGAATAAATTGTATCCCAGGCTTTTACCGGATTTGTTAAAATCTCCTTCAATATAAAATCAGAATTACCGCTGCCCATATAAAATCAAGTTAGAATGCCGGGCAAAATTAAATAATTTTATGGTATATTGCTTTATATTCAGAAATCATATAGAAAGTGATTACTGCCCTGCCTTCATTATATGATATTTTAGTGGTTACCGGACCAACTGCTTCAGGTAAAACTTCCCTGGCTGCAGCAGTTGCCTTCAGGCTTGGCGGTGAGATAATAAGTGCAGATTCGAGGCAGGTATACAGGGGCATGAATCTGGGAACTGGAAAAGACTATGATGATTATATTGTTGATGGAACTCACATTCCTTATCATCTGATCGATATTGCGGATCCCGGGTATAAATACAATGTATTTGAGTTCCAGCGTGATTTTAAAAGCATCTATTCTGACCTCAGGAAGCGGAAGGTTTTTCCTATAGTGTGCGGTGGTTCAGGTATGTATGCTGATAGCATTATTACAGGATACAAGATGTTTGAAGTTCCGCCCGACAGCGGTTTGAGGGTTGAGCTTGAAAAGAAATCGCTGGAAGAGCTCAGGGAGATATTGAGGACATATAAAATTCTTCATAACAATACTGATACCGAAAGTAAGAAAAGAATAATAAGGGCTATTGAAATTGAACATTCAGGCAGGACTAAAGTTAAATCGCACAGCGGATTCCCGAAAGTAAAAGCGCTTATTACAGGAATCAAGTTTGACAGAGAAACCAGACGAAGGAGAATCACGGATAGATTGAAGCAACGTCTTGGTTCAGGAATGATTGATGAAGTAAAACTACTTATTGATCAGGGGGTGAGTACCGATACTCTTATTTATTACGGGCTTGAATATAAATATATTACCTTATATTTGTCAGGAAAGCTGACATATGAGGAAATGTTCAGAGATCTTGAGATCGCCATTCATCAGTTTT
>Ga0315272_10000204_pt1 | contig 28646 bp, 30 predicted proteins | sample C3_middle_MG_FD_203918 | JGI IMG/M metagenome (GOLD analysis project Ga0315272, IMG submission 203918) | Sediment microbial communities from Yellowstone Lake, YNP, Wyoming, USA - C3_middle | ecosystem: Environmental > Aquatic > Freshwater > Lake > Sediment | place: USA: Wyoming | collected...
GGATGCGGCGGAAGCCCAGTATCGGCAGAACACGGCTCGCTGGCCCAACGACGAAGTCTCGGCCAATGGCTTGGCAGACGTGCTCAAAGCACGCGGTGAGCTGGATGCGGCGGAGGCCCAGTATCGGCAGAACACGGCTCGCTGGCCCAACAACGAAGTCTCGGCTTGCGGCTTGGCAGACGTGCTCAAAGCACGCGGTGAGCTGGATGCGGCGGAAGCCCAGTATCGGCAGAACACGGCTCGCTGGCCCAACAACGAAGTCTCGGCCAATGGCTTGGCAGACGTGCTCAAAGCACGCGGTGAACTGGATGCGGCGGAAGCCCAGTATCGGCAGAACACGGCTCGCTGGCCCAACGACGAAGTCTCGGCGTGCGGCTTGGCAGACGTGCTCAAAGCACGCGGTGAGCTGGATGCGGCGGAAGCCCAGTATCGGCAGAACACGGCTCGCTGGCCCAACGACGAAGTCTCGGCTTGCGGCTTGGCAGACGTGCTCAAAGCACGCGGTGAGCTGGATGCGGCGGAAGCCCAGTATCGGCAGAACACGGCTCGCTGGCCCAACGACGAAGTCTCGGCCAATGGCTTGGCAGACGTGCTCAAAGCACGCGGTGAACTGGATGCGGCGGAAGCGCAGTATCGGCAGAACACGGCTCACTGGCCCAATAGTCGTGTAGCGGTCAACGGATTGGCCAACGTGTTGCGTAAGCAGAAACGCCATGCCGAAGCGCTCTCACTATTGCCGATTAGCGAGAAAATTCCTGTTACAACTCATGACCGCTACGACCTGCATTTGCGGGCGATGATCCTGCTTGATTTGGGGCGCTTGGCGGATGCGCGCACGGCACTGGATCAGGGTTTGAGGGCGGCGATCACTCAGAATGAGGTTGTGGTATTTCAAAGAGGACTGGCGTTGCTGGCGCTTCGCGCTCAGGATTTTGAGCAGGCTGACAAAATCCTATCCACCTTGCCGAGTAACGTGATCCCACTCGACTTGATCCGTCTGCACTTTGAGGCGATGCAAAACCACAGCGATGCTGCGGGCAGGTTGACGGATACTCTGGCTGCTCTGCAACCGAAGATGAATTTTGGTGAAAGCCAGGTATTCCGATTAGTGCGTAAGGGCTTTGACCTCAGCGCGGCGGGAGTTGGACGGCAGCCGCTTGAGCCCGAACTGGACGAGATTTTCGATGCCGAAATCGAACTGCAACTGGCGGCCTGAACGATCAGGGGGGGGGCCACGGGGGCTTCACTTCCTGACTTTCAAGGCACAAATCGCAAAATGTCAAGCCATTCTCCCAGCTCCCTTCCATCCGCGAAGCGGGCTATCTCCTGGCAATCAATCAATCGGGGACAGACCACGTTTATCCGTTTGTCTGAAACGTGGTCTGTCCCCGATTCCCCGCTGGTGCTGGTAGCCCTGTACCGGGCCAAGAACAACCAAGCCATTGCCGCGGAGATGCTCGGCATCACCCGGCAGGCCTTGAGTTGGCGGCTTAAGCTGGCGGATCGGAAGGAATGAAGGGGCAGCTTCCAACCCTCAGCCCTCTGCACTCAGTCCTCCCTGCGCAAATCTCCTTGCACCCATTCCCAAGACACCCCTCACTTGCCACACCCCACATTCATTAACATTTCAACAAGATAGCCCTTCCTTCCCTTCCCTGGCACCCATCTTGCTTTAAGCACGGGCATCGGCAACGGCGCCGTTTTTCAGCAAAATACCTTTACACCCGCGAGCCCATGGCCAGACGACACATCCTTCTTGCAGAAAACAGGCCCAACCTGCAACACAGCCTCGGCCTCATGCTCAAACAGGCGGATTACCGGATAAGCCTTGCCCAGAGCACGGAAGAGGCGCTGACACTGGCCAAAACTTTGCGCAACAGCCTGCACCCCGTTGAGCTGCTGATCGTCGACCTGGATTCGGCCTTGCCCGAGGCGTGCCGCGCCTTTATGCACACCCTGTCCGCCAGCGGACTTGCCATCCCCTACCTGGTCCTGGCGGAAGAGATCCGCGATCAGACGGGCGATGCCTTGAGAACAAACGGCTGCCTGGCCTGCATCACCAAACCCTTCCAACCGGAAACTTTGCTCGGAAGCGTACACGATGCTTTTGCCCGACTATCATCTCAAAACGAACACCAATCAGGGAGGAGGCCAAAAAAAACCAGCACCGAAAATCCCGTGAATCAACCCGGATAATCATCACTTTCTCAAGGAGAACGATCATGCACAACAAGCAGTTACGCAAATGGATTCCATTCTTGCTACTTACCGGGCTTCTCGTAAGCGGCCCGCCCCTCTCCGGCTCTCGCGCCCTTGCCGCGGACCCTGCCCCGCAGGCCGCCCAGAGCGCCAACACCCTTACCGGCAAGGTCACCGGCAAATCCAACAAGGCCAAGACCATCAGCATCGAGGTGGCTGGCAAGAACGAATTCGTCAAGTTCGATGACAAAACCGTGGGCATCGAGCACGCAGTGGAGGGCGAAGCCTCGATCATCGCCTTTGAGATGCGCGGTTCCGACCGTTACGCCACCAGCGTCAAGCCCAAACTTGCCACCCTGCCGGAAGGCGTAAAGGAGATCAAGGTCGATGAGCTGGCCAAGCTTATCGCCGTGGGCCCGGACGAGGGCAACTACGTGCTGGTCGACTCCCGGCCGGCGGCCCGTTACCATGAAGGGCACATCCCCACCGCCATCTCCATCCCCGAGACGGTCATGAAGAACACCGGCGCCGCCTCCCTGCCCGGCGACGCAAAGCTCAATAATACCCAGCTCATTTTCTACTGCGGCGGCCCCACCTGCGGCATGAGCCCCAGCGCCGCGAACATGGCCAAGCAGATGGGCTACACCAATCTCCAAGTCATGCTCCAGGGCATCCCCGGCTGGAAAAAAGCCGGCAAGAGCGTGACCGCCTCGGAAAAATTCGTCAAAACCGACAACATCGTCCTCATCGACCTCCGTTCCAAAGAGGAATACGAGGCAGGCCATATCCCGAGGGCGCACAACATCCCCCTGGCCTCGCTGGACGCAAAAGAAGACGGCTTCCCGGCCAAGGCCCCGACCGTGGTCTACGCCAACTCCTTTGTCGAGGCGCAGAAAGGCTACAACATGATCAAGGAATGGGGCGTCAAAACGATCTCCATCTGGCCGGGCGCTGAAAAATCCTGGGCAGCCAAAGGCAACAAGCTGGCCAAGGGTCCCACCCCTGCTGCCATCACCTGGGTACGGCAGATGGGCAAGGACGAGGTCTCCCTGGCTGAGTTCAAAAAGGCCATGGACGGCAGCGCCAATCAGGTGATCCTCGATGTCCGCACCAAGGATGAGGTGCAAAGCGGCTGCTTCAAAAACTCCATCTCCATCCCCCTGGACGAGATCGAGAAGCGGCTCGGCGAATTGCCCAAAGACAAGGAGATGCTGCTTCATTGCTCCACCGGGGCTCGCGCGGAAATGGCCAAAGCCGCCCTGGACAAGGCGGGACTCAAGAGCCGGGTCCTGATCGCCGACGTGGAATGCAAGAAGGGCAACTGTGTGATCACGGACTGATCCACACTGCTCCTTAAACAACAGCTGCCCTTTTGCAGCTGTTTTGCTGCGCAGGGTCCTGCCGGAACCACCCCCGGCAGGACCTTTTTTCTGTTCCTCGAGGTTTGGGGCGGACCGGCTATGTTGATTCGCTGCCTGGGCTCCTATCGTACAAAGTAAACGCAGGCAACAATACTTCCGATCCCCACGACGATTCGCCGCAGCATCAGCGGACTCACCCGCCCAGCCAGCCTGCCCCCAAAGACGCCCCCGGCAAGGGCGCCAACCGCCATGACCAGGGCGACCGGCCCCACCACCTGTCCGGAAAACAGAAAAAAAACAGCGGCGGAAATATTGACGCTGAAGGCGATGAACTGTTTCAGGGCATTGAGCCGGGTCAGCGAATCATCCACGGCAATCCCCAGAACCGCCAGGATGATCACGCTCAAGCCGGCACCGAAATAGCCACCGTAAATCGCGGCGGAGGTCACCGGCAAGAGCGCCCAGCCATCATGCGCTTGGCTTTTGCTGCTCTGCCCGGTACGCCGTACAAGCCAGGCGCGGATTGTATCCTGCGCAGCCAGCAAGACCACAGCAAAGCCAATCAGGTAAGGCACCAGCAGACGAAAAACATGGTTGCCCGTATGCAGGAGCAAAAAGCCGCCGAAGATTCCCCCCAGAACGCTTGCGGGGAGAAGAAGCCAAAGCCTTTGAGCCTGGCCGCGAAGATCTTTTTTCTGGGCGAAGGTCGCCCCCAGATATCCTGGACAGAGTGCCACGGTGTTGGTCACGTTTGCCGCGATGGGGGGAATCCCCACGGCGAGAAGCATCGGAAAGGTGAGGAGCGTGCCGCCCCCGGCAAGGGCATTCACGCCGCCGCCGACCATGGCCGCCAGCCCTACAATAATCAGGTCAAATCCACCTAGCATTCTTTCTCCATGGAGGCAAGGGTTGCGCCGTGGGTATCAAGCATCGCGGTTGCGGTTGCCACGGCTTGCGCTGCGTCATGCGCTTCGATTGCGGCCAGCAGCCTGGCATGCAGCCCCGCGTTTTTCGGCGCTTTGCCTGCATCGGCATCCCATAAGGCGGCGAGCGCTTCACGCAGGGTCAAGGCAAAGGTGCGATAGAGCTCGGCCAAGACCGCATTGCCTGCCGCGTCCGCAACCGCACAGTGAAAGGAAATATCCGCATCGAGCGCTGCCGCCGCATTATGAGCGGAGAGGGCTTCATGGCGAAGCTTGAGAAAGCCGCGCATGCTTTCCAGATCGGTTTCCTCCCGCCGCTGTGCCGCGAGGCGCACGATTTCAAGTTCCAGGGTTTTGCGTACTTCATCGACCTCGCGGATTCTGGCCCGCCGAAGTCTCTGGGCAAGCGGTTCCCGGTACGCGGGAAGAGCGCGGACATAGGTTCCGTCCCCCTGCCGCACCTCCAATATCCCGTTGTGGGCCAGGACGCGGATCGCTTCCCGGAGGGTGGAACGCCCAACGCCGAGTTCCTTCATGAGAAGCGGCTCGGCAGACAATTTCGCGCCCAGGGCATAGTGGCCAGCGGCAATAGCACCCTGCAGGTGCTCGATCACTTGGCCATAAAGTTGTGACGGCTTGATTTTGTTGTGCAATTTCATATTCATCATATCATCAGATGTTTAAAACAAAGTACCCGCTCACAAAAAAATTGTCAACACGGCAAGAATGGTTTTTTTCGGCCAAGCGCGAACCGGCCTTCTGGTCGAAGATATTTCGGACAGATATGTACTACTGATGACACGGCTAAGCCTCCCCGACAACTCCCTTGATAAAATATTGACAAAACGCCCAAACGCGCTATGGTCGCGTACAACATTGTAGCCGAGATTCGTTCCCAGAACGGATGCGGGGGACCCAGAGTATGGGGCGTATTCCTTAACAGGATAGGGCACTTCCAAGCCCGAGCCCGTCAGCTAACCCCGTAGGCATTTGGATGGGCAATGGTCCGCGTCGAAAGCGCATCACCGGCTGCATGCCGACCGTGCTCCCCACGTTTGACCAGGCCCTTGATGGAATCATTAAGGAGAATGCCATGCAGCCTGAGCAACCGGAAACGCGGGAGAATTCCGTCCAAAAAATCCGCAAGATAATCTTCGGCGCCCCCAAGTACATCAAAGATCCCCAGCTGTTTCACAAGATGTCGCTGATCCCGGTTTTGGCCTGGGTCGGCCTCGGCGCCGACGGCCTTTCCTCCTCGGCCTACGGCCCGGAGGAGGCGTTCCGCGCCCTGGGCAGTCACACCTATCTGGCAATCCTGCTCGGCCTGGCCACGGCGCTTACCGTCTTTATCATCTCCGCAGGCTACTCCCGGATCATCGAACATTTCCCCCACGGCGGCGGCGGATACATCGTCTCCACCCGCATGTTGGGCGAGAAGGCGGGCGTGGTTTCCGGCAGCGCCCTGCTGGTGGATTATGTCCTCACCATCACCATTTCCGTGGCCTCCTGCACGGATGCGCTCTTCAGCTATCTCCCCCTCCATTTTCACCATTTCAAGGTGCCCTTTGCCTGCTTCCTGATCCTGTTGCTCATTGTCCTCAACCTGCGCGGGGTCAAGGAGTCGATTTCGATCATGGTGCCCATCTTCATGGTTTTCGTGGCCACCCACATGCTTCTTCTGCTGGACGGCATCTTCACCCACTCCGACCGGTTCGCCCCGCTGGCGCAGGACTTCCATAGCGGGTTACAGCAGGACATCTCCAGTCTCGGGATTTTCGGGATACTGATGCTTTTCTTCCGGGCCTACTCGCTGGGCGGCGGCACCTACACCGGGATCGAGGCGGTGTCCAACGGCATCCAGATCATGCGCGAGCCCAGGGTCAAAACCGGCAAGCGGACCATGGTGTACATGGCCACCTCCCTGGCCTTCACCGCCGGGGTGCTGTTCCTCTGCTACGCTCTGGTTGGGGTAATGCCGATTGCCGGCAAGACCCTGAATGCGGTGCTGGCCGACACTCTGTTTGCCGACTGGCCTCTGGGGCATACCATCGCCTTCATCACCATCTTCTCGGAAGGCGCCCTGCTTCTGGTCGCAGCCCAAACCGGGTTCGTGGATGGACCGAGGGTCATGGCCAACATGGCTGTGGACTCCTGGCTTCCCCACCGTTTTGCCGCCCTGTCCGAGCGGCTCACCATGCACAACGGCATCGTTCTGATGGGCGTTTCTGCCATAGCCCTGCTGCTTTACAGCCATGGCTCGGTTTCCGCCCTGGTGGTCATGTACTCCATCAATGTTTTTGTCACCTTTTCCCTCTCCCAACTTGGCATGTCGCTGTTTTACATCAAGCGGCGACATGAAGACCGCCAGTGGAAGCGGCACCTGAACATCCACGCCATAGCCTTCGTCCTCTGCCTGACGATCCTGACCATAACCACCTACGAGAAATTCACCGAGGGCGGCTGGGTCACCTTCCTCATCACTTTAGTAGTCATCGCCGGCTGCAACCAGATCCGCAACCATTACCTCAAGGTGCGCCAGGGCATGGCCGACCTTGACGAGACCCTGCTCGCCTTCCCCACCCCCGGCCCGGCGAATATCGCCATCCCCAACCCGGAAGCGCAGACCGCGATCCAGTTGGTCTCCTCCTACAGCGGCTTTGGCATCAACGCGCTTTTTTCGATCCTCAAGAACTTTCCCGACACCTACAAAAACATCATCTTCGTCTCGGTGGCGGTCATCGACTCCGGTTCATTCAAGGGCGCGGACGAGATAGAATCCCTGGAAAAATCCACTGCCGCTTCCTTGCGGAATTACGTGACCCTGGCCCGCAGGCTCGGTTTCGCCGCCGACCAGCGGATGCTCGTGGCCACCGACGTGGTGGAAGGAGCAACCACGCTATGCCGGGAGATCTCCCAGGAGTTTCCTAAATCCACCGTGTTCACCGGCCAACTCACCTTTGGCCTGGAAAAATTCTACCACCGCATCCTGCACAACGAGACCGCCTTCGCGATCCAGCGCCGCCTGCAAAGCGACAGTCTGACCACGGTCATTCTCCCGGTCCGGGTCGCCTTGTAACGGTCAAACCGACATGGGGCATTCTTTGCTTGCCCCAGACTCCCAACACGTCTATAATTACATTTTCTGTATTCTTCCGGCTGGTTGCACCTTGTTGCGCCAGCCGTACCTTTTCTGCAACCTGACCCAGGAGCCGGTCCGTGACCCTGTCCAGCACAAAGAAAAAACAACTGCGCGCCGCTGTCGGCAAATTCAGTAAGGCCAATATCCTGGTGCTCGGCGACATCATCGTCGATCACTTCATCTGGGGTTCGGTTTCCCGGATTTCCCCGGAAGCGCCGGTGCCGGTGGTGGATGTCACCCACGAAAACCTGCTCCTTGGCGGAGCGGCCAATGTCCTGCACAACATCTACGCCCAGAACAGCCGGGCCTCCCTCTGCGGCCTGATCGGCAACGACGCCATGGGCGACCATCTTTTAAGCCTGCTGACGGAAATCGGCTCCCCTGCCACGGGTATTGTCCGCACCGGCAACCGCCCCACCACCCTCAAAACCAGAATCGTGGCCCAGCACCAGCAGGTGGTGCGCTTCGACCGGGAAAAAACCGGGGAACCGAGCCCGGAACGGCTGGCGGAGATCTGCCGCTTCATCGACGATAACCTGGAGAGCTTCGACGCAATCATCGTCTCCGACTACAACAAGGGCATGATCAACCAGCCCCTGATGGACCACCTGCGCAGCCGGCTCAAAAAACGAAAAATCCCGCTCATCATCGACCCCAAACCCCAGCACCCGGAACGCTTTCTCGGCGCCACCATCATCACCCCCAACCTGCACGAAGCCGAACGCATGGCCGACATGGTCATCAAAACCGAGGAAGACCTCGAGACCGCAGCCCATCTCCTCCAGAAAAAGCTGGCCAGCAACGCGGTCCTCATCACCCGGGGCGAGGCGGGCATGGCCCTGTACGAAAAGGGGCACCCCCTCTTCACCATCCCCACCATGGCCAAGGAGGTGTACGATGTCACCGGCGCAGGCGACACGGTAATCGCCACCCTGGCTCTGGGGCTGGCCGTTGGTCTAACCGCTGCCGACGCCGCCACCATCGCCAATTTCGCTGCGGGCATCGTCGTAGGCAAGGTGGGCACTGCCACGGCCTCCACCGCCGAACTTCTTGAGGCAATCGGATGAAAAGACCGTTGAGCATGACCGGCTACGGTCGGGGCGAAGTGACCGGAGCCAAAAGCTGGACCGTGGAGATCCGCTCGGTGAACCACAAATTTCTTGACCTGAGCATAAAAATCCCCCGCAAGTATCTGGGGCTTGAAGACCGGATCAAAAAAGAGGTCGGCAACCACTACAGCCGGGGTCATGTGGATATCTATGTCAACCCCGGCGCAGAGGCGGGCGACAATATCCGTCTGGCCGCCAATCTGCCGCTGGCCCGCAACTACTACCAATGCCTGGAGGCCATCCGCCAAGATCTCTCCCTGCCCGACGCCCCTACCCTGGCCATGATCCAAAATTACAAGGAGATCATTGTTGCCCACGAGGAAGAGGAAGACCTCGAGGCAGTCTGGCCGCAGGTCTCCGAGGCCCTTTCCCAAGCGCTGACCATGGCGCAGGGCATGCGGGCACAGGAAGGCGCGGCCCTCAAGACCGAGCTACACCAACGGCTGCAAGAATTTGCCAAGACCGTGGAGGGCATTGCCCAGGATGTCCCAGCCATTGTCCAGCGGAGGACCGAGAAGCTCAAGGAGCGCCTGGCCATTCTCCTGCAGGGGGTTGATCTTGATCCCCTCCGCTTGGCCCAGGAGGTGGCGATGATGGCCGACAAGGCCGATGTCACCGAAGAGGTGGTTCGCCTGAGAAGCCATATCAGCCAGTTCAGCGGCTTCCTTGCGGCAAACGAGCCCGTGGGCCGCAGGCTTGATTTTCTCCTCCAGGAATTCCTGCGGGAGATCAACACCCTCGCCTCAAAGATCAGCGACGCGCCCACCGCCCATCTCACCGTGGAGTTGAAGACCGAGGTGGAAAAGCTCCGCGAACAGATTCAGAATATCGAATAAGGGAAGACCATGTCGGACCAGAGAATGATCAACGTGGGATTCGGCAATGCCGTGCTTGCCAGCAGGGTGCTGGCAGTGGTGAACCCAAAATCCTCCCCCATGAAAAAACTGCGGGAAGAGGCCAAGGAGCAGAAACGACTCATCGATGTCACCGAAGGCCGCCGGACCCGCTCCATCATCATCCTGGACAGCAACCATGTCCTGCTCTCCTCGGTGCAGCCGGAAACCATCACCCTGCGCTTCATGGCCTCCTATGACCGGCACGATGAAGAACCGCCGGAAAAGGCGGGTAAATGAGCCGGGGCAACCTTTTTGTCATCTCCGCGCCGTCCGGGGCGGGCAAATCCACCATTCTCAAAAAACTGCTGGCAAAGGTGCCCAATCTTGCCTTTTCCGTGTCGCACACCACCAGAAACCCACGCCCAGGGGAAAGCGACGGTCGGGAGTACCATTTTGTCGACCGCCCCACCTTTGAAGGGATGTGCGCCGACCAGGCCTTTCTCGAATGGGCCGAGGTGCATGGCAATCTCTACGGCACCAGCCGGGCAGCCATCGAGGCGCAGCAGGCTCAAGGGATTGATGTTTTTCTCGACATTGACGTCCAGGGGGCCGGGCAGCTCCGCGATTGCGGCCACCCAGGGGCCATCTTCCTCTTCATCGCTCCGCCCTCCTGGGCTGAGTTGGAAAGACGGTTGCGGGGCCGGGGCACCGACCCCGAGGAAACCGTGCAGCTGCGTCTGCACAATGCCCGGCGCGAGATGAAGGATGCCAACCGCTACGACTATCTGGTGGTCAACGACCAACTGGATGAGGCGGTGGAGGTCCTGCGCGCAGTGATCATCGCCGAACGCTGCAAGGCCCGCCGCAACCCGGAGGGCCAGCCCCTTGACCTTGCGACCTTGGGCTTCGGCCCGCAATAATTTTGTCCATACATTTTTGGAGGCGCCATGAGCAACGAGCCGGACAACGACGACATCCTCTGGGGCATCCATCCCATACTTGAGATGCTGCGGCTTCAGCCTAAAAAAGTGCGGGAGGTGGTTATCCAGCAGGGCAAGGCCGGGGCCAAGATCCAGGAGATCATTAGCCTGGCCCAGGAACAGGGAGTCAAGGTCCGCTTTTTGCCTGGCCAGCGCTTCCCCAGCTCCCCGGACAAGACCCACCAAGGGGTGCTGGCAAAAACAGCGCCCGTGGCCACCTGCAGCCTGCACGAACTGCTCAAGAAAGCCGGGGAGGTGGAACAACCGCTCATCGTGGCGCTCGATTCCATCCAGGACCCGCACAATCTCGGGGCCATCATCCGTACCGCCGCCGCAGCCGGGGCAACCGGCATCATCCTGCCCAAGGACCGCTCAGCTCCGCTCAACGCCACTGCGGCCAAGTCCGCAGCCGGAGCCATGGCCCATCTGAAACTCTGCCTGGTCACCAATCTGGTCACAAGCCTACAGGCCGTAAAGGAGAAAAATTTCTGGGTATACGGGGCGGCGGGCGAGGCCAAACGCACAGTGTACGAAACCAAATTCTCAGGCGCCGTCTGCCTGGTGATCGGCGGCGAGGACAAGGGGATGCGCCCTTTGGTCCGCGAGCAATGCGATGAACTGGTCTCCATCCCCATGGCAGGCAGCCTCAACTCTCTCAACGCCTCGGTGGCTGCTGGCGTTATCCTTTTCGAGATCGTTCGCCAGCGCCAGGACAGCCGCTGAGTCCCCAGGCTTCTCCCCTTGCTCTCACCATCCCGCCGGGCGGAGACAGGGGGGATTTCAGGACGGGACCATGCATCCCGGCTTTTTCAAATCCCCCTCAGTCCCCCTTTGTTAAAGGGGGAGGCGAAGAATGCGGCCGCCTTAGCGGCTCACGGTTTTATCGGCGCCTTTGAGGCGCTCACCCAATAAGCCACCGGCTTTGCCGGTGGTAATTTAACTCCAATTTCGAATCAGAAGGAGAACACTGAGGCGAGCGAGCAACGAGGAGACAGCACAGGGAGTGCGGCGAAGAGAACGACTTGATTGAGAAATGAAAGCAGAGGGAATAATCCAGGTCAGCGCGGGTCAAGCAGATGCAGGGCTGCCTTGGATACTTCCTGCAATCCGCTCACCGGGCAATCCGCCATTGCCAGGACCGACATTCCGGAGGCGGTTGCGACTAAGACTTGAGCCACCCCGGCACAGTCAAAATCCGCCGGAAACTCCCCCTGCCTGACCCCTTGCTCAAGAGCCCTCTGCACCACCTCCCGCACCCGTTGAAACAGCGCGGCCACCATCTCCTTGGTTTCCCGGTCATGCTGACGGCGCTCAAGGGCGGACAGGATCACCAGACAGCCGCCGGGGGTCTCCGGGCTGAAATGAAAATCGATGACAAAGGCATGCCAGTTGCTGATCGCCTCGCGGGCCGTGGAGGCCGTGCGGGTAATATTTTCCAGCATTTCTTCCATCCGGCTCGTGTACAGGGACAGACATCTCTTGAACAGGCTGCGCTTGTTGCCAAAGGCATTATAGATGCTTGCCCGCTTGATCCCCATCGCCTTTTCCAGTTCCTGCATGGAGGTTGCAGCGTACCCATTTTCCCAGAAAAGCATCACGGCCGCATGCAGAGCCTGATTTTCATCAAATCCCTTTGTTCGTACCACGGATTCCCCTTTTTATTTTTTTTACCATTCGATCAAGAAAGAAATTGACACTATTAAAAACGGGATTACAATTTATATCATATTGTATCAAATAGTATAAATCAGCTGGTACAAAGAAACTCAGGAGACCTCCCATGAACCGCTTCGCACTTTCTCTCGCAGCCCTGCTCCTTGTTCCCGCCTTGGCCAACCAGGCGAGCGCCGCCCCCAAAACCCGCTATGACGCAGCCACCCAAACCTGCCGGGTTCTCGGCGACGGTCCGCTGGAATGGGAAAGCCGCCCTTGGGGCGAAGGCGGCAAGATCTTTAAGAATGTCTGCAAGAGCTGCCACTCCCATAGCAATGACAAAGGCGCCCCCTTTCTCTGGGTGGAATCAAAGAACGCAGAGGGCTGGAATCGCGTTTTTGCAACCCGCTCCCCTAAATGCGCGAAAAACGGGGCCTGGGACAGCATCACCCTGGAGCAGCAGTTGAAGCTCAACGACTACCTGTACCGCTGGGCGGCAAACACCCAAGGCAGCAACGACAGCTGCTGACGCTGAAACCAACTCTCCCGGTCCGGGAGAAAAACAGCAAACAAGCCGCCGCCCATCCCTACTTTGTCTGTCCCTTATTGAAGAGATCGGCAAAGGTGGCCATGGGCTTGGTCTCCTTTTTCTTTTCCGCGATGTACTGGCGGAAATCGCCCTGATTTTCGCCTTCACCCGCAGCCTTATCCTTTTTGCCGCCTGGCTTGCCGATCTCCTGCCCTTCTGCCTTGGCAGGCATGGGCAAGGAGAGGGACAGCCGCTTTTTCTCCGGGTCCACGCTGTCGATCTTCACCTCTAAGACATCGCCCACCTGAACGACCTCACGCGGATGGCTGATGCGTCGTCCCGCACCCAGCTTGGAGATATGCACCAAGCCGTCGATGCCGGGGGCAAGTGAGACAAAAGCGCCGAATTCCGTGAGGCGGACAACCTTGCCGGTGACGACGCTGCCCTCGGCAAACATCCCGCTGATCTCATCCCAGGGGTTGGGCTGGGAATCCTTGAGGCTGAAAGAGTAGCGGTCCTGGTCCCAGTCGAGCTTGAGCACGGTAACGGTCACTTCCTGGCCCACGGCAATCCGCTCATGGATATCCTCGATCCGGCCCCAGGCGATCTCGGAGACCGGAATCAGGCCCTCGATGCCGCCGATATCGACAAAGGCGCCGAAATCGCGGATGGAGGTGATGACGCCCTTGACGGTCTGGCCGATGGCCAGGGATTCTTGCAGGGCCTCCTTCTGCTGGGCCCGTTCCTCCTCAAGCAAGGCTCGGCGGGAAACCACAATATTCTTGCCGTGCTCGCTGAATTTGGTAACCCTGAAAGCGAACTTCTTGCCGATGTACTCCTCGGCGTTTTCAATCCGGCGCATCTCCATCTGGGAAAAGGGGCAAAAAGCCCGGACGCTGCCGGAGAAGCGGACATCAAAGCCGCCCTTGGTCTCAGCCGTCACCGTGCCCTCAACCGGGATGCCGTTCCGGCAGGCCTCGTCAAGATGGCCGGCCACTGCGCCGCCGCTCACCTTGGCGGTGAACAACCGTTCGTTCCTCTTCTCGGAAAGGAAATAGACCTGCACCCGGTCGCCTTCCTGCACGGTCAGGTTGCCCTCGGCATCGGTGAACTCGTTTCTGGCCACCGACCCTTCGCTCTTGGCGCCCAGATCAAGAAATATCCATTCCTTGGCAATACGCACCACAACAGCCTCGATCTTCTGGCCCGGCCGCAGCCGCTCCTTGGTGCTGGCCGCGGTTTCCTGAAACATTTCGGCAAAGCTTTTATCATCATCGGTCATTGTCATCACACTCACCTGAACGTTGTTTTTCCATGATTGTCAGCCACAAAATGTGGTTTTTTTCTCGTTTCGGTTCAATCCTCGCCAATGGCGGAGCCTATCTCCACCCGTTCCACCTCTTTGGTTTCACATTGCAGGATGCAAAATCCCGGCTGCCCGTCCTTGCCCAGCAACTCGCCGGGGTTTACCAGCAGGCAGTCGCCGACCTTCTCCACCTGGTAGCGATGGTTATGGCCGCAGCAGACCACATCGAACATGCCCTGGCAGGCAATACCCCTGGCCATCTGCGGATAATGGGTAAAAGCGAGCTTCAGCCCCCCCGCCTCCACCGCGCCCAGGATGCCGTGGTGGCTGATGCTGGGAAAGCGCAACCCGCACGACTGTGAGATGATATGCTGGTCGCCGATGTTGTTGCCGTAGATCAAATGCACCGCCCCGCTGAAGCGGGCGAGTTCATCGAGCATGAACGGCGAGATCAGGTCGCCGCAGTGGATGATCATGCTCACGCTAAAGGCGTTGCAGTATTTCACCGCAGCCCGCAGGTTGAGGATGTGGTCGTGGGTGTCGGAGATAATCGCTATTCTCATGGCTTTTCCCCAAGAATCCCAGCGAAGGAAGCCAAGCACTGTTCGTTACGCTCGGCATCTTGCAGCGAGACCCGGAAATACTGGGCATCCAGGCCGGTGAAGTTGCCACAGTCCCGGATCATGATCCGCTGGCCAAGCATGGCGTCCCGTAGCTGGGCTGCGGTCATCGAGCCGGTCAAACGGCAGAGGATGAAATTCGCCGAGCCGGGCATCACCTGCACCCCTGGCAGCGCAGCCAGCCGGGCGACAAAACCTGGCCGGACCTGAGCAAGATACTCACGCACCGCCTGAACATATCCGTCGCCATGCGCCAGAAGATACTCCCCTGCCACCTGGGCCATGCGGTTCACTCCCCAGGGTTTGCGCCGCGCCGCGAACCGGGCCATCTTCTCCTCGCTGGCCACGAGAAAACCGAGACGCAACCCGGGAATGCCGTAAATCTTCGAGGAGGAACAGAGCAAAAACAGATTGGCAGGTAGGGGAAACCCTGCCAGGGATGGCTCGTCCACAAAGGGCAGATAGGATTCGTCGACGAGAAATTCCGAGGCCGGATGGGCGAGGATTAAATCGAGCAGCGCACGGCTTGCCACCACCCTGCCAGTGGGGTTGTTGGGATTGCAGAGAAACACCAGCTCGCCCCCGGTGAGACGGGCGGACAACCGGTTGAAGTCAAGGGCGAAATCCTCGTCCGCCTTGAGGGTAAAAAAATCAACGCTCAGCCCGGCCCACTCGCTGGCCGTCTGGTAATCGGCATAGGTGGGGGCAATGATCAGGGCGCGCCTGCTCTGGACGCTGGCCGGCACGGCATAGATGAACTCGGTGGTGCCGTTGCCCGCCAGCACCTGCTGCGGGCTACAGCCATATTTCTCGGCAAAGAGCCGGACCAGGGTTTCACTGCCGCTTTCCGGCAAAAAGCTGATCTCGCCGAGCCTTTCGTTCAAGGCTTCCCGCAGCCCCGGCGGCATGCCCAACGGGGTGAGATTGCTGCTCAGGTCGACGAGGTCGCCAACCCCACAGCCCAGCCGTTTGGCCATGGAGAGAATATCCCCGCCGTGGACGCCCTGAGCGCTGATCGTGGTGGTATCCATTTCAACCCTTGAGCCGCAGGGGCAGACCAGCAGCCACAAAAACCACCTGCTGGCAGACCAGGGCCATCTGCTGATTGGTCCAGCCGGCCAGATCACGAAAGCGTCGGCCCAGTGGCGATTCCGGCACGATGCCTAAGCCAACCTCATTGGCAACCAACACCACCGAGACAGAGAGATCGGCCACCGTCTCACACAACCGGGCAACCTGGCCCTGAATCTTCTCGTCACTGAAATCCTGCATCATCATATTGGTAAGCCACATGGTCAGACAATCCACCAGGAAGACCTCAGCCCCGGTCGCGTTTTCCTCAAGCAACCCGGCCAGCGCCAACGGCTCTTCGACGGTCAGCCAGCCGGTGCCACGGCTCTGTAGGTGCAGGGCGATGCGCTGAGCCATCTCCGCATCGTTGCGCGCTTCCAGGGTGGCGACAAAAACCTTGTCCGAAAAATTTTCGGCCACCCATTGCTCCGCATAGCGGCTCTTGCCGCTCCGGCAGCCGCCGATCACCAGTTTTTTTATGGGGAGCTGCATGGCCCCTGTATTTTCCATCATAATCCGTTTCCTGTGGCAGTCGTATGCACCGCCAAGGCAAGGTACCTTGTTCCCTGGACAAAGAGCAACCGTTTTGCCGCAAGCTCCTCAAGAAAAGTTGCCAGTTGCGTCGTGCCAAGCTTGGGAAACAGGCGGGCAAGCTCCTCGAACTCGACTACGGTTTTACAGGCAAGATAGATGGCCCGGGAAGTGCCGCGCAATCGGTGATGCAGGGTCGCCTGCCCAGGCAGTTCCTGGCGGAGGATAAGCAGGTTGCCCGCATCCCGGTAGGAAAGCAGCGGGACCAGATGGGCCGGGCTGCGCCGTGCCTCGTGGAACCGTTGCCAGTCGCGGATCTTTTTAACCACCGGCTGCCAGAGTCGGCGCTGATGCGCCCGATCCCCGCGATAGTCGTTGATCAGCAGAGTCAGGCCCGACAGGATGTGCGGCGGGAAGAGCTTACGATTATTGGGGTGCTGGACAATGGCGCGGATGCCGTAATCACGGGGATTTCCGGCAACCTCGCAACCATGGCCGAGGAAAAAAGAGGCGCCGGTCAGGGGGGTAAAGGGCAGGACAAAATCGAGGTTGGCCAGGGTTTCCTGCACCTCAGCCTCGGTGGCCCCAGGAAAACCGGTGATCAAATTCCCGTCCAGCCGGATGCCCAAGGCAACACTCTCCTTCATCAGGGCCAGATTCTCCATGACCGTGGACCCCTTGCGCATCCGCTCAAGCAACCCCTGACTGAGAGCCTCGATCCCGGCCTGCACCGCCACCAACCCGCCCTGCCGGTAGCCGTTGAGGGTCTCACCCCGTTGGTTGACCCGGAGTTCGGCAAAGAAGCGAAAATCTTTTTTACCGGAGGCCATCTTGGCAAAAAAAGGTGTGGCTTCCCGTCCGGGTAAGACGTTATCCGTAAAGCTGAAATCCAGGCAGCCATGCCGCTCGGACAGACTCAGCACCTCGCGCTCCATCTGCTCGGCAGTCTTGCCCCGGTAGCCATGCCACTGGAGATTGAGATTACAGAAGGTGCATTTCCCCCACCAGCAACCCCGGGAGAACTCCACCGGCAGCTCCGGCACGAAGGGCTCCCCGGAAAACGCCTGGCGCAGGTCATGGAAATAATCATCGTAATCTGGGGTAGGCAACTCGGAAAGGGCCTTGAATTGGCAGCCGGTGAACGCCTCTTTGTTCGCCTGCTGGTTTCGGACCATGACCTGGGGGGCCAAGACGGCCTGCCGCCCGGCCAAAACCTGGCAGAGGTTCGCCAGCGGTATTTCCCCCTCGCCATGCACCACATAATCGAGCCAGGGAAAGACGTCGAGCAGGGAGCTGCCCATTTTCGCCACACAGGAAGAGCCGCCAAAGACGATGGGCAGTTGCGGCTGTAACGCCTTGAGCCGCTTAGCCGCCAGAAGGGAGGCCAGCAATTGGTTGAAGCAGACGGAAAAGCCCACCAGCTCAAACTGGCTCCAATCCTGCCCGCTAAGCCAGTGTTGCAGGTGTGCATCCACCTTTTGCCAGAGGCTGTCAATATCCTGATCGCCCGCAGCCTTGCACTGTTTGAGTCTTTTGCCAAGAAAACCGCGCAGCGCCTCGCGTTGCTCCGGGAAGAGCATCCCGGCGTAGAGCCCCTCGCACAGCCAGACATCCTGGGAAATTTCCCGGTAGAGATCAAGGCCAAGGGACTTGGCCAGCCCAAGATAGGGATGCAGACAGGCAACCTGCACATCCGGCTCGTCCTGGGCCAGATAGCCCTTAAGCGCCCCCAGTTGAACCGAGGGACGATTGAAAAGCGCCCAGGGCATGGCGATCAACCCCAGACGAAACGGGGGATGCGGCTGGCCTGTCATCTCAACCATTCCTGCTACTCTTAATCATTAGAAGCATTAAAATTTCGGACACCCGGAATAAAAACCGCTCAGCAGTGGTGCAGATGCGCGAAAGAGGCCTACGAAGTGTGCTATTGCACACGAGCAGGCCGATGACAAAGCAGATGCGGTGCTGCTGGGCGGTTTTTTTATTGCTCGATGATTTCCGTGCCTAGCGGCGGAGTAAAGACAAAGGTTCCCGGCGACACCGGTTCGTTGCGGCTGATATTGGAAAAGACCAGATCGGTTATGCTGCCGAAATGATCGACAATCTCAAGACGACGGATCATGAAATTCTCGTCGATCCAGACATGGAGGTAATCCACCTGCGGATGCGCGGTCTTGGGCACGAGCTTGATTGCCCTCAGACTCGCATCCCCCTGCCTTTCCGGGGGCAACACCTTGAAATCGCGGACGATATTACCGGTGCCGACAAAGAAGGCATAGGTGACGTCGGAGTTGATATATTGCGAAACCGGCTGCACGATCATCTGGGCAGAACTGGCGATATACATGGAGACCTTCTTGCCGTCGCTGATCAACACCTGCTGATCCGGCGTCTGGTAATCCCAACGGATGCGACCGGGCTTGGAAATCACCACCTTGCCCGCGCCAAGTCGCTTGCGGGTACTCATGGGTACCGAAGTGGACTGCTTGAAATCGGCGGTCATGGTTTTGGTTTCTTCATAACGGGCCTGAAGCTTCTGGGCAAGCTCCAGGGGCGTCAAGGCAGCACATCGGCCCGAGCCGGGAAAACCAGCCAGTAACGTGAAACCAACCAGCAGAGAAAGCAATGGTTTGGCAGAACGGGCAGTACGGATCATGACAAGTGGCTCCTATTGAAAATATCAGAGGCAACCTTTTCCAGGGCAATGGGTCGGCCAAAGACCTTACGGGCTATATCGGCAGCCGCATCGGTTACGTCGGAAACATAGTAATGACTTTCCCCGTTTCGTTCGAGCTGCTGCTCGATGGCCGGGTTGCTTTCCAGAAAAAAGGCCAGGCTTTCCGCTACCACCTCGGAGGAGTCGATGATCGCCACCCGCTTGCCGATGCGCGCCTGAATCAAATCCTTGAGGAGCGGATAATGGGTGCAGCCCAGAACAAAGGTGTCCACCTGCCTCAGCCTGAGCGGCTGAAGATAGCGGCGGAGGATCATCTTGGTTTCCCGCTTGTTCAGCCAGCCCTCTTCAACCAGAGGAACCAGAAGGGGGCAGGCTTGGGAATACACGGCGTATTCGGGCTGCTCGGCCAGGATCTTTTTTTCATACACCCCGCTCTTGATGGTGGCCCTGGTGCCGATCACCCCAACCCGGCCGGAACGGCTGGTGGCTATGGCCTTGCGTACCGCCGGGGTTATAACTTCGAAAATAGGCACGGAAAACTCCTGCTGAAGAATCTCGGAGGCCACGCTGGCTGCGGTGTTGCAGGCGACAATGATGATCTTTGCCCCCTGGCTGAGGAGAAACTCCGTATTCTGCCGGGCATAGGCAATAATGGTTTCCGGGCTCTTGGAACCATAGGGGGTTCGGGCCAGATCGCCGAAATAGGCAATGCAGTATTGCGGCAAAAGCTGCTCAACAGCCTTGGCCACCGTCATCCCGCCCACGCCCGAATCAAAAATGCCAATCATGGATCGGTCTCACAAAAAAAGGAATAGATGGATTATACACCAAGCCGGAAATGATGCAAAAAATACCGGACTATGCTGCGTATTCTGGAAAAAGTCAACCGTCATCCCCCATCTTGAGACGGGACACTCCTCGCCGTAACAAAAAAAGGAGGACCCCGACCTTCCGGTCAGAGGCCCTCCTCGAGGGACAACTGGGATCAGCCTTCTGCCAAGAGGTTATTTTTTCACGACAGCCGCTTTTTTGGCCTGGCCGTTTTTCTTGCGCTTGGCAATGGCTTTACGCAAATTATCCGGCAGGCCACGATCCTTGCCCGCTTTCTTGCGCCGTTCGGAAAGGGACTTTGCGCAAAGAGGCTGCCGCAGAGGGAAGCCCCATTTCCCCCGGTACTCCCTGCCAGTCAGGCCATGGGAGCGCAGATGCTTGGGCGACAACATCTTGAATTCCTGCCCACACTCCAGGCAGACTATTTTATTCTTCTGGATGGATTTTTCCGGGGTCATGCCCGGAGCAGCAGCCAGCCCGGCAGTTCCTTCTGAAATTCCAGCCTGCTGTTTTGCTTCGCCTGCCTGCAACGCCTGCAACGCATGAAAAGTAGACTGCAACGCCAGGGTCATTTCCTCTGTACTCATAACCTTTGAAGCACATTGCGACTGAACCAGATCTGCTGCCATTTCAACAAGCGATTTCCCCATGCCTAAACCCTCCACTATTGATCATTACAAGTAAACAACATATGGATTCATACGTAGCGTAAAACAAACATCAAAGCAAGTTTTTTTAAGACAACACCAAGCAGATACAATTACCGCACATACCACTGTCTGCCATTGCAAAGCTGTTTTTTTGCCTTTGGTTGTCTGCACCATCATACGACAAGGATCAGGACAAAAAAAAGCACCTGCATCCAAATTCGGCACAGGTGCTGCACGTCTCATCTGTATTCGGCCTCGGTCCGCCGCCACCTTCCTGCATACAACAAATCGGCTGCTATGTATCCCGCCGATCAATCAGATAATTGCTGCCATCCAGTTTTTTCACGCAATGTTTGAGCTGGGAAGCAACAGAAGAAACCTCCCCATAATGCGTGTATCTGCCCCCCCCCGTTGTCACCGCCGCGATGGAAAGACTCAACAGCCCGAAGCGTGTCTCACGGTCCTGGCGGTCGCGTCCGACAAACTCGCCGACCGCGATGTCTTCCGCACTCAAAAACATGTTCCGCACCAGATCGAAATTGGCGAGAATCTTTTTGCAAACCGGCTCCACCAGCTCTTCCCGGACGATGAAAACGAAATCATCCCCACCGATATGCCCGACAAAGCTGCCTTTTCTGGCCACCTCGTCCACGACATTGACCATAACCCTGGCCACCATGAGGATCACTTCATCGCCACGGGTAAAACCGTATCGATCGTTATAGGGCTTGAAATTGTCGATATCCACATAGCAGACAGCATAACCTTCCGCCTCCCCGAGCACACGTTGGATGGCGCGGATGATCGAGGTGTTCCCGGGAAGCCGACTAAGAGGGTTATTGTCAAAGGCCCGAATCATGCGGGATTCGGCCAGACGAATACGGGTAAGCAGGACCTCGGGAGAAAAAGGCCTGGTAAGGATATCATCCACCGGGTAGTTGTCCCAGTCCAGCTCCACCTGGAGCTGGTTCTCGTCCACGACCAAGAAAATGGGAATGTTGGCCTTTTGCAGACAGGCCTTCACGGCCCGGATCAATTCAATATCCCCGTTCTTTCCGGAAAACCCCTTTTCCGTCACCAGCAAATCCGGGGGATCTTCCAGCACCTGCGACAACGCCTCGTGCAGGGAAAGGCAATGCTTCATGGTGTAGCCCTTGGCATCAAGAAGAAGCCGACATTCCGGGGTGATCAGCGAGTCGCTGCCAGCAATAAGGATACGGGACATTATCGTTGCACCTTAACCAGGAATCGGACAACGAAGAAAATCCTCATGCCGCGCCTTCCGGGCCGGGCTGAATATCGAGACTGAAGCCCTTGACGTCCCAAAGCTTTTCCTCGATCTCCTGGAGCAGCGGATCAATATCGGCAGGGGCAAGGCCCAGCAGCTTCCAAGCCTTGTTGTTCAGGGGCGGCACCCAGATATCTCCGGCATGGCCATAGCCAAGCCCCCGAATCATAATATTGCCGAAATGGACAATGGCGCTGGCCTGCTGTTCTTCCTTGGCGAGCTGCGGGTCATGATGGCAGGCAATGGGCTCGACCAGCTTGTTGGGCAGGTTCCAGCTCTTGGCAAGCCAGCTCCCCACCTCGGCGTGGTCAAGACCCAAAATTTCCCGTTCCGCCTCAAGTCTCGATATCTTTTTCTCCTGGGACAGCTCCGTGATCATTGCGTACTCACGGGGCAATTCCATCTTGATGGCGACCTTGCCGAGATCATGGATAAGCCCGGCGGTGCTGATCTCTTCCGGATCCTTTACCCCAAGATGCCGGGCCAAAACGTTGCAGACCACGGCGCAGCCCAGGGAATGCTCCCAGAGTTCAACATCCTGCGACTCCATGACCTCAAAGATGGAGGCGCTGATAATGAGACTCTTGATAACATTAAAGCCCAGGAGGATGATAGCGCTGTTCAGGGAACTGATCCGCTGCGGAAAACCATAAAACGCCGAATTGACCAGCTTGAGCAGCTTGCTGGCCAGAATGTGATCCTTGCTGATCACCCGGCCCATCTGCTCCGTGGTTGTGTCGGGATTCTCGGCCATCTTGCCCAGCTTGGCAACAATTCCGGGCAGGGTCGGCAGATTTTTTATCTCCCGCAGCACCTTTTTGAACTCGGCACGTTTTTGCTCATCCATCATAAGCCGCCATTGAAAAATTACAGGAACATTGCAACAAGGTAAAACGGCATAACGAGCCGTAACGATAATGGATAAAATGTGTTGGTTATTTCGTAGCAGCCCCTAAGTTCCGCGAGGCTACCAGCTTTGCTTGAATCCGCTTCTTGAGATACATGAGCGGTGCGATGTCTTCAACCCGATGAAAGCGCAAATCAATCTCCTGCAATTCTTCCTGCAGGGTCTTCTCCCCCTCAATGTTCACGGGATGCCCTTCCACCGTCACGTCAACGACGTCCATGTTGACCAAACGCTCGATCAGGGCCTCACTCAATGCCGTCCCGCCCCCGCAGAGCACCATCCCATCGGGGTTAAGAATTTCCTTGGCCAGAATCATCCCCGGGCCAGCCTGAGCTAACAGTATTCTCTGCACGCCTGTACCTCGTTGTTTTTTTCCTGGGACAAGCCCTTCCCCGCGTCCCGCTGGGGAACCCGTTGCTAAACATTGACAGATGAACCAACCGGCATTAAATTATAACCCATTTCTAAAAATGACCATACCGTAATATATCGCAAATTCTATAAATGTTTCGCTGGAAACAATACAACCCCATTGTTTCTGGCGCTTTTTTTTAACGCATCACCGTACTGGACTCAAAACGGAGGGACCAGAAATGCCTGTCTATGAATACCAGTGTGAAGCCTGTCAGGATGTGATTGAGGCGCAGCAGAGCCTGTCCGACAAACCGCTTACCACCTGCCCCGCCTGCACCGGCAGCCTCAAGAAACTTATCTCCCGGAGCTCCTTCCAGCTGAAAGGCGGGGGCTGGTACTCCGATGGCTACAGCAACAGCCCCGGCAAGGCAACCCCGGCCTGCGCTGCGGCAAGCTCCGACGCAGCCCCGGCCTGTCCAGCCAAAGAAAAATCCGCCTGCAAATGCAAGTGCGACTGAGGACAATCACCCTCGGGGATGCCTGGTAATCAAGACCATGGCGTCCCCGTAGCTGTAAAACCTGTACCCCTTTTCCACCGCCTCCCTGTACGCCGCCAGAATCCGCGCCCGTCCCGCCAGAGCACTGACCAGAAACAGCAGGGATGACTGCGGCAGGTGGAAGTTGGTGATCAGGTTGTCCACCACCCTGAACCGATAGCTCGGATAGATGTACAGATCGCAGAAACCGCTTCGGGCAGCTACTTGGCCCGTATCCTGGGCGGCAAACTCCAAGGCCCGCACCGAGGTGGTGCCCACCGCCCAGATCCTCCCCCCTGCTGCCCGTGTTTCGTTGACCAACGCGGCTGCTTCTTCTGAGACCTTGAGATGTTCGGCGTGGATCGCATGCTCCCGAATATCCTCGACCCGCACCGGGGCAAAGGTTCCATAGCCGACGTGCAGCGTGACCTGGGCAATGCGAACCCCTTGCGCCTGAATCCTCGCCAAAAGCTCGGGGGTGAAATGCAGCCCGGCAGTAGGTGCCGCCACCGCGCCGGGATTTTCGGCATAGACCGTCTGATAGCGCTGCCGGTCTTCCTCGGTTTGCCCTTCTTCCCTGTGGATATAGGGAGGCAGAGGCATCTGCCCATGCGCCTCCAAAAGTCTGGCCAAATCTCCCCGATACCGCAAGGCAACCCGCACCTTGCCGTCGGGGAGCAATTCCCGCACCACGCCCAACAGATTTTCCGAAAAAATCAATTTTCCTTCCGGCTGCGGTCGCTTGGCACTTTTCACCAGCCCGACCACCTCGGCCTGCTGCCAGCCATCCGCATCCCCATCGCCAGAATCTGCATCAGGCACTGGATATTCTAGGATCAACAACTCAGCCTTGCCGCCGGTTTCCTTTCTACCCAGCAGACGGGCCGGAAAAACACGGGTATTGTTGACCACCAGAAGATCCCCTGGCGCAAGATAATCACAGATATCGGTAAATTGCCGGTCCCTGGTCTCGCCGACCAGGCAATCCACCACTAGCAGCCGCGAAGAATCGCGCTGGGCCAGGGGATGCTGGGCGATATTCTCCTCGGGCAGGGCAAAATGGTAGGAGGCAAGAAAGAAATCAGCGTTGCTGGTCATGGATTCCATTGCGTTTACTGGGACGAGGGAATGAGAAGAAACCGGAACCGGCCTCTCCCGTCAGGGGATAAGTCCGGTTCGCTGGGTGAGATAGCAGAGCAGCAGACCAAGACCCAGGGCAAACAGGCCCGTGGCCCGCAAGGCCCCGGCGGGCATCTGGCCGATTCGCGCCAGCCACCGCTGCATGGCCTCGGGAAAGAGGACATAGGGAATCGCTTCCAGAACAAAGACCAGACCAAGCACGGTGACAAGAAGTTTCATGGCCGCACCCTACCAGCCGCCCGGCTTTTTTTCAAGACCAGGATGGATGATCAGCGAGTTGCATCAAACAAAATCCAGCTTACAGGCAGCTCATGGAGCAGTTGACAATACGTAGTTTTTAAACTACAATAAGCCATGCTCGAAATAAAGCAAACAGCGACCTTTCAGAAATGGGAGCATGCACTGAAAGACCGGCGCGCCAAAGCCGCCATCGCGGCGCGTATCTTCCGCCTCGCCAACGGTCTGGCCGGTGACGTGACTCCCGTGGGCCAGGGTGTCAGTGAGCTACGTATTCACTATGGGCCGGGTTATCGGGTGTACTTCCGGCAGCAGGGCCTTGAACTCATCATCCTGCTGTGTGGTGGCGACAAAGGCTCCCAAAACCGGGATATTGAAAACGCAAAACAACTCGCAAAAGAGTGGAGGGAGTGATGAGCGAACCGCTTTACAACTACGACCCGGCTGCCGCGCTGGATAGCCCGGAAGCCATTTCCGTCTTCATGGCCGATGCCCTGGAAACCGGGGACACCGCCTACATCGCCAAGGCACTGGGTGTTGTCGCCCGCGCCAAAGGCATGACGGAGCTTGCACGGGAAACCGGATTATCACGGGAACAGCTTTACCGTTCTTTCAGCGAAAAAGGCAACCCAACCCTGAAAACCATGATTGCAGTAATGCGTGCGCTTGGCGTGGACATGACAGCCAAGACACACGCCTGAGCAGATGAATACTCCGGTGGTGATCGACAGCCTTTCCCGACCCGCTGGTCTGGGGGTAAAACAAGCCGCAGAAACTTCAGCCGTCGGACACGTTAGTCAACTAATCAACAACGTCCTCTTAAACCCTCCACGAATTGCCGGGGCCGCTTGAGCCTATCGTTATGGTAGAAAATCCTAGTCCTCGCCAGGATTAATCACTGTCCGGCTCCCCAAGGGCATTCAATCCCTCGCGGATGTTATCGAAATATAGAATAGCCCGAAGAGAGTTGCTCGCGATTCCGTACTGCACGTCGGCGCCATGCAGAATCGCGTGTCGACTCAGCGGGGGTACGGCAGCGCCATGGTGGAATTCACACCACAATGTCTTAACCACTAATTCCGCGGTGATTCGTTGGAATCGAGACCCTTGTGTACGAATCGGTTCCAAGTAGTTCTTCAAGTGTTTGATCATAAACCGACCTTCATGTTTCTTAGCTGTAGCAACAAGGCCTTCGATTTGAGCGAACAAAACGGGCACCGAAAGCGTGTAATGCCCCTCTTCATGTGCACTCAATGCATCCAACAGGATTGGCAGACGTGGCACGATGAGGAGATCTTTTTCCCAGTCACGCCGAAGGTCTTCCAAACCGTGTTTTCGATACTTGTCTAAGAATGCTTCCGCAACATCTTCCTCCGTGATTACACCCGCGAGGTATGAATCGGCGACGTCGTCCAGCCATTTGGCTCCAAGGTGCCCCGGGAGCGGCCATGCCAAGCGTGTTAACATCGTCACCAGCCGATCATTACGATACGTCAATATGTCAAGAAGCTCTTCTATTGTGGTCACTGCATTCCCTACTTCCCGCCATCGCTAGGAGTACTCATCCACGTGTATGCGAGGAAATGAAGTAACGCTCACAAAGCGCTGTCAAATCATCTCCCCACACCATAACACCACGGGGCGAGTTCCGGGGACAGTATATAAAACTACTTGATAGAATCAGGGGAATCCGTATTTTTTCCCCAAACATATAAATATGTGCTGGTTGCCTATCCTAGTAGCGGTTTGTATTGTTTGTCAACGGCTTTTGGTTAGGCGAAAAAATACAGGGGCGTCCCCTTGTTACGTCAAAGCGAGCTCTTGCAAACCTAGCTTCCATGCGCTGGCATGCGGTGCGATCTGAAGAATGTATCCGAGCGTGTTGCCCGCCCGGCAAAAGATGGATGCAGGAAGAAAAGCAAAAGTGTATACTCTCGCACCATGATAACCCGTAAAAAAACACGACAAATCCAGGTGGGCAACGTATCGGTGGGCGGCAACGCCCCCATTGCTGTGCAATCCATGACCAATACCGACACCCGGGATGTGGCTGCCACCGTGGCCCAGATCGGACGGCTCACCGAGGCGGGCTGCGAGATCATCCGGGTGGCGATTCTGGACCTGGAAGCCGCTGCGGCCATCACCCAAATCCGGGAGCAGATCAGTATCCCGCTCATCGCTGATATCCATTTTGATGCGCGTCTGGCCACGGCCAGCATGGAGCACGGCGCCCAGGGCATCCGCATCAACCCCGGCAATCTGGGCGGCCCGGACAAGCTGGCCCGTGTTGTCGCTGCGGCAAAGCAGCATCAGGTGTCCATCCGGGTGGGAGTCAACTCCGGCTCGGTGGAAAAGGATATCCTGCAAAAACACGGACACCCCACCCCGGACGCCCTGGTGGAAAGCGCCCTGCGCAATGTGCGTCTGCTGGAGGCCCTTGATTTCCATGAAATCAAGATATCCCTCAAATCCTCCGACGCCATGACCACGGTGGAATCCTACCGCCGCCTCGCCAGCCAATGCGATTACCCCCTGCACCTCGGCGTCACCGAAGCGGGCGGCCTCATTGCCGGCACGGTTAAATCCAGCGTGGCCCTGGGCATCTTGCTCTATGAAGGCATCGGCGACACCTTCCGCATCTCGCTTACCCGCGATCCGGTTGAGGAGATTCGGGTCGGCTACGAACTGCTCAGGAGCCTGCACATCCGCGAACGGGGGCCGGAGCTGATCTCCTGCCCCACCTGCGGGCGCTGCCAGGTAAATCTGTTCTCCCTGGCCGAGCAGGTGGAACGCCATATCCAGAACATCGAGACCCCCCTAAAAATCGCGGTCATGGGCTGCGTAGTCAATGGCCCGGGCGAGGCGAAAGAAGCCGATATCGGGGTAGCGGGCGGCCACGGGGTCGGTATTATTTTCAAGAAAGGCCAACTCTACAAAAAAGTGGCCGAGGACAAGCTCCTGGCCGTTTTCCTGGCCGAGATCGACACCATGATTGAAGAGGCGCGCCAGAACGCGCATAAACCATAACTGCTTACCAGGTGCCCCATGCGTTTTTCCCAGCTTCTCATCCCCACATTGAAAGAAACCCCCTCCGAAGCCGAAGTGGTCAGCCACCAGCTGCTGCTGCGCGCCGGATTTATCCGAAAACTTTCCTCCGGGATTTACTCCTATCTGCCCCTGGGCCTTGCCGCCATCCGTAAGGTCGAGCGCATTGTCCGCGAGGAGATGAACCGGGCCGGGGCCCAGGAGCTGCTCCTGCCCATGGTCCAGCCGGGCGATCTCTGGAAGGAATCCGGCCGCTGGGAAAAGTATGGCCCTGAGCTGCTGCGCTTCACCGACCGGCACTCCCGAGAAAGCTGCCTCGGACCCACCCATGAAGAGGTGATCACCGATCTGATCCGGTTCAATGTTCACTCCTACAAGGAACTGCCCCTGAATCTCTACCAGATCCAGACCAAGTTCCGGGATGAAATCCGGCCCCGCTTTGGCCTGATGCGCGGCCGGGAATTCATCATGAAGGACGGTTACAGCTTCGACGCCACCGAGGACGGGGCAGACGCAACCTACAAAAAGATGCACGAAGCCTACCACCGGATCTTTGCCCGCTGCGGCCTGGCCTTCCGGGCGGTGGAAGCGGATACCGGCACCATCGGCGGCAGCTTCTCCCACGAGTTCATGGTGCTGGCCGACACCGGCGAAGACACCATCGTGATCTGCAAGGGGTGCGAATACGCGGCCAACATGGAAAAAGCCCGCTGCCAGACGCCGA
>Ga0315272_10000206_pt1 | contig 28601 bp, 28 predicted proteins | sample C3_middle_MG_FD_203918 | JGI IMG/M metagenome (GOLD analysis project Ga0315272, IMG submission 203918) | Sediment microbial communities from Yellowstone Lake, YNP, Wyoming, USA - C3_middle | ecosystem: Environmental > Aquatic > Freshwater > Lake > Sediment | place: USA: Wyoming | collected...
CTCGGCAGGGTTGGAAGTATCGCAGAAAACGCGACCGACGGATTTGAAGTAATTCTTACTGAAAGCGTTTCGCTCGGAACAGGTATGCATGCAAATAACCCCTGGCTGATGGAACTGCCCGATCCGGTCTTAAAGCAATGCTGGGAGAATGTTGCATCTGTTTCGGCTAATGACGCTGCAAAATTGGGAGTTAGTACAGGTGATGTTATTGAACTCTCTAAAGATCTGAAGCTTCCTGTCTTCATACAGCCCGGTCAGGCTGATGGAACTATTTCGGTTGCTCTGGGATATGGACATACAAATTCAGGTCCTGTTTGCAATAATGTCGGAGTTAATATGTACCCGTTTGCCAAAGTTACTGATGGAAGTCGGGCCTATGTATTTACAGCCGGGAAAATCAGGAATACGGGTAAACACAGCAAGCTCGCGCTTACGCAGGAACACAGTACGATGGAAGGCAGGCCTATTGTCAGGGATACCGTATTGAGCGAGTATCTGAAGAACCCTTCCTCAGGAAATGAGATGCATAAGGAATTTGAAGAGTCACATAAAACACTCTATCCTGATGTTAAGTATGATGGGTTCCACTGGGGAATGTCAATTGACCTTAATGCCTGTGTAGGATGCAATTCCTGTGTAATAGCATGCCAGGCGGAAAACAATATACCCGTTGTCGGGAAGGGGGAAGTGACTAAAAGGAGAATAATGCACTGGATTAAAATAGACAGGTATTACTCAGAGGAACCTAATGATCCGAAAGTCTACTTTCAGCCTCTTGCCTGTCAGCATTGTGACAATGCCCCCTGTGAAAACGTTTGTCCTGTTTCAGCAACCAACCACAGCAGTGAAGGATTGAACCAGATGGCATATAACAGGTGTCTGGGAACAAAATACTGTATAAACAACTGCCCGTATAAAGTGAGAAGATTCAACTGGTACAGGTATACAAATAATAAAGCATTTGATTTTAACACAGCCTCCGATCTGGGTAAAATGGTATTGAACCCCGATGTTACAGTCAGAGAAAGAGGAGTGGTTGAGAAATGTTCATTCTGTGTTCAGAGAATTCAGGAAAAGAAGCTTCAGGCAAAACTTGAAAACAGGATCCTTAAGGATAATGAAATTAAGACAGCCTGTATGCAGTCGTGCCCGGCAGGAGCCATAGTCTTCGGTAATCTGAATGACAAAGAGAGTAAGGTCTCGGGTCTGTTCAGGGATCCGAGAAATTACGGACTGCTGGAAGAACTGCATACTCTTCCTAACACTGGTTACCTGACGAAAGTCCGGAATGATGGTAAATTAAAAACTTAAATAATCGTATCCAGCCGATGTATAACAGGAAAGTCAGAGGTCCGCTGATCGAAGGTGACAAATCGCTTGGTCAGATTACCAGGGAGATAGCTACCCCGATGGAGGTACAGCCCGGACTATGGTGGTATATTGCATTTTTTATCTCGTCAATTGCGGCGGTATTCGGAGGCTATGCCATATTTATTACTGTAAACAAGGGAATTGGCACATGGGGAGTTAACAACTCAGTTGCCTGGGGATGGGAGATAGTCAATTTTGTATGGTGGATCGGAATCGGACATGCGGGAACTGCATTTTCAATATTCCTCCTGATACTCCGGCAAAAATGGAGAACATCTATTAACAGAGCCGCTGAGGCAATGACAGTTTTTGCTGTTATGTGTGCTGCACTTTTTCCCGCCCTCCATATGGGTCGCATATGGGACGCATTTTATATTTTTCCATATCCTAATACGCGCGGTCCGTTGTGGGTAAATTTCAATTCACCACTATTCTGGGACTTTGCGGCTATCACAGCATATCTTCTTATCTCAGCCTCATTCTGGTATCTTGGAATGTTGCCTGATCTTGGGACTATTCGCGATAAGACTACATCAAAAATCAAAAAGGCTGTTTATGGTCTGTTCAGCATGGGATGGACGGGTTCAAGCCGCCAGTGGATAAGATTCGAATCTTTGAGCTTTATTCTCGGAGGAATTGCTGCAGTGCTCGTGGTTTCAGTGCATTCTATAGTATCAACTGATTTTGCAGTGGGAATTGAGCCGGGCTGGCATACAACGATCTTTCCCCCGTTCTTTGTTGTGGGTGCCATTTTCTCAGGGTTTGCGATGGTTATGACACTTATGGTTCTGATAAGGAAAATTTATAAACTTACTGATTATGTAACAGATAATCACATGGATGCAATTGCACGTATCCTGATTTTCATATCGCTTATCATGGCAACGGCATATGTTACGGAGATCTTTATATCGTGGTATTCAGGAAATAAATTTGAGATGTTCACCATGTTCAGAAACAGGATTACCGGCGATTATACGATGCAATTCTGGGGAATGATAGTGTGCAATGCGATATTGCCTCAGCTGTTCTGGTTCAGGAAAATCAGAAGAAACTGGATCGGATTGCTTTCCGTTTCGCTCGTCATAAACATCGGCATGTGGCTTGAAAGGTACAATATCGTCATCACCTCATTGAGCAAAGATTATCTGCCATCAAACTGGGTGTCATATTCTCCTACCATCATTGATATTGGTGTTTTCGTAGGAACCATTGGACTCTTCGGAACAGGAGTACTGCTGTTTATGAGATATATACCTATGATGGCGATTAGTGAGCTTAAGAGTGTTGCACATATTGGAGATAAAAAAGAGGATTAACCGGCTGAGTTATGGTCAAATCATATAAAATAGGGATTTTCGACGATGAAGGGAAGTTTATTTCCGGCATCAAGTCGTTGCAGGAACAGCAATTCCGGATTTTTGACGTCTTTACACCATATCCGGTTCATGAGGTCTTTCACCTGCTTAGACGGAAATCAAGGCTTCCGACTGCAGCATATTTTTTCGGGCTGTTTGGTATTATTGCCACGCTTGGCTTCCTTTATTACACTTCGGTCATTGACTGGCCGATTGTATACGGGGGGAAGCCTTCAAATTCATTCCCGTCATTCATAGTTGTGACAATTGTTGTTACTATTCTGACAGTTACGATTTTGAGCCTCGCTCTGTTTTCTTTCAGATCAAAGCTTTTCCCGGGTCGCAACAACACAATTTTCGACCCAGGGGCAACAGATGACAAATTTGTAATAGTTGTATATACAGATACCCCTGATGACATATCTTCCGGGAATGCGGGGACAATAATGAAAGAACAGGGAGCCATTGAGGTAGTTGATAAGGAATATGAAAAAATTGAGGTATGACAAATATTTTTTCACTTAGAAAAACATTCAAAGCCGTCTTGCTGAGCTTCCTGATCATGAATTTATACTCATGTAACAGGGACAGGAATAACCCGGGTTGGGATTACTTTCCTGATATGTTTTATTCTACGGCATACGAAACCAATACCCCTAATCCTAATTTTAAGGATGGAATGACAATGAGAACGCCTGTTCCGGGAACAGTTTCACGCGACTATTTGCAATTTGATTATACAAACGACCCGGAGTCGAGAATCAAAGCCGGAAATGAACTTGTTAATCAAATGCTCCCAAATAGTGATAACATCGCCAGGGGTAAACAGGTATATACAACATTTTGCATCGGTTGCCATGGCAGTAAGGGTGAAGGAGACGGGAGATTATTCACAAGCGGGCTTTATCCCCTGAAACCACTGACACTTGCAGGCAGCAGTGCACAAAAACTAAAAGACGGAGAAATTTACCATACAATTACGTTAGGAATTCGTTCAATGGGAGCACATGGCTCGCAGATCAGACCTGAGGACAGGTGGAAGCTTGTCCTGTATATCAGGACTCTTCAGGAAGATGAGAAAAAGATAACAGAAAACAAAAAATAGGGGACCAGGTAATGAAGGATCAAATAACCGTTTCCAGGAACTTCAGAATAATAACCTTTTTGTTAATCGCTATCGGTGCAGTAACAATCATCGTTGGCCTTATTTCAGACCATAAGACGACCTGGGCGAGCTATCTGGTGGCAAACTACTACTTTTTGTCTCTTGCTATGGGAGGGGCCTTCTTTTTGGTCTTACAGAGCATTTCACAGTCGGGTTGGTCTTCTGCCTTTAAAAGAGTGGCTGAAGCTATGATGAGTTATGTTCCCTTTGCAGCTGTCTTTTTTCTGCTGATCTGGTTTGGCATGAATGACCTCTATCAATGGACCCATAAGGATGTAGTGGCACTTGATCCTGTGATTCAGCACAAGACGGCATATCTTAATGTTCCTTTCTTTTTCATCAGAATGGTTCTGTATTTTGCACTTTGGATATTCTTTATCTGGAAATTGAGGCAGATATCTCTTCAGGAAGACCATACAGACCCGTCTGACACCCAGGGGATAATGAAACTTTTCGAAAAATCAGAACTCTATTCAAAGGTTTTTATATTTATTATAGCTATCACCTTTTCACTTTCGGCAATTGACTGGATTATGTCGGTTGATGTGAAATGGTACAGTACTATATTTGCGCTAAAGAATATTGTTGCAGCTTTCCTGCACGGAGTCTCAGTTCTGACTCTTATTGTTTTTATACTCTGTAAACGAGGCTATTTCCCGTTCTTCAACAAGTATCACCTGCACGATTTCGCCAGATATATTTTCATGTTTTCAATTATCTGGGGATATTTCTGGTTCGCACAGTTCATGATCATCTGGTATGGCAATATACCTGAGGAAACAATCTACTATTTTGACAGATGGCAGGGAGGATGGAAGATTCTCTTTTTTACAGAGATCGGACTGAACTGGTTCATCCCTTTCATGTTGCTCCTGCCTGTCAAAGCAAGCCGCAACATGACTATTATTACTACAGTTATTGTTATTCTTATAATTGGTCAGTACGTCGATCTTTTCGTACAGCTTATTCCCGGTACTGCCGGTGCGCTTAAATTCGGATGGATCTCTGCAGGAACATTCCTCGGATTTGCAGGGCTGTTTTCACTTATTGTCGCAACAACATTAAGCAGAGCTAAGCTAATACCACCGAATCACCCGTATCTGGCAGAGAGCCTGGAACATAAATTCTGAAAATTTTCTCCCCTTCTTCGCCTTCGCGTAGCCGCTTCGGCCTTCGGTCGCCGAAGTCGACCTACGGTCGACGCAGGCGGCGAAGCAAGGTAGGGGAGATGTCGCGAAGCGACAGAGGGGCCACTCTATCTTAGAATCCTGTCGGCTATCAACAGTATCATTATCAGTAGAAAATAGAGATTGAGAAGTATTGAATATTCCCTTGCCGGTTTATTCACCATACTTGTTTTTAAAAGGGGAGAGAATCGGTAGATAATGTAAACAGAGCCAGCCAGCAGGATCATAATTACCAGACTCGATCTTATAACTTCAAAATAGCACAGAAAAAGTGCTGCAACAACTGAAATAACTAGCCAGATAAAAGTAAGCCAGTTGATCTGCTCTTTGCTAAAGGTGTCAGTAAGTGACGGAATGCCCGCTTCACTGTATTCTTTTCCATATTTAAGGATGAGAAGCCAGAAGTGCGGGATCTGTCCCATAAAGAATAAAAATTCAATGAATATGATTGGCTTATCCATTGCTCCTCCACCGGCTGCCACCCATCCGATCAATGGAGGCAGAGCTCCGGTCAGAGCTCCCGGCACAACAGCAAAAGCTGTGATTCTCTTTGAATAGGTATAGACCCCATTATACCACAACATTGTAAACAGCCCAATAAGGGCTGCCAAAAGGTTTCCGTAATGATATATCAGTAATGTACCGACAATAAGAGTGATTATTGTAAAAATGAAAGCATTGCTTTTTCTGATCCTTCCTTCAGGCAAAGGTCTTAAGTGTGTCCGGTTCATTTTCCTGTCGAGATCCACCTCCTGAATCTGATTGAGGGCTGAGGAGGAGACAGCAAGTAAAAGAATCCCAATCGAAACAATTATCAGATTTGCTGAAATGACGGGGTTATAAATAAAAAATCCTGTAAATCCGGTAAGGCTTACAGGAAGCATTATTTGAAGTTTGCTTAATTGAATGTAATCTATGAGTCTGTTCTCTGAATTACTTTTCATTAAGTGACTTAAGGTATTCAATTATTTTAGCTATATCTCCATCGCTGACTTTTCCTTTATAGCTCTGCATCAATCCTTTTGGGTAGCCCTTTACTATCTCGACATTAGGATCAAGAATGGACCTTTTTATGTATTCTGCATCTGCTGTTATTGTGACCTCAGCGCCATCTCTGGTCACCTTTTCCTGTTTTCCTAAAAGACCTAGGTAAGTCGGGCCCACTATTTTGGTGCCATCTGAAGAATGACATGCAAGGCATCCCTGCAATCTCATAATGGATAGTCCCTCATCAGCAACCGTTGAACCGGCTGTTGTGCCAGCTGCTTTCGCTGTATCTCCGTACCAGGCCGTGAATTTTTCCTTCGAAAGGACCTTTACCATTGATTTCATGAATGAATGCCGTAAACCACAGTATTCAGCGCAATAAAGATCATAATCACCTTCCTTCTGTGGAATGAACCACATATATTTTTCTCTTCCCGGAACTATATCAGATTTTATTCTGTAAGCGGGGATAAAAAGACTGTGAATAACATCGAGAGAGATCAGGTTTACTTTAACAGGAGTGCCGACCGGAACAACGAGGTCAGTACTTTCCTTTCCGTTTTCATACTGGAAAGAGAAACTCCACATACGTGCAGTACTGGTTATGTTCATCGCATTGGCAGGAGGATTGTACATAGGTTTCCACCCTTCCCATCCATAATAGAACATTGCTAATGCCAGCAGGATGGGTATTACCGTCCATGCTATCTCCAGCTTGGTGTTGCCTTCATTTTGAATTGCCGTTTTATGCTTTTTCCTGTTGTACCTGAATATGAAATAGAGCATTATTATTGTTAGCCCTACAAGGAAAAAAAGTGAAATACCGGCAATAAAGTAAAATGCAGTGTTAAATGTCGATACGTAATTTGAAGCGTCAATTCCTGAGGTTGAATACATACTTTTTATCTATATAGGTAGTCCAGAAATGTTATGAATATTACAGCAGCCAATACCAGAACAACAGCTATAACAGCAATTGAAATTATTTTATTCTCAAACTTAAGGTGCATGAAAATACGCAGAACAAATGATGATTTAACTGCCGCAATCACCAATGCAATCACCACAGTAAGTGTTCCGAGGTAAATCTGAGTTACTGCTACAGAAGTCAGCGTGAGCGTAATTAACAATGCGAGGACATAAAGAAATGTCCTGTATGGGATTATATGATCTTTTTCTTTCTCCATTTTTCAGGTCATATTTAAGTAATAAGGTAAAAGAGCGGAAACAGGAAAATCCATATCAGGTCAACAAGGTGCCAGTATAATCCGCTGTTTTCATGCAGTGCAAAACTCTCAGAGTTAAGCTTATCCTTATAGATCATTCTGGTTACAACAGCAATGAAAACAAGACCGATGATAATATGCAAAGCATGAAGTCCTGTCATAAAAAAATAAAGTCCGTAAAAGAGAACATCACCCTGCCCTCTGAGAGCGAGTACGGAAGATCCCGGGTAGATATGCTCCTTAATGTGATCGCCCCATTCAAAGTATTTATTCACCAGGAAAGCCAGTCCAAGCACAAATGTTGTGCAGAGTAAAATAAGTGCCAGTCTTTTATCCTTTTTCTGAATTGCAGTAACCGACATTGCGATTGTTGTACTGCTTATCAGAAGGATAATCGTATTGATTGTCCCGATGGGAATACTTAACTCCTGGGCAGCCTGGTGGAAAGCTTCCGCATTCCCGAACCTGTAGATCGAGTAGACGATAAATAGTCCGCCGAAAAGCAGCATTTCTGTGAAGAGAAAAAACCACATTCCGATTTTTGATGCCTGGTCGTCCCTGTGTAATTCTGGAGTTGTGCTCATTGATAGTCGTATGGTCCTTTTGTGATTACTGGTATCTCTTCAAAATTTTCAACCGGAGGGGGTGAAGGAACAGTCCACTCAAGCGTTTTTCCTCCCCAGGGATCAGCCGGAGCCTTAATTCCTCCTTTAAGTGAGGCAAAAAGGTTGATAATAATTACCCCAAGACCTGAGTAGAGAACCCATGATCCCATAGTTGAAATTATATTTCCTGCATGAAAAACCTCGTCATAATCATAGTACCTTCTTGGCATACCTTTGAAACCAAGATAAAACATTGGTCCGTAAAGCGTTATGAAGCCAATAAAAAAGAGAACCAGCCCTATGTTCGCCCAGCGTGTATCGTACATCCTGCCTGTTATTTTAGGATACCAGTAATGCATTGCTCCGAAGAATGCGAATCCGGTACCTCCGAATACTATAAAATGGAAGTGTGCAACGACAAAATGAGTATTATGCAAATGAACGTTTGCTGCAAGAGATCCGAGTATAAGGCCGGAAAAACCACCAACCATGAACACAAAAATGAATGCTGCGGCCCAGAAGAAGGGAGTCTGAAGATCCAGGGAACCGTGGTGCATGGTCGAGATCCAGTTAAATACTTTTATTGCGCTGGGGATTGCGACCAGGAAGGTAAGAAGAGAAAATGTATAAAGTGCGGTTCCACTCATACCTGAAGTGAACATATGATGGCCCCATACAAAATACCCGACAAATGCAATCGCCAGAGCTGATACAACCATGAACTTATAACCGAATATGGTTTTATGTGCAAAAGTTGTAATTATCTCCGATATGGCACCCATAGCGGGAAGTATCATAATATAAACTGCCGGATGACTGTATGTCCAGAAAAGATGCTGATATAACAGAGGATCACCTCCAAGTGTAGGATCAAAAAAACCGATATGCAGAGTCCTTTCGGCAACGATCATCAATAGAGTAATTCCAATTATCGGAGTAGCGAGGAGTTGAACCCATCCTGTTGCATAGAGTGTCCAGGGAAACAAGGGCATTTTGAGCCAGGTCATTCCCGGTGCCCTCATTCTGTGCATTGTTACAAGGAAGTTTAGTCCGGTAAGTATGGATGAAAAGCCGAGAACAAATGCTCCAAAAACTGCTGGCAGCATATTACCTGCTGTTCTGAAGCTGTAGGGGGCATAAAATGTCCAGCCTGTATCCGGAGGTCCCTGCCCGGCAAACTGTGAAATCAATACAAGGGAGACCCCTGTAACATACAAATACCAGGAAAGGAGATTGAGCCTTGGAAATGCAACATCCTTCGCCCCAATCATAATTGGTAACAGGAAATTACCAAACACCGCTGGCAGGCCGGGGATTACAACTGCAAAAATCATAACTATGCCATGGAGGGTAAAGAAGGCATTATATGTCTCAGGCGTCATAATCGTTTTGCCCGGGGCAATTAGCTCGAACTTCATTAATAATCCCAGGGTGGCTCCTACAACAAAAAAAGAGAGGATGGAAAACAGATATAACAAAGCTATTCTCTTGTGATCAGTGGATAATATCCAGGAGAAAATCCCCCTGTATTTTCCTTTATATTCAAGAAAGCTTGGTTCAACAATTCCAGTCTGAGTATTCATTTATTTACCTTGGTATTAAGTTTTATCCGTGAAAATGCCAGAACCAAAAATATTAAAATTACAATGAAAAAGATAACTATTGCAGAAACTCTTGTAACATTGAAAACAAACTGGTTCCCTTTACTGTCATAACCATAACAAATAGCAAGTAAACGGTTGATACTCGGACCAATCTTCCCTTTTGCTGCTTCAACCATGGTTATCTTAATATCGAATGGCATAAAGTCAATTCCCCTGAGATATCTTATTATCTTTCCGTCGGCTCCCAGTGCTATCAGCCCGGTCGGATGTACAAACTGATCATTTATTCTCTGATAACCAAAGCCAACAGATTTAGTAAGTCTAGCAATGTTGCTGCTGTCGGAAACGAAGAACATCCAGTTTTTTGCCTCAGCTTTTTTCTGCATAGTGCTTACATAGCTTTCCTTTTTGTTGATGCCAAGTTTGATGTTTTCAGTGGGATCGAAAGAGACAGTTATCACATTGTAATCCGTTCCCAGTTTGAGATCAACACCATCAATAAACTTGGAAACACCCCACATCAGAGGACTGCAGGTTCCGGCGCACTGGAAATAAACAAGGTTAAGAATGGTAGGTTTGTTGATTACGTCTTTTAAAAGAACTGTATCACCTGCCTCATTGATAAGTTTCACGCCAAGATCAACATAGCTCCCCTGTTTCTCTTCGAAACCTATCTGCATTTGTTTTTCAATAAGCGGGGTCTGGGAAAATGCACCTGTGCAGAGAAGAGCAAACCCAACTGCGAAAAGAGCTTTAATTTTATTCATAGCTAAATATAATAGATATTAACAATTAAAAATTGTTATTTATTCTCAGTTTTTTCCTCCTCGGCATAAATTCCGGCAATCATTAAAGCACCGCCCAGGAGTGAGATATCCTTCAGTAATGCAATAATAGTTATTGTTTTGTCAGCGTCTATAAAAAGGTGAGGAATATGAATGGTAATTATGAAAATGAACAATAAAAATGCCAGAAGCAAAGTTGACAGTTTTACCAGAAATTTTGTAATAATACTAATACTGGCAGCTATAAGCATTATCCCGGTAAGAATTATCGTGTAAGCCCCCAGAGGCACAAACGAAGTCAGCATACCAAGATAATAATTCAGCATCAGGAAATGATTTATTCCGAATAAGGCAAAAGGGATAGCAAAAAGAATTCTCCCGGCGGTGGTAAGTTTTTTCATTTTGTTAAAATGTTATCCTGATTCAGGTTAATTTTAGCTTATTAAGAAAATACAGGTTATTCCCAACCCCTCTCCCGGATTAAGATCATTAATCCCTTTTCACCGGTATCTAACGAATATCTCAACAAATTTGTTGATAGTTTGTTACAAAAAATTTGCCTCTATAAATGTATGAATTTTTTCGGGGAGTCACCCAAATATGTTAAAAATCATTAAGTGGCACGGCGTTTTGAACGTCGATCTGAACAAAGAGAGTAGTCCCCTGTTTAATGAATAAAAAACACAATATGGAAAGAAGAAAATTTTTTAAAGCTGTCGGGCTTGTTTCTGCAGCAGCACTGATAAGTCCAAAAGTATTTGGTAATGAACCGATACAAGTGAAAAAACCTTCTGATGAAGGTGTTCCTCCTGCAGAGTTCCCTGCGCTTCCTTTCGCATATAATGCGCTTGAGCCCTATATAGATGCACGGACAATGGAAATTCATTATGACAAACACCATCGTGCGTACTATACAAATTTCATAAATGCAGTCAAAGGTACGCCACTGGAAGGCAAACCATTGAGTGAAATTTTCGCCGGGATATCAAAGCAGACAGATGCTGTAAGAAACAATGGCGGCGGTTATTATAACCATCTGTTTTTCTGGAAGAACCTTGCTGCCGGCTCAACTGGTCCGACAGGCGACTTACTGACAGCAATCAATAAGTCATTTGGTTCATTTGACAAATTCAAAGAGACGTTCAGTACAGCCGCAAAGACAAGATTCGGAAGCGGGTGGGCCTGGTTGTCGCTTGGTGCGGATAAGAAGCTGGCTGTATCAAGTTCTCCGAATCAGGATAATCCTCTAATGGATATTTCCCCGGTAAAAGGAACTCCGCTGCTTGCCCTTGATGTATGGGAACACGCTTATTATCTTAAATACCAGAACAAACGCCCCGATTATATCGAAGCTTTCTGGAATGTTGTTAACTGGGATGAGGTAAGCAGAAGATATGCGGCAGCTCTGAAAGGTTGAACCTGTAAATCCTTGGGGATTGCTTCGTCTCCCGATGAAATCGGGAGACGAAGCAATGACCGCGGATTTTCAGTAAATTACGTATATAAGAACCTCTTTATTTTTAGTGTTGCAGTCTTCTGGAAAGGACCAGGCTGAAGGACTACTTTCTGTATCTGGCTGAATTTATTTACCTGAGAATTAACGTACAGCTGCAGTTCGGAAAGTACTTCATCAACTTTATTCTCAAGCTGCCGTGTCATATCCTGTTTAAGCACCAGATATTTCTTTTCAAGTTCTTCCATGTTTATATGGACAAGGGCAACCAGTTTTCCTTTCTGCTGAACTACCAGGGATTCAACAACAAACCTGAAATTGTTTATTATTGATTCGATCTCTTCCGGATAAATATTTTCCCCGCTGGCACCAACTATCATGTTTTTCAGTCTGCCCTTAATAAAGAGATTCTGGTTCCTGTCGAAAGCTCCGAGATCACCTGTTTTGAACCAGCCGTCTGCAGTCAGCACCTCCCTTGTCATATCAGGCTCTTTATAGTAACCTTTCATCACGTTAGGTCCCTTTGCCCAGATCTCTCCTTCTCCATTGATTTTGTCGGGATTATGTATGATCAGCTCAATACCTTCGATTTTAGGTCCCGTCGATTCAAAAACCGCTTTCTGGGGATTAGCGCCTGCAAGAAGCGGGGCGGTCTCGGTCAATCCGTATCCTATTGCGTAAGGGAATTTTGCTTCACGAAGGAATTTTTCTACGACTTTATTGAGCTTCGCTCCTCCGATACCATAAAACTTTAACTCACCTCCGAAGGTCTTGAAAAGTTTCTTGCCTGCCGCTGCATTAAGTTTTTTCCTTAAAAAAGGAATTTTATACAGAAGATTTAGAATGAAGCTGTTTCTGAATGTCGGAAGTATCTTATTAAAATAAATCTTTTCGATGATCAGCGGAACAGTAAGCATCATTGTCGGCTTTATTTCAGCCAGAGCTGGGAGCAGAACAGCCGGTGTAGGGGGCTTCCTGAGATAATAAACGCATGAGCCGCAAAGCATCGGCAGAATCAGTCCAAGTGTGTTTTCATAAGTATGTGACAATGGCAGCACCGACAGAAAACGATCATTCTCATCAATTGACTGTATCACTCTTCCTTTAAGAGCATTGAAGGAGATATTTTTATGAGTCAGCATGACCCCTTTTGACCGGCCGGTAGTTCCTGAAGTATAAATTATTGATGCAAGATCATCTTCTTCAACTGTATATTTCTTTGCAGGGACACTATCCCGTTCATATTTGAAATAGCCAGCCTGAGGTTTAATTACTGAAAAATCCTCAATCTGAATAGTGAATCTGAGAGCATCAGAACTGAGACCTTCAATTCTGGAAAATAGAGAACCCGAAATGAAAAGAGCTATAGCTCCGGAGTGTTCAATTACATTGGCAACTTCAGTGGCAGAGAAGTCAGGCAGAATAGGAACAGCAACCGCCCCCATAAATGTAACGGCAAAATAGGCAACTGCCCAGTTTGGCATATTCAGACTTAGAATAGCAACCTTATCTCCGGGGCAGATCCCGTTTTTTTCAAGGAAAGCAATTAAAGATTCTATCTCTTTATTGACTGTATCATAAGTCTTTGGTGCTTCCCCCACAAACCCATAAGCATTATGATTACCAAACTTCCTTAATGTCTCATTAAACATCCCAGGGAAAGTCAGCCCGATTGAAGAATTCTCCATTATCCCCTATTCAATTTCAAGATTTAAACAGCAAAGGTAAGAAAAATTGCTTAAATGGGATTAATCAGGCCATTATATTAGCTCAAAAGATCAATTCGATGCAGGAATTTTAAACCTTTATCATGGATAATGGTTAATATTGCATATTATTTTCATTCTGATGCTCTTCTCACTTTCCCCCGGGACAGAGAGGGTCAGGAGGCAAAAAGAGACAAAGCGCTTTCATAAAAACAAATACTAATTATAACTGCGATTTTATGAATCCTATAATAAGAGTAACAAAGGAATTTCCGTTCGAAATGGCTCATGTTCTGTGGAACTACGACGGACCATGCAGGAACGTTCATGGCCATTCCTATCGACTTTTTGTTACAATTGCCGGTTCCCCGGTTGATGATCCGGATAATCCCAAAAACGGGATGGTTATTGACTTCGGCGACCTTAAAAAGATTGTCAGAACCAGAATTGTTGACATTTTTGATCACTCCGTTGTTCTCAATAAAAACCAGGATAAGGATAAGACAGAAATGTTTAAAAACCTGTTTGGCAATACTGTTGTAGTTCCATATCAGCCTACCTGCGAAAATCTTGTTACCGATTTTGCTGAGAGAATTGAACCGCTTCTGCCTGCAGGAATAATGCTTCATAGCCTTAAACTCTATGAAACAGCAACATCATTTGCAGAATGGTATGCCACGGATAACAAAAAACAAGGGTGAAGTGCCTAAAGTGAACTAAAGTGCCTAAAGTTAAAGAGGACCGCGTTTCCATTTCAGATCTTAACTTTGGTCACTCTAGTCACTCTAGTCACTTCTAATTGAAATAGATAACTAACGTATATCAGACATATGAATGAATCTCCAAAGAAACTCTTCCTTCTTGATGCATATGCCCTTATTTTCAGGGCATATTATGCATTCATTAAAAATCCGAGAGTAACTTCAAAGGGTTTAAATACCTCAGCTATATTTGGATTTTTGCTTGCCCTTGAAGAGGTGCTGCAGAAGCGAAAACCAACTCATATTGCCGTAGTTTTTGACACTCCGACGCCTACCTTCAGGCATGAGATGTATACGGATTATAAAGCTCAAAGAGATGAAACCCCGGAGGATATAAAAAAGGCAGTTCCCTACATTAAAAGGTTGATTGATGCCTATAGGATACCTGTTATAGACTATCCGGGTTTTGAGGCAGATGATGTTATAGGAACGCTGGCCAGGATGGCTTCAGAGAAGGGCTTCATCACGTATATGATTACTCCTGACAAGGATTATGCACAGCTTGTTTCGGAAAATATTTTCATGTTAAAACCTTCCAGAAGCGGAAATGAGTCACTCTTGTGGGGCGTTGAGGATATTCAGAAAGAATTCAGCGTTGAGCGCCCGGAACAGGTAATTGACATCCTGGCTCTTATGGGCGATTCGGCTGATAATATTCCCGGAGCTCCGGGCGTAGGCCCTAAAACCGCAATGAAACTGATAGGGGAATACGGATCTGTTGAAGAACTTTTTAAAAACACTGATAAGCTTAAGGGAAAACTGAAAGATATCATCGAAGATAACAGGGCCCAGATTGAGTTATCAAAGAAACTGGCTACAATAGAGCAGCATGTACCCGTTGAATTGGACGAAAAAGCTCTTGAACTGGAAGTTCCCGATCCGGTTAAACTCAAGGTCCTTTTTGAGGAACTTGAATTCAAAACAATAGCAGCAAAAATATTGTCAGAGATAGAGAAGTCAGAGAAACCAAGGTCCTCTGAACAATTCTTCAGCCAACCTTCCGATTCTCAACAGGCTTCTCTGTTCGGGGCTGAGGCAATGGCGCCTCCGCTGGAAAAGAAGTCAATTGAAAATGTTGAGCATAAATATATTCTCCTTGAAAGTAAATCAGATATAAAGGAATTTGTAAAAAAGGTTGCGGCTCTGGGTGAATTTTGTTTCGATAGTGAAACTACAAGCATCGATCCGCTTGAGTCAGAGCTCGTGGCTCTGACATTCTCGTGGGAAAAGGGGACAGGCTATCTTATCCATTTCCCGGAATCACAGGAGGAGACAAAGAACATTCTGGAAATTGTCAGACCCCTATTCGAAAATCCCAAAATCCTGAAATCAGGACAGAACATGAAATTCGATATACAGGTCCTGGCCAATTATGGCATTGAAGTCAGCGGACCTTTATTCGACACAATGATTGCCCATTATCTGCTTGAACCGGATATGCGTCACAATATGAACCTGTTATCCGAATCATATCTTGGGTACAGTCCGGTTCATATTGAATCTCTTATCGGTGAAAAAGGAGTGAACCAGAAGAATATGAGGCAGGTGGCTGTCGACAAGCTGATGGAATATGCAGTGGAAGATGCGGATGTTACATACCAGCTGAAAGAGGTTTTCGAACCGAAGATCAGGGCCGAAGGGCTTGAACCTCTTTCACGAGACATTGAGATGCCGCTTATCAGCGTTCTGGCTACCATGGAAAGGAACGGGGTAAAACTCGATCTGGAGGATCTCAAATCAATTACTGTTAACCTTCGTGACGATATCCTGGCGCTTGAGAAAGAAATTTATACCCTGGCAGGGACTGAGTTCAATATTTCTTCCCCGAAACAACTCGGCGACATTCTGTTTATAAGACTTAAGCTCGACGATAAAGCCAGGGTTACAAAGACGAAGCAGTTCGTCACCAATGAAGAGATCCTGCAGCGACTTACAAGCAAACATCCAATAGTTGATAAAGTACTTGAATACAGAGGGCTCAGGAAACTGTTGTCTACCTATGTTGAGGCATTGCCATTGCTCGTTGACAGGAAGACAGGAAGGATACATACCTCCTATAACCAGGCTGTCGCAGCAACTGGAAGACTCAGTTCAAACAATCCGAACCTTCAGAATATTCCTGTTAAAGATGCGAGGGGAAGAGAAATACGAAAAGCTTTCGTTCCTGAAAAAGGGCATATTTTCCTTTCAGCTGACTATTCACAGATCGAATTGCGTCTTATGGCTCATCTGAGCAAGGACAAGAGCATGATTGCCGATTTTCTCTCTGGGAATGATATTCATGCGGCAACGGCAGCAAAGATTTTTGGAGTCGATATCTCAGAAGTTACACGGGAAATGCGAAGCAAGGCAAAAACGGCAAACTTTGGCATTATTTATGGGATATCGTCATTCGGACTTTCAGAACGTCTTACTATTGGCAGAAAGGAAGCAAAGGATCTTATTGACGGATATTTCAATTCCTATCCGGGTGTTAAAGTATATATGGATGAAAGCATTAGAAAAGCCCGTGAAGTTGGTTATGTAACCACAATGTTTGGCCGTAAGCGCTATCTGAGAGATATCCATTCACGAAACCAGGTGGTACGCGGCAATGCTGAAAGGAACGCTATTAATGCTCCAATCCAGGGAAGCGCTGCAGATATCATTAAAATTGCCATGATCAGGATTTACGAAAGGATGAAAAAGGAAAAATACCTTTCAAAAATGATACTTCAGGTACATGACGAACTTATATTTGAAGTATTAACCCCGGAATTTGAAAAACTTAAGGATATGGTTCTTTTTGAGATGTCAAATGCTGTGAAGCTTGACATTCCCCTGAAGGTTGATTGGGGTCAGGGTAATAACTGGCTTGAGGCGCATTGACATCCCCTCCCGCTAAAGCGGGATCCCCTTAAGGGGGGACAAATTCGGAAGCAAATGAATATTCAATACTATCCACGATTTTACCCCCCCCCTTTAGGGTGGCTGGGGGGTAAAAAGAAGTGGAGGGCAGGGGGGGCAAGAAAGAACGGGGCAGAGGGGCAAACCTACAGGGGGAAGAAAGTTAAAAAAGCAGAAGTATTGAAGATGCAAATAATATGAATCGATTAGTGTAATAAATATAAACTAATTCTATAGCCCCCCATTTGGGGGGTTGGGGGGTAGAATACATGGAAGTAAAAGTATTATTTTTCGGAGTGCTGACAGAGGTATCTGGCACCGCGGTAAAACACTATCAGGATGTAAGGTCTGTCGGAGAACTAAGACTCAGAATTCAGGACGATTTTCCTGAGATTTTTCATTATAATTTCAGGATCGCAGTGAACGGTGAGATTACTGATAATGATCTTCTTTTCAAAACAGGAGATGAAGTCGCTTTGTTGCCTCCTTTTGCAGGTGGTTGAAACCCTCAAAAGTAACTGATATGAAAACAATTTATTTGACTGATGGAGCAATACCCAATGAATTAATATCAGGGATGATTGGCAATCTGAAAAAAAAAACTGATTCCGGGGGCCACATGTTTTTTCTTGGACAGGTGAGGGCTGATGAGGCAGAAGGAAAGAGAGTCAGTGCAATTGAATATTCTGCATATCCGGAAATGGTTCAGGCTGAGGCGGAAAAGATTAAGAATGAAATACTCAAAGAATTCACTGATGTCAGATCAGTCGATATAGTGCACTCTAACGGCCTTGTTAAAACCGGTGAAATATCTCTTGCGGTATTGGTTGCAGCTGGTCACCGGCAGCAGGCTTTTGAGGCCTGCAGTAAAACTGTCGAACTGATCAAGGCTCATCTGCCTGTATGGAAAAAGGAGATCTATGAGGATGACACTCATATCTGGAAATAATCTAAATAGGTTCCATATCCTTTCTCACTACAACGGATTCAGTTTTAGGACTGGCCTGATCTGTTTTCCTTGTAACAAGGATCGCTCCTGCTGTCCCCTTGAGAATTGAAGTATATTCTTCTTTATTGTTAAGTAAATCCCTCGCTTTAAGGATCTGATCATCATTTTTAATTGTCCACTGGATAGCTCCGCTTTCATAAAAGTAACGGCTGATTATCTCATCTTCAAGAAGATCTGTTATCTCAGGCCTGAATAATCTCAGATCCTGATCGAGACTGTGAGCCACATCCTTCTGAAGATCTGTAAACAGATCCCTGTGAACGTCATAATATTTTTCCTTTTTAGCATTGACTATGAGTTCATTAAGGGATTCTTCCGTGCTGGTTCTATAACTGAATTTATGATCCGTCAAAAATGTCTTGAAGTCATCATAATCCTTGTCGGTAAGAGAGAACTGATCGGGAGAGGTAATGTCAGGATGCGACCAGTAATATTTTGTGGCAAAATCAAAAATGTAATTCCTGATAAAAAGTTCGGAAGAGATCTGGCTGAGTGGTTCTGGTAAAATTTCAATGTCGGGAGTTATTCCGCCGCCATCCTTTACGATACGGCCATTTTTAGTTTTGAATTCGGAGATCAGAGAATCGGGAATTATCCCGACACTTCCATCTTCATTAGGATGCGAGAAATCACGCGCCTGGATGCACCTGCCGCTGGGGATATAATACTTGGCCGTTGTTACTTTGAGTTGTGTGTTATAACTCAGCGGACGGGTAATCTGAACGAGCCCTTTTCCGTATGAACGCTGTCCGACGATAACACCCCTGTCGAGATCCTGAATTGCGCCGGCAACGATCTCTGAAGCAGAAGCGGATCCCCTGTTTATAATAATTGCAAGAGGTATCTTGTCATCAATCGGCTGTTTGGTAGTTTTGAATGTTTCATCAAATTTTTTTACTTTCCCTTTGGTTGAAACTACTTCAGTTCCCTCTGCAGTAAACAGGTTCACTATTTCAACGGCCTCGGTCAGCAGTCCGCCCGGATTGCCCCTGAGATCAAGAATGATCTGTTGTGCATTCTTGTTTTTCAAATCAGTAAGTGCATTCTTTACATTCTCGATGCAATCCTGTGTAAAATCTGTAAAGCGGATATAACCTGTTTTTGAGTCGAGCATTCCATAATACGGTACCGGCGGCATAAATATCTTTTCCCGCTTAATAGGAAGTTCAGTTTCCTTGCCATTCCGTTCAATAGTTACATTAATTACAGTTCCCGGATTTCCCTTAAGTTTTTCACTTACTTTCGTTGTTGGCATTCCTTTCAGCGAAATTCCGTCAACTTTTTTAAGGAGGTCTCCTGGTTTCAAACCTGCCTTATCTGCCGGATATCCTTTGTAAACTTCACTTATTACAACATAGTCTCCTGAATTTCTGACCATGGAGCCAATGCCTCCATATTTTCCTGCAATCATAACTGCAAAATCGTCAGCCTCCGATTCAGGGAAATAAACTGTATAAGGATCAAGTGTTTTTAGCATATTGTCTATACCGGCTTTGACAACCTTATCGGGATCAATATCATCGACATAAAATGTATTCAGTTCTCTGAACAGAGAAAAGAATATATCAAGATTCTTCGCAATTTTAAAGTCCCTTGTCTCCTGTGTCGCCAGAAACCCGGTGCTTATTCCGACTACCAGAAGGAGTGAGACTATAGTTATTATTTTTCCGGTACGTATCTTTTTCATAATTGGGAACGCTTTATTAAAAAGGCGAAATTAACAAGAATATTCGGGAATCGATTTGATAGCGAAACAATTAAGACATTTTTAACATATTCGGGGTTGTGAGAACTATGAGTTTGTTTATCACAACTTTCATCGTTTTTTCTATTGTCACATAATCCGGAACAGTATTCCCCCTCTGAATAACAATAAAAGCTATCTGGATGTTTTGGGTTAAAAGATGATTATAGAGGATCTTTTTATTTTTTCGGTAAGCCTCTCTCATTCTTCTTTTAATCAGATTCCTGGTGACTGCCAGCCTGAAACCTCTTTTGGATACACTGAAAGCGACCTGAGCAGGATTGGGCAGTGTTACAGGAACTTTTATCCAGACAATCTTAAACAATGAATTATAGAAAACGTTACCGTCTTCAAACAGTGAATCTATGATTTTCCTGCTGCAAAGCTTTTCGGACTTATCAAAAGTCTCCCTGTTAGTATTCATTCTGTGTTTGTTCGGACGCTGAAACAGTTGATTTTTTATATGAGTAGGGACGTAGCATGCTACGTCCCTACATTATAAACCTCTATTGGAAATACTATTTTAAATTTTTGTTGTAATCTTTCAGAAAATCGTCTAATGCCATTGTCATTGAAGGGGCTTTTGGATTAGGAGCATTTATATCGAGTCTTAATCCTTCACTTTCAACAGCACAAGCAGTGGTGGGTCCGAAGGCAGCAATTTTGATATCACCCTGTACAAATCCCGGAAAGTTTTCTTTCAACGATTTAATACCTGAAGGGCTGTAAAATACAAGGATATCGTAATCGAATTCTTTTATATTGGAAAAATCTGTGCTGATAGTCCTGTAAAGGGTTCCGATAGTATACTTTATACCATTTTTATCGAGAGATTCAGGTATTTCTGCATTGTGAGGTTCTGACAGAGGCACAAAAAAATTATCCTCCCTGTGCTTGATTATAACATCAATCAGATCCTGAAACTTTGCTTTCCCATGAAATATTTTCCGTTTCCTGTAAACTATATATTTCTGCAGATAAAATGCAACATTTTCAGTGATACAGAAATATTTCATTGTATCGGGAACCACTGTACGCAATTCAGTGCATATTCTGAAAAAATGATCAATACCAGTTTTACTGGTGAAGATTACCGCGCTAAAGTCAAGTATGTTTATTTTTTGAGAACGGAAGTCTTTGGAAGATATTCCCTCAACCTGATTAAACGGCTTAAAATCTACTTTCAGATTATATTTTCTTGCCAGCTCGAAATATGGAGATTTCGGATTCAGTGGTTCTGGCTGCGATACTAAAATCTTCTTTATTTTCAACTCTATACGGTTTAAGTTCAACTTCCTGAGTAACCCAAGCCAATCTAAATAAGACCTGTAAAATACTTTACTATTATCAAAACAGGCAGAATTTCCAGCGCACAAAGGTATAAAATCAAATAGAATATTGAAATACTCCTGTTTAGAAAAATTATCAATAGCCTTATTACCCTTATGAGATATATAATACACAGGATGATAATTCCAGATAAAATATAATCCTTTTCAGGCAGTATTTCTGTATATGACATCATGATGATAAAGACAAAAAGGAATACAGCACCGAAACGGTATGAGTGATAGATACCCAGCAGGTATTCCCTGAATAATTCCTTTTGGCCACTGGCTGCACCTGTTACAAAACATACTGTATGTCTGATGGTTACAGCCAGGCTGATGATTCCTACCGCTATCAGCCAGGCTGATATTCCTTTGAAACCGGAAGGGATTACTTCATAATATATTGCGACAGAATATCCGAAAAGAGCAATAATTATAAATGATATCAGATTCATAATTGTGGATTGCCAGTGAAAAAGACCAGTCACATCGCGTGTTGATGAGTCATTTACTCCTTTAAAAATAAATACTCTCTCAAAATAGGTCATCATCCTGCGGGAAGAACTCTTTACCATTGAAAACAGAAAGGCTGTTGAAAGCATGATAATGATTATCCAGTCAGTGTGCAGAGGGCGTGTCGGAAGCTCTTTACCAGGCTTAAGCTGTTTCAGTAGAATTGCATGTTCCTGTATCCTGAACTGATTGGTCTTATTAATGAAAACAAACGGAAATTCATCGGTATGACCATATCCAAGACGACGGATGAAATTATTAAAGTCGTAATAAGTCACATCTGCCAGAATGTTCCTGGCACAGACGGAAGTTGTATCAGCAGCATCAGGAAGAACGCTCTGATTTAGAGAAAGAGTTCCGGGTCTTGATGAGTCAACAGACTTAATGGCGATAATACCTGAACCGGAAACCGTTTTTCCCAGTGATGAATCCTGACGGGAAACAGTTTTACGCAGTATGGTATCTTGTTGTAAATCCTGGCAGGAAATTATCATCATTTTTGGCAAAATCAAAACACAAAAGTAATGATAATTACCAGAGATAATTCATAAAAGAGGGAAAGCCGGATCAAAAATGATCACTCGGGCAGCCTGAAATTTCAGTGAGTATATTGTTAGCAAGCCTGCTTGCACCTATCCTGAAAAGGCTGTTATTCAGCCACTCTTCTCCAAGGCAATATTTGACGATCTCATAATATTTAATCGCATCAGCTGCAGTAACAATTCCCCCGGCTGCTTTAAAACCAACCTTTATTCCGGTTTCAGAATAGAAATCAGAGATAGCATGGCACATCACAAATGCTGCTTCCGGAGTAGCGGAAACCGGTGTCTTCCCGGTTGATGTTTTTATGAAATCTGCTCCGGCATCCATAGCAATCATTGAAGCCCTGAAAATCTGTTCAAAATCGCCAAGAAGTCCTGATTCAACGATCACTTTTAATTGTCTTTCCCCGATCGCTGCCTTGATCTCCCTGATTTCATCCGCAACAGTTGCAAAATCATTTCCAAGAAATGCACCAACGGGAATAACTATATCTATTTCATCTGCACCAGCCTCTAAGGCCATTTTACATTCGGTAACCTTGATGCTTCGGAATGTCTGTGATGTAGGAAATGACCCCGCAACGGAAGCTATTTTTACATTTCTTGCAGTAAGCTTTTCTTTAACTACAGCAACATAGTTTGGGAAGACGCATATGGCTGCGACATTCGGGATATTGCTGAATCGTCCTGAAAAACTGTTTACCTTGCCTGTAAAATGTATTATATGACTCTTATTATCAGTCGTATTGAGGCTTGTAAGATCAATCATATTCAAAATACTCATCAGGAGATGCTTGTCCGTAACATCCTGAACTGAGGAAGAGACTTTCTTCAGACCTCTTTTTACTTCAGCATCAGAAGGACATGATTTGATCAGTTTTTGATAAAGTTTTGTCATTTAATAGGTTATTAAACTAAAATCAAAGCTAATTTGAAATAAATCCGGGGGTTAATATAATGCTTTTTGTTTTCATATTGAATCTGAGGTGAATTTTTATAATTATTGTGAAGAACAATCATAAAATAAATCAGATTCCGGATTTATTATTCACGCCTGCTGTGCCTTGCCAGAGAGGAAAAGATACCCAGTACAGATAAAACGGAGAAAATCACAAACCCTGTTCTCATAGCAGCTATGAGGCCCGGGAAGGTTGCAGGGTTTATTGTCTGTTTGCCGATATACAGTGCGATAAGCATCATTGCAATCCCCATACTCATCATCTGGCCAACCATCCTCATCGTTCCCACTACTCCTGATGCAACACCCAGGTAACGTTTTTCCACAGAACTCATAATCGCATTAGAATTAGGCGATGAAAAAAGACCGAATCCAATACCCATGAGCAAAAGAAGTAATACGATTACATAATCGGGTGTCGTCTCCCTGATAAAACAGAGCAATCCCAGACCTGCTGCAGTTATACCCATGCCGACGGAAGCTATTATCCCGGGATTTTTTTTATCAGATAATTTACCGGCAAGCGGCGACAGGAGTGTCATTGCAACCGGTTGTGATATCATCAGTAAACCGGCAGAACTTGGGCTCAGACCTTTAAGGTACTGCAAGTAAAGACTTATGAAAAAGCCTATCGCGCTCGTTGCCGAATAATTGATCAGAGCCGCTATTCCTGAAAATGCAAAGATCCTGTTCCTCATTATGAGGCGGATATCAAAAACCGGATTTTGGATTTTATTTTCAATTACAAGGAAAAGGAGTGCCATTACAAGGGCTATCAACAAGCAAATCCAACCGGTCGATGAAGGAAGCTTCGAAAATCCATACATAAAAGAAGCCAGTGCAATTCCATAGACCACCGATCCGCGCCAGTCAAATTTTTCACCGACTGCTTCTGCCCATTCTGTTTTGATCTTTCTCTGAATCAGGATCAGGGAGATGACGCCGAAAGGAACAAGAAATGCAAAAATACTTCTCCAGCCCAGATAATTTGTCAGCAATCCACCAATAACAGGTCCCAGAGATAAACCCAGATAGGTGGCTGTAATATTGATACCAATGGCCCCGCCTCTCTCACCTGGCTGAAAAACCGAAGTTAAAATTGCCATGCTGGTCCCGAAAATCATCGCGCTCGAAAAACCCTGAATGATCCTCAGGATGATAAGAGATCCAATATTCCAGGAAAATATTATCAGAAATGTTGTTATGGTAAAAAGAAGGATCCCAAGTGTAAAGACCCGTTTTCTGCCTATTATATCGCCCAGCCTGCCGAAAGGCAAAAGGAAAATAGCAGATGTCAGGATGAAACTGCTGATAACCCAGCTCAGGCTGATGGCATTTGCATGAAATTCTTTTCCGATAGCAGGTAAGGCGAGATTAACGGCTGACCCCAGAAATGGCGTCAGAAAAGCGGCGAAAGTCGATACAAGAAGCACTGACTTTTTAAAGCTTTTTACGTCCAGGCTGGTTTCAGTACTGCTCATTCTTTTTCACGTGTATCAATAATTATTGTTACAGGTCCGTCATTTATCAGCTCCACCTGCATCATTGCACCAAATTCACCTGTGGCAATTTCCTTTCCTGAAATGGCCGATAGCCTGGTTACAAACATGTTATATAATGGAATTGCTTTTTCGGGAGCAGCTGCCCTTATATAAGAGGGCCTGTTTCCTTTTTTCGTCTTTGCATGCAATGTGAACTGGCTGACTGTAAGTATCTCTCCTCCAATATCAAGGACTGACTGATTCATGACCCCGGAATTGTCATCAAAAATCCTGAGATTGACAATTTTGTTACAAAGCCATTCAATCTCTGTCTCATCATCAGCTGTTTCTATTCCAAGCAGGATTAGCAGGCCCTGACCGATACCAGATCGGACTTTTCCTTCAATTGTCACTGAAGCCTGACTTACTCTCTGTATGACAGCTCTCATTACAGTATTATTTATCAGTTTCAAATATATACAATCGGTGCCAAAATCATTTGAGTGATGATTTATATTATATTTGCCAGCTCATAATTGTAATATGGATTATTTTACAATTCTGGTCATTGCCCTTGGTTTGTCATTTGACACATTTGCCGTATCCTTATCGTACGGAGTGATACGAAGCGGAATTCTCTTCAGGCAGGCTTCCTGGATTGCTATTGTGCTAGCCGTTTTCCAGGGAGGTCTCACAATTGCGGGATATTTTCTCGGGTCTATATTTTCAGATGCTCTGAAGGCTACCGACCATTGGATTGCACTTGGATTGCTTTCCTTCCTGGGCGTGAAGATGCTTGTTGAGGGTCTGAAAAAAAACTCAGATGAGGAACCCAAAGACTACAGCAGTACTATCGTTCTGCTTACAATAGCTCTTGGCACCAGTATCGATGCCTTTGCAGTAGGGATCAGTTTTGCCCTTCTTGATGTAAGAATATGGAGCGCAGGGATAGTCATAGGGGCTGTTACCTTTCTTGCATCCATGACAGCAATTCGTATTGGCAAATCAGCCGGAGCGAGATTAGGAAATAAGGTTGAGATAATCGGCGGTCTCTTGCTGATTGCAATCGGATTAAAAATATTCCTTGAACATATGCTGGCATAGAGGCGATAGCTCATCAGATTCCCTTCCGGAATTCAGCTTGCTTCCTTATCGTCCTCACTCCGAATACCGGTCCCGCCATATTCCCCGGATGAGCCTGGAACTTAACAGTAATCTGTGATTTGTTTTTTAGCAGATCCTCAGGGATATCATATTGAACAGAGATGAACTCCCCCTCTTTTTTACTCGAAATGTTTTCAGTCGCAATGATTTTATCATTTACCAGAATATCAAATGTCTTTGCCCCCGGAAATCCTCACCAGTAATCTGTTACGATTGCGGTAGGTGTCCCGGGAATGACTTTAAGATCAAATGAAAACCATCCGCTCCTCGAATCCCGGCAGCCTCGTTCTTTGTATGTGTATGCAGAGCTTTTCTCTCCCTTGAAATTATGGTTTCGTTCGGGCTGCATCTCTCCTGGCTGGACAAAATCTATCTATGCCTCGCGTATCTTTTTTAGTCTCTCAAGATCTGCTTTATATTCAGACTCTCTGGCTTCCCATTCCTGCTCATTGAAGAGATCCCAGTAAATGGAATATCGTTTGTTGTAGGTGGAATAGAATGGCTTCAGTTCAATATCCCGGGGTCTTCCTGTATTGAACGTTCTGATAATGAATTAAGTACGATATTCTGATAAAATATTTGTGATGTTTTCAGGTACTTTTCGTCCCTTGTGTCGGCGTAAAGATCTGCAAGTGTTTCATTAATGCCGCCATACTCACACCGCAGCATTTGCTGAATCTGATCATCATTAAGGGCAGAAACAATGAAGCCCAGCCAGTCACCAAACCGTTTTTCCACATCCAGTGCAGTCTTGTTCCCGCACAGGTGATAGGCATCACGTAATCCTGCCAATATTTTATGTTCCGTATATAACGGCGACCAAATTCCGTTCAGATCGAATCCCTGTGAGCGGATATTTCCTTTTGAAACTTCTTCCTCAAATATCTTTTTACCGTTCTTAATTAAATTTTATTAACATCTGAAGATTAGCCCCCCTTTAGGGGGAATGGGGGGCAAAACATAGTTAAAACGGCACCATTGTTCTCACCCGCTTATCAAAAACAGCCATTTCCGTGAAACCGATATACCTGAGCAATTCATAGGCTTCTTCGAAATACTGAGCGACACGTGACGGCATGTGTGCATCGGAATTGACGCATACAGGTACATTTTCCTCCCTGAAGACGTGCAGAAACCTCCGATCGGGGTAAAAGTCAGCCAGCGGCCTGTTCCGTCCATTGGTATTAACTTCAAAAGCGACATTATGTGCTTTCATTGCTCTTGCGAGCTTTCTATACAGCGGCTCCATGTTCATTACCGGCTTGTAACCATATATCCTTATAAGGTCACAATGCCCGATTATATCAAATATTCCTGAGCTGACAGCAGTTATAACAGATTCAAAATATGATTCAAACAATTTGTCAATGCTTTTTCCTTCATAAAATTCGGGCCCCACATCAACAGTTTTTTCTCCGAGATAATGCACAGATCCTATTATATAATCAAGAGGCAATGGCTTCAGATATTCAACTATCTCACTCTCCCTTCCGGCATAAAAATCAACTTCAAGACCTATTTTAATTTTTATGGTGTCAGTTATATTCCGGAGAGACAGAAGATGATTAATGTACGGAGAAATATTTACCGGGTTCATATTCCAGTCCTCCTGATCCCTGAATAAGGTAAGATGCTCGGAGAACCCTATCTCATTGAGACTTGCGGCGAGTGCAGCAGGAATATAATCTTCAGGAACTGACCTTCCATCGCTGTAAATTGAATGCATATGGTAATCAGTTTTGTAGATCATTTTTTTAAATAATGAAAATGGAGTACTTTTGCAGATTCAAAATAGGCCCAAATTTGGGAATAAAACAAATTGAATTTTGATATTGTGAGAAGGAATTTGATAAATTTGTGAAAAACCAAAAAGAGTGAACGAAAAGAAAAAGCCCTGCTCCTGTGTAAATTGTGATTTCCGTGCTGTTGTATTTTCCTCCCTGGAAGATCCTTCTGTTGAAGAGTTGTGTGATTATAAAGAGGAGCAATTTTTCCGCAAGGGGGAAATTATAAATCACGAAGGGGAGAAAATAACCAATTTTAAATATCTGAAAAGCGGACTGGTTAAGCTCTACAGGAGGACTCCCTCAGGTGATGAACAGGTGATAACCATTACCCGCCCATTCGAATTTGTCAGTAACATGAGCATATTTTCCGAGGAGCGATACCAGTACTCGGTTTCCGCCCTTGAGGATTCTGTTGTATGCATGGTTAAGCTTGAGTTCATAAAAGAGCTGTTCCTGAAAAACGGTGGATTCGCTTTGAGTCTTCTTACCAAGATTTCAAGGATTAACGACAAAATCATATCGCAGACGCTTGATATACGGCAGAAAAACCTTATAGGAAGAGTGGCATTTGTATTGCTTTATTTCACAAATGAGATTTACAAGTCGCGGGTATTCGACCTGCCTGTTTCGCGCAGGGAAATTGCTGATTACATTGGAATGAGCACTGCTAATGTGATAAGGACTCTTTCGGATTTTAAAAAAGAAGGAATTATAAGGGTTTTTGGAAAGACTATCGAAGTTGTCGATGTTGCCAAGCTTGAGGTTATTTCCAAACATGGTTGAGAATTACCATTCTGCTATTTAAAAACATCCTTCAGCGCCTCCTCAAGAGTGCCAAAACGGAATTTGTAGCCCGAAGAAGTTATTTTTTCAGAAGATATCCTGCTTCCGCTGAGTATCACCTCCGACATTTCCCCCATGGCAGCTTTTAAGACAAATGCCGGAACTGAAAACGGGAAAACCGGTTTTTTAATTACC
>Ga0315272_10000207_pt1 | contig 28594 bp, 26 predicted proteins | sample C3_middle_MG_FD_203918 | JGI IMG/M metagenome (GOLD analysis project Ga0315272, IMG submission 203918) | Sediment microbial communities from Yellowstone Lake, YNP, Wyoming, USA - C3_middle | ecosystem: Environmental > Aquatic > Freshwater > Lake > Sediment | place: USA: Wyoming | collected...
TTGAATGATTCTCACATTCATAATCCAATTGCAATAAAACCAAAATCTACACTTTATACAGTGGAAGTTGCCACCTTTAATGGTTGTATTGCAACTAAAAAGATTTGGTTGCATACTGATAACTATCTAATATCTTATTACGGTTTATTGGCTAATTATCCATTTAAAGGAAATGTCGACGATCAAAGCGGAAACGGATATAATCTTAGTGCCTCAGGAGGGAAATATTCCTCTGACAGATTTGGAGATATATCTGCTTATGAGTTAAATGGAACTACAGATTATTTACAAACAGATTCAATATTTAAACTTAGTTCGTGCTCTATATCTTTTTGGGTTAATATGCATGAATATCCATCAAGTCCCGGTCAGGAAAGTGTCTTGATTGGGGTTGGAGGAACAACTTTAAATAATAATCCAACCGGATTTGGCATTCATTACCAGAAGGATGGCATTGTAATTAAGGACTATGATAAAGGTCAATTAAGCCTAAATTCTGATTTTAAGCTCTCATTAAATAAATGGTATAATATTGTTCTTGTATACAGAGTCATAACGAATTATTACCCCTTATGGAATCCTCCTTATAAATCATTTAAATGCTTTGACTTATATGTTAATGACTCATTTATTTTTAGTAATGTTTTTAGCGTAGGTTACCAAGTTGACTTATCAAATGTATTTGAAAAAGGATATTTGCAGATAGGCTCCATGAAGTATTCACCTGATTCAGTGCGAACCCATTTTTTTAACGGGAAAATAGATGATATAATGTTTTATGCGGTCGCATTAAATAAACAGGAAATTCATGCTTTATACATGGATAAGGCTAGCAACGACCTAAATGCTTCTATTTGTATGGTGTCAGTTAATGAATCTGACAGGAATTTTGTGACATGGAAGAAATTTCAGAACGCCGGTATTGATTCAACTTTAATTTACAGGGAATCGCCCACACAAACTGGTAAGTATGACCTGGCAGGAAAGGTTGCTTACTCTTCGCCTGGCTTATTCATTGATTCTGCTTCGAATGCAAAAACAGGAGCAAATAAGTATATGATATCATATATAGATAATTGCGGTTATGAAAGCAAAAAAAGTCCGGCTCATAAAACCATCCATTTAACCATAAGCAAAGGTATTGGCTTTGACTGGAATCTTTTATGGGAACCTTATTCTGGCATACCGGTCGAGACCTATAATATTTACAGAGGAACATCAAAATCAGACCTTACATTTATCGGTTCAGTTTCCGGGAGCAGCTATATCTATACTGATCCTGATGCTCCCTCAGGAATTCTTTATTACCAGGTAAGATTTGATTTACCTGAGGGATGCCCGGATCCTGATCAACCCGAATATACAGCCTCATCTTCAAATATAGCAAGCACTGCTGAATCCATTGGGACAGATTCAATACTGGATAACGCCATTTTTTACCCAAACCCGGCTGATAATATCATCTACATCAGGAGATGCAATGCGGAAAAGGCATATTTATATATATTAAATATTGACGGGAAACTGATGCTCAGCAAGCAATTAGTCAATGATGGAAACACCATAGATATCTCAGTTTTAAATCCCGGTGCTTACCTTGTAAAACTTGTTGATTCCGGCTTATCATCAAGAAAAATACTGATTAAGAAATAATGGTAATTATTGTCCATGATAATCTTTACCAGGAGTATCAGGAGCAGAAGAATTTTCTTATCAGATCGCTGTAAAAATGCATTCGTTTATTTATGCCCTGTCAACACTGAAGATTTCACTAATTATTTCGCTGTATCTTTCGTACAATACCCTTCTTTTCAATTTAAGTGTCGGGGATAATTCACCTGACTGGGCCGTCCATTCATCCGATATAAGACGGAAGAGCTTGATTTTTTCATGGTCCCCAAGTTTCAGGTTCATTTCACTTACTTCATTCTGAAAAAGTGCAAATACAGCCGGATTGCTAATGAGATCTATATTGTCACTGAAGGAAATATGATTTGTGGAGGCCCAGTCATGGAGAAACTGAAAATCAGGCAGGATAAGGGCCGAGGCAAATTTCTGATTTTCACCAATAACCATAGCCTGATCGATATACATTGACTCTTTCAGCTTGTTCTCAATAACCTGCGGGGCAATATATTTTCCGCTTGAGATCTTAAATATTTCTTTCTTGCGATCGGTGATTTTAAGATATTTCTGATTGACAAATATCCCGATATCTCCGGTGTGAAACCACCCTTCAGAATCGATAGCTTCATCAGTGAGACCAGGTTCCTTATAATAACCAACCATCAGATTCGGACCCTTTGTCAGGATTTCTCCATCCTCTGCTATCTTCACCTGAACATCCTTCAATACAGGTCCTACTGTTCCGAACATAACATCTTTTGAACACATATTATTTATTGAAACAACCGGGGAAGTTTCTGTTAGTCCGTATCCTTCGAGAACATTAATGCGTGCAGACCAGAAAAAACGGATAAGCCTTGTTTGCAATGGAGCGCCTGCAGATGAAATAAGAAATAAATTCCCTCCGAGAGCCTCTTTCCATTTACTGAAGACCAGTTTATTTGCCACAGCTAATTTCAGCTCATAAAACCACCCGTTTTCTCCATTTAACTCATAACGAAGTCCAAGGTTTACAGCCCAGAAGAAAAGTTTTTTCTTAAAACCGCTAAGTTCTTTTCCCTTGCTGATGATTTTGTCGAATATTCTCTCCAGCAACCGGGGTACAATGGCAATAACCTGAGGTTTTATTTCTCTCATGTTATCCATTATCTTACCAACATTTTCAGCATAATAAATGCTCACACCCTTATACTGAAAGTGGTATGTCAACGTGCGCTCATAAATATGACTTAACGGGAGGAATGACAAAAATTTAGATCCGTTTTCCAGCGGATGGATAAAGCTTTGTTCAATAAAATTGGAAACCAGGTTTGAGTGCTTAAGCATTACACCTTTTGGGAAACCGGTAGTTCCCGATGTATAGATGATTGTGACCAGATCAGAAGGCTCAACTGCTGCTTTAGCATTCGCTACATCTCCAGCCAGTTCAGGAGCCCTTTCTTTTCCAAGGCATATAAGTTCAGAAAATTGTTTTGTCTGCGGAATAGCGTTTCCATTTACCATCTTCCTTACCTGCAATTACATCTGTTTTATCAGAAACCGATTTTGTATCCTTGTAAGGAGGTCAAAAGTACGCGTTAGCTCCATAAGTCATTTTGCTAGATTGAAAAAAACGAATATACGATAATATCGAATTTGAGAAACCGGAAATGCCTGAATCGCAGAAAAGTTCATTATATTATTACACAGAATTTAGTATGTCAGGATGTAAACCACTGCATCAAATTCAGATTCAGTCATTTTTGACTGGTTCATTTTTTTGTTTAATTTTAATTTCAATTGTGAATAGTCAGGCAATAGCATTGTGTGCGGATAAATCATGTTTTGGTGGAGAAAAGCTTCTGTGACTGACGAGGCGATGCTTTATAATTCCGACGCACAAAAGACAGACTTACTTCTAATAACTATATTTTCATGAGCCATAACCTGTTTCGTTGCATCTTAATGTTCTTTTTTACACTTATATTTTCATGTTCAGTTGCAGCACAGGACTGGAATTTCATCAAAGAAAAAAATGGCATTAAAATTTATACCCGCGTGGAAGCCGGGAAGTCACTAAGATCTTATAAGGGGGTTACTGACATCAATGCACCGGCAAAAAAAATCTTCGCATTGATGGAAGATATTAATAATACTGATTGGTGGGACAAGGAACGCAAAATTAATATAGTTGCCCTCAACGGGGTCATTCCTGAACACAATGGCTTGGTTCGTATAAAAGATTACAGGCAAATCTGGACTATTACACCTTCAGGTAAGGAATTATCTCATATCGTTCTTGAAGGTTATGTTGACCCGGCAGGAATTATTCCGAATTTTATCTCCAACGCGCTGATCATCGAATCGCCCTTTAAAGTCATCAGCAATCTTAGAGAGGCATTACAGAAAAAACAGATCAATATTTTTCAGCAATAATCCTGCACATAAATATTGGATTTATTCATTTCGTGCTCCCTTTTATCCATCTGTAATTTTAGAAATTCGTAAAAATTATTAGCTTCGCAACCATGTTGCAAATTTTCCTGTTAACACAGTTTTTATTTTTTTCTTATGCGGCCCTTCCGGAGATAAATACTTTGCCAAAAAGTGTTGATACTCTGCAATTATACCGCGATTGTGGCCTGGAGAATACAATTTCACCTGATGTTTTCAGATTAGCTTTGACCGGATTGGGAAAAATTAATGAGGTTCAGAACAGAAAAATAATCACAATCATTGATTTTTCCAAGCCATCCACAAGGGAGAGATTATTCGTTATTGATCTTGAAAACAAACATATTCTTTATAAGTCTCTTGTGGCTCATGGTCAGAATTCCGGAGCAAATACGGCCAGCAGATTCTCAAATGTTCCGAGGTCAAAAAAAAGCTGTCTGGGGTTTTTCGTTACAGCCGAAACCTATTCCGGTAAATATGGCTATTCGTTAAAACTTGATGGACTGGAGCCTGGTATAAATGATAACGCCAGGTATAGAGGAATCGTAATTCATGGAGCTGATTTTGTCAGTTACGCAATTGCCAGGGAGACAGGTCTTTTGGGAAGAAGTTTCGGTTGCCCGGCATTGCCGGTGAACCATGCAAAGGAAATTATTGATAAAATATCAAAGGGAAGTTGCCTCTTCATCTTCGGGAATGATCCGAAATATCTTAAAACTTCGAAAATTTTAAACTAAGAGAAAAATCTGACTGACAGGATAATGTGAATTATGCTGTATAGCTGGACTGTTTCTTATTCTGATAGCCTCTCAAACATAGCGCTGTCACAGCTCACATAAAATACTTCCCCTTAATTTTTTGGAAACGACCAGGACATATGTCCGCCGTACTGAAACGCCTTTTAGTTTTTACACCATAAACCAAGACGATGAGAAACTATTTGATAACTGCAACACAGTTGGCAGTACTGTTTTTAGTAACTGAGTTTACAGTGTTCTAACAAAGTTTTCCTTCATCCACCACTGTAAAAGTTAAAGGAGGCATGGTTGAAGGAATTATTGAAAATGGAATTACCATTTACATTGGCAGTACTTAAGATGAGGTTTCAGTGCTTACAATGATGAAAAAACCCGGCGACTATATTGAAGAAACCCGCACACGTTTCGCTACTCTAACCGATAAGGTCTTAAGCTTATATCCGGCTGGAGCAGATGATATCACAAAAAGGTCGATGGCTGATCTTTATCGCGATTTGACTTTTGGATGGCCCACATACGCATGGGCAACCCTTCAGTCAAAAACCGGCAGATCGCCTATGTTTGTTTACTACTTCGATCAGAATCAGCCAGCATCAGTTTTGACCTCTTTTCTGAAGTCAAATAGGGCATTTCATGGCTCAGATTGTTTATATGCTTTTGGACACCTGGAGATGTACGAGCCCATTATTTCAGCCAGATATACTTTGGAGGACAAAAAATTATCTGAAATTATAATAGAGTACTGGACTAACTTTGTAAAATCCGGCAACCCGAATGGAAAAAAACTCCCTGAATGGCCTGTTTTTCATGAAGGCAAACCTTCAGTTATGTATCTGAAGAGCTACCCTGAAGCCGGTACCTATCCAAATATTGATAAAATAAAGTTAATTGATGAATACTTTAAGTTGAAACGGGAATCTCCTTCGAAGTAAACTGAAATTTGCTTTTCCTTACAACCTGCATCGTTTGAAAAACCTTTTGAAAATCAAAAAGACAATCATCTGCCAATCTGGCTTGAATAAATAATCAGATAGACCTGAAGGAGTTATATCAGATTTATAATTAATATTAAGCTTTAGATTTTTACATGTGAAATTAAACAAGCATTTATGAGGAATATTTTTGCAATTCATTACTACGATACTTCAAAATTGATACATTCAAATCAGCTGGAGGGACTTGAGCTTGCAGGTTTTCCACGACGGTCTCTTGCACTGCTGGTTGATTTAATTGCGCTTGTTATTATCCTTTACATCATTGGAACTATTCTTGACTATTTCGACATTATCAATTTTGGTTTTACTATTGGAATCAGTTCCGGCAAAACCGCTAATAATTTACCTGCTATAAATAACGGCACCCATATCGAGTGATTAGAAATATAGAAAATAAGAAAGGCAGCATATTGACATGGAGAAGATTCTGATTAAGGTTGGCAATTCTTTGAGGGTATTCATTGACTTTTTCTATCCGCCGTTTAGCAGGTATATGACTGAGCAGTTTTTTAGGTACGGATTTACCGGTGCCCTTAATTTACTTTTTGACTGGTTGCTGTATTACCTGATATACAATTATGTGTTGCAGCATGAGATGCTGAATCTCGGAATTGTAACTCTCAGTTCTCACATTGGAACCATGGCATTAAAAATTCCGGTTGTTCTGGTATCCGGATTCCTTTTGCAGAAATATGTGACTTTCACAAATTCAAATATTGCAGGAGGAACTCAATTATTCCGGTATGCAATTGTTTTTCTTATTAATCTTGGGATTAACTATCTGGGATTAAAGATACTCGTCGATAACTTCAGTTTCTGGCCGACTCCATCAAATATGATTGTATCAGTCGTGACCATTTTTATCAGCTATTTCTCTCAGAAACACTATACATTCAAATCGATGGATAGGGCTACGGGTATATAAAATAATGCCTGAAACCATTTTTTGATGAAACGCCTCCGACGTTTGTTATTTTAACTATAAAATGTACCTGATATTATAACAGATGTTATTCCTGAAAATAATAATAATTCATGTAATTAATCACAGAGTGGTTTCATCATATTCCCCATCCCGTTATTCCTAATTTATCTATATTTGTACCTCAAACTCTCAAAATATGGTAATTGAAAAAGAAGATAAGCTGATATTGCTGACGAATGATGACGGATTGTATGCCGGAGGGCTGAAGACGCTTCTTGAGGTAATGGAGGAATTCGGGAAAGTAATACTTGTATCGACAACAGAAAGCATGTCGGGCATGTCACAGGCATTGACTGTGAAAACACCGCTTCGTGTCAAGCTTCTCGAGGAAAATGAAAAGCACCGGATTTATGCATGTAACGGAACTCCTACTGACTGTGTAAAACTTGCAATTAATCAATTGGTTGAGCGGAAACCCGATTGGGTCGTCTCAGGTATCAATCATGGCTCAAATGCTTCAGTGAGTGTTTTATACTCAGGTACCATGGCGGCGGCTATTGAAGGATGTCTTTACGGGATAAGTTCAGTAGGTTTTTCACTTAATAATTTCTCTCCAACCGCCGATTTTTCAGCATGCAAAAAATATATCAGGATTGTGATGAAGAAACTTTCCTCCGGTTCTCTTCCTTCAGGTGTCTGTCTGAATGTTAATATTCCTGCAATAAAGAAAAATGAAATAAAAGGGATAAAGGTATGCCGCCAGTCAAAAGGAAACTGGCGCGAAGAATTTGAAAAGAGGAAAGATCCGATGGGAAAAACATATTACTGGCTGACAGGCGTATTTCAGAACCATGAGCCTGATGCAAACGACACAGATGAATGGGCGCTCTCACACAATTTTGTTTCTATTGTGCCCGTTACTGTCGACATGACTGCCCACTGGTATATTGATGAGCTTAACGGAATTTTCAGGAAATGAAGTTTCACGAAAAATACGATAAGGTATTAACAGGAGTGATTTCGGGTTTTATTCTGCCGTTTATTGTCGGCACGATTATCTGGCTGGCTACCTCAGGACATCAGTCATTGCATTCATACCTGGCGAGAATTGCTGATTCAAAGATTATCACACACTCGATTACATTGTGCGTATTTCCGAATATCATTATATTCCTGATATTTAACAGGTTCGACATGCTTCGGGCAACCAGGGGAGTTCTCGCAATTACAATTATCTGGGCTGTTTTAGTGTTTGGTGTAAAGATTTTGTGATGAAATATTTTATAATTGCAGGAGAACAATCCGGTGACCTTCACGGATCAAATCTAATAAAAGAACTGTTCATTGCCGACCCCTCAGCCGAGATCAGATGCTGGGGAGGCGATCTGATGGAATCTGCAGGCGCAACTCTGCTGGTCCACTATAAAAAGCTTGCTTTTATGGGGTTTGTTGCTGTTCTGAAAAACCTTGGCGCAATCTCGAAAAATTTAAACATCTGCAAACAACAGATAAAGGATTTTAATCCTGATGTCATTGTGTTCATTGACTATCCGGGTTTCAACCTAAGGATTGCTGAATTCGCAAAGAAAGCCGGCTTCAGGACTTTCTATTACATATCTCCAAAATTGTGGGCCTGGAATGAGGGCAGGGTCAGGAAAATAAAAGAATATATTGACCGTATGTTTATCATCTTCCCGTTCGAGGTGGGATTCTACGCAAAACATGGCGTCACGGTTGAATATTATGGCAATCCTATAATGGATGAAACTGAAAAGAGGATCTCAATGTTTCCTTCGAGAGATAAGATGGCAGAGGTGCTTGGACTTGAGAAAAAACCGGTAATTGCTTTACTTGCCGGCAGCCGAAGGCATGAGATTGAACTCATTCTTCCGGAAATGCTTAAAATTGTTGGTCAGTTCCCTGATTATCAGTTTGTCCTTGCCGGAGTGAAAAACATTCCTGATGAATTATATCTGAATATTATTGGCAGTCTGCCTGTTAAGCTCATAAAGGAAAAAACCTACGAGATACTCTATGCTGCTGAAGCCGCCCTCGTCACATCTGGTACAGCAACTCTTGAAGCCGCACTGCATGGCTCTCCGCAGGTAGTTTGCTATAAGGGCGATTTCTTCTCAATGCTTATCGCCTGGGCAGTGATCAAAGTCAAATATATTTCGCTGGTAAACCTTATTATGGACTCAGAGGTTGTTAAGGAGTTAGTGCAGTACGATCTGACGGCAAAAGCTATCAGGACTGAATTGGAAGCAATACTGAAAGGTGGCAGCAAGCGCGAAAAATTACTGGCTGATTATTCCGAGCTTAAAAATAAACTGGGCTCTCCGGGAGCATCAGGAAGAGTGGCTCGGGAAATGGTGAAGGAGCTGGAGAAGTGATGGGGAGAAGGGGAGATTGAGGGACGAGAAAAAATTAAAAATCAGTTTCCCTAATGGTTGTTAATGAAATGTAGTTAGCAGATTGATTTATGGTGAGATTTAAGACATTATTTGTTTTATTGATATTATTTGTTGATGCCAATGTTTCGGGCCAGGTAAAAATCAGGCTGTTCGCCAGCAGATCACCACGAGTAGCTGTTTTTTCCGTTACTCACGGCAGGTATGAGTTGAATCTCTATAATGGTGAGATAATCAGCATTTCAGAAGGTGAACCGGTCATACTGATGAAATATGACAATAAACTGGCAGTCAAGACAGCAAATGAAAAAGGATACATCTGTGATTCTGTTTTCTTCACAGGGAAAACCGGAGATGATTCTTTCTCTCTCAGATTAAATGAAAAATCACCTGTCCGACAGGTATATTCAGGTGACTTAGGATGTTTGCCTGATTTTGGCACGATACTCTTCATAAATAACTGTGATATTGAGCGATATATTTCAGGTGTTGTAATGGCTGAAGGTGGAAGCGGTAAAAACCTGGAATACTTCAAAACGCAGGCTATTATTGCAAGAACATACATGTACAGGTCATTCGGCAAACACATGTCTGATAAATATAACGTTTGTGATAACACCCATTGCCAGGCATTCAACGGAATGTCTTCAGATACTTTGCTTAATATAGCAGCACTGGAGACCAAAGGCCTGGTAATCCTGGATAAAGACAGTACACTTATTGAATCGGCTTTCCATGCAAATTGCGGAGGAGTGACCTCTTCTTCTGAAGATGTGTGGCTGACTCATCAGACATATCTGAAGAGTGTGGTTGATCCTTACTGTCTGTCATCAAGAAGCGCGACATGGCAGAAAAGCATATCAGCTAAAGACTGGATAAGCTATCTCGCGAAATCAGGATATCAGGTTAAAGCAGATTCTTCCCAGATTAATTTCTCACAGACAACCAGGCTGACTGAATATAAAACAGCTGCTTTTTCGATTCCATTACTGAAGGTCAGGACAGATCTGAATCTGAGGTCGACATATTTTTCAGTTTATCTGAAAGGCGATTCTGTAATTCTTGTGGGAAGAGGATACGGGCACGGAGTAGGACTCTGTCAGGAAGGTGCAATGGCAATGGCATCAAAGGGATTTAAATACAGGGAAATAATTAATTTTTATTATTCGGGAGTAGTCATTTCCGATATTAAAAATGCAGTAAATTTACCTGCTAAACCGGTAGTCAAAACATTTTTATACCGGCCATCAAAGTAATTATTGATTTTAACGTTCGTGGCACTTTGAGTTATGTTTGCAATTTTCAGAAAGGAAGTAAGTGGTTTTTTCAGCAGTCTGACAGGCTATATTGTCATAATTGTCTTTCTGTTGATAAACAGCCTTTTTATGTGGGTTTTTCCTGGTGAATGGAATATATTAGACAGTGGTTATGCCGGACTTGACAGCCTGTTTTTTATTTCGCCATGGGTTTTTATGTTCCTCGTACCAGCGGTGACAATGAGGATGATAGCCGAGGAAAAACGACTCGGAACCATTGAACTTCTCTATTCCAAACCAATCTCTGAAAGAGGCCTGATATATGGAAAGTATTTTGCTTCTGTTTGTCTTGTCTTACTGGCGCTTCTGCCCGGAGTGATCTATTACATATCAGTTTATAAGCTTGGTGAAATTCCCGGAAACCTTGATAAAGGTGGTACAATGGGTTCTTTCATAGGACTGTTCTTTCTTGCATCGGTATATGCTTCAGCAGGTATATTCGCTTCTTCAATCACAGATAACCAGGTAATTGCATTTATTCTTGCGGTTCTGATCTGTTTCTTTCTTTTTATGGGTCTTGATTCTGTTGCATACCTGCCCGGGTTGAAGAAAATTGATGAGTTTGTTATCAGGCTTGGGATCAACGAGCATTATAAATCAATAAGCAGGGGAGTGGTTGATATAAAGGATGTTATCTATTTTATTGCCGTAATTCTATTTTTTAATGAAGCAACAAGATTTTACCTTGTTTCTCGTAAATGGAGGGAGAGAAGTTAAATCATGACTAACCAAACCGGCAACAGAAGCCTTCGGGTCGGAGGATGGATACAATTCTTAACAATTATCTGCGGGATAATACTTGCAGTTGCTGCAGTATCAGTTATGAGATTAAGGCTGGATCTCACTGAAGATAAGCGTTTCACTCTTTCAAAACCTTCACTGAGCGTTCTTCAGCATTTGAAGAATGATATTTATGTTCAGGTTTATCTTGATGGTGAAATTCCCATCCCTTTGAAAAGACTGAAAAGATCGGTAGGCGAAATGCTTGACGAGTTCAGGGTGGCATCAGGAAGAAAAATCGATTATGAATTTATTAATCCATCTTCAGCAAAGGATGTAAAGCAGCGTGAAGCTCTTTATGAGACTCTGCAGAAGAAAGGTCTGAGTCCGGTTAATCTTAAGGCTGCTGACGCAGAGGGAGGCCAGACTCAGAGAATAATATTCCCGGGTATGATAGTGAATTACAATGGGATAGAGGTGCCGGTAAATTTTCTGAATAATTCAACTGCATCATATGAGCAAAATATTCTGAGATCCATTGAAGGTCTCGAATATGAAATGATCCAAACGATTGCAACACTCAGTTCCGATACGATTAACAAGGTTGCCTTTATTGAAGGCCAGGGCGAGATCCCCGAGTTCGAAACAGCAGATATCACGATGAATCTGGCCAAGTTCTTCACTGTTGACCGGGGTACTATAGCCGGCAAACCAGGCATACTGGATAATTATTCTGCGGTTATAATTGCAGGTCCGGAGAAAGAATTTAACGAAGCTGATAAATTCGTGCTTGATCAGTATATTATGAATGGAGGTAAGGTATTATGGCTTATCAATGAGGTTTCTGTGAACTCCGACAGCCTGGTCAAGGGAGAGACGGTCGGGCTTTATCGTCCACTGAATATTGAGGATCAGCTTTTCAGATATGGCGCCAGGATTAATCCGGCTATAGTTCAGGACCTTGAATGTGCCCAGATCAGGCTTATGGTAATGGCGGGAGGTACGAGACAACAGGTTGAGCCTGCGCCATGGATCTATTACCCAATGTTAAAGCCGGCATCGGGTCACCCTATCACAAGGAACCTCAACAGGGTGGAGGCTCAGTTCGCAAATTACCTGGATACAGTGGGGCTCGATCCTGCAATTAGGAAAAAGGTTCTCCTGGCTACTTCATCATTAAGCCGGACCATCTCTCCACCTGTACTCATCAGCCTGAAAGAAGCAGAACTGACTCCTTCTGAAAAGGATTTTAATAAGCCTAACATGCCGGTAGCTGTTCTGCTTGAAGGAACATTTACCTCCGCATTTAAAAACAGACCTGTCTCGAATTTTACCGATGATAAAAACCTTATAATTAAAACTGAGAGTAAGCCTACAAGGATGATTGTTATTTCGGATGCTCATATCATAAGAAATGAAGTAAAAAGATCGGGGCTGGATGTATCTCCGATGCCTCTTGGTGTGGATAAATATACCGGGCAGGTATATGGAAACAGGGATTTCGTCATCAACTGTCTTAACTGGCTGGTTGATAAAAACGGAATAATGGAACTGCGTTCACGCGAGCTCAAACTGAGATTGCTAAACAGGCAAATGATCAAATCAGAGAAGCTTAAATGGCAGATGATCAATATTGCAGGGCCTGTTCTTATAGTTGTGGCTTTCGGATTTCTTTACGGTTTTCTGAGGAAGAAAAAATACACAACCCATTGATAATGAATAAAACAATTTACTGGAGCATACTTGCGGTAATCATAATTGTGCTCCTTTTTCTTATTCTGTTCAGAAGCAGATCTCCGTTTGGCAAATCAAACAGCTCATTTGCTGTTGATCAGGAGAAAGAGATCACTAAAATAGAGCTAGCCACCGGCCGAATGAAACTGGTACTTGAAAAGAAGGGAGATGTCTGGCTTATTAACAACAAATCTGAAGCAAGAAAAAGCGGAATTCAATTTATAACAAGGGTTCTGAAAGACATTAAAATTAAATCGACTGTTTCATCCGATTTATTCAACTCTGAGATAACAGGAAAGAACATAATCCCTGTGAGAGTGAAGGTCTATGGGAACTATAAATTGCTGAGCTCCTTTCTGGTTTACAAGACTCACTCGAATACCTATGGGAATATTATGAAAATAAAGGAATCATCGAAGCCTTTTATTGTGTACATTCCTGGTTATGATGGTAATATAGGTAATGCCTTTATCGCGAATGAATTATTCTGGGAGGATTACACTATTTTCAATCTTCTTCCTTCCGAAATCGAATCAGTCAGCTTTGAAAATTTTTCTGATGCATCATCCTCATTTAAAATATCTGCAAGAGACCAGCATTATACACTTTCGGGACAGGAAGGTAATCTCACCGGATGGGATAACTCGCTAGTAGGCAGATATCTTTCATACTTTGCAAGGGTGCCATTCGAGTTCTGGAACCTCGATTCCGATGACGCCATTACCGGTAAGATCATTGCCAGTCAGCCTCTCTATAAGATTACAGTCATCAGCAATACAGGTAAAAAGATAGCCTTGTCGCTTTGGCCGATGCTTACCGGGGAACCTGGAAATGAAAAAACTGACAGCGACAGGTTATATGGAAAAACCGACGAGCATAAAGAGCTTTTTGTCATGAGGTATTTTGATATTGATCCGCTGATCAAGAAGAAATCATATTTCTTCCCCCGATAAATTTTTATTTGAGGTAATATTTTTTTTTCGTAATATTGATAACTGAGAATTGGACATATTATATGCTTCAATTCATTCATTTTGACTTGAATAGTAAAACTTATTAAACAATAAATCACTTTAAAACGATACCTATATGAAATTTGTAGTATCCAGCTCGGAACTTCTTGGTCATTTACAGGCTATAAGCAGGGTAATCAGTTCAAAAAACACCCTTCCTATTCTTGATAACTTCTTATTTAACCTTACAGGGAACGATCTTGAAATCACTGCCTCAGATCTTGAATCGACGCTGATAACTAAGATGAAGCTTGAGAATACCGATGGTGACGGGAGAATTGCTCTTCCTGCAAGAATACTTCTTGATACATTGAAAGAGTTTTCAGTTCAGCCGCTAACTTTTGATATTAACATGGATACCATGGCTGTTGTGATCAGCTCTGAAAATGGTAAATTCAATGTTGTTGGTCAGAATGGTATTGATTTTCCGGCTCTGCCTTCAATCAAAAAGGACAAGAAATTTGTATTCGGGATTAATGCAGATGTTCTGCTGGCCGGAATCAGCAAGACGCTTTTTGCCACTGCCGATGATGAGCTTCGTCCTGTTATGGGTGGTATTTTTGTAGAGGCATCGACAGATAAAATAACCTTCGTTGCATCCGATGCGCATAAACTCGTAAGATATCAGAGATCAGACGCTCATGCTGATGACAATGCTTCGTTTATCCTTCCGAAAAAACCGGCTTCACTTCTTAAGAATATCCTTCCAAAAGAGGAGGGACCTGTTACTATTGAGTTCGATGATAAAAATGCATTCTTTATTCTGAGCAACTATAAAGTAGTTTGCAGGCTGGTTGAGGGTAATTATCCGAATTATAATTCAGTTATTCCGAAGAATAATCCCCGTAAGATTACTATCGACAGGGTTGAGTTTTTCAATACTCTTAAAAGAGTTTCAGTGTTCTCAAATCAGGCAAGCAATCTTGTGAAGCTTCAGCTTAAAGGAAACCAGGTGATGGTTTCTGCTCAGGATATCGATTTTTCAATATCTGCCTATGAGCGCATCAAATGCCAGTATGAGGAAGATGAGATTGAAATCGGATTCAAGTCGGTATTCCTCCTTGAGATTCTTTCGAACATAGGTTCACAGGATGTGATGATAGAACTGGCTGATCCAACCCGCGCAGGTCTTTTTCTTCCTGTTATTTCAGATAATGAATCAGAAGACCTTCTGATGCTTCTTATGCCAATGATGATAAATGCCTGACCTTTGAACCTGAACCTTAAGAAACCAATAGCCTTTCTTGATCTCGAGACTACGGGAATTAACGTAACTTCCGACAGGATAGTTGAATTTTCTGTGCTGAAGATCAGTCCCAATGGCAAAGAAGAATGGATGACCTCAAGGGTTAATCCAGAGATGCCCATTCCTCCAAAAAGTACTGCGATTCACGGTATTACAGACGCCGATGTTGCTGGTGCTCCTGTCTTCAGGGAGATTGGCAAAAAGCTTGCGGCATTTCTGGAAGGATGCGACCTGGCCGGATATAATGCAATAAAATTTGATATTCCGGTACTGGCTGAGGAATTTCTCAGGGACAATATTGATTTCAATTTCAGGAAAAGAAGATATGTAGATGTACAGGTTATCTTCCATAAGAAAGAACAGCGCACTCTTTCAGCAGCTTATCTTTTCTACTGCAAGAAAGAACTTGAAGGTGCACATGGTTCGAAAGCTGATACAGCTGCTACCTTTGAGGTACTGAAATCACAGCTCGACAGGTATACCGATCTGGAAAATGATGTTGAAAAACTTGCCGACTTCAGCTCGTTTAACAGCAATGTTGACTTTGCCGGGAGGATAATAATGGATGAGAACGGGAAAGAAGTTTTTAATTTTGGTAAACATAAGGGCAAAGCTGTTGAGGCTGTATTTGCTGAGGAGCCTGCTTATTATTCCTGGATGATGAACGGGGAATTTCCCCTGTACACTAAAAAGGTTCTTACAGAAATAAAACTGAGGTCGTTCGGAAAATCACAGAGCTGAGATGAAAATCATCTGTATCGGACTTAATTACAGGAAACATGCCCTGGAAATGGGATGGGATATACCAACAGAACCGGTTGTTTTCCTTAAGCCTGATTCCGCAATCCTCAAGAACAATAAACCTTTCTTTCTCCCCGGTTTCTCCGATGACATTCACTATGAAGTTGAAGTAGTAATCAAGATAAGCAAGCTAGGCAAAGGTATCTCTGCTAAATTTGCCTCCCGCTACTACGATGAACTTACTCTGGGTATTGATATTACAGCCCGTGATATTCAAAGTAAAATGGCAAAGGCAGGTATGCCCTGGGAGCTTTCAAAATGCTTCGATGGAGCTGCTCCTCTTGGCCGTTTTGTTCCGGTTTCAACAGTTAATGATATCAATAATATCGATTTCCGTTTGGAGATCAACGATAAAATAGTGCAGAAGAGTAACACCTCCGATATGATTTTTGGAGTAAATCAGATAGTTGAATTTGTATCACAATATTTCACCCTTAAAACCGGCGACCTTATTTTCACAGGAACTCCTCCTGGTGTTGGCAGACTTAACAGGAACGATAACCTTGTTGCTTTTCTGGGTGATGTCCCTGTTCTGGATTTCAGAACAAAATAACCGTTCCCATTCTGACGACTTCAAAATTCCTCCCCTGAATTGATTTCAGTTCGCCGAGTTCTTCATCATCCCATCTGCAATAGGGTGCGCCTGAGATATACCAGTTAGAACCATTGGCAGATACATAAGAGATATATCTGATAACGTAAGCTTCGGGAATTTATTTGCCAGTCGGCATTTAGAGATTCTATGCCCAATAACCTTCAGGAAATATTTTCGAGCATTGCCCTGGCTGCCTCTTTGTAATATTCACCTGCCAGATTATTCTTAATCAGAATAATATTAATATAATCATAGGCCTTCTGAACACTCTGCGACCTTCTTCTGTGAATATGCCCTGTCTCAGGGTTCGTATTAAGAAATGAAGGCACCTTGGATTGTTCTGAAAAATATGGAACCATAAGTCTGAAAGCATTTTTGTAAGCTTCAGTCCTGGTAGTTCCTCCGACACCAAATGAATTATCACCTTCATCCTGCACTTCATCATGCAGAATAGTTCCGATTAATCCATCATTTTGATATTTCAACAACTGCCTGAACAGCTCTGCCTCAGGGGAGATCATACTTGCTCCTAGTATCAGGTGAAAGGGTTTTCTGAAATATTGTCTTTCGCTGTTCATTCTGGCCAGGTAGCATGCCGACTGAGCAGCAACAACGCTTCCTGAGCTCGAAGAGGTAATTATAATCTGTGTTTCCGGATCAGGTTTCCCGCTAATGATTTGCCGAAATGCTGTAACAGATTTTTTCTCATCTCTTTTACCGGTTGCCGGCTTCTGGGCATTATTAAGCGCCCAGATGACATCCATCATCGGGGTACTGTGAAAGATTCCTCTTATATAATCGAAATCATTCCCGAACAGCTCCTTCATCAGCCTGATAAATGATCCTGTAAAGATGTTGAATTTGTCATCCTTAGTCTCACCTCCGGCAAAGAACCAGACTTTGTATTTTTCTCCGATCATGGTTCAGTATTGATTTTGTTAAACCATTTTCAGTTGAACCAGTATGATAGTTTGAGCACCAGCCCTCTGTTTTTCACCCTGCCGTCACCCGGGAAGGAGTTTTCTGTATAAACAATGAAGAGGTCTGATACGGGGGCAAAACGCCACTGAAATCTTAAATTCAGGTTAGTGTTTTTGATCTGGTTGTTATATTGCACCAGACTGGTAAGGAATATTTTATCAGTGAACGTAATATCGAGCCTTGGACCAATCAGGAAAAAGTCGGCGCTTTTATATGGCAATGGCATAGATATTTTATTATAAGATGAAATAATAGAAAGGCTTCCATAAGGCTGGACACGATAATAAATTTCAGCATTTACAGTAGTCCTTTTACCATCATAATAGCCACCGTATCTGCTGCTTAGCAAAAAGTTAAATGTTTTACGTATATCAGAAGTGAATGATATTCCCATGTCTTTCCAGTTGAACTGCTGATTTGCAGCAAAGGGAATGCCTCCTGAATTGGTGGGATCAAAAGGAGCCAGCAATTTAATGTATGTTTCCTTTGCATCGACCACGAGGATGCTTTTATTCATCCATTCGACCTGATACAACAGCTGTGTTTCCCTGTCAGTGATTTTCATTGCAGGATCAAAATACATATCAAGTTTTAATGCAGGTCCATGGTCGGCAATCTTACTGGAGGCCGGGAAAAACTTGTACTGGAATGTCGGGTTTACCTCATAATATCCTTTTCTGCGTATATAGCCCACCTCTGCAATGTAATCGGCGCCAACCAGAGACTGGTTAAGTGTAGCATTTATATACTGGGTATAGTATGATAAATTCGCAGCTATAGCAGAAGCTTTGCCTTTGGCTCCCGGATAAAGAGACTGATGGTAGAAAGCTTTGCCAAGCCAGTGGTTATTTGCACTGGCAAGATTATATTCAAGTCCGGCTACCCTGTTGTACCTGTAACCGGTAAATGTTTGATCCTGATTAGTATTTAATGTCTGCTTGTTGATCAGAAATGCTGTTATATTGGAATGGCTGAAGACCTGGCGCTGAAGGGCTGCTACAGTGAAATTCCCTGCATACAGTGTATCCTTGTCCCCTGTCTGAATGTTCATGAGTCCGATCCGCCATTTTTTCCCAATCTTGCCACTTAGCCTGGCACCTGCAATTACCGGAGTTTCAAGACCAATTCTTCTGGAAAAAAATGGTCTCAGATTATCCTTTCCCAGGTTCGCAAACAGATCGCTGTTTTCAAGGTAGAATTGTCTTTTTTCAGGGAAGAATAACTCAAAACGGTCGAGATTGGTAACCTGCCGGTCAACTTCAACCTGCGAATAATCGGGATTTACAGTGAGGTCAAGATTCATTGAAGTCGAAAGAATGACTTTCGCGTCAACACCGGCATTTGCCGATTGCTTGAATCCTTCCCCCGCTTCCTTGTTTTGAGTTGTTTTTGCTGTTACATAAGGAATTAATGAAAATCTGAGTCCAGATGAAGGCAGTGGTTTGTCCCAGACCAACGACCCTGTAAATGCCAGCGTTGCAGTGGCAAATTGCCGCGGCATAGGAGCCCAGCTCGATTTCTCATTTGTTTTAAGGTCAAGCCTGCTGAAATTAATTCCCCATTCCTTGTCTCCTCCATTGTAACGAATACTTCGGAAAGGGATTGCAAATTCAGCTACCCACCTGTCACTATAATTCTTTACTGCTGATTTCCACTTGATATCCCAGTCGAGATTTACGGTACCACCATTGGCCTGCACTCCGTCCCATTGCGCTCCGGCGGCTGAGACACCAAATGCAAAACCATTCGTTTGGTCATTATATGTATCGATAAATACAATAAAGTTATCGTTCTTCAGAAAGCTAAAGTCGCGTCGCAGCGACTCCACCGGTCGCTTGCCCGGTGAATTATCGTAACAAACTATACCTACAAAGAGGGTTGATTCATTATAAGTGACTTTTACTTCGGTCTGGGCAATGGCATATCCCGTATCGGTAGGTAATACTCTCTGGAACTTTGTGGCAACATCTGCGTTTGCCCAAACTGGTTCGTCAAGTACTCCATCAACGTTGATATTATTTGAGGTCTGTGTGATATTAATCTTGTATTTGTCGCGGTTTATGCCTCTCGACTGGCCTGAGAGAATTGTACTGAAACACAATATTAACGCGGTGCTGAGAATTAGTAATGTTCTGGACATTTAGGTTTATCAAGTTTTGACGCAAGGTAAATAAAAGTTTGAATAATGGCTTAAGTTATGAATATTGTATCAGGAATTAATACTTAAAAAGTATGAATTAATGTTTTTTAACAGAAACATACCTCCCGGTCTGATTAGCTCAACTAATTGTTTTAATTTTATGTTAACATGATTCAATAATTAATCACATATGGTCATCAATATATCTTCGGATGCAATTGAGCTTGGTGTCAGAGCCGGGCATTTTGCAGGCGGTAAGCTCAGGGAAATTATCAGTGAAAGAGGTGAAGCAAGACTTCTTCTCTCCACCGGAAGTTCCCAGTTTGAAACATTGGATTCGTTGCTGAATGAAAAGATTGAATGGGAGAGGGTTGAAATTTTTCATCTCGACGAGTACATTGGCATTCCTGAAGTACACAGAGCCAGTTTCAGGAAATATATTAAAGAACGCTTTTTAAGGAATTTGAAAATTGCAAAGTTTCATGAGGTAGAAACTGCCGGCAACATAAATGAGAATATCAGCAGGCTGACAAATGAACTAAAGAGCAGACCTGTCGATCTTGCGCTTATCGGGATAGGAGTGAATGGTCATATCGCATTCAATGATCCTCCTGCTGATTTTGACAGCAGGGAATCATATAAAATTGTTGATCTGGATGAGCAGTGCAGAATGCAGCAGGTGAATGAGGGCTGGTTTAATTCGATTGACGAGGTGCCTGTGAAGGCAGTGTCGATGACTCCATGGCAGATAATGCAGAGCAGGACTATCATCTCCTGCGTACCTCATAAGGTAAAAGCTGCTGCCATAAGAAAAACTCTTGCCAATACCATTTCCAATCTGATTCCGGCCACTCTTCTTAAACTGCATCCTGATTTTACTCTTTATATTGATTTTAATTCAGCTTCAGAAATAATTCCATTTTAAAAACAGTTAACCAGAATTCTATATATGATCAAAGAAGCAGAAAATCATTTCAGGATCGAAGCAATTCATTATGGGACAGGCAATCCGGTAATTGTGGAGATCCGAAATGGGTTTATTGAAAGAATTGATGAATCCGAAAAGGTTAACGGGAGTAATCTGTTTATTGCACCTGGACTCATTGATAATCAGATTAATGGTTATGCGGGTGTCGATTTTTCATCTGACAGCCTGAGGGAGGAAGATATTTTGAAAGCAGCAAAAGCTATATGGAGTGATGGCGTTACCTCATTCTTCCCTACGCTGATAACGAACAGTAACGAGAGGCTCTTAAAAAATTTCAGGATTCTCAGTAATGCAGTAAACGGAAATAGTGAGCTGTGTGATTCCATTCCGGGATTTCATCTTGAAGGTCCTTATATTTCTCCTGTTGAAGGTTACAGGGGCTGCCATCCTGAGAAATATATCCGCAAACCTTCCTGGGAGGAATTTTCGGCTTATCAGATGGCTGCCGGAGGCAACATAAGAGAGGTAACACTGGCTCCTGAGATCGATGGAGCAATGGATTTTATGAAGAAATGTACTCGGGAAGGGATAATTACAGCACTGGGACATACTGATGCAACTGCCGCACAGGTTCTTGAAGCAGTCGGATGCGGCGCCAGGTTATCGACACATCTTGGAAACGGAGCAGCAAATTTCATCCACAGACATAATAACCCAATCTGGCCGCAGCTTGCAAATGATCTTCTTACACCAACAATCATCGCTGACGGTCATCATCTCCTTCCCGAAGAAATTCAGGTCTTTTATAAAGTTAAAGGCCCTCAAAATCTCATTCTCACTTCCGATGTAATATTTCTTGCCGGAATGGCACCCGGGAAATATACTTTTCTGGAGAGCGAAGTGATACTCACAGACGATGGATTGCTGTATAATCCTTTACTCAATTGTCTGGCAGGAGCCTCATTCCCTCTAAAAAAAGGAGTCGAGAATATTATGAATTTTACCGGTTGCTCACTTACAAATGCGATAAATATGGCATCACGGAATGTTGCTGATATATTTGATCTAAATGACAGAGGCAAACTTGTCAGTGGCATAAGGGCTGACCTTATCCTGTTTGAGAGGGATGGCAACAGGATGATTATCAGGAAAACCTGGATAAGGGGGAGGCAGGTATTTTCAAAAGAAAATTTGCCTTAATCGTTAGGCCCTCTCCCGCTAAAGCGGGATCTCCCCTTCTTCGCCTTCGCGTAGCCGCGTTGGCATTCGGTCGCCGAAGTCGACCTACGGCCGACGCAGGCGGCGAAGCAAGGTAGGTGTGCAGGGGGGCCGTCCAAATAAATATGTGATTTATGCTTTTCGTTTTGTATTAATTAATTCTATTGGTAACTTTGACTGTTAATTTTAAAAAAATTGAAAAGATGGGAAATTTAGGAGCTACTGAGATTATTCTTATATTACTTGTTGTGGTACTTCTTTTTGGAGGAAGGAAAATTCCGGAACTTATGAAGGGTATTGGTCAGGGTATGAAAGAATTCAAAAAAGCTTCCCGTTTGGAGGATGAGAGTGATAAACCTGGAGCTGAACATAAGGAAGAAGAAAAAAAATAAAGACCGCTCCTTTATCTATAATATTCTTCATAAACATTTCTTGGATGGGTGTCTTTTCTTGACATTTACCCACTGCCCCCTAAAGGGGGTATGAGAACTTACCTTTTTTAAGCCCCCTTCAGGGGGTTTGGGGGTAACTATTCAGTCTGAAATCTTATATTTTGGTGCTTTTCTGTGTTTGGTTCCCTGCTCATAGCTATATGCTATCTCTAGCAGAAGAGGTTCATTCCATGCCTTTCCGAAGAAAGTTATATTAACGGGCAGATCATCAACGAACCCCATTGGAACAGTAATTGCAGGATATCCTGATATTGCTGCAAGCGATGAGCTTCCTCCTGTAAAATGATCGCCCAGAATCAGATCTGTTTTCCATGCCGGTGATCCGGTTGGTGCTATAATGGCATCTAATTTACCGGCATTCATAACTTTGTCAATGCCATCTTCCCTTGTCGCCTTTGTCATTAGTGCCAGAGCCTTCCGATACTCTGCCGATGTAAGGTCACCTTTCTTTTCAGCTTGCTCAAGGATACTCTGATCAAAATATCTGAGTTCAATGCTGTCTTTTTTATTAAATTCTATTAATCCTTTAAGATCTTTAACGGGAGCATCGCTTCCCGGTCCGGCGAAGTACTTATTCAATCCATCTTTAAATTCATAGAGAAGAACAGTATAGGATGCATCTTCATAATTTCCTGTTTTTGGAAATTCAACATCAACCACCTCCGAACCATTTGCTTTAAGATAGCTTATTGCTTTGTTCATAAGGGTGTCTACTTTATCAGAAAATCCCATGGAGCTTTTGAGCAGTCCGATCCTTTTTCCCTTAAGTCCGTCTTTCTTCAGAAATTTTGTGTAATCCGTAAGATATTTCCCCTGTGATGCCAGCGTCTTGGAATCACTTGAGTCCACTCCGGTCATCGCTCCCAGTGCAATCGCTACATCTTCAACTGTCCTTCCCATGGGCCCGGGGGTGTCCTGGGTAAAGGAAATCGGAACAATACCCGAACGGCTTAAGAGGCCCACGGTGGGCTTGATGCCTACTATCCCGTTATTGTTTGACGGACATACTATTGATCCGTTTGTTTCGGTACCAATTGCAAACATACAAAGGTTAGCAGAAACTGCGACTCCTGAACCTGAACTTGAACCGCACGGGTTTCTGTCGAGAACATAAGGATTCTTTGTCTGACCGCCTACTCCGCTCCAACCGCTCGATGACATCTTTGCTCTGAAATTAGCCCATTCACTGAGATTTGATTTAGCAATAATTACAGCGCCAGCTTCCCGTAATTTTTTTGCGATATAGCTGTCGGTTTTCGGGAATGAATTCCTCAGGACTGTCGCGCCCGCAGTTGTTGCCATAAGGTCGTGAGTATCTATATTGTCTTTAAGGATAACAGGCACCCCGAATAATTCCCCCATTGGCTTGCCCGAAGCTAAGGCTTTGTCAGCCTCTTCTGCTATGTTGAGGGCATCAGGATTTATCTCGATGACAGAGTTTAATTCCGGACCGTTTTTATCAAGTTCCATAATACGGTCCATATATACCCTGACGACATCCTTTACTGAATATTTACCGTCCTTATATCCATGCTGGAGCTGGCTGATAGTTAATTCCTCGATCCACTTGTTATCAGCTGGTTCAACGGCATTTTTACTTACAGGCGATTTACAGGTTATCAGGCATAATATTACGGAGAGTAGCAGAAATGAGAATCTTTTAAAAGCAGGTTTCATAATATTCGGTTTTTGTTCAGATAATAATCAAAGCAACGAAAATAGATGGTTATTCGGTCATCGATAAAATTATGAATATTAATTCAATTTGAATAAATTTGTTGATGTGGAAAAAAAGTGATGAAATTTTCACTTGCGGGTGCTTGTCCGAAATTATATGTAAAAGGCAGGGGTAATAAATATTTACAGGATAATGAAAAACATCTATCTTCAGATTCTCGGTCGTAAGGATGAAATTTCCAGCCTTGCCCTTGCGACGGTAACCATGACTCAGGGCTCAACACCTCAGAAACCAGGCAGCTCTGCACTATTTGGGAAAAACGGGCTTATTTCTGGAACTGTTGGTGGCGGAGTCGTTGAAGGAAGAGTCGATAAACTTGCAAGAGAAGCCATATTATCAAAAAAATCGGGGCAGATTACTTTTGACCTCGCCAATGATATTTCAAAAAAAGAAGAGGCGATATGCGGGGGACAGATTACAGTCCTCATTGATGCAAACCTGCAGAATTTCTTGTCTGTAGCCGAGCAGTTGAAATCGTCGATTGAAAGAAGGATTCCCGGTGTTCTGATTACCATGGTGAACCGGTTTTCTGACGATATGGTTCTGGTAAACAGTTATTGGATGACCGGTACTTCTTTTCCTGATATCCCTGAAGAGTTCAGAAAAGAAATTGAACCTGTTGCTCTTGATCTGATCGCACGGAAAGATCCATCCGACTTCAGGCAGCTTGATCTGGCTGTGGAGGACAAAGAACCAGTTTCCCGGTTTTATCTCGAACCGGTTTTCCCTGCTTCTCACCTAGTGATTGCAGGTGCAGGACACATTGGAAAATCCCTGGCTCATCTGGCTCATACGATAGATTTTGAGGTAACTGTTATTGATGATCGTGAAGAGTATGCTAATCAGGCTAATATTCCTGAAGCTGATCATATAATTGTCGGAAATATCGGTGAATCACTTAGGACCATAAAGAAAAGCGATGAAACCTATATAGTTATTGTTACGCGAGGTCATAAAGATGATGCGGAGGCTCTTAAGCCCTGTATCGGAACTGACATTGCCTATCTTGGAATGATAGGAAGTAAAAACAAGATCAAATCAATGAAGGCTTCATTCATCGAAAATGGTTGGGCTACTGAAGAACAATGGAATTCTATTTATTCGCCAATAGGAATGGACATTAAATCAAAAACCGTTGCGGAGATTGCAGTCAGTATTGCCGCACAGCTTATCCTGGTCAGAAACGACGCTAAATAAGAGCTGCTTCGTTTTTGCCTGCTTCTGCATAAAGCATGCCGATAAATATTATATAAGTGAAATTTTCTATGACAGCACGACAAAAATTTGTTACAGGATGAAATATCAAATTCTATGATATCAGAAATCTGGTCTATTATACTTGCTGCGGGTGAATCGAAAAGGATGGGGACACCGAAAATGCTGCTTCCGTTCAATGGATCAACAATGATTGAAAATGTGATCTCAAATGTTACTGATTCTAAAACCGACAGGATACTTGTGGTACTTGGTTCTTCAGGAAGAGAAATAGAGAAACTGATAAGAACAAAATCAGTAAATTATTGTTTTAATGAAAATTACAAGGATGGTATGCTCTCTTCTGTAAAATGCGGATTAAGAAATATTCCAGTCGGCATCAGAGCGGTTCTGATTTACCAGGGAGATCAGCCGTTGATCTCTTCATCAACATCTGATTCAATTATTGATTCCTATTATGCATCCGGCAGAGGCATAGTTATCCCTGTTTATAATAACCGGCGGGGACATCCTGTTCTCATTGATAATAAATACAGAAATGAAGTTGAAAAGCTTAACCCTTCAGTTGGTTTAAGGTCATTATCCTATAAATTTTCAAAAGATGTGGTTGAAGTAGCGGTAAATGATCCGGGGATACTGAGGGATTTTGATACTTATTCTGAATATGAAAAAGCAATTAACCAAATATCATAACTATGGAAGAGACAATTAAATTCAAGTTGAACGGGAAAGACACAGAAGCAAAGATTGATCCCACACAGACTCTTCTCTGGGTCCTGAGGAATCATTTTGGTCTGACCGGGACAAAATTTGGCTGTGGTACCGGATTTTGCGGGGCGTGTACGGTTCTTATAAATAATGAACCTGTAAGGTCGTGCCAGTTATCTGTCGGCGATGCTGCCGGCAAAAGTGTTATTACTATTGAAGGATTGGCCACAAATGGAAATCTTCATCCTGTACAGAAGGCATTTGTTGAGTTTGATGCCTTGCAATGCGGATACTGTACTCCGGGAATGATTATGCAGGCAACAGGTTTTTTACTGAAAAATCCTTCGCCAACAACACAGGCGATCAAGGATGGTATGGAAAATAACCTATGCCGTTGTGCTGCTCATCTGCGTATAGTAGAGGCTGTTGAGTCTGCTTCAAAAGAAATGAAAGGAGGGAAGTAATTATGAAAAATGAAAAACATTTACATCTTGATGAAATGACAGCCGATATGTCAACTGGTATGGAGCGCAGAGACTTCTTCAAAATCCTTGGCGGCGGGATCCTTATCTTTTTCAGGCCTTGGAGTGCAATTGAAGCTATTGGTATGCCTGCTGAACAGGGCAGAAGCCTTCCAAAGGATTACAATGCTTTTCTCAGAATAGCAGAAGATGGAACAGTGACCTGCTATACAGGCAAGATTGAAATGGGCCAGGGTATTATCACTTCACTTCCGCAGATGATGGCTGATGAACTCAGTGTTCCATTGTCGAAAATTAAAATGGTGATGGGCGATACGGATCTTTGCCCCTATGATCAGGGTACATGGGGTTCGCTAAGCACAAGAGTCTTTGGTCAGTTTATGAGGACTGCAACAGCCGAGGCACGTGGTGTGCTTCTCGGGCTTGCCGCTGCTCAGTGGGGCGTACCTGCCAGCCAGCTTACGGTAAAAGACGGGATAATTACGGATACTAAGAATCCAGCGCATACTCTAACCTACGGACAACTTTCAAAGGGTCAGAAAATCGAAAAATTCCTCGACGTAAAGCCGGGTATGGAAGATGCTTCAAAATTTAATTATATAGGCAAATCTTATACCCATAGCGATGCAGTGCTGAAAGTCACAGGTCAGGCAAAATATACTGGTGATCTGAAATTACCGGGAATGGTATTCGCACGGATACTGAGGCCGCCTTCACATGCTGCCAAACTTAAATCTGTGGATATTTCAGGTGCTGAAAAAGTTGAAGGCACAAAGGTGGTCAGGGATGGTGACTTTATTGCTGTAATAAATGAAAACCGTGATAAAGCCGATGAAGCTATTGTTAAGATAAAGGCAGAATACACCTTCAATGATGTTCCTGTTAATGATAAAACTATCTACGACTTTATGCTTAAGGCCGATTCTGCTGTCAATGTTCTAAGGTCAACAGGCGATATTGAAGCAGGGCGGAAGCAATCAGTAAAAGTATTTGAGTCTGAATATCATGATCCCTATCTTGCTCACACAGCAATAGAAACCCATACAGCACTTGCTCAGATTGAAGGAGATAAACTGACTGTGTGGGCTTCCACTCAATCACCATTTGGATTAAAAGACGGATTAACACGGGAACTAGGTTACCCTGCCGACAAGGTAAGGGTAATTGTCCCCTTCGTTGGTGGTGGTTTCGGAGGCAAAGGCGAATATCTGCAAGGCATTGAAGCTGCTAAAATAGCTAAGCTGTCGGGCAAGCCTGTTATGCTGGTATGGACCAGGGATGAAGAATTTTTCCTTGATACATTCCATCCTGCCGGAGTTGTTAAAATAAAATCGGGAATCGATAAATCGGGAATGATAAGCTTCTGGGATTATAATTTGTATTTTTCAGGGTCAAGAGGATCTGAAACACTCTATGATGTTGCAAATTCGAAAACTACCCATTATGATGAGAAACGAGGCGGAACCCCTGTACATCAGTTCGGTACAGGTGCCTGGAGGGCTCCAAACAACAATACAAATACTTTTGCCCGGGAGGTTCAGATAGATATTATGGCTAATGCTGCTGGCATTGATCCGTTTGAGTTCCGTCTGAAGAACATGAAGGATCAGAAGCTTCTGGATTGCCTGAAAGCAGTTGCAGATAAATTCGGATACAAACCAGGGAAAACACCAAGCGGCAGAGGCATAGGAATTGCACTTGGCACTGATGCCGGAGCATCAGTTGCTCATATGGCAGAGGTTAAAGTTGATAAGAACACAGGCAAGATTACTGTTCTCAGAGTTGCATGCGCACAGGATATGGGTTTGTGTGTGAATCCGCAAGGGGCTACAATCCAGATGGAAGGATGTATAATGATGGGTCTTGGATATACACTTTCAGAAGAACTGAAATTTGAAGGAGGCAATATTAAGGACCGGGGGTTTGATTCATATACCATTCCTCATTTTACCTGGCTGCCAAAAATTGAAACTGTTATCCTCGACAGGAAAAATCAGCCTCCACAGGGTGGAGGAGAGCCTGCAATTATCGCTATGGGTGCAGTCGTTGCAAATGCTGTTTTTGATGCAACAGGCGCCAGATTATACACCATGCCATTTACACCTGAAAGAGTGCTTGAAGCATTAAAGAAAGTTTAACAGTAATACAATTAATAATAA
>Ga0315272_10000208_pt1 | contig 28575 bp, 24 predicted proteins | sample C3_middle_MG_FD_203918 | JGI IMG/M metagenome (GOLD analysis project Ga0315272, IMG submission 203918) | Sediment microbial communities from Yellowstone Lake, YNP, Wyoming, USA - C3_middle | ecosystem: Environmental > Aquatic > Freshwater > Lake > Sediment | place: USA: Wyoming | collected...
TCAGATGTCAAATATGCACTTCCCCAGACGGATACATTATACTGCTTCAGATGGGACTAAAATTAGTGTCTTAACGTATGATCCACGCGGGTGGGGGGGAGACTGGGGGGAATTTAGAATTGAGATTCGAGCTAAGGGGAATTATTCAATCTTTAACGAAATTCAATCCTATGAAGAGAATAATATTTGGCTACTTGACGATCGTGCCACCGGTGATCATGGGTTCTATTATAGTAGATCCTGGTATAATGACTATCATTCAAAAGCTCTCAATGGTTATTATACCAAAGGCTTTGACTCATACTTTGTTGACCAACCACAGCTTGTGAGTGGCACACCATATCAAAATACAATTTGCGGCTTCAATTCAGTTTGGAAACCACTATTTACAATTTCTTGGGACTACTCAATTTCTAATAAAGGAATACTTACCTTCCATGTAAGGCCAGCATCTCCAGAAAAAGGGCATCAGGAAAATATCGACAATTCACTAGAATATTGGAATCATCATGAATTTTAACTGATTATAAAAATGAAAACAAATTACATTCTATTGGTTTTTTTGGGTCTTTCAACCTACTTAAACTGTGAGGGACAATGTCAAGAGTTTTCTAATGCTTTAACCTTAGAAGTGTTCAGCAGGGGTAACTACAATTTTCCAATTAGCGGAAGCTCCCATAAAACGCCTTATTATTGTCTCTTCGATGTTAGCCTTATTAATAAAAGTGATAAAAGACTCGAGTTTTTGACATTCACATGTTCTCCTACAAAAAATTTGGTAGTTGATTCAAAAAATTATAAAATCTGTATGAACATTTGTGTACATAATACTATCTATCCAATAAAACTTGAACCAGGTCAGCGGTTGTGTATTTCTGTTATCCTTGAAACAGATTCTGAGAAACTTAATGATTCTATAAGAATTGGCTGGTTACATCTGAATTACGAGAACACCAAAGATGTATTTGATTTTTATGATAAACTAAAACAAGCAGAACCAAATGATAGGGATATTATTTGGAGCAAAAAAACATATTTAGGAATTCTGGATAATCAACCGCTTGAAATACGATGAATATTTCCATGCCTCTAGCACTAAAACATTTAGTATCGAACCTCACCATATTGGATTGCCGATTGAGTTTTTAAACGAAATTGGCAGCATTACAGACAGATACTCCTTTGATACCTAGGGCAGACGAAGTGGTTTTACCATCTGGACACTTTTTAATCTTTCTATTACAATCATCACGGATCGAGGTTTTACTGGTCATGAACATTTTGACCAGTTCGGCCTTATTAATATGAATGGAAGAATGTATGATCCTGTTGTTGGAAGATTCTTGGGAGTTGATACTATAATTCAGGATGCCAACAATTCTCAGAGTTTTAATGGGTATAGTTGCATGAATAATCCTCTGAAATACATAGGTCCCTCTGGTTACAATCAATACAATCCATATGCTGCATATATTGATGCAGTTTTGCAAGGATATGGGGGCAAATACCAGGAATTTTCAAGTCAATATTCTGGTCAATATTATAGTCATGATAATTTTAATTACATAACAGGAGAAGGAGGTTCTGGTTCGATGAACTATTCATGGCATACATGGAATGATAGTCACGAAATAGTAAATGGGGAGATACACAACATGAAAATTTTATTTTTAACAGCTATTTGATTCAATTCTCAGAAAATGTCTGATTGCTTTCGCAAGGAATCCTATTCTGTGGATACAATCTGTTTCTTTTACACGTCAAATTTTATTACTTTTGGCATCTGTAAAAATTATTAGATATGGATACCGCTCAGGATCCTGTATATTCAAGAAATGTGGTCGAATTCGTTGCTGTGGCAAATGAATTCTGCAAGTATGCGGAACACGCATCGGAGTTGAAAGGAGATGAGATACTAAAGATAATGCAGCGCATTTTACCGCTTATGTATCTGAAAGCATCTTTGTTGCCAAAACTTGAGCCATTTTTCGAAGATGGTAATGAAAAATTCGTTACCGAGGGCGACTGGAACGGTATTAACGATATTCTGAAGGAAAAATTCGGTACTGCAAATGACTATCTTGAAGTCTTTGATGAAAAGCTGAATGATTCTGAGGGACCTGTTGTATCAAGCATTTCAGAAAACATGGCAGATATCTATCAGGATATGAAGGATTTTCTTCTTCTGTATCAGACAGGAACTGCAGAAGTGATGAATGATGCTGTATGGGAATGTCGGATGAATTTTGAAAATTTCTGGGGTCAGAAGCTTGTGAATTCCATGAGGGCAATTCATAAATTCATCTACTCAGGGGAGGAGATCGGGAAAGTTGAAGAAGAGCCTGGAAACAGTGATGATTCAAGGAATACTGAAGATTGGTTTATTACACGCAGGCAAAAGGATTTCAATGGAGGGGTTGAATAATATGTACAGGGAGAATATTACAGTTGAAGAACTTGCAGAACATGAACTATCTTGGTTTAAAGGTGAAATAGTTCTGGTCGATAATTTAAAAGCATTTTATGAAGTCTTTCCCCGACTTCTTGGAAATGACCTTCTAGGTTTTGATACCGAGACACGGCCTACTTTTAAAAAGGGGAAGAAGAATCAGGTTTCATTGATTCAACTATCTACAGGCAATCTTGCATGTCTTTTCCGGATCAACAAAATCGGGATTCCGGATGAACTGATAAAACTTCTGGCTAATCCGTCTGTAACAAAAGCAGGAGTTGCAGTTCACGACGACATAAGATTCTTGGCAAGTGTCAGGAAATTTGCACCTGAAGGCTTTATTGATCTTCAGAATCTTGTAAAAGAATTTGGAATTCAGAGTTCCGGGTTGAAAAAGCTTGCTGCGATAGTGCTCGGTTTCAGAATTTCAAAAAGACAGCAGGTGACCGACTGGGAAGCTGAGGAACTTACAGAAGCTCAACAGATCTACGCAGCGACCGACGCATGGGTTTGTCATCAGATCTACAAAAAGCTGACAAACGGACACGAAGGATAAGCTCAGCTCTTATAATCTTCAAGTCATTTTTATAACATTCTTTAATTTACATACCAGTGGAGCGAGTTAAAATAGTCCTGAAATCAGGTAAGGAGCAATCATTACTCAGATTGCATCCGTGGGTGTTTTCGGGAGCAATAAAGAAAATGTACGGTGATCCGGCTGAAGGCGATCTGGTCGATGTGTATGACAATAAAGATACATTCCTGGCGACTGGCCATTACGCGCCGAGTTCAATTTCTGTAAGGGTACTTTCCTTTGAGCAGATCACACTTGATATCAGTTTCTTCAGGGAGAAAATAAAGAAGGCTATAAGTTACAGGAGGGCTATTGGTATAATGGACAACCCTATGATAAACGTTTTCAGGCTTATTCACGGGGAGGGAGATGGTTTGCCTGGTCTGATCGTAGATTATTACAACGGCGTTGCGGTTATGCAGATGCATTCTCTTGGATTCTACAGGATCAGAAAGGAAATAGCTTCAATTCTGTCAGAGCTTCTGAAAGACAGCATCATTGCTGTTTATGATAAAAGTGAAGGCACTATCCCGCATATGTCGGGAGTCACTGCTACCAATGAATTTTTATTTGGGAATTCCGGTCCGGCTACTGTAACGGAAAACGGATATAAATTCAAAATTGACTGGACAACAGGACAAAAGACCGGATTCTTTATCGATCAGCGGGAAAACAGGAAATTGGTGCAAAAGTATTCGGATGGCCGTTCAGTTCTCAATATGTTCGGATATACCGGAGGATTTTCAGTTTATGCAATGAAAAATGCTGCCCTTGTGCATACAGTCGACAGCTCATTTTCTGCTATCGAGCTTGCAAATGAGAATATTAACCTCAACTTCGGTGATGACCCCAGGCATAAGTCATTTCAGGTTGATGCATTCGATTACCTGAATAATATCAAGGATCAATACGACCTTATTATACTTGATCCACCTGCCTTTGCAAAGCATAATAATGTGCTTGCCAATGCACTTCAGGGATATAAAAGACTCAATATTAAGGCAATTGAACAGATCAAACCGGGAGGTATAATTTTTACATTCTCCTGCTCTCAGGTTGTATCGAAGGAAAATTTCAGAAAATCTGTATTTGCCGCAGCGGCTAATACCGGCAGAAGTGTCAGGATCTTACACCAGATGAGTCAGCCTCCCGATCACCCTGTGAATATTTATCACCCTGAAAGCGAGTATCTGAAAGGTCTGGTTATTTACGTTGAATAATAAAAATATGGCTGCGAACAGAAATATATTGCTGGTAGCAAAAAAACTTGGCCTGCACGACTGGCAGGTTGAAAATACCATCAGGCTGATGGATGGAGGAGCGACAATTCCTTTTATCAGCAGGTACAGAAAAGAAATGACAGGCAGTCTGGATGAGGTTCAGCTGATGCACATAAAAGAAGAGTACGACAGGCTTAAAGAACTTGATGCCAGAAAAGAAGCTGTCATTAAATCAATCGAGGAACAGGAGAAGATGACTCCTGAGCTCAGGAAGAAGATTGATGCTGCAGTTACCATGTCGGAACTCGAGGATATTTACCTTCCTTATAAACCGAAAAGAAGAACCCGAGCCACCATAGCAAGGGAAAAAGGCCTTGAACCGCTCGCGGTTCTGATAATGGATCAGAAGGAAAATGACCCTGAGCTCAAAGCCGAGGGTTTCCTCACCGATGATGTGCCAACTGTTGATGAGGCGCTTGCAGGTGCATCTGATATTATTGCAGAGTGGATCAATGAGGATGAGAAAGCAAGAAGGCAGCTAAGATTACTTTTCGAAAAAGAAGCTGTCATCTATTCAAAGGTCATTAAAGGCAAAGAGGCGGAAGGAATAAAGTACAGCGATTATTATGATTGGTCAGAACCACTCAGGAAGTGCCCTTCGCACCGTCTGCTGGCCATGAGAAGGGGTGAGGATGAAGGATTTCTGAGGCTGGCTGTTGAACCGGTTGAAGATAATGCCCTCGATATACTTGATGCTATATTTATTAAGGGGAGGAACCGTTCATCCGAAATAGTCTCTAATGCAGTTAAGGATAGCTGGAAGCGACTGCTTTCTTCTTCTCTCGAAACCGAATTCAGGAATATATCAAAAGAAAAAGCCGACATAGAAGCTATAAACGTTTTTGCCGAGAACCTTCGCCAGCTTCTGCTTGGGTCTCCCCTTGGAGAAAAAAATGTTCTGGCAATTGATCCTGGATTCAGAACTGGATGCAAAGTCGTATGTCTCGACAGGCAGGGCAATTTCATTCATAATGAGACTATATATCCTCATCCTCCGCAGAATGAAACCGCGATGTCGATTAAAAAAATCCTTTCGCTTGTCAATGCCTACAAGATTGAAGCAATAGCAATCGGTAACGGCACTGCAAGCCGTGAAACCGAGGAATTTATAAAGTGGGTTAAGTTTGAGAATGATATACAGGTATTCGTTGTAAGCGAAGCAGGTGCATCTATTTATTCAGCATCAAAGACTGCCAGGGAGGAATTTCCTGAATATGATGTTACTGTTCGTGGAGCCATATCGATTGGCAGAAGGCTGATGGATCCTCTGGCTGAATTGGTCAAGATTGATCCGAAATCGATAGGTGTGGGTCAGTACCAGCACGATGTGGATCAGCAAAAGCTTCAGAAATCGCTCGATGATGTGGTTATGAGCTGCGTGAATGCAGTGGGTGTGGAGGTCAACACGGCTAGTAAGCATCTTCTGACGTACATTTCAGGTCTGGGTCCGCAGCTTGCTCAGAACATAGTCGATTACAGAACCGAAAACGGTCCTTTCAGATCACGAAAGGAACTACTCAAAGTGAAGAGAATGGGCGATAAGGCATTCGAGCAGAGTGCGGGATTCTTAAGGATCAGGAATGCAGATAATCCGCTTGATTCCAGCGCAGTGCATCCCGAGAGCTATCATGTTGTTGAGAAAATGTCAAAGGATCTGGGCTGTGATGTGACGGAACTTATTATCAATGAGAATAAACGGAAAGAGATTAAACTCGAAAAATATGTCTCGCCTGTAACCGGGCTTCCGACTTTAAAGGATATAGTACAGGAACTCGCGAAACCGGGTCGTGATCCAAGATCAAAAATCAAGGCATTCAGCTTCGCCGATATTCATAGTCTTGAGGATGTTCAGGAAGGAATGGTTGTTCCGGGAATTGTTACCAACATCACCAAGTTCGGAGCATTTGTGGATATTGGAATCAAGCAGGACGGACTGGTGCATGTCTCAAATCTCAGCCGGACATATGTATCGGATCCTTCAACAGTTGTAAAGCTCCATCAGCATGTGATGGTAAAGGTAATTGCTGTCGACATCGAGAGAAAACGCGTTCAGCTTTCAATGAAAGACGTAGACCAGAAGAAATCAAACGAATAAAAATGAGGCTGTATCAAAAGTACTTTGTGTCCTTCGTGATAGCCTTAGTGTTCCTTTGTGGTAAAAAATAAAGCATTGAAACACAAAGGGTCACAAAGGAAAGGCAAAGTAACACGAAGGAAAATTAAGCCAAATCTAACTTTTGATACAGCCTCCTTTAAAAACTATTTATAGTCGTCAATCAGCGTGTCTGAGCATCATGCTTTTGTCTTCTGATATCCCTGTTTGCACGATTCTGCTCCCTTTTTAAAAATCTCTTTTCTTCAGGGGTAACCGTACCGTCTTTTTTAGCCATTCGCTTTTCAATCTCAATGCGTCGCTGCTCTCTCTCAAGTCTGGCTGTCTCAGTTTTGGTTAGTTCTTTGTTTTCTACACCCTGTTCAATCCTTGCCTGCTGTTTTACCTGTCTGGAAGTAACTGCCGGAGTAGCCGTTTGTGCATTAATCTGAATTGCCGATGCAATAAAAAGAACTGCTGAAATAATAACTATCTTTTTCATACTGTATTTTTTTGGTTTCTTATCTCTTTGATAAGGAAATCCTGAAAAGGTTTAATCAGCAGTAATTTTTTTCCAATTATTTCTATCTATTTCTATCTATTTCTATCTATTTCTATCTATTTCTATCTATTTCTATCTATTTCTATTCATTTCAATACATCCTCTGATCTGCATTTGGCCTTGGCTTCATAACCGGCTTATTTGGCAGTTTTACATTACGCATGGCAGCATTATAAACGAATGATGCAGTAATAATGGCATTCTGTTTAAGGTCAGCTATAACAAGTCTTTCATAAGTATCCATCACAGTGTGATAGCCCCGGTCATATTCAATTTCGTCCTGAATAAACTGGAACCCTGGCAAACCATATCGATCGAAGGAGAGATGATCTGTCCCTGAAGTATTTCTCATGGTAATAGTTGAGCATCCCATGTCTTCGAAGGGTTTGAGCCACTCTTCAAAAATCGGTTTAACCAGTTCATTCTCCTGCAGATAGATTCCTCTGTATTTGCCTGAGCCATTGTCCATATTAAAATATCCCGCGAATTTATCAAAATCGGGCTTATGCTCCCTGGTTTTAGGATCGACCAGGTATTTATCCACATAGCCTGATGACCCAAAGAGGCCCTGCTCTTCACCACCCCAGAGAGCAACCCTTATAGTTCTTTTTGGTGCAACATCCAGATTTTTGAGGATCCTCATTGCCTCCATCATAACAATGCAACCTGAAGCATTATCTGCGGCTCCTGTCCCACCGTTCCATGAATCAATGTGTGCTCCCAGAAGAACAACTTCGTTTTTAAGAAGCTTATCAGTTCCGGGAATTTCACCGATAACATTATAAACAGTCGGACTGTCAAAGAATTTATTCTGAATTTCAATCTCCATTGTAACAGGTACATTATGCTGGATAAGCCTTACCATCCGTCCATGATCCTCAATAGGAAGATTCAGTTCGGCAATCGGTTCTTTATCGCCCGATTTATAGTTGGCACCGTTTGATCTTGGAACATTGAACGTTCCTGAGTTATTTAAAATAACTGCAACTCCTTCATTCTTAATGAAATCTGAAATTTTTGTCCGGATCGCCCTCTGTGCCATCATTGCAGCACGGTCGAAAGGAGGCCTTCTTGAATTGTTGCCGGATGTTGCCATTGAAAGATCTTTGAGCTGTGCATCAGTATATCGCGATGCAAGAGGATCAAAACTAACATCGTAAGTTGAAGTAGACGGCATCAGTACTATTTTGCCTGAGAGTTTTCCTTTGTATTTGTCGAGGTCGCCTTCAGCTTTAACGTCAAGATAAACGACATCGCTTTTAATGAGACCATTTGTGCTACCTGTCCATGCTACCGGATTACAAGCAAAATTGGCATAGTATGGAGCAGTGAGTGCAGCATAAGTTTTAAGATTATCCCAGCCGCCACGGGTGAAATCTTTGGCAGCCTCGATTCTTACATTCTGGAAGCCAAGCTCCTCCATTTTCTTTTTTGCCCATTCGTTTCCTCTGAGGTACCCTGTTGAAGCTGTAAGCCTGGGACCAACAAAATCTGTCAGCCAGAAAGCCAGATCCTCTATTCCTGAGTTTTTCATTCCTTCCTGCTTGATTTTATAAATCATGGCAAGGTCAACATTTTCACTCTGCGACAATAACCATGTCGGCATAATGAAAAGCATTAATAAAGCGATTGAGATTTTCCTGATTTTCATGAAGTTTTATTTAGGTTTTGTTTCATATGATTCAAATGTATATAAAATTGAAACCTGATATCTGTATAGGATAATATGATTTAACATTAATTAACTTTGCCATCTGATTCGAAGTTAAATTTATCTTCAACTTTCGACTTTTGACTTTCGACTTATATTTAACCACGGAGTTTCACTGAGTCCCGATAGCTATCGGGATCACGGAGTTACACTGTTTACTGTTTACTGTTAACTTTTTACTTTTTTATGATTTATCCTGAAAATTTCGAAAATAAGATAGGTTTTGACCGCATAAGGACTCTGTTAAAGGAACGTTGCCTCAGTCCCATGGGACTTGAAAAAGTTGATAGTATAAGATTCCTTGATGATTTTGATAAGTTATCTCAGGCTTTATCGACAACTGCTGAATTTCAGCAGGTACTGATATTTGAAGTCCAGTTTCCATCAGATCATTACTATAAGATATCGGATTGCCTTAACAAAATAAGGATTGAAGGCACATTTCCTGAAGTACAGGAAGTCTTCGATCTCAAACGTTCACTTGAGACTGTCAAGACCATCCTCAATTTCTTCAGAAGCAAGGAGGCGTCAAAATATCCTGTTCTACAGTCAATGAGCAGTTCGGTTAAGTCGTACCCGTACGTTCTGGATGCAGCCGACCGGATCATTGATAAGAAAGGTTCCGTAAAAGATAACGCTTCAGCCCGTTTGAAGGAGATCAGGGCAGAACTTATTGGCAAGAGCATACATGTTACAAAAAGGCTTAATGCAATACTTAAGCAGGCACAGGCCGACGGCATTGTCGATTCTGATACTTCTGTATCGATAAGAAACGGAAGAGGAGTTATACCGGTAAGCAGTTACGATAAAAGAAAAATCAGGGGACTTATTCATGATCAGTCGGCATCAGGAAAAACAGTGTTTATAGAACCCGATGAGATTGTTGAGATTAATAATGATATTGTTGAGCTGGAATATGAGGAGAAACGCGAAATAGTAAGGATACTTACAGCATTTGCCGATAACGTGAGACCTTATATCGACGATCTGATAGAATCCAATTTATTTCTTGGTGAAATTGATTTTCTCAGAGCAAAAGCACTTCTTGGGAATCACCTTCATTCAATTAAGCCTGTTCTTGTTAATAAGCCATATTTAATGTGGAGGAAGGCAATTCATCCTCTTCTTACCCTTGCATTTGAGAAAACACCAGGCAGAAAAGTTGTTCCTCTTGATATACTACTTGATGAAAAAGAGAGGATACTGCTTATCTCCGGACCGAATGCCGGCGGAAAATCAGTTTGTCTTAAAACGGTAGGGCTTCTTCAGTACATGCTTCAATGCGGATTAACAATACCAGTTTCCGAAGGTTCAGAGACCGGCATCTTCAGGAATATACTGATCGACATAGGTGATGAGCAAAGTATTGATAATGATTTGAGTACATATAGTTCTCATCTGATCAATATGAAGTACTTTGTCAGGAATGGAAATGATAAAACTCTTATCCTGATAGATGAATTCGGTACGGGGACAGAGCCGATGATCGGTGGAGCAATAGCTGAAGCAATCCTTGGAGAGCTGAACAGAAAAAAAGTTTTTGGGGTCATAACCACCCATTATACAAACCTGAAGCATTTCGCTTCACAGACCGATGGTATTGTAAATGGCGCAATGGTTTTTGATAACCATATGATGCAGCCTCTCTTCCAGCTGACTATCGGGAAACCCGGGAGTTCATTTGCATTTGAAATAGCTAGGAAAATCGGACTTCCTGAAGAGATTCTTGAAGAGGCTTCAGGAAAAGCCGGGGTCAAAAATGTGAATTATGATAGGCACCTGAAAGATATAGCACGCGATAAACGGTACTGGGAGAACAAAAGACAGGCAATAAGGCAGCAGGAAAAGAGGCTGGAGGAGCTTATGAGTGAATATGATAAGGAACTATCGAGCGCCAAGACTCTAAGGAAGGAGATCATCACAAAAGCCAAAAATGAAGCACAGGACCTTCTCAATGAATCAAACCGGATGATTGAAAATACCATCAGGCAGATTAAAGAGTCGCAGGCTGAAAAGGAAAAAACCAGGGATATACGTCAACAACTTGAAGAGTTTAAGATTGAAGTAAAAGAAAATATCAAGCCAGTTGAAACCGCATCTGAAGAGAAGATTGCTGAACTGAGCACAAAAGCTAAACGTATAAAACTCGACCAGGAACCTGCAAAACCTGCTCATCAGGCGCCTCCGCAAAAGCCCCAGCCACTGAAACCTGGTGATCCTGTCAGGATGATTGAAACTCAGGCAGCGGGTGAAATAGTTGAGATAAAAGATAAAATGGTACAGGTTGAGACCGGAAACCTGCGATTCTTTGTGCCAATCGACAAAATTGAGAGAATATCGCGGTCTGAACTGAAAAAATCGCTCAGATCAAATACAGTGTACAGAGAGAACGACCCTGCAATTGTTCAGCGTAATATAAATTTCAAGCCTGAAATTGACATTCGTGGCGTAAGGGGAGAAGAAGCTATTAATCAGGTACGCGACCTTATTGATAATGCCCTGATTGTTCAGCACCGAAATCTCAGGATACTTCACGGAAAAGGAAATGGGATTCTCCGGCAGCTGGTAAGACAATACCTTGCAACCGTAAATGTTGTGAAGTCATTCCGCGATGAACATGTTGAGTTTGGAGGATCAGGGATTACGGTTGTCGAGATGGATTTTTAAACTTCCGGCACCTTAATAATTAAACACGTCGAAGCGGTTTTAGTTTTCTTATCAGATAAGCAGAGAGAAAGCCAGTTACAAATATTGTTACCGTCCCAAATACAATTGTAAGGTAGCTGTGAAAATGATTTGCATAGCTCTGAAGTCCGGGACTTTTAAATAATATAGGAGAAAGGCTCATCCATCCAATTACCAGAACTCCTGCGGTAACTCCTATGACTGCAGAAGTATTTGTAACTTTTTTTCCAAAATACCCAAGGAGAAACAGGCCAAGCATCCCCCCGCTGAATACAGAAGCCAGCTTCCACCATGTTTCGAGAACACTCTGAACATTTATCATAACTATTGCAATAAAAACGCTCAGAATACTGAACAGCAGCGTCGACAGGTAAAGTATTCTCATGGAGATTTTATCAGTGTCTTTATTTACCGTATATTTTTGAAAGTAATCATTGAGTATTACAGTTGCTGAACTGTTGATACTGGTGGATATTGTACTCATTCCTGCAGCAAAAATTGAAGCTATCAGCAATCCGGTAAAACCTGCCGGAAGATTATTAATGATAAAAAATGGGAATATGCGATCATTTGCTGTACCTGCAGGCAATACTCCTGTATGAACGGAATAATAACTGAAAAGCGAAGTTCCTATAAGCAGGAATAACATCGATACAGGAATATATAAAAGCCCGCCGAAAACAGCGCATCTTTTTGCCTGCTTTTCGTCGGTTGCAGTCATGTATCTCTGAATGTAATTCTGGTCGATTCCGAAATTCTGAAGATTGATGAAGACTCCATATAAAAGTACCACCCAGAAAGAAGACCCGGTAAGATCGGGTTTGAAGCTTCCCAGGCTGAATTTATGGTTATCGATTGCAATTCTGAATATTTGTGACGAACCTGAAGGCATGGAAAATAGAAGAACAATTACGCAGGCTACAGCGCCGGCAATCAGAATTATTCCCTGTATGGCATCAGTCCAGATAACAGCCTGAATACCACCCATTAAAGCGTATATCATCACGCAGAGACATGTGATTATGATAATCACTTTCATATCCCATCCTAGAATGACATTAATTGTCAGTGCAAGAAGGAAAAGAATTGTACCTGTTCTCATCAGCTGGGTTAAGAGATACATCGATGAAGCGTAAATTTTCGCCCAGGGCCCGAAACGTTTTTCCAGGTAAGAATATGCAGAGGGACTGTTAACTGACCTGTAAAGAGGCACAAAGAATCTGGCAGCCATATATGATGCTACAGGAAGTGAAAGGCTGAAGACAAAAGGATTCCAGTTTGACTGGTAGGCTTGCCCTGGCAGAGCAAGGTAGCTTATGCTGCTCACGAAAGTGGCAAAGATAGACATTGAGATAACCCATGTCGGAATATTCCTGCTTCCAAGAGTGAAGGCTGACGCTGATTTGTTTTTCCTGAGGAAAAAGCTTCCGAAGGTTACTATACCTGCCAGATAAACAAGGAAGATGATTATATCGATTGCTCGCATTAATTTTTATATGAATATCAAATGTAGAAAATGGAACTTACTTTGCAACATAAGGGATATCGATTATATTTATATTCTGAATAGTCAGAACTTAAAAATTATGAATATGAAAACAAAGCTTCTTTTAACCGTCATCATACTGTCTCTTGGATTAATACTTTATTCGTGTAAAACAGGAGAAAAAGGCAAGGATGGAAAAACTCCGGTGAAAGCAGCTGAAAAGCAGGAATGGGCTATTGTCATTCATGGTGGTGCCGGAAATATGACTATAGAAAGCCTTACTCCGGAGCTGGACAAAGAATACCGTGCTGCACTTGGTGTGGCACTGGTCAAGGGAAAACAAATTCTGTCTGAAGGGGGAACAGCACTTGATGCAGTTGAGCAGACAATAAGGACAATGGAAGACAATCCTCTTTTTAATGCAGGGAAAGGCGCTGTTTTTACCCATGAAGGAAGAAATGAACTAGATGCAGCAATAATGGATGGATCTAATCTGGCTGCCGGAGCTGTTGCGGGAGTGACTGATATAAAAAATCCTATATCTGCTGCGAGAAAGGTAATGACCAATTCACCTCATGTTTTGCTGACAGGCGCCGGAGCGTCTGAATTTGCTAAGGAACAGGGACTCGAGATCGTACCTCCATCATATTTCTATACTGACAGACAGTTCAAGGCTTTGCAGGAGTTGCTCAAGAAAGAGAAGAATGGCACTGTTGGATGTTGTGCTCTGGATAAGAACGGTAACCTGGCTGCAGGGACCTCCACAGGCGGGATGCCCAACAAGAGGTATAACAGGGTAGGGGATTCACCTATTATCGGAGCCGGAACTTATGCAAACAACAGCACCTGTGCTGTATCAGGAACCGGTTATGGGGAATATTTTATAAGATGGACAGTCGCTCATGATATTTCAGCCTTAATGGAATATAAGGGTCTGACTTTAAAAGAGGCATCGGAACTGGTTGTTAATGATAAGCTTGTGAAGGCAGGAGGAAGCGGCGGCGTAATTTGTGTAGATAAATCAGGCAATATTTCCATGCCCTTTAATTCGACCGGTATGTTCAGATGCTTTGCAACAGCTGATGGGAAGCAGGGGGTTTTTGTTTATAAGGATGAAAAGTAAACAGAGAAGAGTAGTGAGGATTATTTGATAGTGAGGCTTCCTCCTGTAGCGCGGATCTTTATCAGAGATTTAGGATCATCTTCAATTCCGGAGGTTCCAAGTATATATGTATTATTTTTTGATTCGGTTCTTTTTATATAAGGATATTTTTTTGACGGAAAGTCTACTGAAGTACTGATAGTGGTGATATCAGTCCTGAATGAAGTATTCTTGCCTGTATTCAGAGATATTTGCGACTGGGAGGAAGTTATGTCCAAATTGCTGAACCTATCTCGCCATGACTGAACCTTGAAATAACTGAGTTAATAATAAGCGCCTGTGCTTTTCCTATTTCCACATAAGGGCAATTGTACGCTGTTAAAGACATCCAGTTAAGTTCATCTATATTTATTTTTCCATGATCGGCATAGATTGTGCTGACAGGTTTCAGGTTGCCTTTTAAAAGCCGCCGTGTAGTCAGGTTTCCCTGGGAAAGTCTTATGGCAACGGTTCCGGTAATATCTTCCATTGCGATATAGCCAAATTCATTGACCAGGTTAAGATCAATCTCCGCCGGCAGGTTAATGAGGTAGTCGACGGTGAAGCTTTTACGCTCCTCCCTGTTAGGTTCCGTAAAGAATTTTCGGTCGTATAGTGTGCCGAGTTGTAATGTGTCATTTATTTTAGAGAATGAGATGCTGACCAGTTTGATATTCTTTTGCCTGAGTTCATCATTATCCTGATTTATTGTAATCGTTGCGCAGATACTGATAGAATCATTTTTAGAGTTTATCAGATTTATATCCCCGTATTAATTGGTCAGCCTGAGCGTACTTCCTTTTTTTACAGCCAGAGTTTTATTAAACATGCAGTCTCTGTTCTGAGCACAAAGCCCGGAACTAATCAAAAGCATGAAAAACAGTCCGGAAATTTTAATATGGCGTTTCATTTTCCTGAATCCTTAGTGTAGTTTCGTCTAATCCCATTCCTTTCACACCAAAGACATTAAAAATCTTATTTGCTGCAAAAAAAGCGGAAATGCAATAACATTTCCGCCAGTTAAATACTTAGTAAGATTTTGATTAGTATAGCCTTACAGATCCATATGATGCAATTATACTGACTTTTGCAGAGGGATTTTCTTCATTTCCGACAATTCCGGAAATTTCGCTTGAATTGTTCTCAACGATTCTTTTATGATTCCTGAAATTATCCTCATTGTATTTCAGTCCGCCATACGATATTTTCGCTTCAAGATAATACTTAGCTGATTCCTCGATTCCCAGTTTAACACCCATGTAGTGTGTTTCAACATACAGTGATTCAAACCCTGCGGGTATTCTGTCGATTGAAAATGATCCGTAGCTTCCGTTATAGGTGAGCTTCTTTGTCAGTTCCCCTATGTTAACCTCAGTGTATCCGTTTTCCAGAACCAGGTTTTTAATATTGTCGATTCTGATATTATCATATTTACTCTCGCCTACAAGTGAACTGGATTCTCCGAGTGAAATTTTCGAGTATTTACTATCGAGAAGAATCGCCTGGCTTTTTGTTATTTCCATGCTTCCAACATACCTTTCGGTAAGATCGAGCCATCCTGTTTCATCGATTGTTCCTTTTCCGTAGGCAATTGACAGTCTGTTGAGGGGTTTAATATTTCCTCTGGTAAGCTTTCCGGCATTAAGGTTTCCGTATTTGATATCCAGACTTACCTGACCGTGAAGCTCATTGAAATCAGTGTTACCGTATTTATTTGACAGATTAAGATCAGTTCCTACCGGCATTTTGATTTTATAATCGATACTGAATTTCTTTGAATCGCCCCATCCTGTAAAACTGAAATTGTCATCAATTACAGTTTTTGCATAGATTGTGGTTGGAGTATCTGAGAACTTAACATCTATCTGGTCGAGGTATTTTTGTGCCCTTTCCTTATTCGACATATTAACTGTGACTTTGACATCAATTACGATCTGGTCCTTATCCCAGCTTTCAATAGATACATCTCCGTACTTATTGTTGATGTCAAGGGTCCTTGATCCTGCGGTATATTCTTTATGGAACTCTTTTGTTATCTCCTGTGCAGAGAGAGAGGAAGAAATTAAAAAGAGCGATATGTAGAATAACATTCCTGGTTTATAATCCGACTTTTTCATTTTCCTTCTTATTTTGGTTATCATCCCTGATCGTTTTGAGCTGATTTACTATATATGTCATCACTTCAAGCTTTGTCTGGTAGTGTTCTATCATAGCATTGATTATTCTTTCGTCATTCGGATTTGCCTTGAGTTCTTTCTGAAGAGAGACATATGTTGAATCCATGCTTTTCATCTCTTTAAGAAGGAGCTTTTTCTGTTCCGGATTATTTTTCAGGTCTACATTTACTATTTCCCCTTCCATCATGTTAACCTGGTGTACGTAATAGTTTTCGACCTCCTTGTATTGTGGTGATACCTGTCCGAGGGTCATTCTGCTGCTGCCTGTGCGGATAAAATGATCCCATGTCCATAACGAGGAGAGTGTAACCAGTAAGGTGACCACTGCAGCTCTTAACAGGTAAGGCACAATGCTTCTTTTAACCGTTGTGACCTGGAATCTCTTCTCAAGTTTCCTGTTAAATCTTTCCAAATGACCATCCGAAGGTTCAGCGTCTTCGAAAAAGTCCTTGTTGCTTCTGATTATGTCCTCTATATTTTTCATGTCGTCTGAATTTTCTATTTTCCTTTTAATTCGCTGATGAGTTTCTGTTTTGCTCTCGATAGCTGTGACCTTGATGTGCTGCTGTTTATAGAAAGTATTTCAGCAATTTCATCATGATCATAGCCTTCAAGAAGGTAAAGTGACAGTATAACTCTGTAACCGTCGGGGAGCCGTTCAATGGCTTCTTTTACCTCTTCAACCCTGGCATCAATCTCCTCGTTCCTCGCATTATCTTCACCGCTGTCATCTCTGATACCTACATGTGACTCAATGTCTTCAAAGACCGCTTTTCTTTTATTCAGGGCATCAAGTGACCTGTTAACCACAATTTTTTTAAGCCATGCACCAAAACTTACTGTTCCTGAATATGTATCAATTTTTTCAAAGGCCGACAGGAAAGATTCCTGCATAATATCTTCGGCTTCCATTGTATCATTTACAATTCTCAGACTCGTGTTGTACATGGCTTTATAGTACAACTTGTAGATCTGAAACTGCGCTTTCTGGTCGCCTTCTTTACACCCGTCTAACAGATCCTGGTGTAGGTTTTTGAATGCCGCTTCTACATTTGCCATCTTTATGTAAAGACTAGTTTTTATATGTGTTGCTGCACCCACCATCTATTAAACTTTTAGTCAATAGACGCGGTAAATTTTTAAATGCTGCACTCATCTGAAAATATTTTAAATAAATTTCAGAAAAATTTTCAGAATAAATGTAAAATTATTCCCTGAGTCACATGTCCGCTTGCATAATTTAATTCTGAACCGAATATGCTATGGGGTATGGAAAATACAAGAAGCAGGACAATTGCTGCCAGGGCTGCATAGAGCGGTCTGTCCTTTTTGCGATTCATTACTACTGCTAAAACCCAGAATATTAGTGCAATAAGGGTCTTGTTGTCAGTAAGGTCCCATCCGAAAGGAACTCCCGTCCATAATTCACCGAAAGCAAAATACTGAACTACAGGACCCAACAAAAAGCCGCCGGCAATGAATAGAACCAGTGTCCACACAGAATATTTTTTATAGGCCGGGAATTTTATTACGCTCATCAAACCTGCAAGTGTTGAAAAAAGCATGGCAATAAACATAAGCAGTATATGAGGAACAAGTACAAATGCTGGTACATCGCCTTTAAAGCGTATTACAACAGGAGTATCTTTAAGATATGATCTGCTTCCTTTCGAATCTGTCAATTCAAAATAATACTGAATCTTGCCTGCAGGAGGCTGTTGCGGGACAACAGCAACGAAACCTTTATCTTCATATATTTTGAATATCTTATTCATAATAAATGATTTAACTGGTTTGGTCCTGTAGGAGAAATCAGCCGACTGATACTCTTCTTCTGTTTTGTATCTCTTATAGAAAAGTTTTGCCTTTACCGAGGTGTCACTGATACTAAGCTTGACTTCAGGTTCTTCATTCAGAGAAAGGCTTCTTGCAAGCTTAAGTTTGTAGCTCTTATTATTGAGTTCAACCTTCAGCTCCTTTGGATAGGTGGGTCCGGTATGGCGCTGATATACTGCAGCACTCACAGTAATAACAATTGCAAGTGTCCATAAGAAAAACTTTCTCATTTTGTAAGATTTAAGTTTATTGATTTTAATCTTAGACGCTTAATTACCTATAATTGTATCAGTAAAACCACTTTTTTATCATTTCTGATTACTTCGACGCTGATCGTCTGTCCGTGTTTAAGCTGACCCATTCTGAACATATAATCCTGGATATTATTTACAGGTTTGCCATCAATAAAGGTTATGATATCACCTTTTTGCATGCCGCCAAGTGCTGCCGGTTTACCAGGAGTGACAAAATCAGCTCGTAAGCCGTTTTTCACAACTCCGGCGAAATCGGGCATGATACCGAGGGTGACACCTTTTCCTCTTTTATATGCTACAGCCTGGGCTTTTGGTCCGGCTTCCTTAAATCTCAGTCTTGAACTATCTGTGGAGAGATACCTGGCGACGTTAAATACAAGGTCAGAAATCTCAGCCATACCCTTATAGTTAATCTTGTCCCATGTGTCTTTGGGTGTGTGATAATCCATATGTGCTCCTGTAAAGTAAAACAATACAGGTATGTTTTTGCCGTAGAATGAAGAGTGATCAGATGGCCCATAGCCTTCGTCGGAGAGTGTCAGTTTAATGACTGAGGTATCGGTTTTTGAATAGATCAGGTCTTTCATGCCTTCAGCGGTTCCTACTCCGGAGATCTGAAGATTGTTTGTTTCATTTAATCTGCCTACCATATCAAGGTTGAACATGACATTCACTTTCGACAGATTAATGCCAGGGTCATCGGCAAAATGCTTCGAACCCAGCAGGCCTTCCTCTTCTCCGGTAAAAGCCAGACAAATGATGCTTCTCTTATGACTTCCTTTTGTTTTTGCGAACTTCTCTGCCAGTCCAAGCATCATTGCAACTCCCGAAGCATTATCATCAGCGCCATGATGTATTCCTACCGTATCAAGAGCCCGGCTTCCTGAGCCCGGGCCACCCATTCCCAGATGGTCAAAATGAGCTCCGATAATTATATACTGATCCTTCAGTACCGGATCTTCTCCGGGAAGTACCATTTCCACATTCCGAGTGTTTGTTGTCTCCCTTACGATTTCAGAGATACCTTTGACTTTGGTTCCGGTATTAAATGAGATAGGTTTCCTTGCAGTATTCAGCTTTTTTTCAATGGAGTCAATCGAATTGTTTGATTTAGAGAGAATTATATCTGCAACTCCCTTTTTGATCCTGAAGACAGGGATATCTACGGAATATCCTTCATTGCCAAGTGCTTCGAATGCATCCTGTGAATCAAATGAAGGACCGGAAACCATCAGAACACCTGCTGCTCCCATATCCTTAGCTACAAGCGCCTTGTCCCTGTCGGAACTGTAAGGAATGAACTTGCTCTTTGTATTTTCATTCTCGGGATCACCGCGCAGGATCATCACCCATTTGCCTTTTACATTGAGTCCGCTGTAGTCATCCCATTTGAGACTATCATTTTTCAGATTGAAACCGTATCCCGCAAAGACAACTTCCGCATACAGTCCTGCATTTGAACTGAATACCATTGGCATGAATTCCTTGTCTGCTGCAAGAGACTTTCCGTTTACCGAAAGTGCATTTGCTTTGCCAGCCAGTATCCTCCTTGTAACTTTAAATCTCTGAAAACCGTCACCGGAAAGAGGTATCAGTCCGAAGGAGGAGAGCTTGCTCCTGATATAAACCGCAGCAAGACTATCTCCGGCAGAACCTGTGAGCCTTCCCAGCAATTCATCGGATGAAAGATATTTAATATTATCCCTGAATTCACTTTGTGCAACCTGAGAATTAACAGCCTCACAGGAGACAAGAATGGTGATCAGGAATAAAATTATCCTGATATTTTTAAACGGAAGCGCTTTCTTCATATGGATCCAGTTATTTACTCAAAGAGTTTAAATGCTTCCTTAATTAATCCGATAGCCTCCATAAGTTGCTTTTCTGTAATAACGAGAGGAGGTGCAAATCTGATAATATGATCATGCGTTGGTTTTGCAATGAGTCCTTTATCTTTCATAGCCAGACAAACATCCCAGGCTTCTTTTCCGTTCTTTGGCTTAATAACCACAGCATTCAGAAGCCCTTTACCACGAACGAGTTCAACCATATCGGACTTTATCAGACTGAATTCATTTCGGAAGATTTTTCCAAGCCGTTCAGCATTCTCAGCAAGTTTTTCATTCTTAATGACTTCAAGAGCCGCAATTGCTACTTTAGCTGCCAACGGGTTTCCTCCGAATGTAGAGCCGTGTTCACCCGGCTTTATGGTTAGCATTATTTCATCATCAGCAAGTACAGCTGAAACAGGAAGCACACCACCTGACAACGCTTTGCCGAGAATTAATATATCGGGACGCACTCCTTCATGATCACATGCAAGAAGCTTTCCTGTTCTGGCGATACCGGTCTGTACCTCATCAGCGATAAAAAGAACATTTTTCGATTTACACAGATCGTAAGCTTTTTTCAGATAGCCTTCATCAGGAACAAATACACCAGCTTCACCCTGTATTGGCTCAACAAGGAATCCGGCAACATCCGGATCTTTAAGGGCATTTTCAAGAGCCTTAAGATCATTGTAAGGAATAATGATAAATCCTGGGGTGAAAGGACCATAGTCATTTCTTGCATCAGGATCGGTCGACATCGAAACTATAGAGATTGTACGCCCATGAAAGTTTCCTTCGCAGGCAATGATCTTTGCATTGTCCTGTTTGATGCCTTTTTTCTTGTAAGCCCATTTACGGCAGAGTTTCAATGCTGTCTCATCGGCTTCCGCACCTGAATTCATCGGAAGAACCTTGTCATACTTAAAATATTTTGTAACATATTCTTCATATTCGCCAAGTACTGAATTATAAAATGCCCTTGAGGTCAGAGTTAACCTGGTCGCCTGATCAGTCAATGCTTTGATAATGGCTGGATGGCAATGTCCCTGATTCACTGCTGAATAGGCTGACAAGAAGTCGAAATATCTTTTCCCTTCAACATCCCAGACAAATGGTCCTTCTCCTCTTTCCAGCACTACCGGCAGTGGATGATAGTTATGTGCACCGAATTTGTCTTCCCGCTTAATATAATCCTGAGTATTCATGTTGTTGATTATTAAATATATAATAAATGATTAATTATGCATACAATCTTACAAAAGCTTTTTAATATTTCAAAATGATAAAATTCAGTAAAACAGGGTTTTCGTTAAGAGACTAAAAGATTTTTGATAGTCCCTAAGTCTCCCATTCCCATCTTCATCCATTCTCCCCTTCCAGTAGATCCGGTCTCAGTCTCTGTGTCCGTTTTTCCGATTGTTCATGCCTCCAGTTTTCAATATTGGCTGCATGACCAGACAAAAGTATATCCGGAACTTTCCATCCCATGAAATCTGCGGGCCTTGTATAAACAGGAGGAGCAAGGAGATCATCCTGGAAGGAGTCGGAGAGGGCTGATTGTTCGTCTGACATCGCACCTGGTATCAATCTTACAATAGCATCGGTGATAGCAGCAGCTGGCAATTCCCCGCCTGAGAGTACATAATCACCGATTGAAATCTCTCTTGTAATAAGGTGATCACGAATTCTTTGATCAACTCCCTTATAATGACCAGCTAGGATAATAATATTTTTACTGAGAGAAAGCTGATTTGCCATCCTCTGATTAAATTTTTCACCATCAGGGGATGTATATATAATCTCATCATAGTCCCTTTCGGCCTTCAGCTTCTCAATTGCTCTGAATACCGGTTCTATCATCATGACCATTCCTGCCCCTCCGCCGAAAGCATAATCATCCACGGTTTTGTATTTATCGCTTGTGAAATCGCGGAGATTGATAATGTTAATCTCGACAAGTCCCTTATCCCTTGCCCTTTTCACAATAGAAAAGTTCAAAGGGCTTTCAAGCAGTTCCGGCAGAACAGTTATAATATCAATTCTCATCAGCTGGATTTTTGGTAAAAGTACAAAGAATTTTACCCCCAACCCCCCTAAAGGGGGGCTTATTAAGTTTTATGTACGAGATTTAATTATTTCACTGAATTATTCCCCCTTTAGGGGGATGGACACGCAGTGGCCAGGGGGTAACACCTGGTGATGGAATATCTCTTTAATATATTCTTTTATCTTTGTCAGATGGAATGCAGGGAAAATTGCGGAGCATGTTGTGTGGCATTATCAATATCCTCACCCATACCAGGGATGGAGAAGGGCAAGGCTGCAGGAGTCAGGTGCATTCATTTGCTTGAAGATTACCGGTGTGATATATATAATGAACCGGATTATCCTTCTGTATGTGCCGGGTTTAACGCTGAGGAGGAGTTTTGTGGCCACAACAGGGAAGAGGCAATGAAAATATTAAGTTCGTTATCAGATTGACCTTAAAACAACATAAAGGATAATTTCTTCCGCCACGTTTGCCCCCCTGCGCCCCTGCCTTGCTTCGCCGCCTGCGTCGGCCGTAGGTCGACTTCGGCGACCGAAGGCCGAAGCGGCTACGCGAAGGCGAAGAATGGGGGTAAAATTTCATCATCGATAGAAATTAAATAGAATTCTGAAATTGTTCCCCCTTTAGGGGGATACCGCGAAGCGGGAGGGGGCCTTATTTTCCTGATTCAAATACAACCCTTCCTCCGGTGATAGTGTACAGAACTTTCGTCTTCATTATTTCATTTTCCGGGATAGTGAGCAGATCTTTGTCAAGAATGACAATATCTGCAAGATAGCCTGGTTTTAAAATGCCTTTCCTCTCTTCCATGAATTGAGAATATGCGGAACCGAGTGTATAGTATTTAATTGCATCTTCCATTTTGATTTTCTGCTCAGGATGCCATCCTTCGCCCTCTTCCCCGAGTCTGTCTTTGCGTGTAACTGAGGCATATAGTCCCTCCATGGGATTAAGAGGCTCTACCTGGTAATCTGTTCCGAAAGCAATAGTGGCTCCTGCATCAGCAAGACTCTTCCAGGCATATGCTCCTTTGGTTCTTTCCGGTCCAATTCTTTTTTCACAGAATTTTTTATCAGAAATGCAATGAGTCGGCTGCATTGACGGGATCACTCCCAGATGCGCAAACCGCGGAATATCACTAAAACTGAGAGTCTGGGCATGTTCTATCCTGTGACGGCTATTCCGTTTGCCATTAAGCTGCTGAGCTTTTTCATAGGCATTTAAAACCCAGTTATTCCCCTTATCACCAATTGCATGTGTGCCAATCTGGAATCCATACTTGTCTGCAATTATTACCATTTTCTCAAATGCTTCATAAGGCATCATTGCGAGTCCCGATGTTGAAGGATTATCTGTAAAAGGTTCGAACATCAACGCGGTGCCTGATCCGATAGTACCGTCAATAAAAGCTTTCAGATAGCCAAACCTGATCCAGTTACCGTCGGACGGAAATTTCTTCTTCTGTTCGAGATAGTTTTTAAGAATTGCTTCATTATCTGTCAGTGCGTTCCCTATGTCGATCCTGCTGGTAAGCTCTCCATCTTTCTGAAGTCTGACATAAGCTTCAAAATCTGCTGCCCCCGGTACCTGAACACTTGTAACACCATATTCACGAGCCTCTTTCAGCGCCAGAAGGTAACCCTTCCTTAACCGATCATCTGCCTCTTCTTTTGTTCTTGAAGGTTTTATCTCACCTGTTTTTACCAGAGCCTCTGCATTTTCCTTTAAAATTCCAGTTGGTTCACCTGTCACTGGATCTTTCTGTATTTCTCCTCCGAAAGGATTTGGAGTATTTTTTGTGATACCTGATGCTTTAAGTATGAATGAATTAACCAGTACAGAATGGCCGTCGGCCCTGCTTAACATTACCGGGTTGTCAGGAGAGACTTTATCAATCAGTTCTTTTGTTGGCCATTTTTTGTCGATGAACATTTCATGTTCCCAATGCCCGCCACTAATCAGCTCGCCAGGTTTTGACCTGGCTACCTGTTCTTTCACTTTCTGAGTTATGACAGACGGATCGGTTGTATAACGAAGTTCTATATAATCAGGGTCAAGCGGTCCAAAATGCACATGTGCGTCATTAAATCCCGGAAGTACAAGCCTTCCTTCGGCATCGATTACCTTTGTGCAGCACTTTTCTATTAACAATGAAATATCTGATGTTTTACCAACTGCAATTATTTTTTCTCCCTTTATAGCTATTGCCTGAGCATAGGGATGGTCTTTATCAATGGTGAGTACTTTACCGTTTATGATTACCAGGTCAGCCTTTTCAAGCTGAGCATTTGAGCCAACTGTTAACATAATAAATATTGATAATGAAATAATTAATCGTTTCATGTTTTGTCTGTTTAATAACTGAAATATATTGAAATAATTTGAAATGTATAGAAATAACATGGAAATGAATGGAAATACATATTTCTACTTTATTTCATCTTATTTTCATTGAGCTTTGCACTATCGCAGCGAATTTAACATCTCCTTAAGAATTTTGTTGAGTAGAAATAAGGTATCCTGTTACAAAACAGGTAATTTCGCAGAAAATAATTGATTATGAACATCGCATTAATAGGTTATGGCAGAATGGGGCATGAGATAGAAACCATAGCCATAAAAAGGGGTCATGTTATCAAACTCATTGTTGATCAGGATAATGAGAATGACCTGAATAAAGAAAGGTTAAAGAATATTGACGTAGCAATAGAATTTTCTTTCCCTTCGGCAGCTTTTCAGAATATCTGTAAATGTCTGAATGAAAAGGTTCCTGTAGTATCAGGCACAACGGGCTGGCTCGAAGACTATCATAATGCTGTTGAAGTGTGCAAAATAAATAATACTTCATTTATACATTCCACAAACTACAGTATTGGTGTAAATCTACTTTTCAGGCTGAACTCTGAGCTTGCGAAGCACATGAAGAACTACTCTGACTATACTGTTTCAATCGAGGAGATACATCATATCAAAAAGCTGGATGCCCCAAGTGGTACCGCATTAACTCTTGCCGAGGGAATTATAGGTAAGCATTCAGGCTATGATAAATGGTGCTCTGAGGATGCGAAATCAGAAGGATGCATTCCTGTAAAATCGGTAAGGGAAGGCACTGTCCCTGGCACTCATACTGTAACCTGGGATTCTGAAATTGATACAATCATCCTGAAGCATGAGGCCAAAAACAGAAAAGGATTAGCCCTGGGCGCTGTGTTGGCGGCTGAATTCATTAGCAGCAGGAAGGGAGTATTTACCATGAATGACGTAATGGGATTCTGATATTTTAGTAACCTTTCGGATATAAATAATTCATCTCTATGGAAAATCTGTTTCAGCGGAAATACCTGAAGTTTTTTGTTGTTTCAATTCTATATGTACTGGTTGTAATATGGATTGGGAGCTGGTGGCTTCTGATAGGATTAGGAGTGATTTACGATTTATACGTATCTGAAAAGGTAAACTGGACATTCTGGAAGAGCAGGACCAGGAAAAACAACGTTTTCATCGAGTGGCTTGATGCATTGATTTTTGCAGTGCTTGCGGTAACATTGATTAATATTTTTCTTTTTCAGAACTATAAGATTCCAACGGGATCAATGGAAAAATCGCTGCTGATTGGTGATCGTTTATTTGTCAGCAAGATAGCCTATGGTCCAAGAATGCCTTTCACACCGATAGCTGTTCCGTTTACGCAGAACACTCTTCCGTTCACTAATGGAAAATCGTGGTCCGATTTAGTTCATTTGCCATATAAACATCTGGCAGGATTAGAAAAGGTGAAGAATAATGATGCAGTTGTCTTTAATTTTCCGGAAGGAGATACAGTGGTGGTTGAGGATCAGGTAACAAGTTATTATGAGATAGTAAGAAGTACGGCCCGTTCACTCAGGCAAAGGGATGAGATTCTAAAGAAAGAAATTAAATCCGATGAGGAATATTATAAGCTGGGCAGGAGCGAGGTGTGGAAGAATAATCATATTATCTACAGGCCCATTGACAGGACGGATAACTATGTCAAACGTTGCGTTGGGATTCCCGGAGATACCGTAACCATAATAAAAGGAGATCTTTTTATTAATGGCAAAAAGGTTCCGGAGAATACAACACAGCAGACAGACTATATTGTTCAGACTAATGGCAGTACGATTAATCCAAAAGCATTTGAACGGTTAAACATTGCAAAAGAGGATCAGGATATGATGGAAGGCGTCAGGTATTTACTTCCGCTCACCAGGTCGAATGCTGAAGCTTTATCAAAATTTACGAATGTTACTTCAGTTACACGGGTAATCGGAACTCCGGGCGAATACTCTCCGGTTATTTTTCCCCATAAGCCTTCCTACATATGGGATGAGGATAACTTTGGACCGCTATGGATACCTTCAAAAGGCTCGGTGGTAAAACTTAATACTTCGAATTTGTGCCTTTATGAAAGAATCATTAAAGTTTACGAGCATAATGAATTAAGAATTGAAGGCAGCACAATTTATATAAACAACAAACCAGCTGATAATTATACATTTAAAATGAATTATTACTGGATGATGGGAGACAACCGTCATAGATCAGCTGATTCGAGATACTGGGGTTTTGTACCTGAAGACCATATAATAGGCAAACCGAAGTTTATCTGGTTATCCACCGATAAAGAGCTTCAGGGCTTTAAAAAGATCCGGTTCAACAGGATACTGAAAAAAGCCTGAAAACAAATTATCTGAAAGTTTCCGGTTCATTTTCTCAAATGAAAGTTAATTGCCGGCTTCCAAAAGTTTGAAAATCATGTTTTATTTCCCGGAAAGAATATTCATCTTTATGCAACTATCAGGAATCTGATTATTATATTTAATTTTAGCCCCTCTAAAAAAACATTTTGATTATGAATGAACTTTTTACAAAGACAAATATAAGGTTTGCAATAGTTGCTTTTCTTTATATTCTTGTGGTAATATGGATAGGCAATTTCTGGCTGATTATCGGGTTAGGTGTTATATACGATATATATATTACCAAAAAAGTTAACTGGACTTTCTGGAAGAAAAGAAATGGTAAAAACAGCGCCATTGTTGAATGGCTCGATGCACTGATATTCGCTGTTATTGCGGTTTCCCTGATAAATATATTTCTGTTTCAGAATTACAGGATCCCAACCCCTTCGATGGAAAAATCGTTGCTGGTAGGAGATCATCTCTTTGTAAGCAAGCTTGCTTATGGCCCTAGAATGCCTAATACACCAATAGCATTTCCCTTTACCCAGCATACTATGCCATTAACTGGAGGCAAATCCTGGTCAGACCTGATTATATGGCCATATAAACGTCTCATTGGTTCTGGCAAAGTTAAAAATAACGATCCTATTGTGTTTAATTTTCCGGCCGGAGATACAGTTGTTGTTGAAGAACAGACAACAAGCTATTATGAGATTGTGAGGAGAAGGGCCCGGGATCTTAAAGATATGGATGGAAGCGGCTCACGGAAACCGGATAGTTTCTATCAGCAACAGGCAAGAAAGGAAATCTGGTCAAAATACACGGTAATTTACAGGCCTGTTGACAGAAGGGATAATTACGTTAAACGGTGCATCGGAATTCCTGGAGATTCAGTAAATATCAGGAGAGGCATTCTGTATGTCAATGGTAAAATTGTTCCTGATAACGGTACGCAGCAGACAACTTATGCCATCAGCACAAACGGGACATCAATTAATCCTAAAGCATTTGAGCGTTTAAATATCTCTAAATCTGATCAGGCCATGATTACCGGCGCCCAGTATCTTCTGCCGCTGACAAAGGGAAATGCAGATGTGATATCGAAATTTACCAATGTGACAGAGGTGTCACCTATTTATACCAGCAAAGGAGAATTTGCACCTCATATTTTCCCGTATAATCCTGTTTACGGCTGGAATGAGGATAATTATGGTCCGATCTGGATTCCTGTAAAGGGTGCAACGGTTAAGCTGGATACTGCCAATCTTTGCCTGTATGAAAGAATAATAAATGTTTACGAGCATAATAAGCTCAGGGTTGAGGGAAGCACTATCTATATTAACAATACCCCGGCAACCAGTTATACCTTCAAAATGAATTACTACTGGATGATGGGGGATAACCGTCACAATTCGGCAGATTCAAGATACTGGGGATTTGTGCCTGAGGATCATATTGTGGGGAAACCAAAATTCATCTGGTTATCTCTTGATAAAGAAGCAAAAGGACTGAAGAGTATCCGCTGGATCAGGATGTTTATGAAGGCGAAGTAAAAAGGATGAGAAGGGGAGCAAGAATAATATAATAAAAAAAGGGACATGTTTTCACATGTCCCTTTTTTAGTATGCCCGGCATGGGTGATAACTATAGGGTGAAAGTCCCGAATGCGCCTTGACAGAGGGAAGCATTAGCCAAGGGCAAGGGTGTCCATCGTGAGGTGGAATCTGAAGGAAGCCGGCG